>WBZX01000148.1_pt1 | contig 66693 bp, 62 predicted proteins | sample 5204211 | NCBI WGS metagenome assembly WBZX01 (sample SAMN12344362, study PRJNA552823) | activated sludge metagenome | biome: Activated sludge suspended growth; feature: Nitrification reactor; material: Wastewater; isolation source: activated sludge from nitrification reactor of wastewater...
GATTGTGACGATGGTCGACAGCGAGACGAGGCCGCGCGGGATCGGGCGCTCGGGGCGCCAGCGGGCGTCATCCTCGGCGTCCTTGATCTCGTCGCAGGCGCGGAGCTGGGCGAAGAAGACGAAGGCGCCGAGAAACGCCACCAGATATGCGGCGAGGCCCGGCCGCGGCACCCCGGCCAGGGCGGCGGAGACATTGATGCTCGAGGCCGTGAAGAAGGCGAGCAGCGTCGCGGTTCTCGCCAGCGGCAGGCGCTCGGCCTGATAGATCCAAAGCCGCGCCGGCAGCCCCAGCCTCGCCTCCTCGACCACTGCTTTTCCCCGATGCCGGCTTCAAATCAGGCACAGCGTAGCAGCGCGGCGTGCAGATTCCGTTAGCCTTGCCTCGGGTAGCCTTGGCGCGGGCCAATGTCGGGCCGCCGGAGGGAAAAGTGGGACATGCGCACACGAGCGATAAACCAATTTCCCTTTATTCACCCCCGTCACATCGTTCAGAAGCAAATCGATAAATCCGCATCAAAAGCCATTAAGAAGTGTACGAGTAACTGGAGGCATGTCGACCGGAGTGCGCCATGCCATCTTCCTCACCTCCCCAAGATCGACGCGCCGTTTCGCCTCTCCACGTTGCCGCCGACACGAGCGGCAACGTGCTGGCGCTGTTCGCGATATTCCTGCCCGTCCTCCTGGCGTTCACGGGCGCGGCCCTGGACATCGGCAACGCCGTCCGCTCGAAGAGGTATCTGCAGGCCAATCTCGACGCCGCCACCGTGGCGCTCGCCTCCGCTCCCGATTCCGCCACCGAGGAGCGGGGACAGGCCCTGTTCTCAGCCAACTTGACACGAGGTAGCTATTCCGGCCCTCCTCCGACATTCACATTCCACGGCAACGGAATCGTCGAAGCCGAAGCGCGCATGGAGATCAAAACCTATCTGCTCGGCCTGTTCGGATTCGACAAGCTGCCAGTCGTCGCGCACGCGAAGGCTGGCGCGGAGTTCGACGACCAGCTCATCCTCAACTTCACCGTCGAGAACGTCAAAGGATGGTTCGCCAAGGACATCTATGCGGTCGCACGCGACAAGAACGGGAGCGTCCTCTCCGAAACCAAGGTCTTGAGCTACGACTATGACAACGCGACGGATACGAAGACCGTCGATCCGCCGATCGCCTCCGCATCGCAGGACCTGTCGATGGACGGCGGTGCGACGGTCGTTCTCAAAATGCGGGTCTGGCCAGACTATCCGCTCGCGGGCAGCAGCCGCAACACGGTGCCCTACGTCGACTACTACAGCGATGATCCCGGCGCGCGGCTCAAGCGCACCGGGAGCTGCAAGACGGGCGAAAAGTACGAGTGGGAGGACGCGCCGAACGACATCGACACGTCGGAGGATGATTACCTGGACTTCGTCTTCACGGTCAGATGCAACAAGCTACCCGGCGAGCTCGTCAACACCCGGCTGATGGAATGAGCACAGGCTACCGGTACAGCTCTTTGTAACTCGCCTGCAGCACGTTCTTCTGCACCTTGCCCATGGTGTTGCGGGGCAGCTCGTCGACGAACAGCACGCGCTTGGGCTGCTTGAACCGGGCGAGGCGGCCCTCGAGCGCGGAGAGCACAGTCCTCTCGTCAACCGCCGCCCCCTTCTCGCGCACCACCACGGCCGTCACGCCCTCGCCGAAGTCGGCGTGCGGGACGCCGATCACCGCGCTCTCGACGACGCCCGGGATGGCGTCGATCTCGGCCTCGACCTCCTTCGGGTAGACGTTGTAGCCGCCGGTGATGACGAGGTCCTTGCCGCGTCCGACGATGTGCACGTAGCCGTTCTCGTCGATGCGCCCGAGGTCGCCGGTGATGAAGAAGCCGTCGGCGCGCAGCTCCGCCGCGGTCTTCTCCGGCATGCGCCAGTAGCCCTTGAACACGTTCGGACCGCGCACCTCCAGCATGCCGATCTCGCCCGGCGCCAACAGCTCGCCCGTCTCCGGCTTCGTCACGCGCACCTCGACGCCCGGCAGCGGCAGGCCGACGGCTCCCGGCACGCGCAGGCCGCCGCGATAGGGGTTCGAGGTGTTCATGCCGGTCTCGGTCATGCCGTAGCGCTCGAGGATGGCGTGGCCGGTGCGCTCGGAGAAGGCGCGGTGGGTGTCGGCGAGCAGCGGCGCGGAGCCGGAGACGAACAGGCGCATGCCCTTCGTCATGTCACGGTCGAGGCGTTCGTCGGCGAGCAAGCGCACGTAGAACGTCGGCACGCCCATCAGGGCGGTGGCGCGCGGCATGGCGCGGAAGATCTCGTCGGGATCGAACCGGGGCTGGAAGATCATCGACGCCGCCGAGGCCAGGATGACGTTCGTCGCCACGAACAGTCCGTGGACGTGGAACAGCGGCAGGGCGTGGATGAGCACGTCGTCGGCGGTGAACTCCCAGATGTCGGCGAGCGTGAGCGCGTTCGACGCGAGGTTCGTGTGGGTGAGCATTGCACCCTTCGAGCGTCCCGTGGTGCCCGAGGTGTAGAGGATGGCGGCGAGATCATCGCCCACGCGCGGCACGGTCACGAAATCCGGCGAGGCGGCGTGCGCCAGCTCGTAGATCGAGCCTTTGCCCGAGGCATCGAGTGTCTCGACGGCCGCCTTGCAGGTCTTCGCCGCAATGGCCTCGATGCCGTCCCTGCGCGCGGGATCGCAGACGACCATCGCCGGCTCGGCGTCGGAGACGAAGTACTCGACCTCGGCCAGCGTGTAGGCGGTGTTGAGCGGCACGAACACGGCCCCGGCGCGCAGGCAGCCGAGATAGAGGAAGATCGCGGCCGGCGACTTCTCGACCTGCACGACGACACGGTCGCCCGGCTTGACGCCGCGCGAGACGAGGGCGTTGGCGTAGCGCGCGGAGCGGCCGTCCACCTGCTCGTAGCTGACCGTCGAGCCGTCCGGGAGGAACAGAAACGGCTTGGCGCGGTCGTGCCAGCGCGTTGCGAGGACGGAATAGAGGCTCGAGGATGGCGCGGTCGCCATTGGTCTCTCCTGTGAAAACGACATTGATCCCCTCAGCGCGGCTTGCGAGCGGCCGCCGGTAACGCGAGACGCGTCCTGGTGGTCGTCGCCGGCGGGGCGAGCAGCGCGCGCACCTCGGGACTCGCCGCAACCTCGCCCCGGTCGACGTGGGCCTCGTGGTTGGCCTCGATCGTCGCGAGATCATAGAGGTAGTTGACCATCACGCCGCCGGCCTGGGCGAGCCCCTTCGCCGACAGATCCCCGTCGACGTTGATGCGCTCGAGGCGGGCGCCGTTGCCGAGATGGAAGCGCGCCACCTCGTCCACGGGCCGGCCGCCGGCAGTCCGCGCCATCATCAGATAGCGCGCCGCCAACGTCCGCAGCACCGCGGCCTTCGTCGCATCCGCTCCCGCGCCCTGCCATTGGCCCGCGACGAGGGGCGCCGCAACCGCCAGCTGCTCCGGCGAGTGCGCGCCCGACGCCTCGGCCTTCAACTCGGCCGAGAGCCAGCGCGTCAGCCCCGGCACCGGCGACAGCGTGACGAAGGTCTTCAAGCCAGGGAGGTCGCGCTTCAGCTCCTCCACCACCTGCTTGATGAGGAAGTTGCCGAACGAGACGCCGCGCAGCCCGGCCTGGCAGTTGGAGATCGAATAGAACACGGCCGTGGTCGCGTCGGCGGGCCGCGTCACCTCGCGCTCGATCCTGAGCAGCGGCGCGATGCTCGCCGGGATGTCGCGCGTCAGCGCCACCTCGACGAAGATCAGCGGATCGTCGACGAGCTGGGGATGGAAGAACGCGTAGCAGCGCCGGTCCGGCGGCTCGAGGCGCGCGCGCAGGTCGTCCCAGCTCTGGATGGTGTGCACCGCCTCGTACTGGATGATCTTGGCCAGGATGTTGGCCGGTGTCGTCCAGTCGATCCGGCGCAGCACGAGAAAGCCGCGATTGAACCACGACGAGAACAGGTGACGGAAGTCGACGTCGAGCGGCGCGAGGCGCGGATGCGACTTCAAGTGGCGGATGAGCCCGGCGCGCATGCCGACCAGCGCCGCGGTGCCTCCAGGCGCGAGATTCAAGCGCCGGATCAGCTCCTGGCGGCGCGGCTCCGAGGCTTCGGAGAGCTCGGCCGCGGCCTCGGCGGTGCCCGTCGCTAGGTAGGCCCTGGCTGCCGCGGCGAGCCGCTGGCCGTCCGGGCCGAAGCGCTCGGCGAGCGTCTCGAGCCAGGCGACGCGGTCGTCCTCGCTCGCGTCGAAGTAGCCGCCGATGATCGCGGCCGCCAGCGCCACGCCGGAGGCCTCGCCGCGCCGGGTCAGCAACGCCTCGCTCAGCGCGACCAGATCCGGCCGCGCCTTCTGCTCCTCGCCGCGGCCTTCCTGGCCCCAGGTCAGCCCGACGAGGTCGCGCCCGCGCTCGGTGATCGAGCCGATCAGATCCTGGAGAAAGCTCGTGTCGAGCTGCATGAGGCTCCACTCCTGGGCCAAGCAATCGGTCTCAGTGCGCCTTGGCGGCACCCATGGTCACGTCGGGCAGCCACGTGGCGATCCCCGGCACGACACAGACGAGCACCACGGCGACCATCATCAGCAGCACGAACGGCAGCGTGCCCCAGATGACGTCGCTCAGCGGGATGTCGGGCGCGATGTTCTTGATGACGAACAGGTTGAGACCGACCGGAGGATGAATAAGGCCCATCTCCATGACGATGGTCATCACGACGCCGAACCAGATCAGGTCGAAGCCGGCGGCCTTCAGCGGCGGCAGGATGATCGGCGCCGTCATCAAGATGATCGACACCGGCGGCAGGAAGAAGCCGAGCATCACGACGAGGAGCAGGATCGCGGCCAGCAGCAGCCACTTCGAGAGCCCGAGCGAGATGATCCACGACGCCGCCGCCTGGGAGATGTGGAGGTAGCTCATGACGTAGGCGTAGAGCAGCGAGAAGCCGATGATCATCAGCAGCATCGTACTCTCGCGCAGCGTGCCGGTGAGGATCGGCATCAGCTTCGACGGCCGCCAGATGCCGTACATGGCGCCGATGACGATGAGGGCGAGGACGGCGCCGACGCCCGCGGTCTCCGACGGCGATGCCCAGCCCGCGTAGAGAACGATCATGACGCCGGCGAGCACGGAGACGAACGGCAGCACCCACAGAAGCATGAAGAGCTTCTCGCGCATCGTGTAGTGCTCCTCGGCCAGGATCGCCGAGCGCTCGCCGGTCTTCTCGGCGTGCACGATCGCCATCTGCCGCTCCTTGCGGAAGCGCAGCATGGAGTAGATGGCGAACATGACGATCAGGAGCAGGCCCGGGCCGATGCCGGCGAGGAACAGGCGGCCGAGCGACACCTCGGCGGCGACCGCGTAGAGCAGCATGGTGACGGATGGCGGCAGCAGGATGCCGAGCGTGCCGCCGGCGGCGATGATGCCGGCCGCGAAGCCGCCGGAGTAGCCGCGCTGGCGCATCTCGGGGATGCCGGCCGAGCCGATGGCCGAGCAGGTGGCGGGCGACGATCCGGCCATGGCGGCAAAGAGCCCGCAGGCGATCGTGTTGGCGACGCCGAGACCGCCCGGCACCTTGTAGAGCCAGGCATGAACGGCGGAGTAGAGATCCTTGCCCGCCGCCGAGCGGCCGATGGCGGCGCCCTTGAGGATGAACAGGGGGATGGCGAGGATGATGACGTTCGACAGCTCCTCGTAGACGTTCTGGGCGATCGTCTCCACCGAGGCGCGTGGCATCAACACAACCATGAACAGCAGGGCCACGGCGCCGAGGGCAAAGGCGATCGGGAGCCCGGAGAACATGGCGAGCAGCGTCACCACGCAATAGGCGATGCCGATCACGCCGACGGGCACGCCCGTGAGCAGCGGCGTGACCGGCCGCTGCCAGAGGAGGAAGCCTGCGATGGCGGCGACCGCAAGCAGCGCCGCGGGCCAGGAGCGCTCGAACACCTGCGCCAGGAGCTGGAGGCTGAGCACGGCCATGCCGAGCGTCATGATCGAATAGGGAATCCAGAGCGGCGGGCCCCACGCGGAGTGCGACGTCTGCCCCTCATGGATCGCCTCGCGCAGCAGGTCGGCGGTCTCCCAGGCGAAGATCGCCACGAAGATCAGCGCGATGACATCGACGAGGAGGCTGCGAACAGCCTCCCCGCGCTTCGAGAGATAGGACGGCAGCAGCTCGATGCCGATGTGTCCCCGCTTGCCCTGGACATAGGCCGCCGACAGGAACATGGCGCCGGCGACGAGGAAGATCGTCACCTCGTCCTGCCATTCGAGGCCGATGCCGGTGACGTGCGAGTAGATCACGCCGCCGGTGAGGACGAAGCCCGCCGCGAGAAGCGCGACGGCCGAGATGCGAAACAGGACGTTGGCGATTGCATCGACCACGCCCAGGATCGTTCCCGGCTTGTCCGCGACCCGCGAGGTCTCGGGGGACAGGATAGCGTCGTGCTGCAGACCGCCAGCCATCACTTCACCTGCTGGGCAAGCTTGAGGAGCTCAGCCGCCTCGCTGGACTTCGAGGCGTAGTCCTTCCAGGCGCTGGCCTCGGCGACGGCGCGCCACTTGGCGAGCGAGGCGTCATCGAGCGTCACGACCTGGGCGCCCTTGGCGGCGTAGACCTCGCGCACCTTGTCGTCGTCCTTCATGGCCTCGGCCTGGCCGAAGGCCTCGACCTCGGCGCCGACCTCCATGATCGCCTTCTGCTGGTCGGCGGGGAGCGAGTCGAAGATCGCCTTCGACATCAGCAGCGGCTCGAGCATGAACCAGAAGGACTTGCCCTTGGGCGCCGTGAGCGACTTCGCCAGCTCCTCGAGGCGGAACGAGACGAGGCTGGTGGAGGAGGTGACGGCGCCGTCGAGCGAGCCGGTCTGCATGCCGATGTAGATCTCGTTCGAGGGCATGGTGGAGACCTGGGCGCCGGCGGCGGCGAACATCAGGTCCATGTCGCGGCTGCCGCCGCGGATCTTCATGCCCTTGACGTCGTCGGGGACGGTGATCGGCTTCGACCGCGAGGCGACGCCGCCCGCCTGCCAGACCCACGAGATGATCTTGATGCCCTTGTCCTCGACGATCTTCTCGAACGCCTTGCCGATCGGCGCGGACTTCCACTTGGCGGCCTGCTCGTAGTTGTCGACGAGGCACGGCATGAGGCCGAGGTTGCAGGCGTGCACCTCGCCGCCGGCATAGGCGATCGGATAGAGCGAGAGGTCGAGGCCGCCCTTGCGCATGGCCGAGAACTGGGCGTTCGTCTTCATCAGCGAGGAGCTGGGGAAGATCTCGAACGCAAGCGCGTCCTTGGTGCGCTTGGCGACGTCGCGCGCGAAGACGCGGACGAGGCGGTCGCGGAAGTCGCCCTGCTCGATGGTGCCGCCCGGAAACTGGTGGGAGATCTTGAGCGTCTGCGCGGCCAGCGCCTTGCCCGGGAATTTCAGAATGGCGGGCATGGCGAGGGCGCCCACGAGCGCCTGTCTCCTGGTGATTTCCATTGGATTCCTCCGGTTCTCTGCTTCTTCGGCTGGCTTGTTTGGGCGCCCGGGTCCTTGGCTTGCCTGACGCCACCGCGGTGGATGCACAAAAGCGCATATCAGATACGCTGTCAACGAGATTGTATACAATTTTGACCTCTATTGTGTTCAGTGGTCTTGCCATCGGTATGTATATCGGGCAGTATGGGTTTCATGACCGACACCCGTGAGAGCCGCGCCTCGCGCCTTCGCTACGAGATCGAGGAGGAGATCGCCACCGGACGGCTGCGTCCCGGCGACCGGCTCGACGAAAGCTCGCTCGCGCAGCGCTTCGGCGTCTCGCGCACCCCCATTCGCGAGGCTCTGCAGCAACTCGCCACGGCCGGCCTCATCGAGATCCGGCCGCATCGCGGCGCCATCGTCGGGGCGCCGGATGCCCGCCGCCTGATCGAGATGTTCGAGGTCATGGGCGAGCTGGAGGCGATGTGCGCGCGCCTCGCCGCGCGGCGCCTGCAGCCCGACCGTGAGGCGGATCTCCGGCGGACGCTGGCCGCCTGCGAGGAGGCCGTCCGGGACGGCGACACCGACGCCTACTACCGCGAGAACGAGCGCTTTCATCACGCCGTCTACGCGGCCGGGCGCAACGGCTTCCTGGCCGAGCAGGCGCTGGCGCTGGCCCGCCGCCTCGCTCCCTTCCGCCGCCTGCAGCTGCGCGTCCGCAACCGCATGCTCGCCTCTCAGGCCGAGCACCGCAGCATCGTCGAGGCCATCGCGGGCGGCGACGCCGACAAGGCCGCCGAGCTGATGCGCGCGCACGTCACCGTGCAGGGCGAGCGCTTCCACGACCTCGTCGCGTCGCTGGAGAGCCCGCCCGCCGCGACGCCCTCCGCGCCGGCGCCTGCGCCGCGCGTCAGTCGAGCGGGGTGACGTCGACGGCCACGCTCACCGTGTGCTCGTTGCCGCCGAGCAGTATGCCGCTGATGGGCGAGATATCGTCGTAGTCGCGGCCGTAGGCGAAGGCGATGTGCTCGTCGCCGGCCACCATGTTGTTGGTCGGATCGAAGTCCACCCAGCCCGTCTCCGGCGCCCACACCGATACCCAGGCGTGCGAGGCGTCGGCGCCCTGCATCTTCGGCTGCCCCGGCGGCGGACGGGTCAGGAGGTAGCCGCTGACGTAGCGCGCCGGGATGCGCAGCGCCCTGAGGCACGCGAGCTCCATGTGCGCGAAGTCCTGGCAGACGCCGCGGCGCTGCTGGAATACGCGCGTGAGCGGCGTCGAGACGTCGGTCGCGGTGGCGTCGAACTTGAAGTCCTTGAAGATGCGCCGCGTCAGGTCCAAGGCCCCTTCGAGCACCGGCCGGCCGGGCGGGAAGGAGAGGCGCGCGTAGTCGGCGATCTCGAGCGTCGGCATGGTCAGCCGCGACGCGCAGGCGAACTGGATGACGTCGACGTCGGCGGTGTGCAGCCTGTCCCACGCGGCCGTGGTCTCGAACGGCGGCAGCAAGGCCGGCGTGCTCTCGATGGTGCTCCTGGCGTGAACGACGAGCTCGGTGTGCGGCATCTCGATCTCGAGCAGCACGACCGTGTTGCCGAAGGCGTCGACGTGCTCGCTCCTCAGGCTCGGCGCCGGCTCGACGATGAGGCTGTGGTGATGCACGGACTGATGCGCGACCTCGCGCGGCGCCATGTGCAGGAGGTGCTGGGAGTGCACAACCGGCTCGGTGTAGCGATAGAGCGTGCGATGGGTGATGTCGTAGATCATGCGTGCGGCTCAGGGCTTCGGCTCGCTGCGGGTGTGCACGCGGTGGGGCGCGCCCTCGATGAGGTTGAAATAGTGCCGCGCGACGGCATTGGAGAGATCGGGCAGCAGCTCGAGCTGCTCCTTCATCAGCTTCTCCAGCGTCTCGCGGTCCGGCTCGACCGCGATGCGCTCGATCTCGGCCAGGCGGATCGACGTGAACAGCCTCAGAATGAGCCGGCGGTCCTCGTTCAGGCTGACACCCTGGCTCGACTGCGGCAGCGTATCGAGATGGCGTGAGATGGCCGCGAGCTGGAAGGCGAGGCTGCGCGGATTGGCCTCGTCGAGCAGCAGGAGATCGAGCACCAGCGCCAGCATCGGGTCGAGGCGGTAGCGCGAGCGATAGGTGATGAAGCTGTCGGCGAGCTCGAGCAGAAGCATGAGACTGCTGCTCTCCTGCTCCTCCTCCTGGGCGGGGATGAACATCGACAGGATCGCCTCGCTCAGGTTGTAGGCGCGCTCGAGGCGCCGGCCCATGTCGAGGAAGGACCAGCCGTAGTTCCGCGTCATGTTCTCGTGGTTCAGGCCGTTGAACGCGGCGATGGCCGCGAGCCCCTCGTCGATGTGGTCGAGCATGGCGGCGGGCTTGGCCGAGGCGACGGCGTTGCGGAACGCCGCGCCGGGCTGGAATGTCGAGAGCGTGCGCCAGGCCTCCAGCGAGAGCCGGTCGCGGGCGAGGCTCGCCACCCTATAAAGACTGTCGAAAGTGACGTTCAGCGTGCGCACGCCGCGCGGGGCGGTCATCAGCCGGTTGCACAGGAACTCGATCTCGGCCTCGAGGCGCATGCCGGCGCGCGCGGGTGGCGGCCCGGCATCGGCGCCGAGGAAATCCTCGAGGCAGCGGCGCACGGCCCGGCGTCCCGTCGCGGGGCCGCTGTCCTCCTCGACGCGTTGCAGCGCGCTCCTGACGATGCGCAGGATCCAGTCGGCGCGCTCGGAGTAGCGGCCGAGCCAGAACAGGTCGTCGGCGACACGGCTCTGGATGACGCGCTGCGAGCGCTGCACGCGCGCGTTCTCGACGGTCGGCCGCCATAGGCTCACGTGCGGCGCCTGCTCGGCGTCGGAGAGCACCCAGACGTCGCGCGTCTGGCCGTCGGGTGCGGACAGCGCCACCGCGGAGCGCGGATCGACGGTCATGGCGAGGCCGCCGGGCATCACGGCGTAGCCGCCGGGCGTCATGCCGACGAACATGCGAACGGCGAAATGGCTCGGCCGGAAACCGTCGCGCGCCAGGGACGGCGTGGTGCCGAAGCCGACCTTCTTCTCGGCGACCATCTCGGCGCCGTGCAGGTCGATCTCGCGCGCCAGGGCGGCGCGCTCGGTACCGGTAAGGGTGGCGGGGTCGCGGCCGAAGGCGGCACGTCCGGGGCGGCCGGTGCCTTCCTGCGCCTTGCGGATGACCAGCCCATCGAGGTTGCTCATGACGTGGCGTCGTGCCTCCGCGTCACCGAGCCACCAGCGGGTCGCGTCCGGCATCATCAGCGGCTCGCCCAGGAGGCGCTCACAGAGCGCCGGGAGGTAGGCACTCAGGCCGCGGTTCTGCGCCACCGCCGAGCCGATGGCGTTGGCGAGCAATCTCGGCGAGCGGCGGAACGCCTGCATCAGGCCGACGGGTCCGAGGAAGCCGGCGCTGTCGAGCTCCAGGGGGTCGCACGAGCGGCCTTCCACGCAGCGCACGATGAGGTCGATCTCCTTCAGTCCCTCCAGCGTCTTCAGGAATACCTTGCCCGCGCGGGTCCTGAGGTCGCTGCCCTCGACCAGAAGGTAGCCGAGATAGCGGGCGATGTAGGCGTGCGAGAAATAGTCCTCGTGATGCGGACCGGGGGAGAGCAGCGCGCAGCGCGGGTCGTCGCGTCCCGAGTGCGCGGTCAGGGCCGACTGCAGGCGCTGGAAGTAGCCCGCCGTGCGTATGGCGTTGCACGAGCGCAGGAGGTCGCCGGCGACATGGGAATGCGCGACGCGGTTGGCGAGCGCGAAGCCGACACCGGCGAGCGTCTCGGTATGATTGTCGATGACGCGCCAAGCTCCGTCGGCGCCGCGCGCCAGATCGGCGGCGTAGAAGCGGAGCGGCCCGGCCGCCGGCAGCACACCGCGGCAGGGATGGAGAAAGGCCGGGTCGGAGAAGACCAGCTCGGCCGGCACCAAGCCTTGCCGCATGGTGTCCTGCACGGAATAGACGTCGTGCAGCAGGGCATCAAACAGCTGCGCCCGCTGGATCAGCGACGCCTCCAGCCAGCGCCACTCGTCGGGCGAGAAGATCAGCGGGACGAGATCGAGCTGCCAGCGTGGCGTGTTCTTGGTCGGGTCGGCGAAGATGTCGTAGGCGATGCCGGTCTCGCGGACCCGGCGATCGAGGCGCTGCGCCCGCTGAGCCCGCTCGGCCTCTGTGAGCTCGCCGAACCTCGACAGGAACTGGCGCCAGTGCGGCCGCACGTTGCCGTCGGCGTCGATCAGCTCGTCGTGCGCACCCGAAACCTCGGCACGGTAGCCGCGGAGCCGATCGCGCTCTCCGATCTCCGCCGCTGCGGTATCGCCCATGTGCCTCGTCTCCGCCCGTCGAGACCTTTGTCTCAGGCTCAGACTAACACGTCGCAGGCGACGCACCAGAGGGCGCCAACACTTTGACAGCAATCATTGTTTCCGTTGCAACAACATCATTGCTCGAATCACGCGGGCCGCCTGAGGTCCAAGGTCATCGGGTAATCGCCGTTCGGGGCCTCGGACCGCAGACGCATGGCGCCCGCCGTATGACCCTCGGCGTCGAAGCGGGCTAGCCGCCGCCCTTCCGCCTCGTAGGCGTTGACGGGGAAGATCTCGAAGTTGCGCCCGCCGGGGTGCGCGACATGGTAGCGGCAGCCGCCGGCCGACCGGCCGTTCCAGGTGTCCACCAGGTCGAACGTCAGCGGAACGTGCGGCGCGATCGTCGGATGCAGGGCCGACGGCGGCCACCAGGCGCGATAGCGCACGCCCGCCACCCATTCGCCGAACGTTCCCGTCGAGGCCAACGGCACCACGCGGCCGTTGCAGGTCACCTTGAAGCGGTCGCCGGTCAAGCCGCGGGCCAGGATCTGAACGCGCTCGAGCGAGGAATCGACGTAGCGCGCCGTGCCGCCGATGACGCCCTCCTCACCGAGGACGTGCCAGGGTTCCAGAGCGTTCCGGAGCTCGAGCTCGATGCCGGAGGCCTCGCCCTGCACCTTGCCGTAGAGCGGAAAGCGGAACTCGTAGTGCGGGCGGAACCACTCGAGGTCGACGGGGAGCCGGGCGGCGCGGAGGTCCGCGACGACCTCGGAGAAATCGGCCCAGAGATAGTGCGGCAGCATGAAGCGGTCGTGCAGCGCCGTGCCCCAGCGGACGAGCTTCTGGCGGTAGGGCCGCTCCCACAGCATGGCGATGATGGCGCGCAGCAGAAGCTGCTGGGCGAGGCTCATGCGCGCGTGCGGCGGCATCTCGAAGGAGCGGAACTCGACGAGGCCGAGGCGCCCGGTCGGGCCATCGGGTGAATAGAGCTTGTCGATGCAGATCTCGGCGCGGTGCGTGTTGCCGGTCACGTCGATCAGCAAGTTGCGGAAGATGCGGTCGACCAGCCACGGCGGCATGGCGCCGTGGCCCGGGTCCGGGACCTGGGAGAGCGCGACCTCGAGCTCGTAGAGGCTCTCGTGGCGCGCCTCGTCGACGCGCGGCGCCTGGCTGGTCGGGCCGATGAACAGACCCGAGAACAGGTACGAGAGCGAGGGGTGGTTCTGCCAGTAGGCGACGAGGCTCGCGAGCAGGTCGGGCCGCCTGAGGAACGGGCTGTCGGCGGGTGTCTTGCCGCCGAGCACGATATGGTTGCCGCCGCCGGTGCCGGTGTGGCGCCCGTCGAGCATGAACTTCTCGGTCGAGAGGCGCGCCAGATGCGCCTCCTCGTAGATCGCCGTGGTGATCTCGACCGCGTGCTCCCAGCTCGTCGCAGGCTGGATGTTGACCTCGATGACGCCGGGGTCGGGCGTCACCTTGATGACCTCGAGGCGCGGGTCGGACGGCGGCGGATAGCCCTCGATGTGGATCTTGAGCCCCGACCCGCGCGCGGTCTCCTCGACCGCCGCGACGAGCGCCGCGTAGTCCTCGGCGTCGGAGAGCGGCGGCATGAACACGCAGAGCTGGCCGTCGCGCGGCTCGATGGCCATCGCCGTGCGCACCGAGCCGAAGATCTCGCTCGGCCCGGTCACGGCGGCCTGCGGCGCCATCAGCGTCACGGTGCGGCGGCGCTGCATCAGGATGTGGCGCTGAGGCAGCGGATCGGCCTCGTCGAACGGATCACGCACGGGAACGTGGGGAACCTGCATCGTCGGCAGCAAGGGCGCCGAGCCGAGCGGCAGGCGGAATCCGGCGGGCGAGTCGCCCGGGATCAGGAACAGCTTGTCGCGGCGGATGGCCCAGCGCTCCGTCACCCACCGGCGGCCGCGGTCCTGGGTGTTCCAGACCTGGATGGGCAGGATGTAGGCGGCCGCCGTGGTCACGCCGCGATCGAAGACGCGGATCACGCGCTCGCGCTCGGCCGGGTCCTCGAGGGCGTTGGTCTTGGGCGAGACATTGATCGGCAGCTTCTGCTCGACCAGAGCGAAGTGTGCCGCGTCCTCGTAGGCCGGCATGGCGCTGTCGGCCGGCAGTCCGAGCTGGCCCGAAAGTCCGGCGGCGAAGCGCTCGGCGTCGGCGATCGTCGCCGGGCGCGCATTGACCTCCGGCGCGATCAGCGCCTGGTTCTCCCACAGCGCCTCGCCGTCGCGGCGCCAGTAGATCGAGAACGCCCAGCGCGGCAGCTGCTCGCCCGGGTACCACTTGCCCTGTCCGTACTGCAGGAGGCCGCCTGGCGCGAAGCGCTTCTGCAGGCGGCGCACCAGCGCCTCCGCGTAGCGGCGCTTGTTGGGACCGACGGCGGCGGTGTTCCACTCGTCACCCTCCATGTCGTCGACGGCGACGAACGTCGGCTCGCCGCCCATCGAGAGGCGCACGTCACCCTTGCGCAGGCGCTCGTCGACGTCGTGGCCGGCCTTCAGTATTTCCTGCCACTGGTCGTCGCTGTAGGGCTTGGTCACGCGCGGCGTCTCGAGGACGCGCGTCACGTGCATGTCGAAAGAAAACTTCACCTCGGCCTTCTCGTGGGCGCCGGAGATGGGCGCGGCCGAGCTCGGCTGCGGGGTGGCGGCAAGCGGAATATGCCCCTCGCCCGCGAGCAACCCCGAGGTCGGGTCGAGGCCGATCCAGCCGGCGCCGGGCACGTAGACCTCGGCCCAGGCGTGCAGGTCGGTGAAGTCGTGGTCGGTGCCGACCGGGCCATCGAGCGCCTTCACGTCGGGCGTCAGCTGGATCAGGTAGCCGGAGACGAAGCGCGCGGCGAGGCCGAGGTTGCGCAGGATCTGCACCAGCAGCCACGCGGAATCGCGGCACGAGCCCGAGCACTTGCCCAGCGTCTCCTCCGTCGTCTGGACGCCCGGCTCCATGCGGATCAGGTATTTGACGTCGTGCTGCAATTGCCGGTTCAGGTCGCAGAGATAGTCGATGGTGCGCTCGGGCTTGATGTCGAGCGCCCGCATGTAGGCCTCGAGCTGCGGCCCCATCTTGTCGGGCACCAGATACGGCGTCAGCTCCTTCAAGAGATCCGGCTCGTACCTGAACGGCCACTCCGTGCAGGACTCTTCGACGAAGAAGTCGAACGGATTGATCACCGCCATGTCGGCGATGAGGTCGACCGTGACCGAGAACACCTCCGTCTTCTCGGGCAGCACGACGCGGCCGAGGAAGTTGCCGAAGGGGTCCTGCTGCCAGTTGAGCCAATGCAGCTCCGGCTCGAGCTTCAGCGAGTAGCTGAGGATGGGCGTGCGCGCGTGCGGTGCCGGGCGGAGCCGGATGACCTGCGGCCCCATGGCGATGCGGCGGTCATAGCGGTATTCCGTCTTGTGCGTGAGGGCGACGTGCAGGGTCATTCTTGGTTCCTGTTGGCGCGGTGCCGTCCGGCGAGTCGATGGATGCCGCTTTCTTGGACAGACCTTGCCCGCCCCCTGGAGATCAGCCAAGACCATAGATTTGGCGTTCTGCCCGGAAATCAGGCACAAGCGGTCGGAGGCGTCACGGCCTTCGGATGAGAGCCGGCGCGCGGGAACCCCGTCCCGTAGTCTGCGTTTTCCGCCGCTCGTTCTTCGAGACCTGGAGTGTCGATGAGAAAGTTCGCCTGCACGCGATGCCGCAACCGGCTCTACTTCGACAATTCCACCTGCCTCAAGTGCGGCGCGCCGGTGGGCTTCGATCCGGCCGAGATGCGCCTCGTCGCCCTCAATGCCCTGGGCGGCGAAAGCTATGCCAAGATCACGCGCGGCAACGGCGGCGCCCGCTACTGCGCCAATGCCTCCCACGGCGTCTGCAACTGGCTGACGTCGAACCGTTACAATGGCGAGCTGTGCGTCGCCTGCCATCTCAACCGCACCATCCCCAACCTGTCCGAGCCCGGCAACGTCGATGCCTGGCGCGACCTCGAGAAGGCCAAGCGCCGGCTCGTCTACTCGCTGCTGCGCTTCCAGCTACCCCTCGACGGCGGCGGCTCCTCGATCGGCCCGCTGGCTTTCGACTTCGTCGCCGGGGCCTCGACCGGCCACCTCGACGGCGTCATCACGATCGATCTCTCCGAGGCCAATGCCGTCGAGCGCGAGCGGCAGCGGCTCATGTTCGACGAGCGCTACCGCACGCTGCTCGGGCATCTCCGGCACGAGAGCGGACATTACTACTGGATGCTCCTGATCCAGAGCGCCGGGCGCCTCGATGCCTTCCGGGCGCTGTTCGGGGACGAGCGGCCCGACTACGGCCAGGCGCTCGCCGCCTACCACGCCAACGGGGCGCCATCGGACTGGCCGGCCCGCTTCGTGTCGCGCTACGCCAGCGCGCACCCGTGGGAGGACTGGGCCGAGACGTGGGCGCACTACCTGCACATGGTCGACGCGGTCGACTCGGCGGAGGCCCTGGGCATGGAGCCGCGCGCCTCGGGCATTCTCGGCTCGGTGTGGCCGTTCAACGCCAGCGACGTCTATCTCACGGAGTCCTTCGACGCGCTGATGGAGCGGTGGGTGCCGCTGTCGCTGGCGCTCAACAGCCTCAACCGCAGCATGGGCCACCCCGACTTCTATCCGTTCGTGATCCCGCAGCCGGCCGTCGCCAAGCTGGCCTTCGTGCATCGCGTCGTGCGCGATCAGGCCCGCAAACGCGGCTCCGGCTGAGCAACGGGCACTTATCCACCAAAGAGCGTCCCAAGACATTCAACGGAACGATTTCCCGCGTGATACCGGGAATAGGCGCACGGATTCGCGCATCAGCTTCTATTTGTTGCCTGGCGTGACGAAGCACGACTTGGAAACCAGATCGCCCGAGGGCGAATGCCAAGGATATGCGATGCGCCTCAATTTCCGCTGCCGCCCGGCGTGGCGATACGAGCTCGTTGTCGCCTGCGCGAGCGCCACGCTCATGCTTCCCGCCTGCGCCCAGGCTCCGGTCATGCCGTCCTCCCTCGTGACGGGGTCCCTGGTCGCCGGCGTGGTCGGCCCGACGCAGGCGCCGCAGATCGACAACTTGCCGAACTACCTCGCCAGCGCCGACGATCTCGGCAAGCGCTGCGACGAGCTGGAGGCGGCCGGCGGCGGCAAGCTCGCCGCGCCCCGGATCGCGGAGGCTCGCGATCTTCTCGCCCGGGCCAGGGCCGAGACCGCGGCCGAGCATCCCCAGGAAGCGGCGCGCCTCGTATGGCGGGCCGACAGCCTGATCGCCGCCATCGAGCGCGATGTCCGCATGCCTCGCGACGAGGGCGGCAAATGGGCCGGTGGCTAGACCCTCTCCCGCGCCGGCTGCTCCTGCCGGCTCCTTCGCGAGGACAACTCGCGCTCGACGGCCGCCAGATCGTCGCCGAGCAGCGGTGACAGGCGATCGCCGAGGTCCTTGAACTGCTGCTGCAGCCCCAACAGCTCCTCGTCGGAGAACTCGTCGAGATTGCAGAAGCTCGACCGGGCGCCGTCGACCGCGCGGAGAAGCTCGTCCAGCTTCAAGTTGAGGATGCGCGTGTCGCGGTTCTGTGTCGCCTGGATCAGGAACACCATCAGGAACGTGATGATCGTCGTGCCGGTGTTGATGACGAGCTGCCAGGTGTCCGAGTAGCCGAACGCGGGCCCAGTGACCGCCCAGACCACAACTACGAGCAGCGCGCTCGCGAACGCGATCGGCGTGCCGACGGCCGCGGCCGTCGTCTCGCTGAAGCGGCGGAAGGCCTCGCGCATGTTTCCTTCTCCTGGCTTGGTGCCACGCAGGCGCGACCCGCCGCGCGTCCAAGGCGCAGAACGAGAAAGTCACGCCTTTGTTCCGCAAACGCAGGAGTCAGCCTGCCACGGCCGCCAGAGCCCGCTCGAGATCGGTGACGAGATCCTCCGTCGCCTCGAGCCCGACGGAGAGGCGCAGGAGGTCGTCGGGCACCGGCGAGTCAGGACCCTCGACGCTGGCGCGGTGCTCGACGAGGCTCTCGACTCCGCCGAGCGAGGTCGCCCGCTTCCAGACCTCGAGCGCGCCGGCCACCTTGATCGCCGCTCCGGCCCCTCCCCGGATCCGGACCGAGAGCATGCCGCCGAAGCCGTCCTGCATCTGCCGCGCCGCGAGGGCGTGCCCAGGGTGCGTGTCGAGCCCCGGATAGAGCACCTCGGCGACGCGCGGATGCCCCGCGAGGTAGCGCGCGATGGCCATCGCCGAGCCGCACTGCCAGCGCACGCGGGCGAAGAGCGTCCGCATGCCCCGTTGCAGCAGCCAGGCCTCGAACGATCCCGGCACGCCGCCGAGCTCGCCCTGGATCTGCCGGATGCGCTGCCACGACTCGTCGTCGCGGGCGGTGGTCAGCGTCCCCAGCAGCACGTCGGAGTGGCCGTTGAGGTACTTGGTCGCCGAATGCATGACGATGTCGGCGCCGAGCGCCAGCGGCCGCGTCAGAACCGGAGTCGCGACGGTGGAATCGACGGTGAGCCGCGCCCCAGCCCGGTGAGCGATGGCGGCGGCCGCCGCGATATCGGTGATCGTCCAGAGCGGATTGGCCGGCGTCTCGATCCAGACCAGGCGCGTCTTCCCGGGTCTCACGGCACGCGCCAGCGCGTCGAGGTCGTGCGTCTCGGCGAGCTCGACCTCGAGCCCCCACTCGGTCGCGTAGCCAACGAGCCACGACCGGAGCGCCCAGTACATCACGCGCGGAGCGACGACGTGGTCGCCCGGCCGCAGCGAAAGGAACACCGCCGTCGCCGCCGCCATGCCGGACGAGAACAGCAGCGTTCCGGCGCCGCCTTCCAGTGCCGTCAGCGTATCTGACGCCGTATCGTAGGTCGGATTGCCGGGGCGGGTATAGGAGCGCCCGCGCGGATAGCCGAGATCGGCCGCGCGCTCGAACGTCGTCGAGGGATGGACCGGCGGGATGATGGCGCCGGTCGCCCCGTCGACGCGGCCGAGCGCCTGCGCGGCCAACGTCTCCGGACGCCGAGGGCCGGCGGGGCTCTCCTCCCGGTCAGGCATGCGCGGTCACGGTCGCGCTCAGGGACGGCGGCCTGGCCATGGTCTGGTAGACGACGCAATAGCGCTCGGTGAGCTTCAAGAGCTGGTCGATCTTGTCCTGCGGCGCGTCCGTGACGAGGTCGAAGCGCAGGCGGATGGCCTGGAAGCCGACCGGCGCCGTCTTTTCGACGCCGAGGGTGCCGCGGAAATCGAGATCGCCCTCGGCGTGCACGTCTGCCTTCCTCAGCTCGACGCCGATCGCGGTCGCAACGGCCTTCAGCGTCACGCCGGCGCAGGCGACGAGCGCCTCGAGCAGCATGTCGCCCGAGCACAGCTCCATGCCGCTGCCGCCGGTCGCGGGATGCAGGCCGGCCTCGGCGATGGCACGGCCGGTCTCGACCTTGCACGCGATCTTGGCCTCGTCGATCGATCCCTTCGCCCTCAGAGTGATCAGCGCCGCGCCGGCGTCCGACTTGTATCTCTCCTTCAGCGGCGCCTGCAGGCTTCTCAGCTCGTTCGCGTCCATGTGACCATCGTCCTCCGTTCCTGGCGGCGCCACCCTACGTCGCGGCCCGCCCGGGCTCAACCTCGGGCTCGCTGTTGACGATAAGCAAGGAGGGGCGGAACGTCATGGCCTAGGATTCGCGCTGGAGGTGCAGCATGCGGACCTGCGGAGCGCCCGGAGTGCTCGTCGCGGTTTGCCTCGCCACCGGTGCCGTCGCCGGCCCCGGGCCCGGCGATACGGCCGGCAGGAGCGAGGCCGACAGGGGCCGCGCCATGGCCGAGCGGATGTGCGCCTACTGCCATATGAGCCCTGGCCAGGGCGAGAAGGACGGGCCACGAGGAATCCCCTCGTTCCAGGCCGTCGCCAACCGGCCCAATCAGCACCTCGAGGGCATCGTCGCGTGGCTGCGCTCGGTGCCGCCGATGATGCCCGATCACCATCTCACGCACGACGAGACCGAAATCCTCGCCCAGTTCATCATGTCGCTGCGGACCACGAAGTGACCTTGCCCGAGACGAGACCCGTGAAGCCCGTGATCGTCGTCGGCCATGCCGCGCTCGACCGGGTCTACCGCGTCGACGCGATCCCGGAGAAGCCGACCAAGGTTCGCGCCTTCGAGCACATCGAGAGCGGCGGCGGCACCGCCTCCAATGCCGCGGCCGCCATCGGACGGCTCGGTGGCCGCGTCGAATTGTGGAGCCGGGCCGGCGACGACGCGAACGGCGACACCATCGTCCGCCTGCTCGCGGCCGAGGGCGTCGACGTCACCCACGTCCTGCGCCCGCCCGGCACGCGCTCCGCCACCGCCGCGGTGATCGTCGACCGCCACGGCGAGCGGCTGATCGTATCGGAGCGCGACCAGGCCATGCCGATGGACCCCGGATGGCTGCCACTGGCGCGCGTCGCCCGGGCCGGCGCCGTGCTGAGCGACCTGAGCTGGCTTGAGGCCACTCTGGCGGTGTTCGCCGCGGCGCAGCGCCTCGGCGTGCCAAGGGTGCTCGACGCCGACGTCAACGGCGTGCGCCTGCTCGAGGCCGTGCTGCCCGCCACGGGATATGCGATCTGCTCGTCGAGCGCGATGCACGCCTGGATGCCGGGCGCCTCGGACGACGAGCGGCTCACGCGGCTGATCAGCCTCGGCGTCCGGCACGCGGGCATCACGCTCGGCGCGGACGGCTATGTGTGGCGCACCACCGGCGGGGAAACAGGGCGCCAGCCCGCGCTCGGCGGCGTGACCGTGGTCGATACCACCGGCGCGGGCGACGCTTTCCACGGCGCCTTCGCCTTCTCGCTCGCGCAGGGCCTCCCTGACGCGGAATGCGCCCGCGTCGGAGCCGCCGCCGCGGCGCTCAAATGCCGCGCGCTCGGCGCCCGCCAGGGCCTGCCCTCCCTCACCGAGGTCGACACCCTGCTCAGGGAGGAGACGGGGACAGGCCTTCCGGCGCCGCTCGCCGCGCTCGTCTGAAAGGAGGCCGCCGTGCAGCCGCTTCCCCTTTCCGAGGTCTACAAGCTGATCGAGCCGGGCCCGGTGGTTCTGCTCACCACGCGGGGCAAGGACGGGGTGGCCGACGTGATGACCATGTCCTGGCACATGATGGTCGATTTCGAGCCACCCCTCATCGCCTGCGTGGTCAGCGCCGCCAACCACAGCTTCACGGCGCTACGCGCCACGCGCGAGTGCGTGATCGGCATTCCCGACGCGGAGATGGCGAAGACGGTCGTCGCCATCGGCAACAGCTCCGGCCGCGACGGCGACAAGCTGGCGCGGCTCGGTATCGAGACGGCGGAGGCAAGTCTCGTGCGGGCGCCGCTCCTTACCCAGTGCTTCGCCAACCTCGAATGCCGCGTCGTCGAGACCCGCCTCGTCACGCAATACAATCTGTTCATCCTTGAGGTAGTGGCGGCCTGGAAGGATGGGCGACGCAAACGCCACCGCACGCTGCACCACCAGGGCTACGGCGCCTTTGCCGTCGACGGAGACGTCATCAAGCTCCGCTCGGCCAAGCCCTGAAAGCTCTTCCTCGGAACCAAGTCCGGCAAGGCACGTTGGCGCGGTATTCGCCGGAGAGAGCCTTGGCCCGAGCCGAACAGACCGTCCTGAGACGTGTTGCCGCCGCCGTCGTCGCGACCGCGGCCGTCTGGTCCGCGCTCGCGCGCGACGAGGCGGAGGTGCGGCGGACAGGCACGGCACGACCTGCCGAGTCGCCCGCGTCAGGCTTCGCCGGCCTCGAGCGGATGGCGGTCCGCCTCTACGAGGAGATCAACCGCGACCGCGTGCTGCTGATCGGCGCCGGCGTGACCTTCTACGGGCTGCTGGCGCTGTTCCCGGCGATCACCGTGCTGGTCTCGATCTATGGGCTGTTCGCCGACCCCACCGCCATCGAAGGGCAGGTGCAGTCGCTGGCCGGCGTGCTGCCCGGTGGCGCCATCTCCGTCCTTAGCGACCAGTTGCACCGCATTGCGTCGCAGTCCGGCGGCAGTCTCGGACTAGCGCTCATCGGCGGCTTGGTCGTGGCGCTGTGGAGCGCCAACAGTGGCATGAAGGCGATCTTCGAGGGGCTCAACGCCGTCTACGACACGCGAGAGGAGCGCAGCTTCATCCGACTGACCCTGGTGTCGCTGCTGTTCACGATCGGCGCCATGATCGGGCTACTCCTCGCGCTTGGAGCGATCGTGGCGGTGCCCGCGATCCTGAGCTTCATCGGGCTCGACGGGATCGGCGACGTTCTCGTCCGCTACGGCAGCTGGGTGCTGCTGCTGGCGCTGGTCGTGCTCGGCCTCAGCCTGCTCTACCGCTACGGCGCCGACAGGCCGCCACCGAGCTGGCAGTGGGTCTCGACGGGAGCCGCGGTGGCTGCCGTCGTCTGGCTCATCGCGTCGGCGCTGTTCTCGTGGCTCGTCGCCAACTTCGGCAATTACAATGCCACCTACGGCTCGCTCGGCGCCGTCATCGGCTTCATGGTCTGGCTGTGGATCTCGGCCAGCATCGTACTCGCCGGGGCCGAGCTCGACGCGGAGCTCGAACGCCGCCTCAGCGGCCGGCGGCCGGATCGGGCGGGGCGATGAAGGAGCGCAAGGCCGCGCCGACACTGTTGTCGCCCTCGCCGATCTCCGCGATGCGCCAGCGCCCACCCCGCTCGACCAGATCGTAGGCGACGCCGCCGCGATGGTCGGAGTCCTTGTAGGTCAGAGCGACCCGTGCCCGCGCCCTGCCGGCGCGCTGCTCCTCGACGGCGATCCTGTAGCCCTTCAGCTCCAGCCCGTTCGTCGCCGCGACCGGATCGTAGTCGAGCAGCGCGTCCGAGTTGCCCGCGGCTCTCACCGCATCGGCCTTCTCCCATAGCGCCACCATGTCCCGCGACAGGAAGGCCTCGCGCTCCTCGCCGTCGAGCCAGTCGGGCGACTGCTCCTTGACGGCACGGCGGTAAAGCGCCTCCAGCAACGCGCGGGGCCCGTGCCGCGAGGCGCGCTCCGTGGCGCGCTCCATTGAAGCAAGCTGTGCCAGCCACGTCCTGAGGCCGGCGGCGAGCCGCCGCGCCTCCGCCTCGCTGCGGTCCATCAGGATCTGGCCGCGCTCGTAGAGCCCTTTCTGCGGCGGAGGGAAGGCCGGGCAGCTGTCGATCGTCCGCCCGACGACGATGCAATAGGTCCGATCCCGATCAGCCTCCCCGGCGGCGAGAAATGCGGCGCGGCCCCGTGCGTTGTAGACGACCTCGACCTGCCACAGGCCCGGGTTGTTGCGGTTGGAGGTCGGGCGGACCTCGACGCGCGCGAAATGGGTGCGCTGAAGCAAGGGAAAGCTCACCAGCTCGCGCTTGGTGCCGTCGGCGTAGGCAAACGGCGTGCCGTCCTGCTTCGCGACGAGGTGCACCTGGATGCCCTGCGGCGCGGAGCCGGCGCTTGCGGCCTCGGCTCCGGCCGTGAGCAGCGCGAGGGTAGCCATGACGAGGATCGTGCGCCGGTCCATGGCAGCCTCTCTCAGCGCACGCTCTTGAGCGCTTCGCGGACGCGCTCGTAGCCCCAGGCCTTGGGGTCGCTCGGAGGCGCGCCCGGAGTGGCGATGTCGGTGCCCTGCTGCGGGCCGACGACGACCGTCTTGCCGCCGGACGTCACCTCGACCTTGCCTTCGCCGACGAGAACGCCGAAGGCACCGCGGCTCGGCCCGGCGAAGAAACGCGTCCCGCGCACGGCGATCAGCCCGTAGACGCTGCGAATGTTCAACGGCTCGGGCGACTTCGGCCCCTTGCGCTCGAACTGGAATGCGCCCTGGCCGAGCTCGATCTCGCCGCCGGCATCCATGATGTAGCGGTCGATCTTGATCTCGGTCCGCTCGCCGAGGCGCATCGTGGTGCGCTTGCCGAGGCGCATCAGCAGGCGGGCCTGCTCTCCCGTCCTGACCGTCTCGCCGACGAAGACCGAGCTTCTCGGCTCGAGCGGCCGGGTGGCACCGCCCGCGGCGGCCGACGCCGGACCCTTCACCGTCTCGACGGCACCCGCGACCTCTCCCGATGCCTTGGCTCCGGCGCCGGTGGCCTGCTGAGCCGTGGCGGGGCCTGCCAGGGCCAGCGCACAGAGCGCGCCGAAGGCCGCCGCGACCATGGGCGCGGGCCGAAACACGACCGCCGGGATGATGCCGGCCGCACGACGAGACACGTTCATTGCCACTCCCTCCGGGCTCCGATCCGGCGCAGATATCAGCAACGATTACCATGCGCGGCGCTGTCGTGCCGGTTCCGGGGGGAACATGCTTTCCACCGCCCCTCCGGCCGCCCGCTGGGCCGCGGCCGGGAGGGGGCGCCAAGAGGGTTGCGGGAAGCAAGCCCCGCGACTATAAGAGCGTCCCTGGCCGCCCGCCCGCGCTTCCGGCGCGAGCGGGACATGGCGTGCCGCCTTAGCTCAGATGGTTAGAGCGCTAGATTGTGGATCTAGAGGTCTCCCGTTCGATCCGGGAAGGCGGTACCAAGTCCTAGCATAGCGGTCCGCCCACCACGCCTGCCTCGCGACTCTCCTGCCGCTGTCCCGGTGCCCTGTCCGGGATCTTTGCGCGTTCACGTTCAATCGGACAGCCGCCCTGGCCTGCGGCACCCCTCCCCGCTTGCCTCCCAAAATAGCCCCTTGCATTGGCGGCCGGGATTTTGTCCATGCTGGCGGCCCGACCGCTGGTCCAGACGGGCCGGCGCCCCTCCGCTCGACACGTCCCAAGGTGAGATCATGCCGAACTACCGCTCCCGTACCTCGACCCACGGCCGCAACATGGCGGGAGCGCGGGGCCTGTGGCGCGCCACGGGCATGAAGGACGGCGATTTCGGCAAGCCGATCATCGCCGTCGCCAACTCGTTCACCCAGTTCGTGCCCGGCCACGTCCACCTCAAGGACCTCGGCCAGCTGGTGGCCCGCGAGATCGAGAAGGCCGGCGGCGTGGCGAAAGAGTTCAACACGATCGCCATCGACGACGGCATCGCCATGGGCCACGACGGCATGCTCTACAGCCTGCCGTCGCGCGAGATCATCGCCGACAGCGTCGAGTACATGGTCAACGCGCACTGTGCCGACGCCATGGTCTGCATCTCGAACTGCGACAAGATCACGCCCGGGATGCTGATGGCGGCGATGCGCCTCAACATTCCCACGGTGTTCGTCTCCGGCGGGCCGATGGAGGCGGGCAAGGTCGAGATCAAGGGCAAGACGCGGGCGGTCGATCTCATCGACGCCATGGTGGTCGCCGCCGACGACCGCTACACCGACGAGGAGGTGCAGGCCTACGAGCGCTCCTCGTGCCCGACCTGCGGCTCGTGCTCGGGCATGTTCACCGCCAACTCGATGAACTGCCTCACGGAGGCCCTCGGGCTGGCGCTGCCCGGCAACGGCACCATCGTCGCCACGCACGCCGACCGGCAGGGGCTGTTCGAGGAGGCCGGACGGCTCGTGGTCGCGCTCGCCAAGCGCTACTACGAGAAGGACGACGCCTCGGTGCTGCCGCGCTCGATCGCCTCGTTCAAGGCGTTCGAGAACGCCATGGCGCTCGACATCTCGATGGGCGGCTCGACCAACACCGTGCTGCACCTGCTGGCCGCGGCCGCCGAGGGCGAGGTGGCGTTCACGATGGCCGACATCGACCGCCTGTCGCGCAAGGTGCCGGTGCTGTGCAAGGTGGCACCCGCCGTCTCGGACGTCCATGTCGAGGACGTGCACCGCGCCGGCGGCATCATGGCCATCCTCGGCGAGCTCGACCGCGCCGGCCTCATCCACACCGACGTCGCGACCGTGCACGCGCCGACGATGAAGGCGGCGCTCGACGCCTGGGACGTGATGCGGCCCGGGAGCAGCAAGGCGGCGCACGGGCTGTTCACCGCCGCGCCGGGCGGCGTGCCGACGCAGGTCGCCTTCAGCCAGTCGAAGCGGCACGACAGCCTCGACCTCGACCGCGCCAAGGGCGTCATCCGCGACGCCGGGCACGCCTTCAGCAAGGACGGCGGGCTGGCCGTGCTGTTCGGCAACCTCGCCATCGACGGCTGCATCGTGAAGACGGCCGGCGTCGACGAGGCGATCCTGAAGTTCTCGGGCCCGGCGCGCGTGTTCGAGAGCCAGGACGCGGCCGTCGAAGGCATCCTCGGGGGCCGCATCAAGGCCGGCGACGTGGTGGTCATCCGCTACGAGGGCCCACGCGGCGGCCCCGGCATGCAGGAGATGCTCTACCCGACCAGCTACATCAAATCGAAGGGCCTCGGAAAGGCGTGCGCACTCATCACCGACGGCCGTTTCTCCGGCGGCACGTCCGGGCTGTCGATCGGCCATGTCTCGCCGGAGGCGGCCGAGGGCGGGCTCATCGGGCTGGTCGAGGATGGCGACCTGATCGAGATCGACATTCCGAAGCGCTCGATCCGCCTCGCCGTCAACGAGGTCGAGATCGAGAAGCGGCGCGCGGCGATGCTGGCAAAGGGCGACGCGGCGTGGCGTCCGGGCAAGCGCAACCGCAAGGTATCGGCTGCGCTGCAGGCCTATGCCGCGCTGACGACCAGCGCCGCGCGTGGCGCCGTTCGCGACGTCAAGGGCGGCCGGCGCTGAAGAGCGCTTTTGGGACATTCAGCTCAGCATCGACGGGGTGCGACCGCCGGACTATGTTCGTCCGGGCCGTCCAGCGGCTCGTTCGCGCTGTCCGAGGAAGCTCATGAGGCAGGCACCCCAAGCCGAGCCGATCCCGCCGACGCGGCTCGCCACGACCGTCAGCGCGCGCGTGCACCGGCACGATGCACACTATGGCCTGTCGACGCTGCAGTTCGCGGACGGCGAGCTCAGGGTGCCGATGGTGCCGGCGCCGGTCGGCGCGGCGGTCATGGTGGAGATCGACGCGCGCGACGTCTCGGTGGCGCTGACGCGGCCGATGGACGTGTCGATCACCAACCGGCTTCCGGGGACCGTGATCGAGGTCGAGCGGCTGACGGCGCCCTATGCCCGGATCCGGTTCGACCTCGGATCGACGCTCATCGATTCACTCGTCACATGGGAGTCGGTGGAGCGGCTGGCGCTCGTGCCGGGCCTGCGGGCCTGGGCGATGATCAAGACCGTGGCGATCGGCAAGGAGGCCATCAAGCCCGAGGACGCCCCCAGTCCGCGCCCGTGGCCGCCGACAGGATACTAATCCCGGCTCAGGCGGAGCGCGCCTCGCTGTCGCTCTCCGGCACGAAGCTCTTGTCCAGGCTGGCGACGATCTCGCCCAGGGCCGCCGCCGTCGCCGCGCCCGTGCTGCGCTCCATGGAGCGGAACAGCGCCACCAGTCGCTCGCCGAAGATCGTCACCTCGGCGCCACCCTCGCGGCGGCCGGGGAAGGTCTCGACGACGGTGGCCGAAAACGTGCGGTTGAGCGCATCCACCATGCGCCAGGTCTTGCGGTAGGAGATGTCGAGCAGCCGCCCGGCGCCGGAGATGGAACGGCAATCCTTGATGGCCTCGATGAGCTCGATGTCGGCGGGCTCCAGCCGGCCGCCGTTGGGCAGCAAGAGTGTCAGCTCGATCTTGGTGCCGCGTCGGTTTCGCCGGGACATGAGGTCTCCTCCGCCCCGGAAATTAGCATGCGCCGCTCGGTTTGCGGAATGCCTCTCAGGAGGATGGCTCGTCACCGGTGGCAATGGTGGCCTCCGCGTGCCGCTCCGGCAACGTCCCGGCCTCGCGCGGTGCACCCAGGGCGTCCCAGAGCGCCGCCTCGTCGTCGCTCAGAAGGCCGCGACCGATGCGATAGGCGGAAGCGAACATGCTGGCGTCACCGCCGCCCGTATAGTCGCCGGCATAGTCGATGAGACCGTCACCGGCGGAGAGCTCCGGCTCGCTGTCCCACAGGATGCGCAGCGCGCGGGTCCGGAGGTCGGGGTCGATGCCGGCAGCCAGGAAGCGGGCGAAATCGGAGCCGGGCCCGAGCCCCTCGAGTGCCGACTCGTCCATGGCCCGCGCGGCAGGGGCGTCTGCCGCGTCCGGAGCTGGCGGGGCGTCACCGTTCGACCCAGCCTGCCCGCACTTGAGCCGCGACCAGCGTGAGAAGAAGCCCTCGTGCCCGTCCATGGCGCTCTCCAGTGCTGCGATCGGATGGAACGATCCGAGAGCGCCCTGCGTTCCCTTGCGACCGGGGGGAACCGAGCGCTCATGCCAATACCTCATCATCACAACAGCTGGATCGACCGGCTTTCCCGGGCGGGCTGGAGCCTGGGCGAGGGCGCGCAGGCCAAGGAGGCTGCCCTGGCCGCCGGGGCCGCGGTGCCCGCCCATCCGCCACGGCGGCTAACGCTCACGTCAGAGGGCCGCTGCCTCATTATCGGCTCGGGCCAGCCGGCGCTCGAGGTTGCATCAGCCCTCAACAGGCGAATGGCTCCGATCGTTCTCCTGACCGACGTCGCCGACGCCAGCCCGCTGGGCGCTGCGTTCCCGGTCGGCACCGGGCGCATCGAAAGCACCCGGGGACATTTCACGGCTTTCGAGATCTCTGTTTCCGACCTCCGTTGGGCGAACACGGCCTCCCGGTCCGAGCTACTGCTCGAGCCCGCGGGGGAGACATGCATCCGTTGCGACGTGATCCTGGATCTCAGCGGCAGGCCATCGCTATTTCCCGGCTGCGAGGAGCGGGACGGATACATCCGAGCCAATCCACGCGATGCTCTCGGGCTCGCCCGCGCCGTGCTCGCGGCGGCGGATCTCACCGGCGAGATCGAGAAGCCCCTTTACGTCGAGGTCAAGGCTTCGATCTGCGCACACGCTCGCAACCGCATCACGGGCTGCTCGAACTGTCTCGACACATGTCCTGCAGGTGCCATCGCGCCGGACGGCGACGCCGTCGCTATCGACGCCGGAATCTGCGAGGGCTGCGGGCTGTGCGCCGCCGGGTGCCCGACCGGGGCGATCTCCTACCGGCTCGGCGCGGATCACGACGTGATCGCCCGAGCCCGCGCAACACTGGAAGCCTACGCCGATGCTGGCGGCCATCGGGCCGTTCTCCTGCTCCACGAGCCGGGTCATGGCGAGCCGATCTTCGAGGCGAGCGCGCGCTACGGGGACGGGTTGCCCGCCAACGTCATCCCCCTGCCCCTCAGCTCGGTGGCGCAGGCCGGTCATGACGTCCTCCTGGCTCTCCTGCTGGCGGGTGCCGAGCACATCGCGCTGCTGGTGCCGCGCCGTCATCATCGGCATCTGGCGGCGCTGGAGCAGCAGACCGACCTCGCCGCCGCCATCCTCGCCGGGCTCGGCTACGGCGACCGCATCGCCGTCATCGCGGAGGACGATCCATCCAGGGTCGAGGCGGCCTTGACGGCGCTGGCGGCGCCGACGGCGCTCGCGCCGATGCCTGCGAGACACTTCGGCCTGGTCGGCTCGAAGCGCGAGGTGGTCCGCTCGGCTCTGGCCGCCCTGCACCGGCACGCGCCGCTGACTTGCGACCTGATCAAGCTGCCTGCGGGCTCACCCTACGGCCAGGTGCTGCTGGACCAGCAGCGCTGCACGCTATGCCTCGCGTGTGTCTCCGCCTGCCCCACGGGCGCGCTGCGCGACACGCCGGAGCAGCCGGCGCTGCGATTCGCCGAGGCGCAGTGCGTCCAGTGCGGCATCTGCGTCGCGACGTGCCCCGAGGACGCGCTCGGGCTCGATCCGCGGCTCGATCTCGCCACGTCTCCGGCGGTCCTGCGCACACTCAAGGCGGAGGAGCCGCATTGCTGCGCGCGCTGCGGCAAGCCGTTTGGGACTAGGGCTGCTGTCGATCGTGTGAAGCGGCGGCTCGAGAGCAACCCGCATTTCGCCGATGCGCGCCGCCTCGCGATGCTCGATCTGTGCGGCGACTGCCGTGTGGTGGCGCTGATGGCCGGTGAGCGAGCGCCGATGGCCTCCCGGCCACGGCCCCGGCCGGTGGCGAGCGAGGACTACGTGACGTCGCCGGGGAAGCGCGGGCGTTGAGCGTCCTCGCCGACGCCCGCCGTCATGAGCCGCGCCTCGGCGTCGATGAACTCCGCGCCCAGCCGGCCGAGTGCCGCGTAAAGCGGCGAGTTGTCTTTCGCAGCGAGGTCGCCGAGGAACAGCGACATCCAGGGCCGGATATGGCGCTCGAAGAAGTCTCGCGGCGACATGACTCCGACGCCGATGCGGCCCTCGACGAGCTCGCCCATGACCTCCAGGATCGTCGCGGCGTGATCCTCTGGCTCGCGAACGCCGTCACTATGGCGCAGGCCGATGCGGCGCATATCCTCGCGGATCTGGACGAGCGGGCGATCGTGAAGCGAGCCGGCGATGTAGTGCGATGCATATGGCGTCAACTCGCCGCCGCCGAGACCGATGAACAGGCGCTGGAAGTCGTCGCCGGCCGTTTCCGGATCGGCCACGGCGGCGAAGTTGGCGAAGGTCTGCACCGCCTGGCCGAGCGCCGACTCGTCCCCCGTCAGCGCGCCGGCCAGCTCCAATTCGCCTTGTTGCGGCACTGAAGAGAGGAAGCGCGCGAGTAGGCGATAGATGCTCGCGCGCGCCGCCGCGTCGAGTGCGCCGGGCTCGGATTCGAGGCCTATCATTACCCGGCGAGCCTCACAGACGGCGGCGACTCCGACGTCGTCGGGACGCGCGCCCGGTCGAGAATGAGACCGGTGAGCAGTCCCAGAACGGTCATGGCCACGATGCCGATGCCGAAGCTACGCATGGCTGCCTCCCTACTCGCCCGGCTCACCACGCGTGAGCCGGTTGTACCAGGTCCTGTGGTGCTCCCTGGCCCAGTTGCGGTCGACGAGGCCCGACCACATCGCGTGGAAGGCGCCGGACATGCCGACGGTGCCGATGTAGATGTGACCGAGGATCAGCGCCACCATGAGCAGTGCGATGCCGGCGTGAAGCAGTTGCGCCCATTGCATGCCGGTGTAGCCAAGCATGTAGAAGGGCAGCATGAGCACGACGCCGGTGGCGAGCAGGGCGAGGCCGCCGAGCACGACGGCCCAGAATACAAACTTCTGGCCAGCGTTGAACCGGTCCGCGGGCGGGTTGTGACCGTCGTCGCGCATAAAGCCGCCGCCGCGCCTCAGCCATTCCCAGTCGCCGCGCGCCCAGAGGTTACCCGGCAGCCACATCACGATCATCATGACGATGCCGAGCACGAACGGCACGGTAGAAGCCATATGCACCCAGGCGCTGCCGCGCGCCAGCGACGAGAAGGCATCGGCGCCCATCCAGGGCAGCAGCAAAGGCTTGCCGTACAGGATCACCAGCCCAGTCAGCGCCATGATGAGAACGGCGCTGGCCGTCATCCAGTGCGTGGCGCGCTCGGTCGAATTGAAGCGCTCGACGACGGCTCCGCTCTCGCCTTCGGCGGTCTTTATGCGGCCGCGACCGAGCAGGAACAACGCGAGCGCGAGACAGGTGCCGAGGATCAGCCAGCCGCCCGTCCAGCGCAGCCAGTCCTCGTGCGACCGGCGGAACGTGCGGCCCTGAGGCTGAACCAGCACGTTGGCTTCCTGATAAGGCAGGCTCGAGATGCCCTCGCGGAAGGCCGGCGGCTGCAACAGCTTGCCCTTGTCGGCAGCGCCCTCGGTTCCGCTGGCTGCGCCGGTGGAGCCGCGCGCCATGCCGCTGGCGCTCGTTGCGCCTTCACCCGTGTCGCGCAGCCATCCTGAAACAATGGCACGGCCTTTCTCGACGCCGCCGCCGAATGCAATACGCTCGCCCTCCGAAGCGAGGCGCGCACTGACGGCGCCGTTGGCGACGCTGTCCTCGGCCTGCAGCTCCGTGCGCTGCGCCAGCACGTCGGACGGAGACGGCTCGCCGCTCTTGGCCGCTGCGACATTGACCGTAGGGGTCACGATGCTCTTCGGCCGGAACGTGGCGATCGCGACCCAGGCCAACAGCGCCGCGAAAACGAGAGTGGCCGCACCGGCCCAGATCCTCACCGACATGGACTCAGCTCCCTTCGTCGGCATCGGCGCCCTGGTAGGCCGTGGTCCAGCCCCAGGCACCGGAGCCATAGCCGCGCTGGTTGACGCGATCGCGGTAGATGGCGGCGACGACGTCGCCGTCGCCGGCGAGCAGCGCCCGCGTCGAGCAGACCTCGGCGCAGAGAGGAAGCTTGCCCTCGGCGATGCGGTTCCTGCCGTATTTGTCGTGCTCGGCCTTGCTGCCGGCCTCCTCGGGCCCGCCGGCGCAATAAGTGCATTTGTCCATCTTGCCGCGCGAGCCGAAGTTGGTTGCCTGCGGGTACTGAGGGGCACCGAACGGGCAGGCGAGGAAGCAGTAGCCGCAGCCGATACAGATGTCCTTGTCGTGCAGCACGACGCCGATGTCGGTCTGGTAGATGCAGTCGACCGGGCAGACGGCGATGCACGGCGCGTCGGTGCAGTGCATGCACGAGATCGAGATCGACTTCTCTCCAGGCTCGCCGTCGCCCAGCGTCACCAGCCGGCGGCGGTTCATGCCCCATGGCACCTCGTTCTCGTTCTTGCAGGCGACGGTGCAGGCGTTGCACTCGATGCAGCGCTCGGCGTCACAGAGGAATTTCATCCGGGCCATCGGTGCACTCCTAAGCCGCCTCGATGCGGCACAGCGTCGTCTTCGTCTCCTGCATGTAGGTGACGGGGTCGTAGCCGTAGGTGGTCGCGGTGTTGGCCGCCTCGCCGACGACCCAGGGCGAGGCATTCTCCGGGTAGCGGCCCGAGCGGTCCTCGCCCATCCAGTAGCCGGCGAAGTGGAACGGCATGAACGCGGTGCCGGGACCCACGCGTGGAGTGACTAAAGCGGAAATCCGGACGGCGGCGCCTTCGGGCGTCCGCAGCCAGACTTGCGAGCCGTCCTTGATGCGAAGCCGGCCCGCATCGTCCGGATTGATCTCGACGAACATCCGCTGTTGCAGCTCCGCCAGCCAGGCGATCGCCCGCGTCTCGTCGCCGCCGCCCTCGAACTCGACGAGGCGGCCCGAAGTGAGGATCAGCGGAAACTCCTGCGAGGCATCGTTCTTCTGGACCGACCAATAGAGCGCAGGCAGACGCCAGTGACGGCGATCGTCCCACGTGCGGTACTTGGCAAGGAGATCGCGGCGCGGGGTGTAGAGCGGCTCGCGGTGGAGCGGCACCTTGTCGGGGTAGTTCCACACGACGCAGCGGGCCTTGCCGTTGCCGAACGGCGCCATGTCGTGCGCCACCACCACGCGCTGCAGGCCTCCCGAAAGATCCGTTTTCCAGTTCACCGCGTCGATCAGGCTTTCGAGCGTCGGCAGCGGCTTGGCGCCGGGCGCCGCCTGCTGGGCCTGCGCGTTCTGCTGCTGCTGGCCATCCGGCTTTGCCTGCCCCGTCTCGGGCTTCTGCCCAGCGGCCGTGCCCGGCACGCCCCCGGGTGGAGGCGTTTCCGGCATCTGGCCGGGACTGTTCTCGGGTCGCGCAAGGGTGTTCGATTCCCCGACGGTCTTTCCTGCCACCTGCTTGGCCGGTCCATCGGGCGACTTGTGATTGGCGAGCGCGCGCTCGGCGACGGAGCGGATCGCGGCCCACTCCGAGTCGGTCAGCTCGCCTTCCCAGCCGAGCTTTTTGACCATTGCGTAGGTGATCTCGGGGTAGCCGTCCTGGACCGGTGAGTTCTTTGGCGCCGAGCGCTCGGCGAGCAGCCGGACACCGTCGTGCTCTAGCCCCCAGGCGGCGCGGAATGGCAGTCCGCCCCGCGAGACCGGTTTCGACTCGTCGTAGAGCAGCGGCGTCCCGGGATGCTTTACCTCGGGCGTGCTCCAGCAGGGCCACGGCAGACCGTAATATTCGCCCTCGACTGGCGTGCCCGCCTTGCCGAGCGTGGTGACGCGGTCGAACTTGTCCTGATGCTGCATGTGCAGCTTCAGGCGCTCCGGACTCTGGCCGGTGTAGCCGATCGACCAGGCGCCGCGGTTGACCTCGCGCAGGATCTCCTCGGGCACCGGCTGATCGTTCTCGATCTTGATGCTCTTGAACATCTCGCCGGCGAAGCCGAGCTTCCTCGCCATGAGGTAGGTGATCTCGTAATCGGACTTCGCCTCGAAGATCGGCTCCACCACCTTCTCGCGCCACTGGATGGCACGCTGCGAGTTGGTGACCGATCCCGCCATCTCCATGGTCGTGCCGGCCGGGAGCAGATAGACGCCGTCGCGGCGGTCCGACATCACCGCGCTGGCCGTCGGCACGGGATCGATGACGACCATGAGGTCGAGCGCGTCCATGGCCTTCTTCACCTCGCGGCCGCGCGACTGCGAGTTGGGCGAATGGCCCCAATAGATCATGGCGCGGATGCCGTGCGGCTGGCCGAGGGCGGGCGGTCTCTCGAGCGTGCCGTCGGCCCAGCGCGAGATGGTGATGCCTTCCGCCTCCATCAACTCCTTGCTGGCGAAGCGCGCCTTCAGCCACTCGTAGTCGACGCCCCAGACGCCGGCCCAGTGCTGCCATGCGCCGGCGGAGAGGCCGTAGTAGCCGGGCAGCGTATCGGAGTTCGGGCCGATGTCTGTGGCGCCCTGCACGTTGTCGTGGCCGCGGAAGATGTTGGCGCCGCCGCCGGAGACGCCGATGTTGCCGAGCGCGAGCTGATAGATGGAGGCGGCGCGGACCTTGTTGTTGCCGATCGACGATTGCGTCAGGCCCATGCACCAGACGAGCGTGCCCGGCCGGTTCCGCGCCGTCATCTCGGCCACCTTCTTGATCTGAGCGGCCGGGACGCCCGTGACCTTCTCGGTCTCCTCCGGCGTCCAGTTCGCGACCTCCTTGCGGATGTCGTCGAACTTCCAGACGCGCCTCGAGATGTAATCCTTGTCCTCCCAGTTGTTCGCGAGCACCTGGTTGAGGACGCCCCAGAGGAACGCGACATCGGTGCCTGACCGAATGCGCACGTACTCGTCGGCGTGAGCCGCTGTCCGCGTGAAGCGCGGATCGACGACGATGAGCTTGGCACCTTTCTCCTTCGCGCGCAGGATGTGCAGCATCGATACCGGGTGCGCCTCGGCCGGATTGCCGCCCAGGAGGAAGATCGACTTGGCGTTGGCGATGTCGTTGAAGCTGTTGGTCATGGCGCCGTAGCCGTACGTCGACGCGACGCCAGCGACTGTTGTCGAGTGGCAGATGCGGGCCTGATGATCGCAGTTGTTAGAGCCCCAGAACGCCCACAGCTTGCGTTGCAAATAGGCCTGCTCGTTCGATGCCTTGGATGAGCCGCAGAGGAAGACGCTGTCGGGACCGCTCTCATTACGGATGGAGAGCAGCTTGTCGCCGATCTCGTCGATGGCCTGCTGCCAGCCGATGCGGACCCACTTCCCGCCTTCGAGCTTCATCGGGTACTTGAGGCGCCGCTCGCCTTTCGCCAGCTCGCGCGTGGCGGCGCCCTTGGCGCAATGCGTGCCCATATTGATGGGGCTCTCGAAGACCGGCTCCTGGCCGACCCAGACGCCGTTCTGAACCTCGGCCCAGATCGAGCAGCCGACCGAGCAGAAGGGGCAAACCGTCTTCTTCAACTCGACGGGGCTCGATGCCAGCGGCTCGGCGGGAGCCGCTTGCACGCGGGATGCGTGGAGCGTTGAGAATGCCGCGAGACCGCCAATGGCAACCGCGCCGCGGAGAACGTCGCGGCGATCCGGCGCGCTTGGTGACGGTGCAGCACTGCGAGGCGCATCAGCCCCCGGAGCCCCTCGACGTGTGGCCTTCCGGTAAAGCATGACCGCACTCCCAATTTCAAACCGTCGGCTTGCGCCGATCAGAAGCGTGCCGCGTCGTAGTAGTCGCGGATGTGAGGAGTCAGCCGGTAGCCGCCCGCACCGGAGCGCGAGGCCCTGTCCGGCTGCGGCAACGCCACGCCCAGACCCAGCCCAGCGGCAAGCGGTGCTAGCGACGCGGCGCCCAAAAGCTGGCGGCGGCTTACGACCGGCTCGTCAGGCCTAGAGGTGGTGAGCTCCTGGGGCATCTGCGGCGTCCTCCGACGCATTCAAGCCGGAGGATGGGGCCCAGGTTCCATATGCCGCCCAAGGAAAGCGTGGCGCGGCGCAAAACGGCGCGTCTTGAGGATCAACAGCTTGGCCATCGCCGCCAGAACGCAAACACGCCCTGGCTTACGAACGGTCCGGGGCGGCAGGGGCCGGCGACGGAGCACTACCGCCACCGGTGCTCGCGGCGGCCCGCTCTCTCGCCGCCGCGGAACGGTCGGCGGAAATGTACGTGTAGACCGCCGGCGTGACGAACAGCGTGAACAGCGTGCCGACGCTCATGCCGCCGGCGATGACGAGGCCGATGGCGAAGCGGCTCGAGGCGCCGGCACCGGAAGCGATCAGCAATGGCACCATGCCGACGACCATCGCCGCCGTGGTCATGAGGATGGGGCGCAAGCGAATGGCCGCCGCCTTCTCGATGGCGGCGCGACGGTCGAGGCCCTCCGTGACCTGGATGTGGTTGGCATAATCGACCATCAGGATGCCATGCTTGGAGATGAGGCCGATGAGCGTGACGAGGCCGATCTCGGTGTAGATGTTGAGCGTTCCTAGCCCCGCGTTGAGCGGAATCATGGCCCCGAACATGGATGTCGGCAGCGCGATCAGGATGATGAGCGGGTCACGGAAGCTCTCGTACTGTGCCGCCAGCACGAGATAGATGATGACCAGCGCCAGCACGAAGGTGACGGCGAGCGTCGAGCCCTCCTGAACGTATTGGCGGCTCTCGCCTTGGAAGTCGTAGCCGAAGCCCTCGGGGAAGATCTCGGCCGCCTTGCCCTTCAAGAGCTGGATGGCCTCGCCGACGGTGCGGCCCGGGAACGGCACGCCGGACAGCGTGGCCGAGTTGAGCTGCTGGAACGTCGTCAGGGCGTTCGGCTGCACGGATTCACTGATGGCGACGACGCTCGACAGCGGGACGAGCCGGCCCGACGAGGTGCGGACCTGATAGCGCTTCAGCCATTCCTGTGTCAGCCGGAAATCGCGCGGCACCTGCGGGATCACCTGGTAGCTGCGTCCGGACAGGTTGAAGCGGTTGACGTAGTTGCCGCCCAGCAGCGTGGCGAGCGAAGAGCCAATGTCCGCCATCGTGATGCCGAGGCGGTTGGCCTTGTCCTGGTCGATCTTCACCTCGACCTGCGGCGTCTCGAACTTCAGATCGGTGTCGCTGAAGATGAAGAGACCGGACTTGTTCGCCTCCTCTTTCATGCGCTGCGCCATCTCGGCCAACTGCGGAAAGCTCGCCGTCGTGGTGATGACGAACTGCACCGGCGGGCCACCGGTCGAGCCGGGCAAGGACGGGCGGGCGAACGAGACGACGGAGGCACCGGCGATGGTCGCGAGCTTCGGCTGCAGGCTCTGCAGGATCTGCTTCTGCGACCGCGTCCGCTCCTCCCACGGCTTGAACAGGATGCCGGCGAAGGCCTGGTGCGCGTCGCCGCCCATGCCGTTGATGTTGAAGACGTGCTCACGCTCGGGGACGGTCAGGAACAGCCGGTAGATGTCGGCCGTCACCTGCTCGAGGTAATCGAGGTTGGCTGACTGGGGCGTCTTGACGATGTTGAAGAGGATGCCCTGGTCCTCCTCGGGGGCCAGCTCGCTCTGGGTCGTGAAGAACATCAGCCCGGTCAGGCCGATGACACCCGCGAGGATGAGCAGCGTCACGGGGCGGTACTCGAGCGAGCGGTGCAGGCGGCGCTCGTAGCGCCTGCGCAGGCCCTCGAACGAGCGATCGAGAAAGCGCACGACACGCCCCGACGAAAGCTCGCTGGTCAGAAGCTTCGAGGCCATCATCGGCGACAGTGTCAGCGCGATGATGCCGGAGACGATGACGGCGCCGGCCAGCGTGAAGGCGAACTCACGGAACAGCGCACCGGTGAGCCCCGACACGAAGCCGATGGGCGCGTAGACGGCGGCGAGTGTGATGGTCATCGAGATGACCGGGACCGAAATCTCGCGCGCGCCGACGAGGGCGGCGTCGACGGGCGACAATCCTTCCTCGATGTGGCGGTGAATGTTCTCGACCACGACGATCGCGTCATCGACGACGAGGCCGATGGCGAGCACGAGGGCGAGGAGCGTGAGCAGGTTGATCGAGTAGCCGAGCGCAAGCAGCGCGATCATCACGCCGATCAGAGACAAGGGAATGGTGACGATCGGAATGACGGTGGAGCGCAGGCTGCCGAGGAAGAGAAGGATCACGACGATGACGATGCCGGCCGCCTCCAAGAGCGTCTTGCGCACCTCGGCGATGGAGGCATCGATGAACTTCGTCGCGTCGTAGGCGATGGCTGCCTCCATGCCCGCGGGCAGCGTGCGCTGGATGTCGGGGAAGGCCTTGCGGACGTCGGCGATGACCGACAGCGGATTTGCGGTCGGGGTCGCGTAGACGCCGATGAACACGGCTTTGAGGCCATCGAAGACGGAGGAGGAATCGACGCTCTGAGGCCCGAGATCGATCTGGGCAATGTCCCCGAGGCGGATCAGCGCATCGCCCCGCGCGGCGATGACGAGGCGGCCGAAGGCGTCGGGGTTGTCGAGCAGCGTGCGCGCGTTAATGGTGGTCTGAACGAAGTCGGCCTTGATCTGGCCGGCGGCGGAAATGAAGTTGTTGTTGGTCAGCGCCGTGCGCACGTCGACCGGTGTGACGCCGAGCGCGGCCATCTTGTCGGGGTCGAGCCAGATGCGCATGGCGAAGGTCTGGCCACCCAGGATCTGCGCATTTGAGACGCCATTGATGGTCTGCAGCCGCGGTTGCACGACGCGGGTGAGGTAATCGGTGATTTGCGAGCCGGTCAGGTCCTTCGAGTTGAAGGACATGTACATCAGCGCGGTCGAGTCGCCGGTCTGCTTGACGATGACGGGATCGACGGCCTCGCGCGGCAGCACGTTCTTGACCTGCTGGACTTTCGCCAGCACGTCGGCGACGGCGCGATCGGGGCTGGCATCGAGGCGCAGGTTCAGCGTCACCGTGCTGATGCTCTGCTGCGACGACGAGGTCAGCGTGTCGATGCCCTCAGTGCTCGCCACCGCCTGCTCGATCGGCGTGGTGATGAAGCCCTTGATGAGCTCGGCGTTGGCGCCCGGATAGCTGGTCGTTATGGTGATGGTGGTATTGGTGAGCTTGGGATACTCGCGCACCGGCAGCGCGACGATGGCGACGCCGCCGATCAGCAGGATGAGCAGGCTGACCACGCTGGCCAGCACCGGACGGCGGATGAAGATGTCGGTGAAGGCCATGGGCTGCGCTCCAACTCCCGGCCAGTGACTATTGACGCGGACGCTCGGCGGGCGGCTTCAGCCGGGCCGAGTTGTCGATGCGAATGGCGGCTCCGGGCGTCAGCTTGATCTGGCCGGTCGTCACGACCTCCTCGCCCGGTTGCAATCCGGAGAGGATGGCGACGCGCTCGTCGCGGGCGTCTCCCGTCTTGACGAAGCGGCGCTCGGCCTTGAGGGCGGGTGGCTTGCCTTCCGCGGGGGCCGGGGCGGCCTCGGCTGTCTTGACAGCCGCAGGTTGTGCCAGCGAGCCGGTCGTGCCAGCCGGCGCCGATGCTGAGGCGGGCGCCTCGGCCGGCTTCACGACGTACACGCTATCGCCGTAGAGACTGTAGGTGACCGCCGTACGCGGCACCGTCACGACCTCCTCGGGCTCTCCCGTCAAAACGGTGATGTTGCCGAACATGCCGGGCAGGAGCTTGAGATCAGGGTTCTTCAGCTCGGCGCGGACGAGCAGCGTGCGCGTCTCCTGGGTGACTCGGGCGTCGAGCACGGATATGGCACCCTGGAAGACCGTGCCGGGGTAAGCATCGACGCCGACCTCCACCTTCTGGCCGGCCTTCAGGCGGGCGAAATCCTGCTCTGGCATGGGGAAATCGGCCCGGATGGGATCGAGTTGCTGGAGCGACACGAGGGCCTGGCCCGGCGAGACGTATTGCCCCGGGTCCACCTTGCGGATGCCGAGGCGGCCGGTAAAGGGCGCCCTGATCTGCTTCTGGGCGATGAGCGCCCGGACGCGATTGACAGATGCCGCCGCCGTGTCGCGATTGGCGGTGGCCTGATCGAGAGAGGCGACCGAGCCGGCCCCCTTCTGGGTCAGCTCCAGAGCGCGCTGGTATGCCAATTCGGCCTGCCGCTGGGTCGCCTGCGCGCTGACCAGATCCGCGCGCTCCACCGAGGTATCAAGCTCAACGAGTTCGGCGCCTTTCTGAACGTCTCTCCCGCTGTCCATGTCGATCTTGGCCACGATGCCGCCAACCTGCGGGGCAACGTCGATGCCCTGCAGCGCGACAAGCGTCCCGATCGAGTGGCGCCTGGCGATCCAGGTCTCGCGGGTGGCGTTCTCGGTCGTGACGGTGACCGGCGGCTTGGGCGCGGCCGCGATGAAGCCCTTGATCATCTGAGGCTTGAACACGAGCTGAAAATAGGCGAGCCCGCCGATGAGCGTGGCAAGGATGATGCCGACGATCAGAAGTCGCTTGATCATTGCTCTGGCGGCCCTCGCTCGGCGGCGCTCGATCTGGATCCGCCCTCAGGAGAACCCGCGGACGGTGCGCGGCGTTCCGCGCGCCCCCACATAGCCTTTCCTGGCGGCACGATCCACGACCGAAGTGTCGAGTTGACAAGGCTTCCCTCGACATCCGGCGCGCACGTTGGCAGATTGGTGTGGCTCAGGCGATGCGGCATTGCCGCTGCCTGGGCCCGAAGAACCCCCTGAGCCCGGAACCGGATGGCCGACGCGGAACGCCGATCTATCGAGGACGAGCTGACGCCGCCGTTCAGCGTGGTGTCGCCGTTGACCCAACGGGCGCCGTTCGTCTTCTGCTCGCCGCATTCCGGCCGGGTCTATCCCCGGCGGTTCCTGGAGCAGTCGCGCCTCGACGCGCTGAGCCTGCGCAAGTCCGAGGACTGCTTCGTCGACGAGTTGTTCGGACACGTCGCGGGGCTCGGGGCGCCTTTGATCGCGGCGCGGTTCCCGCGGGCCTATCTCGACGTCAACCGCGAGCCCTACGAGCTCGATCCGGAGCTGTTCTCGGAGCGGCTCCCCGATTACGCCAACAGCCAGTCGGCGCGGGTCATCGGCGGCCTCGGGACCATTGCCCGCATCGTCGCCGACGGCGAGGAGATCTACGGCGAGAAGCCGACGCTGGCCGCCGCGCACACCAGAATCGACAGTCTTTACAAGCCTTTCCATGGGGCCCTCGCGACGCTCATCGAAGCCACGAAGGGCCGTTTCGGCTACGCGGTGCTGATCGACTGCCACTCGATGCCCTCGGTCTCGGCGAACCAATCGAGCAGCGGCCGGCCGGATTTCGTCATCGGTGACCGTTTCGGCGGTTCGTGCTCGCCCAAGCTGACGCGGCTCATCAAGGAGACGCTGAGCGGCCACGGATACGATGTTCAGCTCAACCGGCCGTATGCCGGCGGGTACATCACCGAGCACTACGGGCGGCCGTCGCGGGGCGTCCACGCTATTCAGATCGAGATCAACCGCGGCCTCTACCTCGATGAGTCGACGCTGACGGCCACCGCCGGCTTTGCTGCGCTGCAACGGGTGCTCGCGCAACTCTCCTCGCGCCTGTTCGCCGAGGCGCCGGGCCTGCTGGAAGGCCGCCTGGCGGCCGAGTAAGTTCCCTTCACACAAGAAAAAAGGCCGTTCGCGAACGAACGGCCCAAGTCTAGGGAGGAAACGCCCAAGGAGGGCTGTGGGACGCGGGGGAGGCCCGCGCGCCACATCGTTAATCTATGTTGCGCTGCGAAAGATTGCAAGCCCCCTGGGGGTAGAAGAGCCTCCTTCAAAGGTCGGAAGGCCCAGGGCGGGTGCCGCCTCGCCGGCGTTCAAGGCGGCGTAAAATCGGGCAGAACGCGCCCGTCAGCGTTGAATCGGCAAAGAAAAAGGGCCGCTCGATCACGAACGGCCCAAGTCTAGGGAGGAAACGCCCAAGGAGGGCTGCGACAGACGAGCAAGGCTCGCCGGTGTCGCAATGCAACAATTAGAGATGCGGCGCCAAATCTCCAAATGCAAAAACCGCAGACCTGTTCATCCCGGGCCGGATAGCTCGGAAATGGCGGTCTCGTTCGTCCGCGGTTCCGCATCGGGCCGGCCATGTAGCCGCATTCATCTTCTGATTCAATGACTTGTCATCGGCGGGCACTGCCTCGGGGCCAACCCAGGCGGCGGGCACGAAAAAAGGCCGCTCGCGAACGAACGGCCCAAGTCCAGGGAGGAAACGCCCAAAGTGGGCTGCGGCAGTACGAGCGCATCGTCGCTACCACAATGCCAAGATGATCTTATTCGCGGGGTCCGGCAATTGGACGGTTTGTCATAGGGGCGGAACGCCGCTGTCATGTTGCGGCGACGCAACTGTCAGTTGGTGGACAATCGCCTGCGACAGCGGCAACGGGGCCTTCGGCGCGGCACCGTGCTAGCTCGAAACACACGCGCCAGCACCGCAAGATCACCTTGGCGAACATGCGCAAGAACGCGCGGAAACACGCGAACCTGCGCAAAGAACGCGCGAAACGACGCGAACATCCGGAGCCGCCCTTGAAACGCCCCCGTCCGACCCCGTTCAAGCCGCTGCTCCAGCTCGCCCACGCGCTCGCCGACGGGTCGGGCAAGGTCATCCTGCCGCACTTCCGCAAGGCCATCAGCGTCGAGAACAAGGCCGGCAAGGGCGCCTTCGATCCCGTCACCGCCGCCGACCGGGCCGCCGAGCGCGCCATCGTCCGCCTGATCGGCGAGCGCTACCCGGAGCACGGCATCGTCGGCGAGGAGTACGGCGACAAGCCCGGCTCGAGCCCGCTCAAGTGGATCATCGACCCGATCGACGGCACGCGCGCCTTCATCATGGGGATGCCGATCTGGGGCACGCTGATCGGCCTCGCGGAGGGTGACGAGCCCGTGCTCGGCGTCATGGACCAGCCGTTCACGCGCGAGCGCGTCTGGTCGGCCGAGACCGCCTCCTACTGGCGCACGGGAGATGGGCGGCCGAAGCGCCTTGCCACCCGCGCCTGCCCGCGCCTCGCCGACGCGGTGCTCACCACCACGCATCCCGACCTCCTCGGCGAGGCCGAGCTCGAGCCGTTCATGCGCGTGAAGGCGCAGGCGCGCATGACGCGGTACGGCGGCGACTGCTACGCCTACGCGCTGCTCGCCGCGGGCTTCGTCGACGTCGTCATCGAGTCCGGCCTCAAGCCCTACGACATCGCCGCCCTGATCCCGATCGTCGAGCGCGCCGGCGGGCGCATCACGACCTGGGACGGCAAGCCCGCCACGCACGGCGGCCGCATCCTCGCCGCCGGCGACCCGCGCCTCCACGCCGAGGTGATGCGGGTGCTCAACAAGTAGAGGGAGGAGGGAGTAGGGAGTAGGGAATAGGGAGTTGGGAGCGGAGCCGCCCTGGCTTCCCGTATCCCGCGTCCCTACGGCTCCGTCACCCGGCCCGCCTTCTCCTCATACCGGCCAGCCGAAGTTTCGACACATGCCGCTGAATGCCGGCTGGCCGGTATTTCTCTTTTCTTTGCGCGCGGCCGCCCCACCAACCCCGCGCGCAGATACCTCGCCGCACATGTCAGAACTTATGCGGCTCGGTATCAGTCATCGTGACGCCACGCCCGAGCGTGCGATCGCGCCCCTGCTTCGCTGCCTCCCGGGGCGCAGCGGCGCGCCGCGCCGCTGCGGCGTATTTGGTGGGCTGGGGCGCGGGGCTCCCGGCTAGGTCTTCCCTCTCCTCCCGCGTTCCCGCCCCGGACCTGTTCCGACGGCGGCCTCGCGTGGCCGGCATCCGCGAAGGCTCTCCGCGCGCGAGGCGGGAATCCTGCCGCGTCGTGGCGGTCTCGACCGGTCGCTGCGTCTCGGGTCTCCGGCCTTTCAGGTCGCAGCGGCGCGGCGCGCCGCTGCGGCGTATTTGGTGGGCGCCGGGCTTTCCGCGGCGAGAACGTCCCGCCACGAAGCCGGGCTGCACGGTCGACCTTGCGGCCTGCGCCGCGGCGAGAACGTCCCGCCACGAAGCCGGGCTGCTCGCTCGACCTTGCGGCCCGCGCCGCAGCGAGAACGTGCTGCCCCAAAGCGGGGCTGCTCGTTGATCATGCGGCCTGCGCCGCGGGCCCGGTCCCCGCTCGGGGGAGCGGAGCTCCCCCGACCCCCCTCGCTATTTTGAATCAGGCGTCGATCTCGCCGCTGCCGGAGCCCTGGCTGCCGCCGGCGTCTGGCTCGTCGCCATCGTCCTCATCATCGTCGCCGACCGCCTTACGGAGGAAGAAACACAGGCACGCCAGTGTGAGAGCCAGGTCGGGGCTGAGGGTCGCCACGGCGCCGAGCTTGTAGCAGAGGATCGCAGCAAGCGTCCGAAGCGAGACCTCCCCGCCAACTATAAGCGCATCGAAGGCCGCTCTGGTCAGCCTTGCCGTGCCATCCTCCGTTTCCCGGACAGCGCCCTTGAGCGCGGCCTCGGCAAGCTGCTCCCTGGCGCTCTTCTGACCGCGCGGCCTGCTCTTTCGCTTGGTGCGGCGCGGCTTCTTCGGCGGTTCAGGAGGCTCCTCGCCGGTCCCGTCTCCACCTCCGCCATTGCCGCCCCCTTTCCCTGTGCCTCCTCCGCCCGCTCCGCCGCCGATGATCACCGTGGCCCCCGGAGAGCCTTCGATCGAAATGCCTGGATGGCCGCGCAAGTGCTGAGCCATCGCCCGCGCGAGGTTCTGCGCCAGCAACAAGCGCTCGGCCTCGCTGGCGATGCGGGTCTCGACATCGCTCGCGGCATCGCTGATCTGCCGGGCCTCCGCGAACACCGCGTCGGTGCGCTCGGTGACGGCCGCTGTCGACTCGGCGATCAGGTCATCGAGCTGATCCAGCGTTTCCTTGGCTTCCCTGGCCTTCGGCTCGGTCAGATCGAGACGGCGAATGGCCTCCTCGTTCTTCTCGACATCGCCGCGCACGAAGCCGAGCAACGAGGTCATGACTTCGGCGAGCTCGAACAGCTTCGCGACCAACTGAGGATCGCTGACCGTCCATTCCGATTGGGAATGTCCCATGGCGCGCGCCAACGCCGAGATCGGCCGCGCGTCGAGGCGCAGGAGATCGGGATCGATCTGGTCGAACGGCTCGCTCAACCGGTCGAAGGCGACGGCGACGGCGGCCGAAAGGTCGGGCAATGCGTTCGTTCGTTCCAGCCTACTTGCAACGGCACCGGCCAATGCGAGTGCCCGCGCACGATATGCGTCCGCGCGCTTCTCCTGGCCTTGCCACGCCGATGTCGGCAGCACGTCGACTTTGTCGCCCGAAACCGCAAAGCGCGTGGCCGGAGCGGGAGAGGGCAGCTCTCCGAGGAACACTCCCTGCTTTTCATGCTCGACTTCAATTAGCCGCTTGATCTCGGTGTTGACCGCCTTCGGGCCCTGCTTCCATAGCTCGTCCGGAAGCAAGGCAATCTGCATCTCAAGGCTTTCGCGAGCCTTGCCGTTGATGTTCGGATAGGGCGATTTCCCCTTGAGGATGGCTTCATACCAGTCGATCCACACCTGCCAGTGATCGCCATCCGCGAGCAGTTGCGTCTTGAGCTCTCGCCAAGCGGTGGATCCCCAGTCGGGCGGCGAGTGGGATCGAAACCCCCGCACGGCTCCCCGTGTCGGCTGAAGCCACAGCGCCCGATCCATCACGTTGCGGCCCGCCTCGATCAGAGAGGCGTCGGTCGAGGCCATCTTCCACATGTTGGAGGCGGCGGCGCGGGCGGCGGAGGAGGCGGAGGTTCGGGCGGCGGCGGAGGCGGCGGAGGCAGCGGCGTAGTCGGCGGCGGAGGAGGCGGAGGAGGCGGAGAAGGAGGCGGCGGAGAAGGAGGCGGCGGCGTAGTCGGCGGCGGAGGCGGCGGAGAAGGAGGCGGCGGAGGCGGCGGAGAAGGAGGCGGCGGCGTAGTCGGCGGCGGAGGCGGCGGAGAAGGAGGCGGCGGCGGAGGAGGCGGAGGCGGCGGAGAAGGAGGCGGCGGCGGAGGAGGCGGAGGTTCGGGCGGAGAAGGAGGCGGCGGCGGCGGCGCCTCGAAGCTCGTTGGCGCGGGTTGGATACACCGCCGCAACCCGCGCCAACGCGGTCGCACGAAGAATGGCCGTCGTCAATTCAAGCTTGCGCGCTCTGCTCCAGTGTGGGACCGTCCGCAATGCCGCCCGCGCTGCCAGCGCCACGGCATCCCGCTGCCGCGTTGCCTCAGGCCGCGCCTTCAGCCATTGCTCGACATCTTCCTTGCTCTTGAATTCCACCATCCCCGTGCCCTCCGCCCGCGCACTATCGCCGAAGCTCACAGGGAAAGCGAGGGCGGGCGGGGGCGCGATGCACCGGATGCGCCACCTCGCCGCGACCGCCGCGCTTCTCCTCTCCCGTGGGGAGAGGGCCAAGAGCGCCGCGCGCCGAGCTTGCGCGACTTGGGTGAGGGGCTTGCGATCCACACACACCACGCCAGCCGAAGCCCCTCATCCGGCCCTTCGGGCCACCTTCTCCCCGAGGGAGAAGGAAAGTGTCGGGTTTCGCGCGGCGACTTTCTCCGCCGCCGCCCCTCACCCCCGGATCGCTTCCCGGCACTCCGTGCCAGGGTCCGGGGCAAGCTCCGACCCTCTCCCCGCAGGCGGGGAGAGGGAGAAGTCTCACTTCCCGTACGTCCGGAACCGCTCCTTCGCGGCGGCGATCTCGTCTGCCGTGAGCAGCTTGGGCTTGCCGAGAGTCAGCACCTTGTAGAACTGCTCGGCCAGCACCTCGACGTCGCGGGCGCAGGCCAGCGCCGCGGCGAGAGTGGCGCCCGTCGCGATCTGGCCGTGGTTGGCGAGCAGGCAGGCGCGGCGGTCGCGCAGGCGCTCGCCGACCAGCTCGCCCAGCTCGGCGGTGCCGAAGGTGACGTAGGGGACGAGCGGGATGTCGTCGCCGCCGAGCGCCAGGACCATGTAGTGGAACGCCGGGATGGCCTTCCCCGCGCAGGCGAGCACGGTGGCGTGCAGCGAGTGCGTGTGGACGACGGCGCCGGCCTCGGGGCGGGCGCGATAGGCGGCGAGGTGGAAGTGCCACTCGCTCGAGGGCGCGCGGCTGCCTTTCGCCACGCTGCCGTCCGCCTCCACGCGCACGATGTCGGCGGCGGTCAGGCTCTCGTAGGGCAGCGCCGACGGCGTGATCAGCATGCCGTCCTCCCAGCGGCAGGAGACGTTGCCGGTCTTGCCGGGCGAGAGGCCGGTCCGGCTCACCGCCTGCGCGGTGTCGACGACCGCCTGGCGCGCTGCCCTCTCCGCCGCCCTGGCGTTGCCGCTCGCCATGTCAGGCGCGCTCCGGATAGAGCGAGAGCAGGCCTTCGCGCGTCGCAGGGCAGACGCCGCGCTCGGTGATGAAGCCGGTGACGAGGCGGGAGGGCGTGACGTCGAAGGCCGGGTTGCCGGCGGGCGAGCCGGGGGCGGCGATCTCGACCGTCACCACGGAGCCGTCGGGCAGGCGGCCGGGCATCTTCAGCACCTCGTCGGCGGAGCGCTCCTCGATCGGGATGGTGAGGCCGTCGGCGAGCGTCCAGTCGATGGTGGAATGGGGAAGCGCGACGTAGAACGGCACGCCGTTGTCCTTGGCCGCGAGCGCCTTCAGGTAGGTGCCGATCTTGTTGGCGACGTCGCCCCGGCTCGTCACCCGGTCGGTGCCGACGATGCAGATGTCGACCTTGCCGTGCTGCATGAGGTGGCCGCCGGCGTTGTCGACGACGATGGTGTGGGGAACTCCATGCGCGCCGAGCTCGAAGGCGGTCAGCGCGGCGCCCTGGTTGCGCGGGCGGGTCTCGTCGACCCAGACATGCATGGGGATGCCCTCGTCGTGGGCGTGGTAGATGGGCGAGGTCGCGGTGCCCCAGTCGACGGTGGCGATCCAGCCGGCGTTGCAGTGGGTCAGCACGTTGACGGGCTCGCCGGGCTGCTTTCTCGCGGCGATGTCGCGGATGAGCCCGAGCCCGTTGACGCCGATGCGGCGGCAGGTCTCGACGTCCTCGTCGGCGATCGCGGCGGCGCGCTTGTAGGCGGCGGCGACGCGCTCGCCACGGGGCAGGTTGCGGACGGCAGCGCGGATCTCGTCGAGCGCCCAGCGCAGGTTGATTGCCGTGGGACGCTGCTTCGCCAGGTATGCGATGGCCTTGTCGAGGGCCTCGTCGGAGGCGTCCTCGCGCATGGCGATGGCGACGCCGTAGGCCGCCGTGGCGCCGATCAGCGGGGCGCCGCGCACCTGCATCGAGAGGATGGCGCGGGCGACCTCCTCGACCGTGGAGAGCCGCGCGGTGACGAGCGCGTGCGGCAGCCTGGTCTGGTCGATGATCTTCACCGACCAGCCGTCGTCGCCGAGCCAGATGGTGCGATAGGCCTTGCCGTCGATCTTCATTGCGCGCGCCGCTCCTCGTTTTCAGCCCGCGCTATATGGCCCCCACGCCGTCACATGCAAGGACTTCGGAGGAATTGGCCGGGACGGGCCGCCGGAGGGATCGCCTCCGGAGGCCCCAGGTCGTTCCGGCGTCAGGGACTGCGCGAGGCCGAGGCGATGTGGATCTTGTCGTCGAGGCCGCAGCTTGCGCAGCGGACGAAGTACCACTCCGAGTAGGGGCGGGCGGAGTGGTCCTCCACGTCCAGCCCCGGGGCGCCGCAGATAGGGCAGGTCACCGGCTCGGTCTTGCCGCCGTTCTCCCACATGCGGATGCGCCGCAGCGCGACGCGCATCTCGTCCTGGGTTTTCAGCCTGCCGGGCTCCCTGATGCTGGGCTCTATCGGGGGCTCCGTGCTGCTGGATTTCGTGCTGTCGGGATCCGTCATTGGGGGCTCCATGATCGTGGGCTCCGCGTGCTCAATGCCCGTCGAAGGCCATCAGCGCGTGCCACTTGACGCCGAGCTTCTCCAGGCGCTTGGCGCCGCCGAGCTCCGGCAGGTCGACAATAAAGGAGGCGCCGACGATGTCGCCCCCCGACCTCCGGATGAGGATCGCCGCGGCCTCGGCGGTGCCGCCGGTGGCGATCAGGTCGTCGACAATGACGACGCGCTCGCCCGGCTTGATGGCGTCCTCGTGGATCTCGATGGAATCGACGCCGTACTCGAGCGTGTACTCCTGGCCGATGGTCTTCCAGGGCAGCTTGCCCTTCTTGCGGATCGGCACGAAGCCGCAGCCCAGGCGGTCGGCGATGGCGCCGCCGAGGATGAACCCGCGCGCCTCGATGCCCGCCACGGCGTCCACCGGCTCGGTGCGGAACGGCTCCGCCATCTGGGCGATGGCCGCCTTGAAGCCCTGCGCATCCCCCATCAGCGTCGTGACGTCGCGGAACAGAATCCCCGGCTTCGGATAGTCCGGGATGGTCCGGACGAGCCCCTTCAGGTCAGTCACCTCAGTCTCCCTGCCATAGTAGCCTCGGCGCGCAGGAAGCTCCCCCCTCCTCCGCCCCATTCGCGGCGCAAAATAGCAATATCGAGGTGAGCGGGGTAGAAGCGTTTCGAAGCATGCGCGATTCGCCCCAGTCGGGCGCTCGACAACCGTCAGGGCGGCGGAGAGACGAGGCCCGGGAGACCGAGAGACCATGACGGACGCCAACTACCCGCTCCCCGCCGACGACGCCGACGACCTGCCGCGCACGCTCAGGCGGCAGCGCGAGGAGATGGACGCCCGGCGGGCCGGCGCGTCGGCCTACGGCATCCCGGAACCGACCATGCCCGCCACCGCGGCCGACGACGGCAGCCCGGGCGGCGTCACGGTGCGGCGCCTCGACATCCCGTTCCTCCACCTCGTCGGCTTCTTTCTCAAGGCGGTGCTGGCCGCGATCCCGGCGCTGATCCTGCTCGGCCTCATCCTGTGGGGCGTGGGCCATGTGCTGCAGGTGTACTTCCCGCAGCTGCTCAAGATGCAGATCCTGATCTGGTTCCCGAACAATCCGTGAGGGCGGGGACAACCTCCCTGAGAGAGCCGGAGACGGCCTGCATGAACCGGCTCCGGCCCCATACCAGCCGGTGTGGCGCCTACTCCGTGTAGGTGCCATCGCTGTTGCAAGTGCCGCTGCCGTAGTCGGTGGAAGAGCTGGCGTACTTGACGGCCAGAATCCCGAAGGCGAGCAGGGTCACGCCGGCAACGACCCCGAGGTGGGCGAGCATGCCGCCGCTCACCGCGTCGATCTCCTCCGGCTCAGCTCCATAATCTCGCTTTTCACATCGTTCATCACTGCCATCGTCAATCTCCTTTGGTTGTCGCTGTCGATGAGCAAATTGCGTAACCATCGACGGGCTGACACTGCTGGAAATCGTAACGGTGCTCAGTGCTGCGCAGCACATCCGTGCCAAACCGGCGAGGGCTGCCGGGAGATCATCTGATCCGCGGGGGAGTGGTTGCTACCTGCTCCGCCCCATCGAGGGCGCCGGCCGGGTCGCGGAGGCGGTGATCTCGCTTTCACGCACGACGCGCTCGAACAGCTCCGCCGGAGACTTGATCCTGTAAGTGAGCTCGCCTTGCTCGGGTGGCAGGCGGCGGACCACCTTGAAGCTTCGCGACGACGCCGCCGCGTGCTTCTGCGCGTAGGTGACGTCCTGTCCGACCTTGAATTTATGCTGCGCCATGGTCGTGCTGCTCCATGCCGGAAGATCCGCCGCGGACGGCACGAAACGACGTCTACTTGCGCTTGCCGTAGCAGAGCCGGCGCAGTGGCACCGCGGGGCTCGCTGCGGCCTCCCGGACGGGGGCGCGCCGGCTTGACAGGGTCTCAGGACCCCGCGTGCGGGCGGCGGTGGCCATGTCGTCCCACAGGCATTGAAGAGCGCGATCGAGCAGCTCCAGAGCCTCGGGGGTGAAGCCTTCCGGCCGGCCAATGAAGGGACACATCGCGCTCTCCTCGACGACAGGCGGGAGCGCACGTCTCTCTCAGCCGCCGATGCCCGTTCGATACTGCCCGGCGATGGCGCACCATGAACGATCACGGCCGAAATGTCGATGGCGCGCGATCCGAGAAACAAAATGAAAAAAATTATTTCCTTGTATAATTTGATCCAATGACCTAAATGGACGCTATCGACTTTGGCCGGACAACAGGGCCGCGGTGCTCGTAGTAGCGCACGCACTCCAGAATTCCCTCCAAAAATCGAAAATCAGAGCGGGCGGATGCGTGAAGGTGCGCGAACGCCCGCTCGTTGGCGCTTTGCAACTCGAAAGGACATCCCCTTGAACAAGGGCACCGTGAAATTCTACAATGACCAGAAGGGCTTCGGCTTCATCGCCCCGGACAACGGCGGCAACGACGTGTTCGTGCACGCGACCGCGCTCGAGCGCGCCGGCGTTTCGGGCCTCGCGCAGGGGCAGAAGGTCTCGTTCGAGACCGAGATCGATCGCCGTAGCGGCAAGACGGCGGTGAGCCGCATCGAGCTCGACTGAGCGCGACCGGGGCCAGCCTTCACACACCCCATGCCGAAGCTTGCGACGGCACGGAGCATCGGAACGGCGCCCGCATGCGGCACCAATCGAATGCGCGGCCCCCGCGGCGGCATGCAAGCCGCGCGGTGCCGCGCATTCTTGCATCAGGCCAGGAGCACTCGATGACCATCCGTCACCCGTGGCGCTCAGGCGTTTCCGCCATCCTGGCCATCGCGATCAGCGCCCCCGCGTTCGCCGGGCAGCCGGCGCCGAGTCTGCCGGCAAACGCCGTCGCCCGTCCGTACAGCGACGGCTGGTCTTGCCGGCGAGGCTTCCGCGAGGTGGACGGCGGGTGCGCCGCCATCAACCTGCCCGCCAACGCCGTCTTCAACGGCTCGAGCTATGGAAGCGGCTGGGAATGCCGGCGGGGATATCGGGAGGTGCGCGGCGCGTGCGAGCCCGTCACCGTTCCCGAGCACGGTTTTCTTTCCGACGGCTACTCGAGAGACGGCTGGGAATGCGAGCGCGGCTTTTTCAAGCAGGACCAAAGCTGCAGTCCCGTCGTGGTGCCGGCCAATGCCTTTCTTTCCGATGCACAATATGGCCGGTCGTGGGAGTGCAATCGCGGATACACGGCACAGGGCTCGGGTTGCGTCGCGATCGCCGTGCCCGCGAATGGCTATCTCGACACCGCGGCGGGCGGCGGCAGGGGCTGGTCCTGCGAGCGGGGCTTCCGTCCAGCCGACGGCGGCTGTGCGCCTGTCGAGGTTCCAACAAACGGGTTCCTCGAGGCCAACGGCCGTGATTGGCGCTGCAATCGGGGCTACGGCAGGGCTGGTGGCCGGTGCGAAATGATCCGGATTCCCGAGCATGCGTTCCTGAGCGCGTCGGGGAACTCATGGTCCTGCGAGCCTCCATACAATCGCCGGGGCGAGAAGTGCATGGCGGCCGAAGACAACAGGTAGCCATGCCGAGCGGCGGCGCAACCACTCGCCACATGCGACTCTTAGGGCCGTGCTTGCGCCATAGAGGCCAGCCCTACCGGCATCGCGCGGATCTCCCGCCCGATTTCTCATATGAAAAGGGACGATCATGACGAGACTCGCCGCCCGGGGAAAGAAGCGCTGGTGCCAGGACGAGGCTTGCGGCCTTCCGTTCTATGATCTCAACAAGACCGATTTCGCTTGCCCGAACTGCGGTGCGGCTTACCGGCCCATCGTTGCCGCTCCGATTGCAACGGGAAGCGAGCGCTACGGCCGGCGGCCCGCGCCCGTCATTCCGCTCGCTCCATTGAAGCCGGTTGCCGAGCCAGAGGCCGAAACCGCGGCCGACGCGGAGGAGGAGCCCGAGGCGGATGAGAGCGGCTTCAACGAGGTGCTGCTCGAGCCCGAGGACGAGAGCGATGACGTCGCGATAGAGCCCGTGGCGAAGGGCAACGCCTCCGATTGATCGGAGCGAACACACGGGAGCAACGCCCCATGACCACTTTTCTGATCGTACTCTCACTAAGCGCCGTGATCGTGGGCTGGGCCGCCCTGGCGTGGCGCCTCCGGGCCGCGCGCGACGCCGAGCATCGCACGGCGCAGGCGGCACAGCGGGCCATTTTCGCCGGCTCGAGGCCGGACGGCGTGGAGGACGCGGCCTCGCGGCTGGTGCGACGGCCCCGGCCCCAGTTCGGCCGCCGCTGATCCGCGGCCGGCCGGGACAAGGTGTCCCGAGCCGGCGGCCGGCGCTCAACCCGCCTTGCGGCGCTCGAGCCGGGCAATGCGGCGGTCGATGCGGTTGTCGCGGCGGGCCTCGCGCTTCTCCTGGCGCACCTCGCGCCTCTCCTGACGCACCTCGCGGCGCTCCTGACGCACCTCGCGCCGGGCCTCGCGAACGTCGCGGCGCGCCTCGCGAACATCACGGCGGGCCTCGCGCACGCCGGCGCGCCCATCCCGGATCTCCTTCACCTTCCCGACGACGTCTCCGGCCTTCTCCCTGACGATCCTGCCGGTCTCGACCAAATTGTCCCGGACGAGGTCGGCGACCTCGCCGACGGCGCTGTTCTTCACCAGCGCTGCGGTAGCGCGGATGTTGGAGCCCACCACCTTGGCGACCTGCACCGGGAGGCTGTTCTTGACCTTGTCGGCGGCCACCGCGGCGGCGTCCTTGATCTTGTCCGCGGCTGCGGCGGCCTTGTCCTTCACCTTGTCGACCGCGTTCGCCACGGTCTCCTGGCGCTCGTCGCGGCGCTCCCGGGACTTCTCGATGATCTGGTCGATCTTCTCGCGGCGCTCCTCGACGCGCTCCTGGCGATTATCGAGGAAGCCGGCGAAGGCCGGGGTGGCGAGGCTGGCGCCCGATGCGGCGAGAGCGAGGGCGACAAGCAGGGCGGATCGGTTTCGGAGGGGGGCCATGGCGATATCCTTTCGATGGGGTTGGCGCGGCTGACTGATGTCCACGGGTCCTTGTCGAGACCCGATGACCACAGCCTGCCGGGAACGCCCCATCGGCGCAGTGCTGGCCAGCACACGCCGCTTTCTCGCCAGATCGCGAAGATTAGCCGGAGCTGCGCGAGGCCGGCGCTACCGCCTCACGCCTTGGCCCTGAGCACCCTGCCCGCCACGGCGTCGAGCTTGGCGAGCATGGCCGGGTCGCGGGCGCCGGCAAGCGCAGCCCGGCGCTAGAACCTGCCTATACGGACATTGTTCTGGATGTACCTGAAATAGGGACTCGCTTCGTCCTTGGGCGTCGACGACTGATTGGTATTCGCGCGCGCATTCCCTGCGAACCAGTCGCTGACGATCTGTGCCTGCTGCTCGAGATTAAACGTCGAGTAATCCGCCCCCGCCTGCCCATAGAGGTAAGGGTTGCCGCCGGTCGCCTCACAGACCTTGCTCGCCAACGCGTCGGCAAGCAGAGAAAGGTCCATGCTGGCGTGCTGGATCTGGCAAGCATGCACGAGCTCGTGGATGAAAACCTCACCCTGCTTGCGCCGATCCAACTGATAGTTGCGCGGATCGGCAAAAGCGGCAGGTCCCATATTCAGCGTGATCTTGCCGTCGAAGCGGGGGAAGGTGAAGGCCCGGTTTTGGCCTCCGATCGTGTCCGTCAAGACGATGCGGTCGCGGGGCGGCAGCGCACCTTTGAAGACCTCGTTGTTAGCCCAGTCGTATTCCTCCTGGGTCAATTGGCGGGTCTTGCTGCCTAGGCTCGCGATCCCGGCAGCGGCGATGGCGAACAGCGTGTTGGCCGGGCCCGCCATCCACAGCACACCTTCGGCGAGGCGGGCTCCTGGCACCAGGGAGCCGGTCGAGATCAGCGATCCGATCTCGACGCCGACGAAGGTCACGACGCCCACCGGCGTCAGAAGCGCGCCGACGCCGAACTTGAGGAGCCAGCTCAGCGCCTTCTCCAAGGCCGAGCCGAGATCGCTCGTGTACTCGATATTGGTCTCGAGCTTTCCGGCGCTATAGTGGGCGAGGTTACTCCGGATGATGGCGTCGGATGGAGCCAGCTGATCCCAGTTGTGATCACGAGAGCCCGGCGTGAAGGTCCCACCGACATGACCGGTATGCGCGAAAGCGATAACCCGTCCGCTCGGAGGTCGAAGCAAGGCAGAGATGCCAAACGTATAGCCGTCGGCGCCGCTATCGTGCGCATGGCCCTGCCAACGGACCGAGCCGTCCTGATTGACGGTCATCGTGAACCAGCCACCGAGCGCGGCCAGTCCTCCGCTCTTGATCGGGGCCGATAGCGAGAGCGGATCACAGAACGCACCCGTGTCCGGAGACCAGACAATGGAGCCATGCTGGAATGCCTGGACCCGGCCCGGCGCTCCCTGCCTGTCGACCTCGTGGCCGACTGGATAGCCCAACTGGCTCGTCTCCCATCCGCGGGTCGCCCAGAGGCCCCGGATGGCTCCATAGATCTCGTGTGCCCCGGTGTCGGGATGCCAGTAGATCGAGGCCTCCGGCTTGCCCGAAATCTGGAGGGCGCGAAAATGATTGTAGCGGCCCCGGCCATCCGGAGTCGTCATCTCGTCGGTAATAGGATAGCCGTATTTCTCGGCGCCGATCTGGGTCCAGCGCGCGGCAATGAGCCCTTGCACCATTTGCGCGCCCGTTTCAGGATGCCAGCTTATGACGCCGCCCTGAAAACGCTGAGCCCGACCTGCATTGTCGAACGTCGGATGCTCGGAATCGATCGGGTAGCCGATCGGGCTCTTTTCCCAGCCGCGCTGAGCCCACTTGCCACGGATGGCGCCGAACACCTCGTGTGCCCCAGTATCGGGATGCCAGTAGATCGAAGCCTCGGGCTTGCCCGCAACGTGAACGGTGCGGAAATGATTGAAGCGACCCCGACCGTCTGGCGTTGGGGTCTCGTCCGTTATCGGGTATCCAAATTTTTCGGCGCCGATGGATGTCCACTGGGCCGCGATTGCCCCCTGCACCAGCTGCGCGCCAGTCTCCGGATGCCAGCTGACGATGCCACCCTGAAAGCGCTGGGAGCGACCGACGCCGTCGAACGCCGGATGCTCGGCGTCCAACGGATAGCCGGCGGGGCTCCTCTCCCAGCCGCGCTGAGCCCACTTGCCACGAATGGCGCCAAAGACCTCATGGGCGCCCGTGTCGGGGTGCCAATAAATCGACGACTCCGGCTTTCCGCTTACGTGCACGGCGCGGAAGTGATTGAACCGACCGCGGCCATCCGGCGTGGCTCCCTCATCGGTGATCGGGTAGCCGTAGTGCTCGGCTCCGATTTGAACCCAGCGCGCGGAAATCACGCCCTGCACCATCTGAGCGCCGGTCTCCGGATGCCAGCTGATGACGCCTCCTTGAAAGCGCTGGGAACGCCCCTTGCCATCAAACGTCGCCTGCTCGGCATCGAGCGGGTAGCCGACCGGACTTCTCTCCCATCCGCGCTGCATCCACTTGGTCCGAATGGCGCCTATGATCTCGTGGGCTCCGGTGTCGGGATGCCAGTAGATCGACGACTCAGGCTTGCCGGCCATATGGACGGCGCGGAAGTGATTGAAGCGTCCGCGACCGTCCGGCGTCCCGCCCTCGTCGGTGATGGGGTACCCGAAGCGCTCGGCGCCGAGCTGAACCCAGCGGGCGGCGATCAATCCCCAGACGACGTACGCTCCCAGCTCGGGATGCCATGAAATTCGTCCACCCTGGAAAAGCTGGTACCTGCCGACCCCATCGAATGTCGGTGCCTCATTCGATGTCGGCGCACGCAAAGCACCACCGAGACCGCCTATTGAAAGCCATTTCTGCTCGATTGCACCAAAGACGGCAAAGCCGTTGACATTTGTCGGCATCCAATGACCCCACAAATAAAGACCAACAGAAGTTTGTGCGCGCCAGCCCATTACTTGAAAGCAATGGGCGAGCGATATGCTGCAGTGCAGCCAAAAGCCTTCAAGAGGCCAGATCAGCGAGTCGAGAAGCAGCCGACTTTCGCCGGCAAATTGGCACATCAGAACGATGCACCGATGATCGATTTTGCGTACACCTTTTTTACATCGTCTCTGAGGGCCGATGCTTCATGCAGAGATGTCTTCAGTGCTTCAGACTAACTTGGGCATCATAACCGACGAAATTGGAAAACGCAATATCTGCGTACGCATTTACACGTCGGGCTCATTTCATGTCTGCACAAGCCCCGGCAATGCAAGGCGATTCCGGGCGACAGCCAAGAGTGGCCTCACCCACGCCATCCATCCAGCGCGGCCCGGCGGCAACTCCACCGCCTCACGCCTTCGCCTTGAGCACCCTGCCGGCCACGGCGTCGAGCTTGGCGAGCATGGCCGGGTCGCGGGCGTCCGGGGCGGTGATCAGCGCCACGTCGAGGGCGCGGTCGGAGCCGATCGGGCAGACCGGGTGCTGTCTCGGGAAGTCGCGCGCGAGCTTCAGGACGAGGCGCTGCGCCATCTCGGTGTTGTGCTTCATGACGGCGATCACGGCGGCGACGTCGACGTGGGCGTGCTCGTCGTGCCAGCAGTCGTAGTCGGTCACCATGGCGACGGTCGCGTAGCAGATCTCGGCCTCGCGGGCGAGCTTGGCCTCCGGCATGTTGGTCATGCCGATGACGTCGCAGCCCCATTGCCGGTAGAGGTTGCTCTCGGCGCGCGTGGAGAACTGCGGGCCCTCCATGACGAGGTAGGTGCCGCCGCGCGAATAGGGGATCCTCTCGGCCACGGCGGCGCGCTCGAGCGCGTCGACGAGCAGCGGGCTCACCGGATCAGCGACCGAGACGTGCGCCACGCAGCCGGTGCCGAAGAAGCTCTTCTCGCGCGCGAAAGTGCGGTCGATGAACTGATCGACGAGCACGAAGTGGCCCGGCGGATACTCCTCCTTCAGAGAGCCGCAGGCCGAGATCGAGACGAGGTCGGTGACGCCGGCGCGCTTCAGGGCGTCGATGTTGGCGCGGAAGTTGATCGCCGACGGCGGCACGGGATGGCCGCGGCCGTGGCGGGGCAGGAAGCGGATGGGCAGCCCGTCGATGTCGGCGAACAGGATCTCGTCGGAAGGCGCCCCGAAGGGGCTCGCGATCCTCTCCCAGCGGGCGTTCGAAAGCCCCGGCAGGTTGTAGAACCCGCTGCCGCCGATGATGCCGAGAATGGTGTCCGTCATGGCCTTCCCTCAGGTGCGGTTCTCGCCGTGCGGGCGGTATACCGGGATCGCCGCATCAAGGCGAGTTGGAATGTGGCGCACGAGCGCAGGGCGGAACCGGTGTCCGCGCGCCGCGTTTGGCAGGGGTCATCACATTTCGTCCGGCGCGGCGCGGAAGGCCTCCGCGGCCGCATTCATCGCAGGAGATCCCCATGCAGAAAGCCAAGCTCAACGTCGCCTCTTCGCGCGGCAAGGACACCGGCGCCGACACCGATCCGTCGGCGCTGCGCACGCCCTCCGATCTCGACGAGCAGGACCGGGCCAAGGTGGCCGGGAAGATCAACGGCCTCGTCGCCGACGCCTACGTGCTCTACGTCAAGACGAAGAACTTCCACTGGCACATCTCGGGGCCGAACTTCCGCGACTACCATCTGATGCTCGACGAGCAGGGCGACCAGATCTTCGCCACCATCGACCCGCTCGCCGAGCGCGTGCGCAAGCTCGGGCAGAAGACCATCCATTCGCTCGGCGAGGTCATGAAGCTCGCGTCGCTCGGCGAGAACGACAAGGAGTTTTGCTCGCCGGCACAGATGCTCACCGAGCTGCGCGACGACAACGTGGCCATGGCGAAGGCACTGCGCGAGGCGCACAAGGTCTGCGACGATGCCGACGACGTGGCCACCGCCAGCCTGCTCGAGGTCTACATCGACGAGACCGAGAAGCGGATCTGGTTCCTGTTCGAGGCCGCCCGCAACGCCGACGACGGCGGGCACTGATTTGTCTGGTCCGGCGCCAGCGCCGGACCTACGCCTCCGCCGGCTCCTCGACCTCCTCGACGCTCTCCTGCTCGTTGGGGTCGGTGCGGGCGACGATGGCGATCGCCGCCTCGGTATCGGACAGGTTGACCGGCTTGTGCGGCAGGTCAGCCGGAATGTAGAGGAAATCGCCCGCCTCGTTGATCATGCTCTTCTCGAGCCGCTCGCCGTAAAGCGTCCGGACGCGCCCCTGCAGCAGATAGATCACCGTCTCGTAGCCCTTGTGCCTGTGGGCCTTGGCGGCCCCGCCCGCCGGGATGATGACCTTGTTCATGCAGATGTGGCGCGCCCCCGCGTTCTGTCCCGAGATGCCCTGGAAGATGGGCAGCCCCTGCTTGGTGGCCATCGTCTCGTCCGGGCGGATGACGACGATCTCCGCATCGGCCGCGCCCGCGCCGTGACCGTGGGCCTCATTCCGAGCCGTCGCGTCCATGACTATGCCTCCTCTGGCGATCGCGCATGATGCTTATCTAGCCGTGGCGGTCGGATTTTTCGAGGGTGCGGCGCTGACCCGGCGGACAGCTCCGTCCGCCTTCTGGTAGATCTGCGTCAGCAGAAGTCCTGAAGGTAAGCCGGGAATGGGCTTGACGATCCTCGATCCTCCCTCACGCCGGCTCGCTACGGGTCCCGCCGCAGCCCCTCCCCCGCGTCGCGCCGGACGTCTCGCCTCGATCGACGCCCTGCGCGGCTTCGCCATCTTCTGCATCGTCGGCTTCGAAGGCGTCGTGACCTCGGTGCACGACGCCGCCCGCGACCATCCCACCGCCCTCGGGCGCGCCGCCGGCTCGATCGGGCGGCAGTTCACGCACAGCGCCTGGCAGGGCCTCAGCTTCTACGACGTGATCTTCCCGCTGTTCCTGATCCTCGCCGGTGTCGCCATTCCGCTGTCACTGCCGCGGCTGGTGGAGCGGGAGGGACGCGGGGGCGCCTTCCTTTATGCCGCCAAGCGGGCGGGGCTCCTCGTCGCGCTCGGCATCCTGTGCAACGGCGGACTCAGCGAGCCGTGGCCGGACGTGCGCCTCCCGGGCATCCTGCAGCGGATCGCGGTGTGCTACCTCGCCGCCGCGGGGCTGTTCCTCGTCCTCGACTGGCGCGGGCTCGCCGCGGCCTGCGCCGCGCTGCTCGCAGGTTACTGGGCTCTGCTGGCGCTGGTGCCGGTGCCTGGAATCGGGGTCACGGGCACGGCGGAGGCGATGAACCTTACCATCTGGGCCGACCAGTCGTTCCTGCCGGGAAAAATGCACTTCGGCACCTGGGACCCGGAGGGCCTGCTTTCGACGCCCGCGGCGGTCGCCTCCTGCCTCATGGGCGTGCTGGCCGGCCTGATGCTGACACGGTCGCCCGTGCCGTCGCGCGAGACGGCGCAGCGCATCGCCGCCGCCGGCGCGGGGCTCGTGGCGCTCGGGCTCGTCGGCAGTCTCGCGATGCCGATCGTCAAGTGGATCTGGACGCCGACCTATGCGCTGGTTACCGGCGGCATCTGCCTCGTGCTGATCGGCGTCCTGCACCGGCTCGTCGACGTCGAGCGCATCGACGGCTGGACGCCGGTGCTGCTCTGGCTCGGCACCAACGCCGTGGCCATCTACGTGCTCAACGAGGTGGTCGATTTCTCAAGCGTCGCGGAGCTCTTCGTCGGCGGTGACGTGTCGAGGATCGTCGGAGAGCGGCTTGGCGAGAATGCCTCCCGCGCCGTCACCCACCTCGGAGCCCTCGCCCTCGCCATCCTGCTGGCGCGCTTCCTCTACAAGCGGGGGATTTTCCTGAAGGTGTGAAAGGATGGATCGCGACGGCTCGCGGCTCGAGCATGTACGCCGGGTGGTGCTCGACATCCGATGGACCGACGGCAAGGCCGCGCAGCGGCGGCTCAAGTGCCGCGCGTCGGGGCGCCAGGATCCGACGTTGCGTGGATGAAGATGCGCGGATCCTTGGACGTGCTGCCGTGGCGCGCCTGCTCGACGATCGTGAAGCCGGCCGCCGCGATGTCGTCGATCAGTCTCTGCGCATTGAAGAACCCGACGCTGGGCGCCTTGCCGATGAATTGCGCGACCGGGACGGCGAGGCGGATCAGCGGATTCATTTCCGAGAGGCACGTCGTCTTAGAAATGAAGAGCCCGCCCGGTTTCAGTGCGGCGTGTATCTGTCGCAGATGCGTCGCGCGGTCGGCCACCAGGTGAAGAACGTTGAAGGCGAGCACCGCATCGAACGGTCCTCGGGGCCAACTGGCGCTGTCGGTGCCGACGACGTCGAACGTGACGTTGCTGGATTTTTCCGCCGCAGCCTTCTCGCGCGCGATGGCGATCATCTCCTTGGAGATGTCGGCCCCGGCATAGTGTGCCACGCCCGGCGCGAGCTTCAGCGCCGTGGTGCCTGTGCCGCATCCGAGCTCCAGCACCCGATCCGTGCTCCTGAGAAGCTCACGCACCCGCGCCACAGTGCGCTCGTAACCGGCCATGTCCTTGATCGGATCACGAGCATACTTGCGCGCGACGCCGTCCCAGAAGCGTACGTCGGCTGTCGTGTCGGTCACGTGGCGTCTCCCTAAGTCGGCACGGTGAGGCGACCGGCACTCATTCGCCGGAGGCCTGCAGCCGAGCCGCGTCGCTGCGAAACTCGAGGATATCTCCGGGCTGGCACTGCAGCGCCTCGCAGATCTTCTCGAGCGTATCGAAACGCACGCCGCGAACCTTGCCGGATTTCAGCAGCGACACGTTCTGCTCGGTGATGCCGATGCGCTCCGCAAGCTCCTTGGATCGCATCTTGCGCCTGGCGAGCATGACGTCGAGGTTGACGATGATGGGCATCGGCCGGCCTACACGATCTGCCGGTTGTCGTCGGCGATCCGCGCGGCTTCCGCCATGACGTGACCGATGGCGAGCACGAGACCGCCGAGCGCGGCGATCATGTAGTCGTCGATGGAGAGCGACAGGGCGAGGATGCGCTGGCCGGGCGGGTTGCTCCAGGTCAGGATCAGCCCGAGCAGGGTCGCCGTGAGCGGGCGCAGGATGGCAAGCGCGACGATGCAGGTGCCGATCAGCCGCAACCGAATGGGCGCATCCGTCGTGAACACGTTGCCGAGACGGAAGGCGTCGAACAGCAGATAGGCTTGGTGCAGCAGGTAGAGCAGCACCACCATCGGCACCATGCTGGCGGCGAAAGCGACGAGGCGCGTCGTGTGATCGAGCGCGACCGGCACCCCCTGCACCGAAAGATGCGGCACGACGTAGGCCTCGACCCACGACGGGGTCAGCCAGACCCACGCGAGCGCGATCTCGGCCAGAGCGCCTCCGACCGCGACAACGACACACATGACTGCCGACAAACGCCCGAGCGGGCCGGCGCCAGGGAAGCTCAAGGGTGCAGGGGTCAACGCATCCTCCTGTTGACATGATCAAAACTTATCGTAAAACGATAATTAATGGTCATTGAAATAGGTGTCAAGTGCCCCAAGCCTTTCTGGTCCTGGTCGTCACGCTTCTGCTTTCTGGCTGCACCAGCCTGCACGTCATGAGCCATGTGCCGCTCGCGACGATGTCGCGACTGTCGTCGATGAAGCTGCCTGAAATCGAGCCGAAGAGCTTGCGGGTCGCGGCTCGTATGCCGGCACTCCTCGAGCCGCGACGGGGCGGCGTGAAGGTGAGCCTCTCGATCGGGTCAAAGGACGCCTCCAAGATGGAGTTCGTGCTGGAGCCGGTCACGGAGCCATCTGAGCAGGCGGAGCTGTCGAAGTTCCAGCGGCCCGGCTCGCGGCTGTGGAGCTACCGCCTGTCGGCGGCCGATGCCGCCCGCTTGCAGCAGGCGATCAGTGACGCTCACGGTGGCAATCAGAACAGCGTGTCGATCGCCGCGGGCGTCGACGCCTGCCGCCGTGGCCCTCTTGGCGCGCAACCACTGCCGACGACGACGTACCTGCGCACCGATGCCAGTGGCTTCTTCGTGTTGGCCGAGGATCTCGACCTGCGTACGGTCGTATCCGAGCGTGACTTCGCTAGCAAAGTGCCGGCCTGCGAGTGATGCCGATCTCAGACCGCATCGTCTTTGCGCACAGCGCTGCCGCTACTCCACCTTCGGCTCGCCGATGATGACGCGGCGCCTGGTGAGAGGCTTCATCTCGCCCGCCGGCGGAGGCGTGTCGAGGATCGCGGCCTGCTTGGCCTCGGCGGTGGCGGAGGCGGAATTCGGCGGCTGCCAGTAGAGCAGGCTCTGCTCGCGCGCCTCCTTCAGCTCGGCCTGGCGCTTCTGGTCCGACATCGAGCGCAGCATGGCGTAGAAGTCGAGCGAGGAGGCTTCCAGCTCCTCCATCAGCTCGACCTTGCCGAGGCCGGCGACGGGCTTGCCGTAGGTGTCGACGGTGTTGGCGTTCTGCACCAGCGTGGCCATCTTGGTCGGCAGCATGGGCACGGCCTGGCTCGGCGCCAGCAGCTCGACGCCCGTTCCCAGCGCGTCGCGCAGGTTGGTCGGGCCGAGCACCGGCAGCACGAGGTAGGGGCTGTCCTCGACGCCCCACACGTAGAGCGTCTGGCCGAAATCGCCCGACTGCTTCTTCTGGCCGACGGTTGCGGCGACGTCGAACAGGCCGCCGAGGCCGACGGTGGAATTGGTGATGAAGCGGGCCAGCGTGACCAGCGCGGCGTCGGGGCGCAGCTGGAGCACGTTGTTGGCGAACGTCATCGGCTCCGACAGGTTGGTCGTGAAGGCATCGATGCGGTCGCGCACGGGCTCGGGCACGGATTCGCGGTAGGCCTTGGCGATCGGATAGACGAGGCCGTGATTGACGCCCGAGTTGAAGTCCTGAACCTTGCGGTTCATGTCCTCGAGCGGGTCGGGGCTTTCCTTGGGCTCGGACGGCACCGGCTCGGAGGCCTTGGCGAGGTAGGAGGGCGCCGGCATGCGGGCCCCGCTCTTCGTCCCGCCCTGTCCCCCTGCCTGGGGCGCCATCTGGGCCTCGATGCGGGGACCACTCGCGCACGCGGCCAAGCACGCAGAAAGACTCGCGGCGAGCAGCAATGCCCCCGTGGCCGAAAACACCCGCGATACCCGATCAGATCGCAACTTCTCCCCCGGGCCATTTCCCCCACGGCCGGCGTCGTCTAGACGAGACACGGTCTAGACGAGACACGCCGTTCCTGGCAACCCCGCCGAGCGGGGAGGACCACGCGCGATTCGCGCCGCGGAGCAATCATGGACATTACCGGGAACATGGTGGCGAGTCTGTGGCTTATCTGCACTATTCTGAGCCTTGCCGGGGCCGGTCATGCCCTCTACTCGGCGGCGACGGTGAAGCGTCTTCGCCGCCGCCTGCTGGTGCGCCCCGCCCCGGAGCCGGCGACGCAGCGGCCGGGACCGCCGGTCTCGATCCTGAAGCCGCTCTACGGCGCCGAGCCCGATCTGGCGCGCAATCTCGCCTCCTTCCTCGACCAGATCCACGAGGGCCGGCTGCAGATCCTGCTCGGCGTTCACACCGATGACGACCCTGCAGCCGAGGTGGCCCGCCGCCTGATCGCCGAACGGCAGGCAAGGATCGGAAAAGCCTACGAAATCTCGCTCGTCGTCGATCCCGCGATCCACGGCGGCAATGCCAAGGTGTCGAGCCTGATCAACATGGCGGCGCGAGCCACCGGCAGCGTCATCATTCTGGCCGACAGCGACATCTGGGCGCCGCCGCACTACCTGCGCACGATCCTGAAGGCCCTCTCGCGCCCGGGCACCGGCGCCGTCACCTGCCTCTACCATGGCGTCGCCGCCGGGGGCTGGGCGTCGCGGCTGACGGCCCTCGGCATCGACTGGCATTTCCTGCCCAACGTTCTGGTCGGGCTCCGGACCGGCCTCGCCCACCCGTGCATGGGCTCGACGATCGCGCTCACCCGCGACACGCTCGAGCGGATCGGCGGCTTCCAGGCCTTCGCCGACAAGCTCGCCGACGACTACGAGATCGGCCGGGCGGTGCGCGCGCTGGGGCTCGAGATCGCGGTGCCCGACATGGTCCTCGGACACTCGTGCAGCGAGCGCACGCTGGCGCAGACGTTCCGGCACGAGCTCCGCTGGGCGCGCACCGTCCGCCTCATCGATCCCCTCGGCCACGCCGGGTCGGTGATCACCAATCCACTGCCGTTCGCGCTCGGGGCGGTGCCGCTCGACCACGGCGGCGCGGTTTCCCTCATGCTTCTCGGCCTCGTGCTTGCCTGCCGCGCGGCCGTTCAAGTACAAGTCCAGCATGTCTCGGGAGCGGGCAAGGCGTGGCTGCTGCTCGGGCCCGTCCGCGATCTCGCCACCTTCGGCGTGTTCCTCGCCAGCTGGCTGCCGGGCCGGCTCGACTGGCGCGGCATCCGCTTCGGCGTCGACGGCCAGGGCCGCATGACGGGGGCGGGCGAGTGAAAAAGTAGGTCGGGTCAAGCCCCCTTCGCGAGACCCGACGCGACCGCCGGAGCGATTTGTCGGATCTCGCAAGCGAGCTCGATCCGACCTACGAGAGGACACCATCCATGCGCACGCTGTTCCTGCAGGCTCCGTCCTTCGACGGCTTCGACGGCGGCGCCGGCTCGCGCTACCAGGCGCGGCGCGAGATCTGCTCCTATTGGTTCCCGACGTGGCTCGCCCAGCCCGCGGCGCTGGTGAAGGATTCCAAGCTCATCGACGCGCCGCCGCACCAGACCAAGCTCTCCGAGATCGTCGCCCAGGCGAAGGACTTCGACCTCGCCGTGCTGCACACCTCGGTGCCGTCGTTCAAGTCCGACATCGCGACCATCGAGGCGCTGAAGGCCGCCAATCCCAACCTCAAGGTGGGTCTCATCGGCGCCAAGGTTGCCGTCGAGGCCGACAAGAGCCTCGAGCAGGCGCCCATCGTCGATTTCGTCGCGCGCAACGAGTTCGATTTCACGATCAAGGACGTCGCCGACGGCAAGCCGTGGTCGCAAATCCAGGGCCTCTCGTGGCGCAATGCGCAGGGCGTGATCACTCACAACGAGGATCGCCCCATGATCGAGGACATGGATTCGCTGCCCTGGGTGACGCCGATCTACCAGCGCGACCTGCAGATCGAGAAGTATTTCATCGGCTACCTCAAGCACCCGTACATCTCGATCTACTCGGGGCGCGGCTGCAAATCGCGCTGCACGTTCTGCCTGTGGCCGCAGACGGTCGGCGGCCACCGCTACCGCACGCGCTCGGTGAAGCACGTCGTCGACGAGCTGGTGTGGGCCAAAAAGGCGTTCCCGCAGGTCAAGGAGTTCTTCTTCGACGACGACACCTTCACCGACGACCTGCCGCGCGCGGAGGCCATCGCCAAGGAGCTCGGCAAGCACGGCATCGTCTGGTCGTGCAACGCCAAGGCCAACGTGCCGCGCGCGACGCTCGAGGTGCTGAAGGCCAACGGCCTGCGCCTGCTCCTGGTCGGCTACGAGAGCGGCAACCAGCAGATCCTGCACAACATCAAGAAGGGCATGCGCGTCGAGGTGGCCGAGCGCTTCACCAAGGACTGCCACGACCTCGGCATCAAGATCCACGGCACGTTCATCCTGGGGCTTCCCGGCGAGACCAAGGAGACGATCCAGGAGACGATCCGTTTCGCGACGCGCATCAACCCGCACACCATCCAGGTGTCGCTGGCCGCGCCCTATCCCGGCACGTACCTGTTCAACCAGGCGGTGCGCGAGGGCTGGCTCGACGCCGCCAACGCCGAGCTGGTCGACGAGAGCGGCATCCAGATCGCGCCGCTGCACTACCCGCATCTCTCGCACACCGAGATCTTCGACTCGGTCGAGACCTTCTACCGCAAGTTCTATTTCCGTGCGGGCAAGATCGCCTCCATCGTCGGCGAGATGGTCACCCAGCCCGACATGATGAAGCGGCGGCTCAGAGAGGGCGTGGAGTTCTTCCAGTTCCTGAAGGAGCGCAAGCAGGCGGCGGGGTAGTGGGCGGCGCTCGCGACCGGCGCCGAAGTGCCGTCGCAGGGCTCCCGCTTTCCCTCTCCCCGCCTGCGGGGAGAGGGTCAGGGTGAGGGGCGGCTCCACGCACGACCGTCCAAAAACCGCGTCTGTCATCCCGGGCCTTGTGCCCGGGATCCATTTCACCGCTGGCTCCGGCGCTCGTGGATGGCTGGATCCCGGGGACAAGCCCCGGGATGACATGCACCGGGCGAGATGGTCACCCAGCCCGACATGATGAAGCGCCGCCTGCGCGAGGGCGTCGAGTTCTTCCAGTTCTTGAAGGAGAGG
>WBZX01000150.1_pt1 | contig 66228 bp, 64 predicted proteins | sample 5204211 | NCBI WGS metagenome assembly WBZX01 (sample SAMN12344362, study PRJNA552823) | activated sludge metagenome | biome: Activated sludge suspended growth; feature: Nitrification reactor; material: Wastewater; isolation source: activated sludge from nitrification reactor of wastewater...
CATTCCGCGCTGGGCTACCTGACCCCGGCACAGTACCTTCAGATACAGTCAGGCAACGACCACGAGGCCATCTGTCTCAAGTAATTCGTGGTCCGGAGAATCGGGGCAGGTCAGAGGTCATTCGCCTTTAAGTCTTTTGCACTGAACCATGGCAACTTACCGTCCCAATATTCAAGATTTGCCTTAGATGGTGTTCCGCCACTGTAACAATGGCAAACCTCGGTTAATGATTCTGTAGGCCAGTTCATCGGATTACTGACCGGGTCACCAAACATCTCAATGAAAATCGCCTGCTGAAGCTCATCGAGTTGCGCCAAGGCTTCCCCGCGCTTGGCTCTGAGGGCATCCGCTTGGTCGAGGATGGCGGCGATGCGGCGTTGTTCTGCGAGAGGAGGCAAGAGAAGTTGCTGCCTATATGCGTCCTCTCGGTTTAGGCCCGGAACCGCAGCTGCTTTGTTTAGCTTGTTGAGGCCGAGTGCAGCCAGCCGGTAGGATAGCCAGCGAATATCTACCTTGGTGGAGCTCTCATCTACAAAGTAGGCGGTATCAATAGGCCAGCACGGCTTATCCGAGTAGTTTACTTCACCAAATGACCCCTTACGCCCAATTACAATAGTTCGACCGGAAGTTATGGCCGAGTTGTGGAATCCAACAACGCCATTAGACCCATAGACAGGTATCCCCCCTCCAGCTCTCGAACTTTCCGGAAGAGCCTTTCCGTAGTTAAAGGTGCAGATTTCACCAAGGCTTACGCTAGGCCATGAAGACGGTGAGCCAGTCACTTCAGCATCCCCTCAAGCACCTTCATCCCCGCCTGAATCTCTTCCTCCAGCTTGGCCAGCCTGGCGAGAATCTCCTTCGGCGGCAGATGCTCGACCGCCTCATGCACCACTTCCTTGTAGCGGTTGATGGACAGGTCGTAGCCTTGGGCAGCGATGTCGGCCTTGGGAACACAGAAGCTCTGCTCGGTACGCGACCGCTGCCGCTCGTCGGCTTCGCGTTGCTGCCAACGGGCCAGCACATCCGGCAGGTTGTTCTTGGCGTGCTCGGCATCCGAGAGCGGCTGCGGGGTTACGCCGAGCTTGTCCTCAGCCAACAGGGGCTGGCGCTTGTCGTCCAGACTCCAGCCATCGGCTTGCATGTCGTAGAACCAGACGTGGTCAGTCCCGCCCGAGTTGGTCTTCGTGAAAATCAGAATCGCCGTCGACACCCCGGCATAGGGCTTGAAGCAGCCGGAAGGCAACGAGATGACGGCATCGAGCTTCTGTTCCTCGACAATCATCCGGCGCAGCTCCTTGTGCGCCTTGCTTGAGCCGAAGAGCACGCCGTCCGGCACGATGACCGCGGCGCGGCCGCCAGGCTTCAATAGGCGCAGGAACAGTGCAAGGAACAGCAGTTCGGTCTTCTTCGTCTTTACCAACGCCAGCAGGTCCTTGGCGGTGTTCTCGTAGTCGAGCGAGCCCGCGAACGGGGGATTGGCGAGGATGAGGGAGTATTTCTCCTCGTCGCCGGCGTGGTCCTGCGCGAGCGAATCCTTGTAGCGGATGTCCGGGTTATCGACGCCGTGCAGCGCCATGTTCATGCTGCCGATACGCAACATGGTGTTGTCGAAGTCGTAGCCGTGGAACATGCCGTGGTGGAAGTGTTCGCGGGCGGTAGCGTCGTTGAACAGCGCCGGATGCTTCTCGCGCAGGTATTCCCCTGCGGCAACCAGGAAGCCGCAGGTGCCGCTGGCCGGGTCGCAAATGACGTCCTTGGACGTGGGCGCGGTGAGCTCCACCATCAACTTGATGATGTGGCGCGGCGTGCGGAACTGGCCGTTCTGACCAGCGGTAGCAATCTTGCCGAGCATGTACTCGTAGAGGTCGCCCTTGGTGTCACGGTCCTCCATCGGCACGTGGTCGAGCATGTCCACCACCTTGGCCAGCAGGCCAGCCGTCGGGATGGTGAAGCGGGCGTCCTTCATGTGATGGCTGTAGGTCGAGCCATCGCCGCCACGGGTGCGCAGGAAGGGGAAAACGTGCTCGCCCACCACCGCGAACATCTCCGCCGGCGCAAAGTTCTTGAACCGTGACCAGCGCAGGTCCTCGTAGTCCCGGCCCTTGAAGTCCTTGCCTTCCGGGAAGATGCGGTTCGCCATCGGCCGCCTGAGGAGCGTGGCCTTGCTCTCTTCCAGGGTGTGGGCGTCATCCAGGCGGCGGATGAACAGGAGGTAGGTAATCTGCTCCAGCACTTCCATCGGGTTCGAAATCCCGCCCGACCAGAAGGCGTTCCATACCGCGTCGATTTGGCTGCGAAGTTCGCCAGTCAGCATTGAGTGTTTCCTGTTGTTCCTGTTTTACTGCGCGTTCAAAGCCGCACGGCGGATAGCACCGCAACGCTATCCGCCGCACCTATGTCAATCAAGTTTGTTAATGCGGAAGCGATGAGGCTTGCCGGGACGGCTTGCCCTCGGCGGAGACATGGACGTTCTGCAACGAACCGAGGGTACCAGCGCGCGCCGACGCAGTCATTGAAGCTGAGACGCGCTCTGGCTTAAATCCTGGTCGCAGCAGGTCATACAGTGCTTGTCCGTTCACCTGTCGTCGATTCCGGCAGGCCCAACCTGCCATCTCACAAACGCTACTGTCAGTCACGCCTCTTCGTGAGGTTGAACGCCGACAACAAGTGAGTGGATTCGCTGTCGCAATACCCGACAGCCTGGGTGAAGCCATGGCCGAGGACGACAACTACCGGCCCCGCAGCCCGGTTCACGACGGTTTCATCCCCAATGCCCGTGGCGCAGTTCTCGACTTCGAACCAACCCGGCAACCTCGCGGAACTCGCGAACCCAAGACAACCTCCCGTCTTACAACGAAAACGCGACGTTCAGCCTGACGATAGCGCCAGTGAGCCAATCATCTCCCCAACGTCGCGCTATACGCCAGTACAACCCTGGCTCGCGATAACGCTACTTAGCCTTTCTGCTTTGGGAGCAGAGAGGATAGAAATGAAAAGGAAACTCTATGATTTCAACAACTTGGAAAATTCACGTTATTACGCCGTTACGGGCGATAACGTCATCGAGGTCACCCAGTTCTGCAGCGTGTTTGCGGGCTCCAACCCACTGGAGCTCTTCATGGCATTTCCATATACCGACCTTGTTTCCAAACTGAAACAAACCTACTCCATCGACAACAACCCGTCCGCTTCGGCCGTACAGCAATACCGCAACTACCTGAGCACGCTGAACGGGTTCCTGACCTTCTGCGGCAAGTCTCTTGAATCGAACGTCGGCGTCGAACTGGCTGGCCTGTTCGACGACAAGCTTCAGGCGTATCTCGACAACATCACCGTGGCGTCTCGGACACGCCGTGACCGCGCACGCCAACTCCGTACGGTTCAGAAGCTTTACCAGGCCGCCCTTGCTGCCCGCCAATCGCCGCAGGGCACGCAGAACAGCCTCAGCGCGATGCTCCGGTTGCGTATCGCTGAAACGGGGGTTGCCCCCAAGACTCTGGCCAAACAGGTGGGGGTCGACCCGACCACCCTGTGGCGCTGGCTCAAAGGTGCTACCCCGCGCGAAGACACCCTGCCTGCCTTGCGCCGCCTGGAAGTCCGACTCGGACTGGAACGCGACGCGCTCGTGCGTCTGGTCGACAAACGCTCTCGCGAAGAAGCCCCTCCCGCGACCACCCCGTCTCACCGGGTTCAGATGGCCGAACGCCCGCAGCACTGCCTGACGCTCCCCGAGTCGGCTCTTGGGGAAGCTTTCCTGAAGGAGTGGCAGGCACTCTTCGACTACAAAATCAGCAGCTTCCCGACGCTGGAACGTCAATCGCGTGGTCATTGGCGCCTTATCCCCAAGACCATGTCCATGGCGGTCAGCAGCCTTGCCCAACGCGGTTCGATGGCGTGCCCCACGGCGGACATTTTCATTGAGCGGATGCGCACCTTCATGGGCGTCCTGACCAACCTTCCCCCCGAAAATGGAGGTATCGCATGGAACGAAACGCCCCCGCAAACGCTGGCCTGGTGTGCCCACCCGGTGGCGCTCGAGTGCTTCCTTCAGTGGATGACAAGCCAGTCCAATGGCGTTCGCCACAATGGACAAAAGGTATTCGCACGCGCCGCCGCAAGCCTGCTACGTCCGCAGACCGGATTCCTGTGGCAACAAGCGTCCATTTACCGCGAGCGGCTGCCCTATGGTTTTCAACCGGGGAGCGATGCGGCATGGCAAGAGATGTGCGCCAAGAGTCATAAATTCCTGCGCGACTACATCCGCAGCGCAACGGGGGTCAGCCGCAACCCCGAGGAGCCGATTGCGGACCTGCTCGCCCTGCAAAATCCGCTCAAACCGATTCGCGACGCCATTACGCGCATCGAGGCCGATGCGGCGACATCGCCCCCGGGGAGCATGAGCGAAGCGCGGCACAAGCGGAACGCACTTGTCCTCGCACTCCTGCTATCCAACCCCTTGCGTGCGCGAACACTCGTCTCGCTCACCTGGCTACCGAATCGACATGGGACCTTGCGCGGAAGCCCGGCGCAGGGGTGGCGAATCCAGTTGCAACCCTTGCATTTGAAGACCGGCAACAGTCAACAGGCCCGCACCTACAACGTCAAAATCGCTAACTGGGTCAAACCGATGCTCGACGAGTACATTGCGGAGTACCGGGACACCTTGCTGGCCGGAAAACCCAGCCCCTACCTGCTCGTCGGCGACGAGGACGGGGAAATCTGGGAAGGACTGGGCCGCACCGTGCGGCAACTGACCCGACGCTACATTCCTGGCTCCCCCGGCTTCGGACCGCACGCGGTGCGCCACTTGGTCGCAACGGACTGGCTGCGCAAACATCCGGGCGATTTTCTGACGGTGGCCGAGCTCTTGAACGATACGCTGGCCACGATACTCGAGAACTACGCCCACTTGCGGCGCGACGACTCATTCGCACGGTACGAGGCCTATATCAACACCCTGTGCTGAGTGCCGCGCCGCAGCTGTCGGCCCGCAAAAAAGCCCGGAGACGCGCAAGCGCTCCGGGCTTTTCTCCTTTTGATGGGCGACGCGGAGGCGACTTCGCCTGCCAAGAACCCGCGTTCGCCGACCACCCGACACACCACATTGCGGTCACGCCGCTGACGGCAATCACAACAACCATCAACGGCGGGTCCCGAACTTCATGGCGCGGAGGGCAGCCAAGGCGGTATCGTTTGGTGGTGCAACAGGTCGGTTGAAACATCGCCGGAGGACTACTTCCGCAGCATCAGCGCATCGCCGGCCACCGCCACGAAGCCGTATCCGATGAGCGCGTCGCGAACCGGTCCGTGCACCTCGTCAATGAACAGCGCGTCGTCGACGAGCAACCAGCACAATTTCAGATAGGTCCGGAGCCAGCCACGCCGGCGATGGCGCGGCGGGACGTAGACGTCCGTAATCGCCAGCACATCCCTGAACGTGCCGAGGCCAGGCACCGACAACTCTGGCTCGTACTCCAGCGATACCCTAAAACCGTGATAGCGCAGCTGCGCCGCATGGGGCCCTGGCGCCTCCGACGCGACCTGGACAAACTCGACCGTCTGCAGCTCAACCGAGGGTACATGAGCGCCTCCCGACATCATGCCGCCCTTCTGCCGAAGTTCACCGCGATGACGTTGCCGGAGCGCGCCACAGGCGGCGACACGGACACCGCCGGCGTCGCGGTCACACCGGCCCCTTCGTCCGCATGCGCCACACACGCTTCGGACACGCGGCGGCGCCCCCGCCTGGGCGCCTCGAGCGCAGCCTGTGCCCGCGCCTCGAGCGCCGCATCCATCGCGTCGGTGACGCTCATCTCGTAGCCGGCCGCCGTATGGTTCACGTCGAGCGCCTCCCCGTGGATCATCGTCGCGACCTCGGTCGCTTTGACGTTCACATACCGCATTGCCATCTGTGCGGTCTTGTGACCGGTGATGACCATCAACACAGGCAGATTGCCCTTGAACTCAAGCGAAAAGCGGGTCGCCGACGTGTGCCGCAGGTCATGCAACCCGACGCCCGTCACGCCCGCCGCTTTGCAGGCCACGGCCCACGCTTTTTTCACCGCCTCATAGGTGGTCGGAAACACCCTGTCGTCGGGTTGCGGTGGCGTTTGCGCGTACTTCTTCAGTTGCGCCAGGATGTGCAGCGCGCCAGGACTCAGCGGCACCTTCCGCCCCCCCGCTTTTCCATCCGGCAACGCCAGCACGCGCTGCTCCCAGTCGATATGCCCCCAGCGCAGATGGACGAGCGGCTCACAGGAGCGCATCGCGGTCTCGAGCATCAGACACGCCAGCGGCGCAGCGTGAGGATTGGGGTAGGCAGCCAGTTCCCGGGACACCTTCTGCCACTCCGCGTTGGTCACCACCCGGTCACGCCCCGCATCCGTCGGGGGCATCGTAACTTCAGCACCGGCCGGGTTGCCACCGAGCCGCCGCCACTTCCAGACGGCGCTGGCGTGCTTGAACAGCCGGCGCAACTCGGAGCGCTCCAGATAGACGGTCGCCGACTTCTTCCCTTCGGCGACCAAGGCGTCGATGAGTACCTGGATGTGATGCGTCGTCACGTCGGCCATCATCATGGTCGCCAGCCGCTTGCGCGCCCGGTCGCTGTCGGCACTGTCAGCGCTCTGCTGATGCCGATGCGCCGTTAGCGAAGCCGGAATGGCCCGTGCAGGCTCTTCAACGAAGGCCACGTCCCAGTAAACGCGCTTGCCGTCCTTCACCAACTTCACCGGGGTCAGTTCGACAATCGGCAGCGCGAGCGCACGCAGGTAGCGGTTGATGCGCCGGGCGTCCTGGCTGGCGCCCTTCAGATACGGCAGGCGCTCCCGCGCGTAGTCGGAGAACGCAACGCCGAGGCTGGTGCGATGAGGGCCGAGTCCCGACTGCGCGGGCGCACCACACAGCTCGGCCTCGAGCGCGTTCATCGCGCGCTTCGCCTCGGTCTTGTTCTTGAAGCCGGAGCGGTAAATATCCTCGCCACCGGTACGCAGCCGGAAGGCCCAGCCCGCGCCTTCCTGGTAAGGCTTAGCCATGGCACCCCCCTTTCGGGGCAGGGGCCGCGCAAGGGGCAACGAGAACGGATGTGAGCAGGTACATGAGCAACTCCATCAAAGTAGGAGTTGCGTATAGGCACGCACGCTGAGGATGACCCGTCGACACGCGCTGCCGCAGCGCAGTGGAGCGCATGCCAACGCAATGAACCACCCGTGCCCGTGTCAGAAAAACGTCAGAACACGGCACAAAAAGCACTTAGCCCAGCTGCATGGGCTGGGCTAAGTGCTTGATTTTGTTTGGTGGTGGAGTTTACTGGTACGTCCAACCGCTATCTACCTGCAACGGGTAAGTCAGCGGAATTGGGCGCGATGATGAGGGGTTGAACGCCCGCGCCAGGTCGCACCGCAGCGGCGTCTCTGGTGAGGAAAAGGGCCAGCCCGGCGTCCGTCAGGACGTACTCGACGTGCCCCGGCAAGTAGCACTTGACGGCGTAGCCGCGGGCGACAAGTGCCGCCAGCACGGACTGCTTGGCGGCCCCCTTGATGTTGGAGGGCAGCGGTTCGAGCGCCCGGCTCGGGCGCGTGGCCGCGCGTTGGGCGGCTTCGTACTGGGCGGCGGTTAGGCGATGGGCGACGGTCATGGGGGCGATCCCGAAAGTGGATGAGGCCCTCATCAGGGCGCTGTCGGGCACTAAAGCCAAGACCGCGTGGTCTTGCATGGTCGATATATCGTGTGATATAAACGAGCCTACAGAGCACGCGAGCGCCCCATGAAGCCCGAGCAGATCCGCCACCTTCGCAAGACACTGGACCTTACGCAGCAGCAGTTTTCAGAGCTGCTGGGGGTCTCGTTCGTCACGCTGAATCGATGGGAGAACGGGCAGTCAAAGCCGTCCGCGATGGGGTTGGCCAAGCTGCAGGAACTCGCGGTGCGCTCCGACGGCCGGGCTGTGGATGCTGGAGCTGTCAGTGGCGCCGCGGGTCCCGCCGACGGGCACGCTGAAGTTCCGCGCCTGGACTTCCTGGGTGACGCCAACGCCCTTCGTGTGCTCGTCGAGGGAGAGCGGCTGTCCTATGGACACCTGTTCAACCCTGCCTTCGCGACCGAGATCAGCGAGATCGACCCTCTGCCGCATCAGCGGATCGCGGTCTACCAGCGGATGCTGCCCCAGCACCGCCTGCGCTTCCTGCTGGCCGACGATGCCGGGGCAGGCAAGACGATCATGACCGGGCTCTACGTCCGCGAGAGCTTGTCTCGGCGGACGATCCGGCGCGTCATGATCGTGGCGCCGGCCGGTTTGGTGGGCAACTGGTACCGCGAACTGCACAAGCTCTTTCAGCTGCAGTTCAAGATCGTGACGGGCGCTGACACCAAGGACGGCAATCCATTCGTCGACCCCGGCAGCGACCTCATCGTAGTGAGCATCGACAGCCTGCGCTCCCCGCGTCTGTTCAATGCTCTGCGCGACTCGCAGGTCGCGCCCTACGACCTCGTCGTGTTCGACGAGGCGCACAAGCTTTCCGCCAACCGCGACCTGGACGGCTCGTTCCGCGCGACCGACCGCTACCGCCTGGCCGAGGCGATTGCCGGCGTACGGGATCTGCCCGAGGAGTGGCGCATGCCCTGGGCAGCGCACCATCTGTTGCTGCTCACGGCAACGCCGCACATGGGCAAGGAGTACCCCTACTACTGTCTGTGGCGGCTGCTGGAGCCTGAGATCTTCAGCACCGAGACCGCCTGGGCAAAGTTCCCGCGCGAGTCCCGTGACCGCTACTTCGTTCGCCGCGTCAAGGAGGAGATGGTCGACCTGCGCGGCAAGCCCTTGTATGCCCAGCGGCTCTGCGACACGGTCAGCTACGACCTCTCGCAGGGCGAGATCAGCGAACAGGCGCTGTACGACCGCACCACGGCCTACATCCGTCACTACTACAACCAGGCCCGTCTGCTGAACCGTCAGGCCGCACGGTTCGCCATGACCGTGTTCCAGCGGCGCATGGCCAGCAGCACCTGGGCCTTGCTCTGCTCGTTCCGGAACCGCCTCGCCAAACTCAACGCCCTGATTGATGACATCCAGTCCGGCCGAGTGCCCGAGGACGAACTCCGCAGTCAGCAGGAGCGCCTGAACCGCAAGGTGCGCGAGGGCCGGTTGGTGGACGTCCTGGCCGCGAAGACAGCAGACGAGGAGACCTCGACAGCCGGCGCCGAGGAACACGAAGAGAGTGAGGCCGAGGCGCTCGGGGCGTTCATCGCCACCAGCCTAGCGGAGCTGATGGACGAGCGCGGCCAGGTGCAAGAGCTGATTGCCCTGGCCGAAACCGTGCATGCGAGCGGCCAAGAGTCGAAGTTCGAGCGCATGGCTGAGCTGCTGCGCGCGCCGCAGTACCGCGACCAGAAGGTCATCATCTACACGGAACACCGGGACACCCTGGAGTTCCTCACTCGGCGTCTCGAAGGCATGGGCTACGCCGACCAGGTGGCCTACATCCATGGCGGGCTGGGCTTCGAGGAGCGCGATGCCCAGGTGGAGCGCTTCCGCAGCCCCCACGACGCCGAAGGCAAAGGGGCGCGCTTCTTCATCGGCACCGACGCTGCGGCTGAGGGCATCAACCTCCAGTTCTGCTGGATCCTGTTCAACTACGACGTGCCATGGAACCCGGCGCGGCTTGAGCAGCGCATGGGCCGCATCCACCGCTACGGCCAGAAGCGGGATCGCGTCGCCATCGTCAACCTTGTCGCCGGCAAGACCCGCGAGGGCCGGGTCATCAAGACCCTGCTGGACAAGCTGGAGGAGATCCGCAAGCAGCTCGGCTCCGACAAGGTGTTCGACGTGGTGGGCCGCATCTTCGAAGGCATGGCCATCACCGACTACATCCAGCGGGCCGTCGAGTCCGACGATGAAGCGGACAAGAAGGCCCTGGAGCTGGCCGGTCAACTGACGCCGGAGCAGATCAAGGCCATCGAGGCGCGCGAAGCGTCCATCTACGGCACCGGCGGTGATGTGCTGAGCGATTTGCCCCAGCTCCGCGAGGCCATGGCCATCGAGGAAATGCGCCGCTTGCTGCCCGGCTATGTGCGCCGCTACCTCGAACACGCCGCTCCGGTCGTCGGCATCGACTTCGTCGGGGATCTCGATGAGCACTTCTTCATGCGGCCACGCAAGCGCGGCGTTCTCGACAGCATCCTTCCGTTGCTCGAAACCTACCCTGAGTCGGCGCGCAACCGGTTCACCGTGTACCGCCCCGACGACGGGCGCGATGCCATCTTCCTGCATCCCGGTGAACCCGTCTTCGAGCGGCTGTCAGCAATTGCCATCGACAGCGCCCGCAACCAGGCGCTGCGTGGCGCGATCTTCACCGACGTCAGCGCCACCGCCCCGTACTTGTTCCATGTGGCACGCGTCAGCGTCGAGCGCGGCGTCGACCCGGGGCTGCCGGCATTCCACAGCCCGGATGCCATCGAGCAGCGCCTGGTCGGGCTCAAGCAGTACGCCGATGGGCGTCTGATCGAGACGCCTGTCGAACACCTGCTGCTCCTGAAACCGACCCCGAAGCCTAGCCCCGGCAGCGTCGTTTTCCTGGCTCAAAGCGACACCTGGCGCCTGGCCGCGCAGGAGCATATCCAGCGCGACATGGTTGCCAAGCTGGCGGATCTGCAGCGCATGAGCGCCACGACGCGTCTCACGGAAACTGAGGAGTACCTGCAACGAGCGTTCGACTACCAGGAGTCCGAACTGGCCGCAGCGCGCAAGCGCTTCACCGAAAAGGCCCGCGACGGCAACCGTGCCGCTCATGCCGAGCTGGATCGCATCAAGGCCCAGCAGAAGAGTCTGGCCCAGCGTCGTGAGCAGGCATTGCTGCAGGCTCGGCGCGAGGTCGAACTGATCCAGCCCGGCCGCGTCGAGATGCTGGCCACCGCGCTGATTCAGCCATCCACCGATCCCGACGACATCAAGGCCCGTGATGTTGAAGTCGAGCGTATCGCCGTCGAGGTCGCCATCGCGTTCGAGGCGGCCCAAGGCGCCGATGTGCGCGATGTCTCCACACCCCCCAAGGCGCGCTTGGCCGGCCTGAACGACTACCCGGGTTTTGACCTCATGTCCAAGCGCGCCAGCGAGGAACGCGGCATCGAAGTGAAGGGGCGTGTTGGTGTCGGTGAGATCGAACTGACCGAGAACGAGTGGGCCCGCGCCTGCATCCTGCGCGAGCGCTACTGGCTATATGCCGTGTTCGACTGCGGCGGTGTGCAACCACGGCTCCTCAGGGTGCAGGACCCCTTCGCCAAGCTGATCGCCAAGGCACGCGGCAGCGTTGCCATCGCGTACAGCGACATCGCCAACGCTTCGGAGGCCGCCGAATGAACTCGCTTGAGATCCGCACTGGAGGCGAGCCGCGCCTCACCGCCCCCAAGGAGAGTGCACGCGTCCGCGAACGTGAGCTGCTCCGTGTAGCCGGGCAGCTCACCGGTGCTGACGCCGCCGCAGCGGCGCAAGCCGCGCGCTTGGAAGTCCTGAAGTGGGCTGCCCAGCAAGTTGGCGATCAACTACCCAAAGCAGCGACGGAGGGGCGATCCTTCGAGCATCTGCGTGGTGGACGAACCTGCATCGGCGCGGGCTTCACCGACGACCACCGAGCGCTGTGGGCGCTGCGCGTGGACCGGCCCGATGCCAATGTTGCACAGCGCACCTGGACCACGGAGGTTGTCGTTGGTCACGCCCCAGGTGGGGCGAGTGCCCTGTTCAGCCTGCGGCTGCTTGCCAGCAGTCCTGAAGCAACTCTCCAGGTTGAGCCTGCGGTCCCCGGCCTGGTGCGACAGATCGCCACCACCTGTGGACTGCAGCAGAGTGGCAGTCTGCTCGACGCAACCCCATGGATCATCCAATCTGAAGACGCTGCGCACGAGCTTGTTGCTGCGCTCCTCAGCCCCGGCCGCACGGTGCCCTACCTGGTCTGCTCCGTCGCTGAGCGCGAGACTCAGCCGGGCATCAACAGCCAGATGCTCGCCAAGGTCACCTTGGGGATCGCCAGAGTGGTGGTTGTCCCTGCGGCCCACACCTGGGTGCTGACTCAACATCTGGGCAAACCGCTCTCGGTCTTCAACGGCGCCGTGCGCGCTTACATGCCCGGCTTCTCGTACGACGCGAACCCGTACGCACACCGGCTCTTCTTCATCGACCCGCAGCCCAACCAAGAACGCGCCAAGTCGACGCTCACCGCGCTGCGCTGGCTTGCTGCCAACGAAAGCATCCGGCGCCTGCACCTGGGCGCTGATGTGCTCGCCTTCTCCGCAGTCCGTGAGGCCAGTCTGGATGTCGAACGCGAGCGCCTGAAGCAGACTGGTTCGGCCGACACCGAACAACTGCGGGCTGCCCAGGCGCAGATCGATGCCTTGAAGGATGACTTGCGTCGATCCGTCGAAACCCAGCAATGGCTGTCTGACGAGCACACGTCTATCGAAGAGCACGCGCAGAGCCTGGAGCAGCAGCTCCGTGGTGCCCAGTTCCGGATCCAACAGCTGCTGGACCAGATCAAGGCGCGCGGCGACGAACCCGATGCTGGCATCCAACTTCCTGAGAGCTGGGATGCCTTCGCTGACTGGTGCGACGAGGTGCTCGGCGGACGTGTCGCGTTGTCGGGCCGCGCACGTAGGGAAACCAAGTCGGCTGGCTTCGATGAGCCGCAAACTGCCGCCCGCTGCCTGCTCTGGCTGGCCAATGAGTACCGCGACTCGCGCATCAATGGCGCCAGCGGTGACCTGCGCAAGCCGGTCGACGAAGGCATCCACAACGAGCGCTGCGGCGCTGACAGCTTCGAGTTCGGCTGGGGAACCCGCAAGGTGTCTGTCGAGTGGCACCTGAAGAACGGCGGCAACACCCGCGATCCGCGTCGCTGCCTGCGCATCTACTACTTCTGGGACGAGGAAAGCCAAATGGTGGTGATCGCCACCATGCCGGCACACATCCGGACCGGGGCGACCTGAAGGAACCAACCATGAACAATGACAAACGGCTCATCGAAGTCGCCTTTCCGCTCAAGCAGACATCAATCGACTCGGTGCACGAGAAGAACGTGCGCCACGGGCACATCTCCACGCTGCACATCTGGCCTGCACGTCGCCCCCTTGCGGCCAGCCGCGCGGCGTTGATCGCCACGCTGTTGCCCGACCCGGGCGACAAGGACAAGCGCGATGAGCTCCTGAAGCGGCTGGGCGGAACGCTCAACAAGACGCTCAAGAAAAAGAAGATGCCCAGCGGACGCATCGAGGAAATCGAGGCCTGGGAGACCGATGGGGGCGTCTTGCGCTGGGGACGCGAAGTTGGCCCGGACATGGAGTGGTTCCGGGACGAGATCCGGCGTGTCTACGGCGGCCGTCAGCCCAAGGTACTCGACCCGTTCTCTGGCGGCGGCGCCATACCGTTGGAAGCCATGCGCCTGGGCTGCGACGTGACCGCGGTGGACATCAATCCCGTCGCGTGGCTGGTGCTCCGGTGCACGTTGGAGTACCCGCAGCGGCATGCGAACTTCAAGCGACCGCTGCCGGCATTCGTCAGCACGGACGAGACGTTCATGACGGGCTACCTCAAGGCGAAGGACATGACGCCGGCGCAGATCAAGCGCCATCTTCGGGATGCAAAGACCAAGCAGGGAGTCCTGCATCCTTCCAGCGCGATGGAGACAGTGGAACGTGGTGAGAACCTGAGCTTCCTGGAGCGCCCAGAGGTCGACTCCAATCTCATGCAGGCCGGCTTGGCCTGGCATGTCCGGGCATGGGGCCGCTGGGTACTGGAGAAGGCTCGCCATGAGCTCGCAACGTTGTACCCGACCTATGCCGAGTACTGCTCCGTCAAGCCATATCGGCGCGTTCATCTTGATGTGGCCGAGCCCCTGAAGCTGGTGCCGAGCAACGACGCTGGTGAGCACCAAGTCGACGTCCTGAACGCCGGATTCGATGCCGCGCATCTGGACAACCCCGCAAATCCGCGCTGGGTTGCGAAGACGACGGTTGCATACCTGTGGGCCCGCACGGTCAACTGCAAGGCGTGCCGCGCCGAAGTGCCCTTGCTGAAGACGCGATGGCTCGCCAAGAAGGACAACAAGCGTGTGGTGCTGACGATGCGGCCTCGTGCTGATCGGAGTGGGGTGGAATTCGGAATTGACGTGGACGCGAAAGTCCAGGGCGGCAATGCGGCGCAGCGGCGTGAGCACGACAAGAAGCTCAGCGCCGGGACCATGAGCCGTTCGGGGGTCACTTGCCCATGTTGCGGCACCATCATGACAATGGAGGACCTGCGCCTTGCAGGGCGGACAGATCGCTTGGGTAGCGCAATCACGGCCGTGGTCGTCAACGGGCTTGACGGAAAAGAGTACCGGTTGCCCACGGCCCTGGAGCTCGAAATCGCCAATGCGGCCCGCCAGGAGCTGGGCCGTGTATTTGCCCAGGTTCCCTTCGGTGTTCCAACTGAGCCGTTGGCAGGTTCAGATGCACCCGGCTTTCGAGTACCGCTATACGGCCTCGACCAATGGAACAAGCTCTTCACGCCAAGACAGCTAGTCGCACTTGGAACGTTCGTGGGCGCCATTCGGCGAGCGCGTGAGGAACTTGCAAAGGAAGGGTATAGCGCTGCCGAGGTCGAAGCGCTGTCGGCGTACTTGCAGTGCGGCTTTGACCGGATGCTCGACTTCAACTCGAACATCTTGGCTTGGATCACATCCGTTGAGGCGATCCGGAACACATTTGGCCGCTTCGCACTTCCCATGAACTGGGACTTCAGTGAGGCGGCGCCCATCAACGACGTCCGTGGTGGATGGTGGATGTGTCTGGATGCTGTAGCCGAGTCGATTGAAACGATTCTGCGCGCCGCCAACTCGGTCGCACCCGTACCGAGAGTGCTCAATCAGAGCGCCATCGAGAGCCCTGAGGCCGGGGTATTCGACGTCATCGTCACCGACCCTCCGTACTACGACGCTATCCCGTACTCCGACTTGATGGACTTCTTTTACGTCTGGGATCGGCGGCAGCTGGCAGACGTCTCAGACGCATACCGGCAGGCGTTTGCCGCGCCCCTGGGGCCGAAATGGCGCAATGACACCAATGACGGTGAGCTGATCGACGACGCATCGCGCTTCGGCGGCAACCGAGAGGCCTCGAAGCGCAACTATGAGGAAGGGATGGCAAGAGCCTTCAAGGCATGCCACACCTCGCTGCGCCCAGAAGGCCGCCTTGTCATCGTGTTTGCACACAAGCAGCCCGATGCCTGGGAAACGCTGGTGTCGGCCATCATCAAGGCGGGCTTCGTCGTTGATGGGTCCTGGCCTATCCAGACCGAGCAGGCGGCGCGCATGCGTGCACAAGGCTCGGCCGCGCTGGCGTCGTCAGTGTGGCTCGTTTGCAAGAAGCGTGATCCGCTCGCACGCGCCGGTTGGGACACCCAGGTGCTCAAGGAAATGGAAGCCAGCATCACGAGCAAGCTGCGCGACTTCTGGGACGCGGGCATCCGCGGGCCTGACTTCATCTGGGCCGCCACCGGTCCGGCGCTGGAATCGTATAGCCGCTATCCGGCGGTGAAGAAGGCGTCGGAGCCTGGCGCTTTGATGTCGGTCACCGACTTCCTGGGGCATGTCAGACGCATCGTGGTCGACTTCGTCGTTGGCCGCGTGCTGTCTCATGGTCAGGGCGAGCCCACGCCCGGCGACCATCCGCTGGACGATGTGACGACCTACTACCTGCTTCACCGCAACGACTTCGGTCTCAAGGAGGCGCCGGCCGGGCCGTGCATCCTGTACGCCGTGTCTTGTGGCCTGTCTGAGCGTGAACTGACCGACCAGTACGAACTGCTCGTGCGCAGCGGCAGCGCGGCAGCGGCAGAAGACGAAGAAGACGCTGACGAAGACGAGGACGGTGATGCCGATGAGTCGCCGTCGTCGGGCGGAGGCGGCAAGTACAAGCTCAGGGACTGGCGCGCTCGAAAGCACCGCTCGCTTGGCATGGAAACGGCCAGCGGCCGCGCGATTCCGTTGATCGACCAGGTGCACAAGCTGATGCAGCTCTGGGTGGCGGGCGACGCCGTCAAGGTCAATGAATTTCTGGACAGCCGCGCGTTGCGCCGCAGCCAGGTGTTCATTCAGCTGATCCAGGCATTGATCGAGAAGAGCCGCGCAGAGGGCTGCACGGAAGAGTGCTCGATCCTGGAGCGCTTGCAGAACTACCTGCGCCAAGTCGGCAGTACCGCTCAAGCCCCGCTCGGCTTGGAATAAGGACAAGGAGAACCATCGATGGCCAAGACCACCACCAAGCCCTGGCACCAGGTCGTGCAGTTGCGCGACGACATCACCAACCAGGAGCTGTCGCAGAAGCAGTTTGCTGCGGACCTGTACGACGTCGTGATGAACCGGAACCCGGGCGTTTACCACGACGCCAAGGAGTTCTTCGCGCTCACCTACCCCACGGTCAAGTTGCGCGACCTCGCGCGCGATGTCACGCACCGCCTGTCGGGTAAATCAGAGAAGGCAGTCCGTCAGCTGCACATGACCTTCGGTGGCGGCAAAACGCACTCGCTGATCACGCTGGTGCATCTGGTTCGTGATCCGGCGACGTTGCCCGACATCCCGGCAGTGCAGCAGTTCAAGGCGCACTGCGCGCTTGAAGCGGGCTTGCCCAAGGCACGCGTAGCATCGGTGGTGTTCGACCGCTTGGACGCAGAAAAGGGCATGGAGGTCACTGCGCCCGATGGCAGTGTGGCGACCATCAAGATGCCCTGGAGCGCGATTGCCTGGCAGCTCGCCGGCCCGGCTGGCATGAAGCTGCTGAAGGACGACGGCACAGAGCGCGCCACACCCCCTGCAACCGGCGTGATGGAGGACCTGCTCAAGCTCGCCCGGAAGGACGGGTCGGGGGTGCTGATCCTGTTCGATGAGGTGCTGTGGTTTGTGCGCGTGATGGCGGACACCGATCCCGCGTGGATCGGCCGCATGCGCGAGTTCATGCACAGCCTGACCCAGGCAGTGGCCAAGGTGCCGCAGTGCTGCCTGGTGGCCTCGCTGCTGGCGTCTGACCCCGGCAAGATGGATGAGCTCGGCAAGCAAATCAGCAAGGAGCTGTACGACGAGTTCAAGCGGGTCGCCGACGAGGGCATCCAGCCGGTTGAAAGCCAGGACGTTCCGGAAATCCTGCGGCGACGTTTGCTCAAGCTGGAAAGCTACACCGACCGATCGCAGTGGCCCAGCCAGGTATTCGGTGCACTCGGGGGCGTCCAGAGCATCGACGAGTACACGGCGAAGAATCGCGCGGCCGAGGAGAAGCGCTACACAGACGCCTACCCCTTCCACCCTTCATTGATCGAGACCCTGTATCAGAAGTGGACGCAGCTCGAGGGCTTCCAACAGACTCGCGGCATCCTGAAGACCTTGGCCTCCGCGCTGCGTGACGCGGTCAAGTGGGACCAGCAGCCGCTCATCGGTGCGCAGATTTTCCTGGTCGAGCCGAAGGCCGATGGCTTGAGTGTCGCGGCGCGCGAGCTGGCGAACGTGGCGCAGCTGGAGCAGTACGAAGGCCGCCGCCAGAACTGGACGGCCATCTTGGAGGCCGAGCTGGTCCACGCGCGAAAGGCACAGGACAGCTTGCTCGGCGTTCAGCAGCGAGAAGTCGAGCAAGCGGTGATGGCGACCTTTCTTCACTCGCAGCCCATCGGACAGCGTGCCACCACCCGTGACCTCAAGGTGCTGATCGGCGTGGGTGCGCCTGACCGGATCGAGCTGGACAAGGGCTTGTCACGCTGGTCCGACGCCTCCTGGTATCTCGACGACACGTTCACAGGCGACCGTGAGGGGGGCCTGCCGAAGGTGTGGCGCCTTGGGTCCAAGCCGAACCTGAAGCAGATGCACCACGACGCCCGACAGAATGTCAGCGCCACGCTGGTCGACGAGGTCTTGGAGAAGGAGATACGTGGCGCGGGCAAGCTCACGGAAGGTGCACGCGGCGCCGGTGCCAAGGTGCATGTCCTGCCGGCCCGCCCAGCAGACATCGAGGACGACGGCGAGTTCCACTATGCGGTGGTGGGACCGAAGGCGGCAAGCAATGGAAAGCCCAGTGCGGAGGCCAAGCGCTTCATCGATGAGACGACCGGGCCCGAGAAGCCGCGTGCGCAAAACCGCAACGCGGTGGTGCTTGCGGTGCCATCCAAGGAGGGCATCGATGTCGCCCGCGAGAAGGTCCGCGACGTGCTTGGGTGGGAGAAGGTCCGCGAGATGCTCAAGGAGCGCAGCGACATCGATACCGCTGCGACGACCCGCCTCGAAGGCAATGTTCGCGCCGCGCGCGGCGAGATGGTGTCGCAGATTGTCATGGCCTACTGCATCGCCGTCACGGTCAACGACGGCAACGACGTGGCGGCCTACCGCATCAATGTCGACAACGACCCCTTGTTCCCGAAGATGGTGGCCGACAAGCGCCTGCGGATCGAAAGCTCGGCGGTGAACGCCGAGGCCCTGCTGCCAGGTGGCCCTTTTGATCTGTGGAGTGCTGGTGACAAGGCGCGCTTCGTCAAGGACCTTGTGGGCGCGTTCGCGGCGACCGCCAAACTGCCGAAGATGCTGAACCGCGCGGCCATTCTGGAGACGCTGCTCCAGGGCTGCGAGGCTGGTGACTTTGTGCTTCGGGTCACGCGTGCCGACAAGTCGACCCGGACGTTCTGGAAGTGCCGCCCCGATGACAACGCGATCCAGGACTCGAGTCTGGAAGTCGTCCTCTCTGATGCCGCAGTGCTTTCCGAGCTGGATCCGCAGCTTCTGGCACCGAGCAAGTTGCCTAAGCTGTGGGAGAAGGATCCAGTGACGCTGGCCGATCTGTCGGCGTACTTCTCTGGCAAGCACTTCGTCGAAGTGGACAAAGGCGGCTACACCGAGAACCTGCTGATCCCGGCGGCAACGCCACAGGCGATCACCGATGGGGTCGCCGGTGCCGTCAAGGGCGGCCGGGTTTGGCTGGTCAATGGAACCGTCAGCGTGCTGGCGGAGGATGTCCCGACAGGGTTCATCAACGACACGGCACAACTCTTCCCGCCACCGCTGCCGTTGACCGGCGTCGATGTGTTGCCGACGCAGTTGCCTACGGCATGGCAAGGTGAGGCGACCAACGCGCATCTCATTCATGCTGCGCTGTCGTCAAAGGTGGGCAAGGTGCTGCCCTGGACGCGGGTCGTCAGCGCTCTGGACGAGGCCTTCAGGCTGGGGCTGATCGAACGCGCGCTCGACTCCGGCGCATGGCCGTGCGATCTCGGCGGTGCCGCTGCGGTCAAGATCGTGACCCGCAAGAGTGAGGCCAAGGAGCCGCCTCCGACCAAGCACTACGGGTCAAAGGCTGCAAGCGCTGACCTCCAGACCCACGAGGTCCAGGATCTCGCCGACAACATCGATGCCCTGAGGGAGGCGACGGCCGGGCATCCTTTCCGCATCCGTGTGACGGTGGAGATCGGCGACGGCAGTCAGGTCGATCAGTCGATTCTCGACAAGGTGAACGCTGTCCTTGCGCAGATCAAGGCGGGCTGGAAGGCTGAGTAATCGACGGGCACGAACAGACAGACATGCGCTTCATCGCCGGCCCCCTCAACAAGCAGCTACTTCAGAACCTTCTCGCCGAGGTCATCGAGCCCTGCACGCGTGTTCGGGCGGCCGTTGCCTACGCCAACCGCGACAACCTGCAGCTGTTCGAGGCTTCCGCAAAGCACCTGAAACCCCTGGAGTTCTTCGGCCGGTATGACTACACCGTAGCCGTCGATCCGGCGGTGCTGAAGTGGTTTCTCGACAAAGCCAGCCCGAACTTCGACTGCAAGTTGGTGCCTGACATCCTGCATGCGAAGGTCATCTGGTGGGTGGATGCGGGCGCGTACATCGGGTCGGCCAACCTGTCGGACCGAGCCTGGATCTCGAACATCGAGGCCGGCACGTTCCTGTCGCACGACGAGCTTGTCGAGACAGGCATGGAGCGAGAGCTCCTGCATTTCTTCGAGGAAGTGGATGACCGCGCACGACCGCTGACCAAGGAGATCTACCAAGAGCAGCTTCGCCTTGCGGATCGCCGCTCGGACATTGCAAAGCGCGACTACGGGCTTGAGCAGCAGTTCGATAAGGACCGCTTGTTGCCAAAGAACCAGGGCTTGGTGTTCGTCGATACGAAGCGGTCGTCCGAGAAGCGCTTTCACAAGTTCGAGCAGGATTGGAACGACACGCTGCAGGTGATGCGTGCCATCGCAGCCAGGGTCTCTGCACCGGGGGCGAAGCCAGGCTGGATCGACGCATCGGTCGCCCCTGGCGTTCAGGCCGATCAGTTTCTGCACGCCTACTACTACAAGCAGGTCAAGGACGGAAACCGCCACCCCTACGAGGAGTTCTTCGCCAGGAACTCCAAGAACCCGGAGATGGCTTTGCGGGATGCATTGGATTGGTGGCATGCCGCCGACTTCGATCACTCCTTCGAGGAGCGCACGATCTACGAGTGGTCACCGCGACTGCACGATCTATTGGCACGCGACCGCATTCTGAAGCTGAGCGAGGAGGAGTTCGTCGATGCCATCTCGCGCGTGCATGCGATCCGAGACCATGCCATCAAGCAAGAGAACGAGCATCTGGGCCTGCCCGACAGCCCGCAGGCAGGCGACGACAAGGTTCAGAAGTTTGGCGAATGGCTCTGGCGGCAGAGGTCTCGGGAGGGCAAGACGGTGCTCGACCTTTTGAACTATGTCGTGTGGGGTAATGGAAGCGTCGCGGCCCGACTCTGGAACGCGATCCGCAGCGACCAGTGGGCAGTCCCTCACATCGGTCTAAGCAGCCTTGGGGAGGTTGTCGGCTGGGCCCGCCCTGACGAGTTCCCGCCACGGAACATGCGCACCAGCAAAGGGCTGCGGGCGCTGGGCTACAACGTCAGGATTGGCGTGTGAGGTCGGCCGCGACGAGCATCACTTCGGCTTCGCGCCGGGCGACAAGGCCAGCTAGCACCTTCCCGCCACCGTAGACCCATCGGCGCAGTTCGGTGGCAGCGCCTGACCAGTCGCGCTGGTTGATCCTCCGCCGCAGCGTCGACGTCTGGAGGCGCCCCGCCCCGAGATTGAATGTGAAGTCGACGATGGCCGCAAGCCGTTCCTCGGGCTCAGTGGCCAGCACCGGGCAGTAGCGCAACGTTGCATTCAGCGCCGTCTTGAGGTCGGCAGCCAGGTAGCTTTCGGCCTCGGCCTCCATGATCGGCCGATGCTTCGGATCGCAGAGATGGCCGTAGCCAATGGTCCAGTAGCCGGCTGGGCAGACGTAGGGATGCGCGCGGCCGGGATCGGCCCTCGGCACCCGATGGAACCCCTCGAAGCGCTTGGCGAGATCAATGGCCGCCTGCGGCACTGCGATCACGGCCGCACCCGGTCGAACACGCGCCCCAGGAACCAGAAGTTCAGCACTCCGGCCCACAGCGCCTGATCAGCCTCGGTCCACGCATGCAGGATCGCCGCGCCCCAATCGGCGTCGCCCGACATCGCCCCGACGAACGCCACCGTTTTCGCTGCGCAGTACAGCGCCATGAACCAGTAGGTGATCACCGGGCGGACGCTGATGGACAGCGCATCGGCCCAGCGCACTCGGGACCGCTGGCCCTGGGCGGCGACCGACTCCCGCAGGGCCTCGATGGCACCGACGTTCCACGCCGCATCTGCGCCGGCGCCAATCTCCGACATGCGTTGGGCGCCGCGCAGCTTCTCGAACTCCAGCGCCTTGTCCTGCATCGCGAGCTCGTGGCCACGCTCGCCTTTGCGGTCCAGCCACTTCAGCACTTCGGGCGCCAGACGGAAGGCCCCGCCGAGGAGGCCACCGAGCAAGGTCTCGATCATTGGCCGCCCCCCATCAGCTTGAGCTTGATGGCCGCACCCACGAGGAGCGCTGCCAGGATGCCGGTCGTGATGACCTTGATGACTGTCTGCCAGGCGGTGCGCCGTGCATCGCGCCACGCTTCCAGCAGGTCGCGCAGCTCATGGATGTCGCGCGCAGCATGGCTGCTCTCCAGACCCAGGTGCGACAGCGCCCGCTCCGCACCGCGCTCGGCGGCACGGTCGAGCAGATCGTCAAAGTCCTCCTTGCGCATCAGGAGCATGTTCTCGACCAGGGTCGGTTGTTCAGGTTCAGTCATGGGAGCCTCCAAAAGACGAAGCCCGCCCAGCGCGTATGCAACTGGGCGGGCCTCAAGGGATGAATCAGCGGTGGGTCAGATCTCGATGAGTTCTAGCGGCAGGCTTGGGGCGACGGCTTCGACCGTGCCGTCGCGGACAAACACCTTCTGGCCGAGGCCGGCGGCGCCACGCGCCTTGACGACGCCGCCACCGGGCAGTTGAACGGTGACGACGCCGGCGCCGACCTCCGTCACGGTCCCCGCTTGCAGCGGTGGGTTGGGCAGCAGTTGGCGGAACTGCTCGTAGACGTTATGCATAGGCCTGCACCCCCAGCGTCTGCCAGACCTCGGGGAACCCGGCCTGCACCTGGGTGGCCCGTACCAGCCCGAGCCGAGTCACGCTGCCGTCCTGGTACTCGACGAAGGCCCCCGGCTCGATGATTCCGGTCTCCGCCAGCACGGGCAGGCGCAGGCTGACTTCGATCTGCCGGCCGGTGTCGGACAGGATCGCGATGCCGCGCTGACGGGCGGCAGGCGCCTCGGCGATCAGTGCGTCCACGACCATCGGCGCCAGCACGTCGCCAGCCGTGCCTGCGCGCGTGACCTGGCCGAGCACCCCGACCTCCTGGCCGGAGACGAATACCCGGTTGTAGTCCGGCTTCTCCAGCCAGCGCACGGACTCGCGGGCCACGGCGTCCACAGGCAGCACGAAATCGGGGGTGACGGAACCCCACTCCCAGGGTGCCACCGGGTAGCGGTGGCGGACCCGCAAGCTCTGCGCGGTCGGATGGGGCATCAGGTAGCCGCCCGCAGCGCCCGCAATGGCGGCCAGAGCCTCGATCCACGTCCCCTGGTGTGCAAACGCGCCGGCCGGGACGTTCCAGTCGGTCAGACCCCAATCGACGGACCACCCGAGCGGCACACCGTTGACGGTCAGCACGTCGTCCATCAGTTGCCGAGCGGTGCGGCCCTCGGCGTTCGAGAAGGTCATCACCGGCGCATAGGGTGCGGCCAGGACCGCGTTCCGGCCCCGGCCCGAGATGCGGATGCTGGCGTCGCCGAAGATGCGCTCGCGGCTGATGTTCTCGGCCAGCACCCGAAAGGCCGTGCCGTTCACGCTGGCCAGCAGTTCCACCGGACCGGACGCCGCACCAGGGTCGACCAAGGACTCGGCATTCGCCGGCAGCGACGCCTCGAAGCCCCAGGTCCAGGACGCCGCATCCAGCGACAGCGACAGGTTGAACACCGGCACCTCCGCGCCATCAGGCACTCGGTGCAGGGTCACGTTGTTGATCACGAAGTACAGCCTCCGGATGGGGACAACTACCGGCTCCCCTGTCGGGGGCGTGTTGTCGTGGTTCTCACAGATGAACAGCAGATGGCCATCGGTCGCGGCCAGTGCGGCGAACAGCAAGGCCGAGCTCGGCGTGTAGCAAGGCGTCGTTGGAGGTGGCACCGGGATCACCAGCAAGCTGATCCCTGGCGGTGGCGGCACCCCTTCCTGATACCGACCACGCCAGCCGCGCAGTTCGGCCCGCGCACTCTGGAAGTCCGAACCCTGGCCGCGCGTGACCTTCCGTCCGCCTTGCCAGAAACTCAGCCGGTTCGCGCGCTTGCTGCGGTCGCCGTCCTGGTGCCGGAAGTGCGTGGCATCGCGGACCGCACCGGCGTTCTGGAACACGCCTTCGCGGACCATCTCGAGGTGCGTGGCGATCTGATGCCGCAGCCACGTGGCATCGCGCAACGATGTCGCGTCCTGGTGGCGCGCTCGACGCTGCTCGCGCGAAGCCGACAGCACCGACGGCAGCCGGTGCGCTATGCCCTGCGGCCGCGCGGTCGTGGCCTGCCAAGGGACACCCCAGCCCGAGGGCCTGACATTCGCGTCCTGTTGGCCCTGCTTCGGCCCGTCCTCGGTGCGCCCGGCCACGTGCCAGGGGTGCTCGGTCTGGCCCACGGTCGGGCGCTGCGTGCGCGAGTCGTACCGCACCTCACCGGCGAACACCACGCCGGGCAGGATCGCGCCCTGGGCGTCACCTACGTCCAGCGGCACACTCGGGCGCAGCAGCACCGAGCTCACGGTAGGCGCCGGCAGTTGCACCAGCAGTTCAACCCGCGCGGGCGGAATGAACTTGATGGCCGCGACCGGCAAAGGCAGGACGGCCTGGACCGTCAGGTCATTGGGAGGCGGGACGTAGTCCGCGCCGAACAACAGGTCCGCGTCGGTGGGCGCCGGCCGGTCGAACCGCAGGTGGATCTGCAGCGACCCGGAATCTGGCATGTCGTCAGCCCATCAATTCAGCCCAGGATGGCCGACACCATGCGGGCATCGCCGCCCAGGTACAGAGTGGTGCTGGCCAGCTTCACATCGCCATTGCCGTCGGTGCCGCTGCAGTCCAGGTCGAGCGCCGTGACGTCATCGCCATTGACCAGCCGGGCCCAGGTGGCGATACCGCTGGCGGTGATCAGGCCGTCCTCCTGCTGCGTCAGCGTCAGCAGCCCGTTCGAGATCGTGCCTGCAGGCTTGGTCAGGCGGATCTCGACCAGCATCGCGCTGGTGGGTGTCGTGGCCGGCGTGGCCGGGCGCGTGCCGCCGTAGATGCGCAGGCGTGCCGGGTTGCTGCCTGCATCCAGAAAGCTCAGCGTACCGGCCAGCCGAGCCTCGTTGTGTTCGACGGTGATGGCGACGGTCATGGCATCAACTGCGGCTGCAGGTTGTCCGCGATGACGGCGCGGTACAGGTGCTTGTGGTCGTAGCTGACGACCGTGTAGCGCTGGGTCGGATCGATGACCTCGAAGCGATAGTCCCCATTGGCATCGCTCCAGGTCTCGGCCACCAGCAAGCGCGTGTTCTCGCTGATGAGCTGGACGCGCCGCTCCAGCGGCTGGTCGGGGATGCCCTTCTCCTTGACCGTGCCCGCGATCACGCCGACGCCGCTGAAGTGGATGTTCTTGCGCCCGGACGGGATCGCTCGGAAGTGGCGGTCGTAGACGCCCGGTTCGCTCCACCGCTCGGACGCCGGGCTGTTCAGGCGCATCAGTTCGGCATCGACGTTGACGCCGATGTTGGCGCCCGGGCTGGGCAGCACCGAGGTGGAGCCGCCCGTCAGCGGCTGTAGGTCGTCCGCCGCATTGACCCCGACCGCAGCAGGAAACGCAGGCAGGCCCGATGGCGTGTCGCCCGCGATGGCATGGATGCGCGCCGTGGCGCCGTAGAGAAACACGCCCGGCACCAGCTTGCCCCGGTACGCCGCGTCGGCCACCTGGAACAGCACGACACCACCGGCCGAGAACTGAATCAGGCGTATCCACGGCACGCCATTCGCATCCGGCGCGCCGGTGATCACCTCGCAGCGCAGCACCCGGCGCTGCCCGACGTTGAAGGTCGGCGCCACGCTGGCGCTGCTGCCCATGGGCTTGGCGCCGTCGTTGACGCTGCCGGTCACCGCGGCGCCGTCGCCGAATCCACTGCTCCACCGGGACACGCTCCAGGCGCTGTCCAGATGCGCGAAGCGGTAGCCCTCCGCGGCGTTGCCGGTGGTCATCCACAGGCCGACGTGCTTGCGCGCACTCGGATCGGTCAGCAGTTCGACGTCGGCCTCAAACCAGAAGTCGCCGTTCGCCGCTTCGTTGAAGCGCAGGATCGACTGCGTGGTCGACGCCGAGATATCGATGGACTGCTGCGCGCTGTTGTGGCTGGCGGACATCCCACCGAGCACGGTGGTGTAGCCCGCAGCTGGCGCCGAGGCGAAGGTCTCGTTGAGCGGGTAGCCCATCGATCACCTCCAGGGCCCGGTGATGTCGAAGGCAATCTGCGCGCCCTCGGTCTCGGAGCTGTACTGCGAGCGGACCAGCAGGAAGCGCTTGCCGGCCTGCCCAACCACGTTGTCGACGATGGTCTGGTCGCTGTAGGGCCGGTCCTGCGGCATCCACAGCATCCCGGGCATCAGGCCCCGAATGTGGCCATCCTCCTGACGCACGTAGGTGGGCAGCAACCACAGGCTGTAGTCCGCGCCGTTCGGGAACGGCGTCGGCCCGCGGCCGCAGATCTGCTGCCCGTTGTTGGTATTGAGCGAGGTGACGCCAAAGCGGACCGGATTGCCGAGCTGCGTGTGGTTGCGCAGCAGCACCTTGCCGGCGAAGTCGAGCGAGGACACCAGGCCATAGTTGTTGAACTGGCCCGGGTAGCTGGAATAGCTGCTGTTGCTGTTGCTCCAGTAGAGATCGTCGGCGCACAGCACGGTGGCGTAGTTGTCGCCCGCCTTGAAGCTCGTGATGTCACCGAAGCAGTAGGAGCTGCGCCCGTACCAGCCATAACCTGCAGCAGTGCTGCAGAACAGGAAAAACAGGCGGTCGTCGCCGACCAGCACCCAGTTGCGGTTGCCGCCGCCGTTGTCGCCAGAGTTGTCGTACCCGGCCTGGCGTGCGTGGTACCACTTGTACCAACCCCACTGGTTGGCCGCGACCTGCTTCCAGTTCTGCGTCGGGCTGTTCGGGTCATAAGGGGCCTGGGCGCCGACGATGGTGTCGATGTCGGCCAGGTCCTCCACGATCCCGACGTTCGCCCACTTGGCCCAGGAGGTGGTGTAGCCCGGCGTCTTGAGGCTGTTGTCGATCAGCAGCAGGTTCTGCGGGGACTGCGGGTTCTTGCTCCGGTAGGCCGCCTTGTTCGTCCCGGCGAACGGCTTCTCCCAGCCGAGCGGCGCAACCTTGGCGCTCAGGCTCGACGTGGTCGTCGCGGGCGAGGCCGGCGTGCCCGTCACCGCGAAGGTGAAGGTGGTGGTGGTCGTCGTCAGGACGCGGAACTGCCCGTTGTACTCAGGCTGTTCGGCACCGGCGATCAGCACCACTTGATCTGGGCGGTAGGCATGTCCGGAGGAGATGGTGGCCGTGGCGATGCCGCCCGCCGAGGTCAGCGTGTCGATGGCCTTCAACGCGAAGCCGTTGACCAGGCAGGCATCGAGCATGCTCACCAGATCGCCCCAGTTGTTGGCGATCTGAGGCGCGCCGGTCATGCCGCTGTTGAAGTACTTGACGGTGAGATCAGGCATGTCGTGAGTTCCAGTCTGTGAGTTCAGGGGGTGTCAACCCACGCCCTCATGGCGTGTCGACATCCCCGCGGATCAGCAACGTGAAGTTGTCGTCGGGCACGCTCTCCGGCCCCTGCTGGACGGTGCGCACCACCCACACCGGGAACTGCGCGCCGATGGTGTTGAAGCGCAGCACGTTGCCGGTGGCCCAGCCGTTGCCCCAGCCGAGCGCGGGAAGGTGGAAGTACGGGACACCGGTCGCCGGGTTGTTCGGTGCGCAGTCGGCGCTGGTGTTGCCGGTAGCGATGACGCCGACGTTCTCGCCGATCACATCGAACGAGGTGTTGTTGGTGAAGCGCACGATCCAGCGTTCGGTCAGCGCGCCGCGATTGGTCACCTGAATCGGGTACTGCGTGTTGTTGAACGTCGCGGTGGCAGCACTGCCCACCAGCGCATCCGACCAGGCTCCGTTCCATGTACCCTGATCGAACACCAGACTGACGCGGGCAAAGAGGTCTCCCGCGATCAGGGCACTCGACACAAAGCTCCCGGACGCCGGATCGCTGGGGTTCGCGACCGGGTACTGGTGCGTCAGTGCCCGCGTGAAGCTGATCTCGCCGCTGATCTGCACGTCGCGCACGACGGCCATGTCCTCGACGCGGTGCTCGATGGTCACCGGCTGGCTGTAGCCGGAGACATCGCTGAAGGTGACGGTGCCGGCTTCGAGATCGGCCGTGTAGCCGGTGTGGATCACCACGCCGTTATGGCCGACCACGCGCACGCGAGACAGGCGGACCCGCGCGCAGTTGATGGTCTGCCCGTTGCTGACCGAGGTGGTGATGCGCCCGGTGTGCCCGACCACCGCGAAGCCACCGGGCCGGAAAATCGGCACGCGCCCGTCACTGGGCAGACGAACCGGATCGATGCCCAGCAGGTTCGCGTCCAGCGGCAGGTAGCTGTAGGCCACGGCGCTGTAGCGCACGCTGGACGCCGCCACCGGCTCGGGTTTGAAGATCTTGCCGTCGGCGCCCACCCCTTCGGCGGCAAACCACGGCTGGCTCTCGTTGCCGGCGGCAATGACCATCCGGCCGAAGCGCAGGCGAACCAGCCCGCTCTCGTAGTCCACCGCGCCGGTGATGCCGGTCGCCTCGAGCTTGCCGTCGATACCCGCCGTCACGCTCTGAGTGCCGCCGACCGCACGGGCGAACTGGACGGACAGCGACCCCGGGCGCAGTGGCGCTGCGCCAGTACGGAACACGTACTCGCTGGAGATGTTCTCGCCGACCGTAGTCACGCAACTGGCGCGCGTGATCGAGTTGTCCGTGCCGGCCGTCCAGGACGTCAGCGCCACGTCGCCCGACAGGTAGTTGATCGAGCCGCGCGTGACCCAACCGCTCGGTGTGAATTCGCGCAACGTTCCCTGGCCGTTGTCACCCCAGGGCTGCGCGCCTGCCACGGTGAGCAGGACCGTGCCAGTCACCACCTGCGCGTTCACGCCGGGCACCAGCTTGAACGAGGGCGAGAACGGGATGGTCTCGGTCAGACTGCTCGTCGAGCCCGCGCTGTTGTAGCGCAGCTTCACGAAGCCGGATTCATCGTTCGGGTACACGGACGGCGCGTCGATGTATGACAGGCCGCTGTAGTTCAGACGCCATCGGCCCGTGCCGTTGATGGCCACCGCCGTGTAGTTGGGTCGCGGAATCCGGACCGTCACATCGGGGTTGAACGCCACCTGCCCGGTGGCGTAGTTCACTGTGCCGATGCTGATCCCGTTAAGCACGACCGCGCCAGCACCGTTGTCTCGTGCGATCTGGATGGGATCGCGCCAGATGGACACGGCCACGCCCATCTCCAGCAGCTGCTGGATGGTGTAGGCGCCCAGTACCGCCTCGTCGGTCAAGGTGTTCCACTCGACTTCGAGGGAACCGGGCTCGATGGCGCCGAGCGTGGCGGTCACCGGCACCTGGCCCGAGCCGTTGCGCGAGGGGTGCGCGAAACTATCCTCCTGCTTCGGGCCCGCCACGTAGCTGACGGTGAGCAGCGTTCCCACTGCAGGCAGCAAGTTGGGGGCGAACTCCACACGGCTCTGCGCGATGCTCACCCTTCCCGTCGCCGCCCCGGAGATCTCGCCAGCCGCGCTGGCCGCAGCGGTCTTCGCGCCGTCGTACTCCCAAGACACGCTGAGCGAGCCGGGCTGCACCGCCGTGCCTGTCGGCGGGTTCAGCACCAGGGTCTGCGATGCCTTGAGGGTCGTCGACGGCTGCTGCGTCTCCTGCGTCGGAACGTTCCAGGTCAGGATGAGCGATGACCCGACGTCGGGCAGCGCGCCCAGGGTGACCACGAAGGCGCCGGTGTTGCGGTTGACGGTGCCCGCGCCATAGCTGATGTCGAGACCCTTGAGCGACCCGTTGCCACCGTCGGACAGCACGTACCAGCGCCCCTGCGCCATGTAGCTGATCGACAGCGTCCCGGGCTGTGGCACCGGCAGCACGGCACCGACATAGGACTGGCTTCTCGACTCCGGGGTGATCGGAACCTCGGAGCTTTGCGGCGCCCGGAGAATTCGCGCGGCCGGGGTGTAGGTGACAGCCTTGGAACTCGACATCGAGCCCGAGTTCAGGGTCAGGATGCCGTTGGCGTAGTCGATGGTGCCGATGGTCCCGCTCGCCGTCTTGAGCAGGCCCGCGTCGTCGAAGATCGTGATGCCAGCCGTCTGGATGGAGAGCGATCCCGGCAAGCAGCCACCCGGCAGGTTGAACGCCACGGTCGGCGTCCAAGCGTGGCTCGCCGTGTAGCTCACCGCCACGGCGCCTGGCACCGGCAGGCCAGCAGCGGCATACGGAGGCACGAACGAGATCGGCGTCTCGGTCTGCGCACTCGGCACCAGCTGGGTGTAGATCGAGGCGCCCTTGATGGTGAAGTCGCCGACGGACGCCGCCTGGGTGAGTGGCACCACCCCGACGTAGGTGCCGGCGTCGGCCACCACCGTGTCGCGCACCTTGGTGCTGCTGCCAATCCGGGTGAAGGTGCGGCTCGCAGGCGAGCCGGTGAAGTCATAGCGCAGCGCGTCGCTGATGGTGACCGTGACGACGCTGGCCTTGTAGTCCTGGTCGTTGTTGTAGGTGAACGTGCGCTCGACGACAGAGACCGAAGTCGCCCGCACGTACTGCTCCTTCTGCGTACCGAGCCCCTCGTTCTCGATCAGCACCAGCGTCTGCCCGACGTTCGGGACGGTGTCGGTCGTGCGCTGGAACAACTGGATCACGCGCTGGCCGGCGATGTGGTTCTCGAACAGATAGCCCGCCCACTCCGGTCCCTTGTTGAGGTAGGCCTCGATGCGCACCTGCGCCTGCTCGCGCGTGTCGAAGGTCTTGGCCGTGCTGAACAGCGTCACGCTGACGCGCGGGTCCTGGGGTGGCTCGGCGACGATGACATTCGCGCCGAAGTAGGTGTCGGTGTCGCCCGTCTGCACCGAGACGAAGGACTTGCGCAGGTTCACCCTGCCGCCCGCACGATCCAGTTCGGAGATGTCCGGAAAGATGGCGTTGGATACGCCGTCGGCGATGGTGATTCCGGTGGGCGCGCCGCCACCTTCTGGCACGTCCGCCATCACGGCGGACTTCAGCAGTTTCACGTCGCCGGATTGGATCGGCATGTCAGAGCTCCAGGAATCGCAGGGTCAGTCGGTAGAAGTCGTCGTCGGACCGGGCGGGGAACCCGGCGACGGGCTCGGCCTCGACGGGCGTCTCCGCGTGGCGGAAGGTCACCGCGAACACACGGCTGTCGGCCAGGGTCAGTTCGAAGCGGCCGGTGCTCGCGCCCAGCGGGACCGCGGCCCACTCATGCAGCGTGGCAACGGTGGCGCGCGTCACCCAGGCCATGTCGATGGCGCCCGCCAGCGTGATCGGCCGGCCGGCTTGGCGCACGGCGGACTGCACCAGCAGCGCGCCGGTCACGAGGTAGGACACCGATGCCACGGCCGGCGTCCAAGCGTGCTCGTCGGTCCACAGCAAGTCGTCGGGCAATGGCAGAGCCACCCCGGTGGCGAGGTTCTTCAGTTGCATGGGAATGGGACTCAGACCGCCCGGGCTCGGGCGACTTCCAGCAGTTGCAGCAGGCGCGACTCGTCGCGCGCATCGACAGTGGCCGTGACCTTGCGGTCGCCTGCGGCCAGTTCGACGCGGACGGTGCGGGACGGCGTGCCGTCGGCCGGCAGCACTGGGCGGACTGGTGCCGCGCCTACGGGCCGAACGAGACCGCCTGTGGCGAAGCCCTGGACGCGCTGCGCAAGCGCCCTGGCCGGCACGGAGAGGTTGTTGACCGCCTCGAAGAAGCCCGAGCCGTAGCGCGCCACCGCGTCCTTGTTCACCACGTACTCGCCCGGCGTGAGCATGGCCGGCACGCTGTCGGACTTCGCCATGCCGCCGCGCCGGTAGAACTCGCCCTGGTTCTGCTCCATGTAGTCGATCAGGTCGCGCTCCAGGTCTTTGCCCCACAGCAGCGGCTGCACCATGGCTTGTCGCCAGTTCTGCTTGATGCGCTCCAGGGTCTGGCGCTCGTTGCCGGTGAGCGTCTTGCGGCCGATGAACCCATCGAGCGCGCGCCGGTCATCGCGCGCCATCGTGCCCCAGTACTCCATCGTCTTGCGACGCATGTCCAGGCTGACCGAGGCACCGTGGTTCCACTGCAGCCAGCCGGTGTACTGGTCCATGCCCTGGAGGCCGAGCTCGATCATCTTCAGCGCCTCGACCGCCTCGCGGTTCTTCTTCGGCGGGCTGGGCTGTTCGCCACCAGCCGGTGAGCGACCGCCACCGAACACCCGCACCGGGCCGCCGACGGCGAAGCGCGCTACGCCGCTAGCGAGGCGCGCCAGGGCACCGCCACCGTACTTCTGCACGGCCGCCTTGCGGATCACGAAGGCGCCGGCTTCCAAGGTTCGCGGCACGGTGTCGTGGTGACCCGAGCCGGGGACGGAGCCGCCGCTCATCCTCGGGAACGCCGGCGACACCGCGCCGCCGTCGGCAAAGTGGCGCATGCCGCGTCCCACCAGTCCACCGGTGGCATTCGTCTCCACCTTGCGCACGTAGATCGTGTGCGTGCTCGACGTGTTCATGCCGTTGAGGCTCTGGATCTCGGCGCGAGCGGCATCGGCGTTCGAACTGACCTGATGCCGTGACTCGGTCTGGATGCGATCCAGCGCCAGGATCTGCCGCTCGACATTGCCGATGGCAGCCTGCGCCTTCTCCGTGGCCACCTTCAGTTCGAACTGCGAGTTCTGGTCGGCGTAGACCTTGAGCTTCTCGAGTGCTTCCTTCGCCTTCGACACGTCGGCGTCGACCGGCAGCGTCTTGCCCTCCTTGAGCAGCTGCTCGTACTCCTTGAGCTTCTTCTCCGCCTCCTGCAGATCGGCCTGGATCGCCAGCAGGTACTGCTTCTCGGCGATGGCCTTGTCGAGGTCGGCAATGGCCTTGTCGAAGCGCGAGGTGTCCGCGTCGAGCGTGACCTTGAGCCCTTCGGCGAGCTTCGCGGTGATCTGGTCGATCTGGTTCGACGTCTCGGTGAGCGTGCGCTGGATCTCATCGCGCGCCGAGAGCGCCGACTGCGCCGCACGCTGGTGCGCCTTGGCTTCGGCGTCCAGGGTCTGGTTGAGGATCTCCTCGGACTCCCGGATGCGCTGGATGGCCTGGTTGACGCCGTCCTTGCCTTGGGCGATCTGGGCGTCGGACTCCTTCGTCCGCTGCGCCAGCTCGGCCCGCAGTTGGTCGGCCTGACGCATCAGGGCCTCGGCCTGCGCGTACTCCTGTTTGCGGTAGGCCTCGCGCGATTGCGCCTCGAGCTGAGTGACCTGGGTGACCGCCTGCTCGGAGGCCTTGCGCGCATCCTCGCCACGCTTGGCCTCGCTGGTCTGCGCACTGGCCACCTGCGAGGCGAGGTCCATTGCCTTCTGCGCGAGTTGCCGAGCCTGCTCGAACTCTCCGTTGGCCAGCGCCGTGCGTGCCTTCTCCTGGTACTCGGCGACCTGGCGCTTGCGGTCCTCGGTCGCCTCGAACTCCGTCATGCCCTGACGGCGGATGTCGCGGATGCGCTCCTCCGTCGTCATCGAGAGCTGGCGCTTCTCCTCCTCGATGCGCTTGATCTCGGCGAGGTGCCGGTTGGCCTCGGCGTTGAGGGCGTCGATGTGCTGCCGGTACTCGGCCAGCGCCTGCGTCATCGTCTGGCGCTTGGTCGCCAGGATCTCGTTCTCGACCCGCTGGACGTTGGCGCGGCGTTCCTCCTCGGTCTGCCCCTCCCGACGCGCGGCCTCGATGCGGGCACGCGACTCATCGTCGATCAGCTTGAGGGTGTCCGTCGTCGCCTGCCGGCGCAGCGTCGTCTGCTGGGTCAGCGCATCGGTGAGCAGCTGCGTCGCCTTGGTGATCAGCGCCGCCTCGGACTGCTTGGTGGTCTCCAGCGCCGACTGCTCTTGCTGGTAGCGCGCCTTCACGGCCTCGATCTGCCGCAGCAGGTTGGCCTCGACGATGGAGGTCAGGCCCTTGTACGCCTCGGCCATCTTGGCGGTGGCGTCGTTGACCGTCTGGTTGGCCTTGCCGACGGCCTGCTCGACCTCGCCGAGCCGGGTTTTCAGGCGCTCCAGCGCGGTGTGCACCGCCTCGATGCCCCGGCCGACCGCTTCCTGCGTACCCTGACGAACGGCCTCCAGCCGCTTCGCGATCTCCTCGGCGGTCGTCGCAGCAGTGTTCATCGCGCCCTTGGCCGCTTCCGCGCCGCGAGAGGCGTCGGCGTACATCTGCGCGAAGATCTGGTTCATCTCCGCGAGTCGCGCCTCGTGGCGCTTCGTCGCCTCGGCAATCGTGTCCGTGGTGAATACGGCGGCGAAGACCTCCCAGCGGTAGCGCAGCTGCTCGATGCCCTTGACCAGCATCTCCACCATGAAGATGCCGGCCTTGCGGACGATCTCGAACTTCTCGGACAGCCAGGTGCCGATCTCCCAGCCGACGAGGAAGGCGCCCAGGACTGCGAACGCGGACTTGAGCAGGCCGACGCTGGCCACCGCTGCCGACACCGACAGGTTCGCGGTCGCCCACGCTGCCGACGTGGCGGTGGCCGCAGTGACAGCCGCCGCTCCCGCCGTCTGCCAGGCGGTGATCAGGGCTGGGATCAGGCGGTAGATCAGCACCGCCAGCCCGACCTCGGCGATGCGCTTCAACCACTGCATCACCGTATCGAGGTTTTCGGCCAGGAAAGTCAGCGCCTCGGCCAGCTTCTTGGTGAAGCCGGTGGACTCGTCGACCTTGCTGACCCACTGAGCGAAGGCGTTGCGCAGGCGCTCGAAGCTCTGGCTGACCGTCTGCGGCAACTGCGCGTACTCGGCGGCCAGCTTGTCCTTCTGGCTCATCAGCGCGTTGACCACCACGTCGGCGGTCAGGCGGCCTTCCTCGGCGAGCTTGCGCAGCCGCCCGATGGGGACGTTCAGGCCATCGGCCAGGGCCTGCGCTAGGCGCGGGCTGTTCTCGACGACGGAGTTGAACTCCTCACCGCGCAGCACGCCCGAGGCCAACGCCTGCCCGAACTGCAGCAGCGAAGACTGGGCTTCGGTGGCAGACGCACCGGAGAGCCGCAGGGCCTGCGAGATGCTCTCGGTGATGGACAGCGCGTCCTGCTGTTCGCCGCCCAGCATCCGCACCGCCTGCTGCAGCTTGCCGTACAGCGTAGCCGTCTCCTGGATCGGCACGCCGATGCGCTGCGCGATGGCAAACAGTTCCTTCTGCGCGGTGACGTACTCGCGCTGCCCGGCCGTGGCCAGCTTCAGGCGCGCGGACATCATGTTCCACGCGTCGGCGATCTGGACGATCTCCTGGACCTTGCCGCTTGCCCAGTTGATGGTCAGGAACGCCAGCAGCTGGGTCTTGGCCCGGTTGACCTGCTCGCCGAAGGCGGACATGCCCGCGCGCACCTCGGCGATGCCCGAGGCAGCCTTGGCGCCACTGGTCTTGGCCGTGCTGGAGAGCTCGCCGAGGCTGCGCTCGGCCGACGTGATGGCGCGCTTGAGCCCTTCGTCGGCACCTTCCAGCGCAACGAGGATGGAGATTCGCTTGGCCATGGGTCAGTCGAGGACGCTGATCTCGCGCTCCACGGCGGCGGAAAGGCGCGGAATCCGGCCCGCGACCAGGCGCTCGACGTTCAGGCGCTTCTTGAGCACCACCTTGGGCACGAGCACGGCGATGGGAATGTCGGCTCCGCGCTTGAGGCGCTTTACACCCTCGGCTTTGCGGTAGCGGCGTTTGAAGCCCGACAGCGGTCGGTCGTGCTCCTTGATGTTCTCGGCCATCAGGACGATGTTCCCCTTGGCGTTCTTGATGAAGTAGGCGTTGCCGCCACGCATGAGCTCGGCCACCTGCGCCTTGAAGCGCTTGCGACCGACCCGTCCGTGCAAGGGGATCAGCATCCGCCCGGCGATCTGTCCACCGGTCTCGTGCATGGCCGACCACGGAATCCGCGAGCCCACGTAGAGCGCCGGCAGCCGGTTCGGGTCCTTCGCCAGTACCTTCGCGGTGAAGCCCTTGAGGAAGAACTTTCTGACCACTGCCATCTGACCGGCCACGTGGCCACGCACGTCGTCCTTGATCTCGGCGGCCTCGGTGCGAATGGCGCGCTCCACCGCCTTCTGCACCTTGGTCCGGAACTCGCCGCCCCAGCGGCGCAACTGTGCGTTGCCGGCGGCGCTATCGATGCGGATCGAGATGCGCATGGTCAGTCAGGCGGTCGAGGGTCTTGTCGAGCTGACGCGCGTCGCCGCGCGTGCCGATAGCCAGCAGTGACAGTAGCCGGGCGTCACGTGCAGCGTCCGACCGGGTCGTGGCCGCCATGAAGCCGCGCAACTGCGCCAGCGTGTAGTCGAGGACGTCGGGCAAGCGGTGACCGTGCTCGATCAGGTGTTGGATGGCGTCGAACCACCCATCGCTGCCGGCGCCTTCAGGCCCGCTGCGAGCACACCGTCGAGCCTCGGCATCACCGTCTGGATAAAAAAATCGGCGTTGACCTCGATCACCTTGGCCGCCAGCAGGATCGCCTCATCGGCGGCCAGCTCGTCGACCCACGCCCGGGGCTTGCCGACGGCGATGGCGATGGCCGACAGCAGGTCATCGCCGCGCTCGCCGAACAGCGCCAGCCAGTCGATCTCGGTGGACGAGATCTGCTGCATCACCGGCGAGATGGCGCGCAGAAAGCCGGGCAACTGCCCGACCTTGAGCGGCTTGATGACCAAGGGTTCGCCGTCGATGACGAGTTCGATTCCTTGCGGGACGAGGGTGTCCAGATCGTTCATGACTCACCCACGCTTCAGAGCTGCACGATGCGGCCGAACTGGCCGAGCACCGCATCGAAGGGCTTGGTGCTGTCGGCCAGCAGCGAGCCTTCCAGCTCGAACTTGTTGTACTCGTCGGAGATGAAGGAGATCTCCTTGAGCGGGTCGAAGGCCACGCGGTAGAGCTCGACCAGCACCTTGGCGTTGCCCTGGGCGGTGTTGACCCCTTCGAGCCGCAGGTAACGCTCCGGCAACGCCTGCGTGAAGATGCCGATCTCGGTGGCCACGCCGTAGCCGTAGCTTGCCTTGAACGGCGCGGTGAAGCCGGTGGTATCCAGAAACTGGAGGGCACCGAAGTCCAGGTCGGCGGTGTAGTGGGTGCCGGCGGTCAGTGTGGCCGGCGTGCCAGCGGAATCGACGACCACCAGCGAAGACACCTTGGGGTGGGCGAAGAAGTAGCGGTCGCCCACCGTCGGTGTGGCGCCGCCGATGGGTTCGTCCGTCACGGTGCCTGGCGTGCCGACCACGTGCGTGCCGTACAGCGCGAGCGCCAGGTTCTCCTTGGTGAACTCCTCGATGGTGAGGTTCACGGTGGCCGACTTCTGCTTGACCATGCGATGGTCGAGCGAGCGCTGGCCGGTCTGGCTCTCGTAGTGCTCCAGGACGTCGGTCTTGAGGGAGAGCTTCAGCTCGGCGACGTTGCCGGGCGAGCGAACCTCGATGGGAAGGCCGGCGATGTCTCGCTTGCCGAGGAAGACGCGGCCTTGGAAACTGGCGTAGGTGCTCATGGCTTGGGTTCCTTGCGTTGGGACCGGGGAAGGTCGGGTTTGAGGTCAGCGGGTTCGGGGTCTGCCTTCGGCGGCACGGCATCGGGTGCTGCGACGCCGTGAGCGATCAGCCAGTCGGCCGTGGTCGCGTCAACGTCGATCCGGTCGCCGGCCTGGAAGGCCTTGCCCGCGTGGTTGTGCGGGCGTTTCAAGACAAGTCGGGTCATGGGTTCATCCTGGTGAGGAGAGGTCGCGCGCAAGCGTCCGGTAGGTGATCGCGTAGCGCGCTGGGATGGCGGCGGCCACGGCGTCGGCGTCTTCCACCTCCCACTCGCACTCCTGCTCTCGGATGCCGAGAGCGAGGCCACCGAGGTTCAGATCCGCCATCAACGCCGCGTGCGCGGCGGTGAGCAGCTGGTCGGCCTCGGTCTCGGGTGCGACGGGCGGGACGGCCCGGGCCAGGGCGACGATGCGAACGGTCAGCTCTCGCGTGACCCGGTCGTTGGCGCGCTCGGTGATCGCGTCCGACTCGGGGAACACCACCAGCGCCGGGCATTGCTCCCGGCCGATGGCCACCGTGGGTGAGCGGTGGACGGTGGCGCCCAGCCCCTCGGCCGTGGGACGGACAGCCGCCATCACCGCCAGCAGGATCTGCTCGCGGATCGAGGTCATCGCTACCGCCTACAGACGCGTGAGATCGGCGCGACGCTCGGTCCCGTCGCCGATGGCGCGCACGTCACGCACCTGGTAGGTCTGGCCTGCAATCAAGACGGTGTGTCCTGTCTCCAGGTCGGGCAGCAGCGACAGCGGGTAGGTGATCGTGTAGGCCGCCGAACGGACCAGCCCGTCGAGCAGGTTGTCGTCGATGCACAGGAAGCCGACCGATACCGTGCGGCCGGCCACCTCGGCACTCACCAGCAGACCCGCATTCGCCGCCGCCTCGTAGAGGCGTTCGACGATGCCCATCAGGTCATCACCAGCTTGACCAGCAGCGCCGGGCGGTGGCACAGCGGCAGCGGGTTGGCCTGCGTGTGCAGGTCGGTGCCGCGGTCGAACTTGCGCGGCTCCTGCTTGGCGTACAGCGGCAGGGCCACCGTGTTGGCCGTCTCGTTGAAGTCCGCCGGCGCGTAGTAGGTGGCGAAGGTGTCCATCGTGCCCAGCGGCAGGATGTGCCCCTCATCGGCCTCGACGAAGCGCCGCACCGTGCTGCCCGGCGCGGCCGCACGACCCCGGTGCTCCTCGAAGGTGATCCCAGCGAACGTGAAGCCCGCGCGCATGTCAGTGCGCAGGGCCTGGCCGTCCTGCCAGCGGTCGTAGGCCGCCTTGACCTCATCGTGCCCGGTCAGCGCATCGAAGAAGTCCTCACCGACGAAGGCATGCAGACCCGTCATCCGTTCGCCCTGGAGCTTGTCATCGACGTAGCGGGCGATGTCCAGGCAGGTCTTCTTCACGTCGAAGCCGCTCGCCGGGTCGGAGATGTTGAACGTGAAGGTCTTGGGCGTGATCTCGAACTCGTTGTAGAGGTCGTAGATCACGCTGCCATCAGCGTCCAGGATCTGGCCCTTGAGCGCACCGAAGCGCAGGTGCTCCAGCGTGATCGCATGCTTGTTGCGCATGGTCTGCAGGTGCTGCGCCATCACGCCCGCCACGGTCTGCAGTTCCGTCTCTGACCCGAAGGCGCGGATGCCCTGGACCTCCTCGGGCAGGATCACGTCGTCGTGCGGGATGTGGGGAATGGTGAAGGAGCGCACCTTGCGCTTGCCGCGCACGCCCACGGTGCCCGGGGAGCCGGGCGGAAGCGTCGGCAGCAGCGTGAGCACGCCGTTCTGCTCCTCGACGACGACCGAGCGGAAGCGCTGCGGCTTGTCGACGAACAGGCCCATCGCGCCGAGGCGGTCGTAGTTGTTGGGCAGGAAGTTGATGGCGGTGGTCAGCGCCGACATCGAGAAGGCGGGGTTTTCGAAGATGTTCTGCATGGTCAGACTCCCTGGCGCACGAGGACGCCCAGCGACTTGAGTTGGGCAATGGCGGCCTGCTGCTCGCCGGTGGTGATGCCGGTCGGCCACTGCAGGGCGTGATCGGAGACGATGGCGTGGCGGGCCACGACCAGGCCGTCGGTACGCTCGGCGAGAGCAGCGTCGCAGGCCTGCATCAGCACGCCGGCGGCGACCTGCGTGCCATCGGTGGCCGACGGGTCGATCTGCTTGACCTTGCCCGTGGCGGTGACCACGCCGATGACTGCGCCGAGCGGCAGGTTCTGACCGGCGGCGACGGTGACGCGGTCGCGCGAGTACAGGTTCGGGGCCTCGTACTTGAGCAGGTCGCCCAAGTTCATGGATTCGGTGAACACGGTCGGCATGTCAGATCTCCTTCTTCAGGGCAGCGGACTTCGCGGCCAGTTGCTTGGCCGCTTCGACCAGCGGGTTGCCCGCTGCGACCGTGGCCGCCGTGGCGGCGGCGTCGGGTCCGATGCGGGTGACGATCTCGGGCGACGCGTCGGCTTGGGCTGCCAGGAGCTGGCTGCGCACCTTGGCCGGCGAGGCCTGGGCTTCCAGGAAGCCCGCGATGAGGTCGGTGCGACCGGCCAGCGTGCAGGTCTGGGCGATCTCGACGGCGTCGGCCACGCTCATTGCGGAGGCGGGCGACGGTTGATGAACAGGGCCAGCGCGATCAGCAGCAGGCCGATCAGCAGGAGCGGGGTCGGATCGATCATTCATGTAGGACTCCATCTGGAGGTTGCGGAAATGGCCCGAGTGGCTCGCCGCCAGATTCGGGAGTGGGGAAACGGAATCGAGGAGCTGGGACAGCGCGACATCGAACGTGCCGATGGCGTCGGCCAGGCCGATGGCGACAGCCGCCTGGCCGAAGAACAGACCGGCTTCGGTGTCGCGCACTGCGCCCGGCTCGATGCCGCGGTGCCGGGCCACCGTCTCGACGAACAGCCCGTAGACGCGGTTCACCTCCGCCTTGAGGAAGGCGTGGGCTTCGTCCGAGATCGGCTCGTGGGGGTTGAGATCGTTCTTGCGGTCGCCCGCGAACACGGCGGTGTAGCGAACGCCGTCTTGCGCGTCCTTCTCGGACTGGTCGACGTGCATCGCGATGACGCCAATCGAGCCGACACCCCCGGTGCGCGAGACGAACACCTTGGTCGCCGCTGAGGCCAGCGCGTAGGCAGCGGAGAAGGCCATGTCGTTGGCCACCGCCCAGACGGGCTTGACCTGTGCTGCCGCGCGAATGCGGTCGGCGAGATCGAACACGCCACCCGACTCGCCGCCCGGCGAGTCCACGTCCAGCAGGATTGCAGCGACATCAGGGCTAGCCAGCGCCGCGTCGATCTGGCTTGCGATGGCCGCGTAGCTGGTCAGCCCCGACTCAGCCTCGAGGCCGATGGTTCGGCGCACCAGGGTTCCGTGAATGGGGACGACCGCCACCTTCGCGTTCGCGCGGCCAGGGCTGCGCTCCGGCGACGTGTAGCCACTTGGCGCTGCCAGATCGGACAGGCCGACGCGGGGGCCGAGAACGGCCAGGATCACGTCGAGCTTCGGACGATGGATCAGCAGCGGCGCGCCAAAGAGGCGTGCCGCCACATGGGGCAACAGAGTCATGGGGTCATCCTTCAGGGCGGCGTCGTCGTGGCGTTGTCGGCGGATCGGTTCGGCTCGGCACTGCCGCCGTCCTTGGAGGTGCGGCGAGGATCGGAATCGAAGATCAGGCCGAGGTCGTCGGCGCGGCGGTTGTCGGCGGCGATCTCGCGGTCGACGTCCTCGGCGTCGTAGCCGAAAGCTGAGATCGCTTCGGAGCGGCTCATCAATCCCGCGCGGATGGCGAGCAACATGGCCTTGAACTCCTTCTCCGGGTCGACCCACTGCCAACCCTGCGGAATCCACTTGGCCTGCAGGTACTGCCGGCGGCGAGCGGCGCCACCCCGGGCGAATCCCGGCGCATCGAGGGCCCCGGCAAGCACCGCCTGCTTCATCCACGCGGCCCACACCGGGCGGCACATCTGGTGCACCAGCACACCGTGCTGGACCATCTCGCAGCGTCGGCGGAACTCCAGCATCCCGGCGCGGATGGACGAGTAGTTGACGCCGGTGAGGTCGCCGGTCAGCTGCTCGTAGGTGATGCCGATGGCCGAGGCCACGGCGCGGAACTGGGTGCGCAGGAACTCGGAGTAGGAGCCGCCGACGTCGGCCGGATCGGAGAACTTGATGTCCTCGCCGGGCTCCAGGATCTGCAGCGTGCCGGGCTCCAGACCGGCCAGCGAGATGCCCTCTCCGTCGGCGGCGCCTTCGCCCATCAGGTTGTCCTCGGGACTCTGGCGGGTCACGAAGCCGGCGAACATCGCAGCGGTCTTCTTGCGAACCAGCTCGGCGTCGTCGTACTGGTCCAGCTCGTTGAGCTTGACCAGGGCCCGGGACAGCCACGGCTCGCCGCGGATCTGGCCGGGGCGCAGCACGCGGTAGAGGTGGATGATCTCGGACGCTGGGATGCGGACCGTGTCCAGCCCACCCTGGCCCGACATCGGGGCCAGCCGACCGTCCTCAGGGTGCGAGCGGTATAGGTGGTAGGCCACCCGGCGTCCCAGCGCATCGAACTCGATACCGGCGCGCACCACGTTGCCGGAGGGCAGTTCGGTGTTGAGGCTGATCGGCAGGTGCTCGGGCTCCAGCAGTTGGAGCTGCAGTGGCACCGCGAGTCCGTCCTCTGGCCGGCGGGGACGCAGACGGATCAAGCACTCGCCGCCTTCGAGCATCGCCCGACATGCCAGCGCCTGGAGGCCGTAGAAGTCTGTCTGGCCGGCAGCGTCCGCTTCCTCGGTCCAGTCGCGCCACAGAGCCTGGACCTCCGTCTTGAAGCGTTCGTCCGTGGACAGGCTCTGCGGCTTGATGCCGGTGCCCACGGCGTTGGCGACAAAGGCTTCGATCCCAGCCTGCGCCCATGCATTGCGGCGCACCAGGTCGCGGCTCTTGATGCGCAGCTCGGTGCTGGTGGCCAGCATGGCGGCCACTGCGCCGGGGTTGCCCGGCATCCAGGCCAGCGAGCGCCTTCCTCGGCCGGCGGCCTCGTGGACCGGTTGCTGGCCGAGCAGGCCACGGAGCTTGGCGATCCAGGTCATCAGAAGCCCTTCGCCGTCGTGACCCGGATCTGGCGCTTGCGACCCGCACCGGCGGTGCGCGCGAGCTCGCCTTCAACGGTCCGAATGGCCGCCTGCAGTTCCTCGACCGAGCGGTACTCGACGGTCTTGTCGGCGAAGCTCACGCGGCGCTCGCCTGTGGCCAGCGCACGCTTGAGCGCGTCGAGTTGGGTGGTGGTGTAGGTCACGAAGATCCTCAGCGGGTCAGCCAGCGGCTCTTGATCACGCGCCGGCCGGTATTGCGGTTGCCAGAAACAGCGAGGCCACCGCTGTGGGTGGCCTCGTCTGCATCGAAGGGTTGAATCGGTGGCGGCTCATCCGGTGGCCGCTCCATCCCGAGTTGCCGTTCGAGTTCGCGCCAGTGGCGTTCCTCGAAACGGTCCAGTCCGGCCGCGCTCGCGGCGGCCCGGGCGTACACGTAGCAGTCCAGCGCCTCGTTGCGCTCGCGCATCTTTTGCCACTCGCGGATCGGGAAGCCGTTACGGTCGCGGCGCGTGATCAACTGTTCGGCGCAGAGCTGCTGGATGAACTCGGCGTCGATCTTCGGCAGGTGGACGAAGCCGGCCGGGTACGTCACCGTCACGCCGTCCTCATCGACGTCCGCGCTCTTGCGCAGGTTGTTGTAGAACTCCAGCTTGGCGATGCCGACCGCCACGCTGTAGACCTTGATGCCCCGGCGCAGCTTCTTGCCTGCCTGCGAGACATCGACCGCAGTCGGTGTGCCGATCAGCGCCGCGCCTCGTGGAACTCCCTTGACCGGCATCACGCGCGGGTCGTGGCAGGCGCGCACGAAGGCGTAGGCCTCCTGCGTCGCAAAGCCAGTGTCCAGCGCGAAGCGCGCCAGCGGCATGGCAGACCCCGATGCGTGGGTCCAGCTCTCCGCGATCAACTCCGCCAGGCGCTTCCACACCGCGTCACGGGCGGTGTCGCCCATCAGCACCCGGTGCTCCACCAGCCACGAGGCCTTACCGCGGCCGAAGGCCCAGATGGACGCCTCAATGCGGTCCTTCTGCACGTCGGCGCCGCCGACCAGCAGCAGCCCACCTTCCGGGACCCTGCCCAGCGGGTAGTCCTCTCGGCGCTCGACCAGCCGCTGCCAATCCGGGGCTTCGCCTTCCTCGACCCAGGTTTCGCCGAGCTCGGTGTTCTTGAAGGTCTTGATCGCCGCTGCCGAACCGGACTCCTTGCTCACGGCGCTTTCCCAGGCGGCGGCGATGTCCCGCCAGCTGCGCCACCCGACCGGGCTGTACAGCGAAGACAGATGGAAGCCCGCCGTCTTGATACCGTTCTCCGGCACCAGCGCGCGCCACTCGCCGTGTTCGAGCATCCACGTCTTGTGGTGCTCGGCAATCGAGGCGTCGCAGGACTCGCAGATGTACGCCGCCGAGTCGGGCTGCCCGCGCTCCCAGCGCAGTTGCTCGAAGCGCAGCCACTGTCGGTGCGAGCAGTGCGGACACGGCACGAAGTACCTGCGCTGGTCGCTCGCGTCGTACTCGCGCTCGATGGCGCTCGCGCCCGAGATCGTCGGTGTCGAGACGATGAAGATCTTGCGCCGCGCGAAGGTGCGCGTTCGCGCCTCGGCCAGCGAGATCGCGTCGCCTTCGCCCTCGACGTCCAGTGGGTAGCCGTCCACCTCGTCGAGGAACAGGTAGCGCACCGGCATCGAGCGCAGGCCCACCGCACTGTTGGCACCGGTCATCACCAGCACGCCGCCCCGGAACTCCTTGGCCAGGATCGTGTTGCCCGAGTCGCGGCTGCGCGCCGGTGCGATCAGTTCGGCCAGCGCGGCTGACTCTTCGATCAGCGGATCGATCCGCTGCTTGGAGTTGCGCTTGGCCATCTCCACCGTCGGCCAGACCGCCATCATCGGCCCCGGCGCGTGGTGGATCACGTAGCCGATCCAGTTCGATCCCATCTCGGTCGCGCCCAGCTGCGCCGCCTTCATGAACACCACGCGTTCGACCGGCGAGGTCGGCGACAGGCAATCCATGATGGCCTTCAGGTACGGCGTGCGGCTGGTGCGCCAGCGTCCCGGCTCGGCCGATGCCTTGCTGGACAGCATCCGATGCCGGTCCGACCACTCGGACACCGTGAGCAGCGGATCTGGCGTCAGCCCCTCGCGCCAGGCGCGCTCGATCTCGGCCGCGCCTTCATAGTCAACCTCCAGCATCAGTCCACCCGGGGCCGAAGTTCGCCCAGTTCCTGCAAGTGCTCGCGCACTGCAGCATCCAGGGCGACGTGCATCGCATGAGGCTCGATGCCGAGCTTCGCCGCCATCTGCGCGGAGATGCGCGCCGGCCAGTTCAGCCACGCATCGCGCTCTGAGCGCGCCAGCTTGAACACATGAGCGATGGCCTGCGGACGGTCGACCAGTTCGCCCTTGAGACGGGCCAGGCGCACCTTGTTCGTCTGCGCCTTCACCACTTCGTTGACGGTTCGCGCCTGCAGCAGTGACGCGCCACCCGGGGGCAGGCCGCCAGGTGCATCGGCCGCTGACTCCGGCACAGCGGCCTTGACCGCCTTGGCGCGAGTCCCTGCCTTCGGAGCCTCGGAGTTGCGCGCCCACTCGAGGTCGGCCTTGTCCGGGTCGATGGTGCCGTCCGCCTCGGGCGCGATGCGCCCTGTACGGATGGCCTTGTGAACGGCCGTGTCGGTCACGCCCCGGTGGCGGGCGTAAGCCCGAATCGAGATTCCCATTGCCCTCTTCGATCAATTCATCGTCGGTCCCTCGGAATCAGCTTGGCTTCCATCGAGAACAGCGTGTTCATACGTCCATCGCCAACCCCATCGAAGGACACCGAAATGAGCAAGCTCGAAACCCTCCTCACCCAGATCGCCCAGCTACACCTCGGGATCGAGACGCTGCAGACGCGCAGGTCCGACAGCCTCGACTTCCACGACGTAGCGGTCTGGTGCGTACGAGACGCCCTCGAGGCCGCCTTCAAGGCCGGCATCGAAGAGGGCCGCAAGGTCGCGACGTCGGACAGGGCCAACAGCTGATCAACAACCCCAGAACACCAGCAGGAAGCGCTTGGCTTCACTGGCAAACAGCGCGTTCATCACCTCACCCGATCAACCCCTGCAAGGAGCAAGAGATGACCACCACCCTACTGACCCCCGCCCAGCATGCGATCCTGGCCCACGCCCTCGAACACAACGACGGCAAGATCGTCTGGTTCCCCGACAACATCAAAGGCGGCGCCCGCAAGAAGGTGCTCGATGGCCTGATTAGCCGCGCCCTGATCACCCCCGATGGCACCGACTGGGTCGTCGCCGCCGAGGGCTACGACGCGATGGGGCGCCCCCGGCCCACGCCCAATCCCGCACCCGTGCCTCCGGAAGCCGACCCCGAGATCGAAGCCGCCGTAGCCGCCGCCGAAGCTACGTGGGCGAAGGAGCGCGCGGACACCAAGCTGCGCACCCGCGAGAACAGCAAGCAGGCCCAGGTGATTGCGATGCTGCGCCGCCCCGAGGGAAGCACCGTTCGCCAGATCTGCGAGGCCACCGGCTGGCAGGCGCACACCGTGCGCGGCACCTTCGCCGGCGCCTTCAAGAAGAAGCTCGGTCTGGCCATCGTCTCGGACAAGCCGCAGGGTGGCGAACGGGTCTATCGGATCGCCTGATCAGAAAGATCGAAGAACAGGCCGAGCTGCGCTTGGCTTCTCCGTCGAACAGCGCGTTACTACAAGCGTCGCAACGATCAACGTCAAGGAGCCCGAGATGAACACCACCCGCTCGATCCCCGCCACCCAGAACGATGCCTGGGGCTTTTGGGGCACGATGAACGAGAAGGCCGACGCGGCCTGGCCCCTGGCGATGACCGCCGTCTCGGACGCCACCGGCCAGCCCCTCGAATCGGTCCGGACCTTCCTCGACAGCCGCCACGGCCGCCACTTCGCGGACGACGTTCAGAACGCGCTGTACCGCGGCCAAACCCTGGCGGACGCGATCAATGCCGCCACGCAGCAGTGGATGGGCTGGACCATCGGCCGCCAGACCAGCAAGGACTACGGGATTCCGCGGGGCCTGCCCTACCTGACGGGCTTCGTGATTCACTGCGAGATCGTCGAGGACTCACTGGCGGCCTGATCGAACACCAGGCCATCCGACTCGCGGGTGGCCTGCTGGCCGGTCCAGTCCTGCCAGCGGCGCACGATCACGTCGACGTACTTGGGGTCGAGCTCGATCAGCCGCGCCTGCCGCCCTGACTTCTCAGCGGCGATCAACGTCGTGCCCGAGCCACCGAAAGGGTCGAGCACCACGTTGCCGGGCCGGCTCGAATTGCGGATCGCGCGCTCGACCAGCTCCACCGGCTTCATCGTCGGGTGCAGGTCGTTCTTCTGCGGCTTCTTGATGTTCCAGACATCGCCCTGGTCGCGGTCTCCGCACCAATGGCGTTGCGCCCCCTCCGGCCATCCGTACAGGATCGGCTCGTACTGGCGTTGGTAGTCAGCCCGGCCCAGCGTGAAGGTGTTCTTGGCCCAGATGATGAAGGTCGACCACTTGCCACCGGCGGCGCGGAAGGCGGCCTGCAGCACGTCGAGTTCGCTGGAGGACATCGCCACGTAGATGCCGCCCCGGCAATGGGCGACGGTCGGCGTCAATGCGGCCAGCAGGAAGTCGTAGAAGCCGTCACCCAGGTTGTCGTTCAGGATCGCGCGATCCTTGCCGCGCATCTTGTCCTTGGCGCTGTTGGCGTAGTTCACGTTGTACGGCGGGTCGGTAAAGACCATGTCCGCCTGCTCACCGGCCAGCAGTCGCTCGTAGCTCGCAGCTACTGTGGCGTCGCCGCATAGCAGGCGATGACCACCGAGCAGCCAGACGTCGCCCGAGCGCGAGATCGGCGTCTCGGGCACCTCGGGTACGGCATCGTCATCGGTCTGGCCATCGGCGTCGGGCTCTTCGCCCGCCATCAGTTCGGCCAACGCGTCGGCGTCGAAGCCGGTCAGTGCGACGTTGAAGTCGTCGTCGGCCAGCGCAGCGAGTTCGACGCGCAGCATGGCATCGTCCCAGCCGGCGTTCTCGGCGATGCGGTTGTCGGCGATCACCAGGGCCCGGCGCTGCGTCGGGCTGAGATGGTCGAGCACCACGACTGGCACCACCTCCAGGCCGAGCTTCTGCGCGGCCGCGAGCCGTCCGTGGCCGGCGACGATCACGCCGTCACTGCCGGCGAGGATCGGATTGGTGAAGCCGAACTCGGCAATCGACGCGGCAATCTGCGCGACCTGCGCCTCCGAGTGCGTGCGCGCGTTGCGGGCGTACGGCACCAGCTTGGCCGTCGGCCACTGCTCGATCTTGTCGGCAAGCCAGGACGCCGTCATGCCACCACCTCGGTCGCCGCCAGCCGCTCGGCCGCGACTTCGTCAAAGGACCGACCGGTCGCGAGCAATGTGACTGGCACGTCCGGATGGTTCTGCTGGAAGCGCCGAACGGCGACGTCCACGTACTCCGGCGCGATCTCGACGGTGCGGCAGATGCGACCGGTGCGCTGCGCGGCCAGCATCGTCGTGCCGCTGCCGCCGAAGGGCTCGAACACCAGGTCGCCCTCGTCCGAGTAGGCCTCGATGACGAACTGCGGCAGCGCCACCGGGAACACGGCCGGGTGGTCGATGTCCTGGCCGATCTTGCCCTTGTGGCGCATCACGCGGATCACCGAGTCGGGAATCCGGGTGTCCTGCGTCGGCTGGCCAGCATGGGTCCAACCGCCGACCTCACCCTCCTTGCTGCGCATCGCGGTCGACGAGCCATCGGCGCGCAGATGCGACTGCTGGCCGGCGTGCTTACAGGGCACGATCTTGTTCGGCTTGCGGCTCGCCCGGTTGAAGTGGAAGACGAACTCGAAGCTCGGGGCGAAGCGGCCCGCCCAGTCGCCGGGCATGCCCGGCCCCTGGTCCCACACGTACCAGGCAAAGCGCCGCCAGCCCTGCGTGCGCATCCAACCGAGCCAGCCGTCCCAGTAGGGCACGAACTCGTTGTCGCGGTGAATGAGGCCGAGGTTGACCAGCACCTGTCCGTCGTCCGCCATCGGCAGCGGGGCGAACACGCCGCGCATCAGCGCATCCCAATCGGCGATGCCGCCGGTCGTGTAGTCGCGCTGGTTGCCATAGGGCGGCGAGGTGAAGCACAGGCGCGCACGCTCGCCCTGCATCAAGGCGGCGACCACGTTGGCGTCGGCGGCGTCGCCGCAGATCAGGCGGTGCGGGCCGAGCGCCCAGACATCGCCAGCGCGAGACACCGGGACCGCCGGGGTCTCCGGGACATCGTCAGCAGCGTCGTCGCCACCTGCTTCCTGCTCGCCGTCGCCGCCCGTCGTCTCATCGGCCAGCAGCGCATCGATCTCGGACTCGTCGAACCCGGTCAACGCCAGGTCGTAGCCCGCCTCGGACAGCTCAGCCAACTCCAGCGCCAGCAGTTCCTCGTCCCACCCGGCGTCGAGCGCCAGGCGGTTGTCGGAGATGACGTAGGCGCGCTTCTGTGCCGGCGTCAGGTGGCCCAGCTCGATCACCGGCACCTCGTCGAGGCCGAGCTTGCGCGCGGCGGCGAGCCGTCCATGCCCTGCGATCACGCCGTTGTCGCCGTCGACCAGCACCGGATTGGTCCAGCCGTACTCGACGATGCTGGCGGCGATCTTGGCCACCTGCGCGTCGGAGTGGGTCCGTGGATTGCGGGCGTAGGGAATCAGCGTCTCGACCTTGCGGTAGTCGACGTTGAGCATGTTCAGGATCAGGACCTCGAATGAAAGCGGCCCGGACAGGCAAGGAGCCAACCTGTCGCGGGCCGAGGAAATAGAAACGCCTCCGCGAGGGAGGCGTCGGGCCAGTGATGCGATCACTGGCGGGGCTGGATGGGCCGGGGTGCAAACCTGCAAACCCTGCAAACCCGGGTTTGCAGTCGGACGCTAGGCGAATGCCGCGCTCGCGCCCCCCGCATGGCATCTTCGGAAGGAAGGACCCCTTTTGCCTGGGCCGCTGCCGTCCGAGGTCAGCTCTGTCCAGAAGATAGCCGAAATACTACGGCCAACCGCCCGGTTTTGTTGCGCAGGCCAAAGCCGCATCTCGCCGCTCACGCCCGCTGGTTGCACACCACGCCCTCGCAATTCCGCCAAAACACTACGGCCTCAACCCGAGACAGTTCAGCCGGTCGGTGACGGTCTGCAGAGCCTTCTGCCAGCGCCGCCACGCCGTCGTGCGGTCGCAGGCAAAGCGGATCGTGATGTCGCGCCAGCCGTAGCGCTTGGCGCGCATCCACACGAGGTGCCGCTGCTCGACCTCCAGCCACTGCACCCAGCGCATCGTCTCCAACATCCGGTCCACGGCCTCGGGACTCGGTGGGAAGGGGCGGTAGACCTTCTCGTCGGCTGCGAAGGCCTCCCACTCTTTGCGAACGAATGCAGGCCACGTGTTGAAGTAGCCCTGCACGCGCACAGGGGGCAGGCGTCGTCCGGTGGTCGCGGCCTCCTCGAAGCGTGCTGCCACATCCTCCATCGTCCAGGTGGCGTGACGGTCAGCCATGACGCAGGCCCCCCTTGCCGTAGAGGCGCTCGCCGATGCGACGAACGAACTCCCGCTCAACGAAGTCCAGCCGCTCGTCGGACTCGTTGACCACGAGGACGTGCTGGTCACGCCAGCCACGTTGCTTCAAAGCCTCGATGTCGACCGGCTCAGGCTGCAGGCGACCCAGGGGGCAACGGTAGGTTGGTGTGGGGATCTTCATCTCACACCTCCTGCGTCTGAACAGCCCAGTGCAGCAAAGCCAGGGCGTCCGCCTCGTTGTCATCGGCCGGAGCATGGCCACGCTGGCGGACCGACGCGATCATGTCGTCCTTGCCGGCATTGCCTTTGCCGGTCGCGTGCTTCTTGATCGTGCCGACCGGAACGCCCTGGTACGGGATGTTGTGGTGCTCGCACCAGGCGGTCAGATGCCCCATGAAGCCACCGTAGGCATGCGCGGCATCGACGCCCGCATGGCGACGCACTTCCTCGAAGAACACCGCGTTGATGTGGCCGCTCGCGGACAGCAGTTCAGCGAGCCAGCGCTTGAATCGAAGGAAGCGCATGCCACCGCCCTCGAAGCGCTGCGGCTTGAAGTGCTCGGTGCCGCTGGTGATCGTGCCGTCCAGATGCAGCAGCGCCCATCCGGTGTGTGTGCCCAGGTCCAGGGCCAGGATCGTCCTGTTCATCATTCGCTCCGTTGTCGGGGCGAGTGACGGATGCGACAGGTTCAACGGTTATCTCCCTATCGTGCGTGTACGCGCACGCGTGAGGGGTTAATCACCAGACCTGTCAGATCCGTCACTCGACCGCATGTCAGTCATCTCGATAGGGGTAGCCGCCGCGATAGGTGTCGCTCGGCGGTGGCGGCCGCAGGCTGATGCCGGCCAGCGCGCGAGCGCCCCCGGTCAGGCGGCACTTCTCGAACTTGCGGGTGGCCATCAGCTCGGAGAACCGCTTGACCGAGCCCACGTACTCGCCGGCGCGCTCGGCCCACTCACGCCAGTCGGCGAACAGCTCGGACACGCCTTCGCGATGGGTCTTGGCCAGCAGGCACCGTTCTTCGATCCACTGACCGAGGGCGTCCTCCGCTTCGAAGTACTCCTCGGTGGCCGAGACCACGCAGGCGGGCGGCTTGAGGCCGTCGCGCTGCCAGGCCAGGCAGCCATCGACCGCCCAGGCCAGGATGCCGTCGCGCTCGGCCAGCAGCCGCTCGGTGAGTTGTCCATCGCGCCGCTCTGGCGGCACGGTGACCGTGAACGGGATCAGGTGCAGGCGCCGCTTCATCGCCTCGTCGACGTTGCGGATCGACGGCTTGTGGTTGCCTGCGATCACCAACTTGAACTGCGGCACGTACTCGAAGAAGTCCTGACGCATGAAGCGCGCCGACACCTTGTCGCCGCCGGTGATGGCCTTGACCTTGGACTCGTTCCATCGCCGCCCCTGCTCGGTCTCGATGGACGCGACGAAGCGCGCACCGCGCAGCCCAGCCAGATCGGTCGGGTGGCGGTCGCCGCGCGCCTCCATGAAGGTGTCCATCGGCGCGCTGGTGGCGTAGTCGCCGAGGATGGTGGCCAGCGTGTTCACGAACACCGACTTGCCGTTGGCGCCGGTGCCGTAGAGGAAGAACAGCGCGTGCGCGCTGGTCGCCCCGGTCAGGCAGTAGCCCACCATGCGCTGCAGATAGTTCTGCAGATCGGCGTCGCCGCCCGTGACGTCGGCGAGGAAGGACAGCCAGCGCGGGCACGCACCTGCGGGCGTGGCGGTCGCCAGCTTGGTCATCCGGTCGGCGCGGTCGTGCGGACGCAGTCGTCCCGTCCTGAGATCCACCACGCCGCCTGGCGCGTTCAGTGCGAACAGATCAGCATCCCATTCGTCCGAGCTCGCCGCGTGCCGGCGATCTGACCGGGCGAGCCGGTCCACGCCACCGACCGTGCTGCTGGCCAGCAACTTGGCCGCCAGCCGGTGCGAGTCGACCTTGACCGCCGCCTCGCGACAGATCGAGCGGATCAGATGGTGAACGAGCAAGGTCTCGTCGGACTGCCAATGCGTGCCGGTCCACACCAGCCACTTGCCCCAGGCCGCGCAGTAGCGCCAGTCGTCGGCGTAGCGCACCGTGAAGGACAGTGCCAGCGCGTCGTCGGTCGCCCACACCGTGGCTTCCTGCGAGCAAACGGTGCTGGACGGCTTGATGCACATGCGCGGGCCCGAGCCGAGGAAGGCGTCGACGTCGAAGCCCTCGGCCATCGCGTCGGCCGCGTCCCAGCCATCGGGCTTGTCGTCGGGCGGCAGCAGCACGTCGCACGAGGCGGCGCCGGCAGCCAGCACCGCTTGGGCGGCCGCCATCGCATAGTCCCAGCCCGGCTTGTCGCGGTCGGGCCAGATCAGCACGGCCTTGCCCGCCAGCGGCGACCAGTCGGTCTTGTCTACCGGCGCGTTGGCGCCGTGCATGGCAGTGGTGGCCACGACACCGACGGCGATCAGCGCCTGTGCGCACTTCTCGCCTTCGACCAGGACCGCGTGAGCCGCAGTCGCAAGACCGGGCTGGTTGTAGAGCGGACGGGGCTCAGGCGGCGCCATCTTGCGGCGCTTGGCATCCCAGGGCCGGAACTCCTTCTTGCGCCCGGGCGGGTCGTAGCGGTAGACGACGGCGATCAGGCTGCCGCCGGCATCAAAGTAGTCCCACTTCGCCGTGGCCGGCCCGAGGTCGTCAACGGGCGCCGCCTTCTTGCTCGCGCGCGCTGGAACTGCAGGTACGTGCCCGACCAGGTCTGCTGCGTGCTGCAGTACCCGCGGGAAGTCGCTGTGCACGTTCGCGCCCAGCACCACGGCGATCAGGTCGAAGATGTCACCTCCGTCCCCGGTCGCGCGATCAGTCCACAGCCCGGCCTTCTCGCCTTCGAGCACGACCTCGAGGCTGTCGCCGGGGCTGCCCAGCGCGTCGCCGATCAGGAACTTGCCCCGGCGCTTCTTGCCCGCAGGGAACATGGCAAACAGCACCGACTCCAGGCGCGCGAGGAGGTCGGCACGCACTGCATCGCGTTCGGCCGCTGGCGTGGTTGCCTGCGGAGGGTCGATGTCATTGAAGTCCAGCATCGGCTCCCTCTCCGGTGGCCTCGCCGCTCACCTGCGTCTGCTGGGCGTTGATCCAGTCGGCGAGCTCGTTCAACTTGAAGCGCACGAGCTTGCCGACCATGTAGTGGGGCAGGCCGAGCCGGCGCCGTACCTTGGGTTGGGTGAGCCAGTGCATGGGCAGGTTCAGGCACAGCGCCGCCTCGCGCGCATTGACCAGGCGCTCGCCAAGCACCTGGGCCAGTGGTGAATTGCTCATGGCGTGTTTCTCCAGCACCGGTCCTGCCACTGGCACATCCGGCATTCGAAGTGGGTGGAATCGTTGAAGCCGCGCGGCAGCAGTTCGCCGGCGTCGGTGGCCGCGATCACCTTGACGGCGCGGTCCGACATGCGCTGTGCCAGCGCCGCATCGAAGGGCACGAGCTCGGAGTAGATCTCCATCGTGTCGGCGTTGATCGCCGTGAAGATCGCCGGGTGTTCGTGCAGTTCGAGGTAGGCCTGGTAGACCGCCACCTGGGCCGCGTAGATCGGCTTGGCCACGGCGAGGCGGTTCTTCTCCAGCTCGCGCCAGGACTTCGAGCCCAGGCACTTGTTCTCCCACAGGGCCGGGTAGCCGCAGCCATGCCCAAGGTCGGGGCCGGCTACGACGACGCCATCGACATGCCCCTGCAGGCGCCCGCCGAGAGCGGAGAAGCCGAACTGCTCGCCGTCGGCTTTGCGCGTGCGCAGGTCGAAGCCCGCGTCGCGCAGCCACGCCACCATGCAGTCCTCCATGACGTGGCCGCGCTCGAAGATGCGAAGCAGGCGGCCTTGCGTCTCACGGCCTGAGTCGACCGGCGCATGTGCGAACTCGTACTGCAGCGCGCGCTCGCACGACGCACCCAGACGCGATCCACCCAGGTACGGACGCGGTGATTGCTGGGCCCGAGCCCGTTGCATGGCGGCGTCCAGCAGCGCCGTGACCTGGCCCGAGATGCTGGCCGTGGAGTTGAAGTCGATCATGACTTCCCTCCTTCCCGGTCGAGCCAGGGCAGGTCGTCCTCCATGTCGGCGAAGGGGCTCGCCATCGGGTCGGACGCGGGCGCCATGCCCCGCACCGGCGGGAACTTGGTCGTCTCGTGGTGCTCGACCATCGCCTCCGTGTAGCAGGTGACGATGGCGTCGATCACCTGCATCGCCTCGGCCTCGGCGTAGTCGCCCAGGGGCTTGGTGAATCCGATCTCGCCCGCCGCCTCGCCGAAGGCCTTGAGGCACTTCTTCATCGCCGCCAGCTCGGCATCAGACGGATCGATCATGGCGACCCCCTTGATGTCGGCGCACCCTTCCCGGACGCGCAGCCAGTTGCCGTACAGCGCATGGAACGCTTCCTGGCAACGGCGCGAGCAGAACACCCAGTCGATGGGGTAGCGCCGGGGATCGCCGATACCGTGTCGGTTGTCGGTGTGGCCGAATCCCCGGGCCTGACGTTTGCAGACCCAGCATTTCACGCGCCCCCCTTACTGAGCCCAGGCCGGCTTGCCGGGGACAGAGGGACGTGCCGCCTGCGGAGCCGGCGCGGCCACACGCGGCTGCGGCACGGCGGCAGCGGCGCTCGGAGTGGCACCGGTGGCATGCAGGTAGTCGGCCTGGTCAGGCTCGACGGCCATCTTCACGACGTTGCGCAGGTCGCCGCGACCGTCCTTCTCGACGTCGATGCGCGCGACGAACTCCAGGCCGTCGAGTTCATGGAAGCCCTGGATGCGGCGAGCAGCGGCAGCCTGCGGCGAGTTGTCCTGCGGACGGACGTTGCGTGCGCTGTTCAGCGCCGCGCGGAGGAAGGTCCGACCCATGTTTCCCCAGGCCGGGCCCTTCGGGCTGTGCAGGCCGACGTTGGACCAGAGCTTGCGGCGTGCGAATTCGCCCTCCAGCACCACGAACTCGCAGGCCAGGTAGACCGAGCCGGTGTCGAAGCTCTGCGTGGCGTAACCGCCCGTCCAGCCCTGGGCCGCGTCGTCGTGGCCACCGGGCTTGATCGTCATGCGCACCTTGGCAACCGTGCCCTTGGGGATCAGGTCGAAGTGCTGCTGCTGTTCGGCGTCGTTGAAATCGTTCCATGCGGACATGGCTTACTCCTTGGATGTCTGGGGTTGGGTGGCGGCGGCGCACTTCTGGATCAGCGCGCGCAGGTCGGGCGGCTCCAGAAGATCGAGCTGGCCGGAGCGGTCCTTGGCCGGGTAGCCGTAGGGATTCAGGGTGTGGGTGACGAAGGCGCGGTACGGATTGCCGTCCTCGGCCTTGATCTCTGCCAGCGTCACGACCTCGTCGACGATGCCGGGCAGCTCGGCGGCGGTCTTGGCGCCTTCGATCTGCGGCACGAACACCTTGCGGTTGAAGTCGTCGATTCGCTCGTCGAGGATGGCCACGAACACCACGTGCTTGCCGCGCGCGTGCTGCAGATGCATCAGCGCGCCCAGCATCTCGGTGCCCAGCAGGCCATAGGCGCCGCGCGTGTCGGGCTTGCCGGTGCGCTCCGAGATCGCCTGTGGCTGGGCCTTCGACCAGATCAGCGCCAGCCGCGCGAGCACGGTGATGCTGTCGACGAAGTAGCAGTCGTACTTGGCCAGCTGTGCCGGGTCGCCGTAGCGCTCGCACACGTGCCGGTAGTGCGCGTCCGAGAACGGCGCTTCGGGCGGCAATGCCGGGTTGGGGCCGGCCAGGAACACCACCAGATCCCGGAACTCGGGCCAGGTGGTCGGGCGCACGCAGTCACCGCGCCAGTCCTTGACCGCAAGGTCGCCGGCTTCCAGGTCCACGAACAGCGTCGAGGCCTCGGGCAGGGTCTTGAGCTGGGTCGTCTTGCCGATGCCGCTCTTGCCCAGCAGCACCAGCTTGACGCCCTTCTTCTCGCGCAGCCGCTGGTCGGCAGTGATGATCGGGAGTGCCATCACGCCACCTCCTTCAGCTGCTCGGCGACGGCGGGATTCCAGAGAATCTGGTAGCCGCTGTGGCCGTTGCGGGAGAACGGCATGGCCTCGGCCCACTGCTCACCGGCCTCGGACAGTTCCCACTCGTCGCGCTCGTTGCGGAACTGCAGGCCGTGATCAGCCAGGAGCCGATTGGTGGCCTTGGCCGACAGACCGAGCGACTTGCCGAGCTGCGTGGCATTGAGCGCACAGATCGGCGCGTTGGCCGCCGGCAGCGCGCGGCGCAATGTCTCGATGACCAGGCCGGTGTTCTCTTGGATGCAGGTGAGCGTCGCCGCCATCGCAATGCCAGCCTTGACGCCCGGCACCCTGGCGACGGCATCGCCGATCAGCAGGATCGACGAGACACGGTCCTGGGTCGGCGCGGAGAGCACCGGCTGCACGCCAGCCACCGCGAAGGCGCCGGTCTTGCGGATCGCGGGCAGCACTTCGCCGGTCACCCAACGCTTGAAACGCTTGGCCGCGTCCTTGGTGCTGCCCAGGATGAGGGCGTAGAGCCCGGACTCGTTGACGTGATTGGCGCGCTGCGGACGGCCGAGCGCATCGGTGATCTCCAGTTTCTGGAGGTCATCGGTATCGACGTGGGACTTCAGCGCCTGGGACGGATTGCCCAGTTCCAGCGCCTCGCAGACGTCGCTGGCGTTGAACCAGGGCTGGCCGACGTCGTCGACCTGCACGCGCACGGCGTGCGTCTCGAACTGGAAGGGGATGATCGCGGACATGGTCACGCCTCCTCGGTGAAGGTCAGCCGGAACGACGGCTTGCCGGGCTTGACAGTGCGGGCAGCCTCGAACTGCGAGCGCAGTGCGGTGGGCCAGTTGTTGAAGCGCGACTCGGGCACGCTGAACTCGACGTCGAGGTAGTCCTCGACCCGTTCGCCGGAGGCGGCGATGCGCTGGGCGATGGCCGCCAGCTGCGGCTGATCCCAGGACACGCGCTTGGGCTGGTCGGCCGTGACGCGCAACGGACCGTCGCTGAAGTGAACGGTGCCGAAGTCCTTGCCCGAGTCGGTGCGGGCTGCGCGCTCCAGTTCGCCGAAGCGGCGGACCAGCGCTGTGTCCAGCTTGGCCCTGGCCTGCTTGGTCCAGTCCTGCAACTGCTCCAGGTTGTGCTGGACCTCGGCCAGTTGGTCAGGAGGCAGTGCCTCCAACTGGGCTACCGACATCTCGGTGATCTGGGCGGGGTAGATGGTGAGATCGCTCATCGTTTCCCCCTTCAGCGCATGGCGCGCTCGGACGTCGAGTCGTGCAGGGCGTAGTGCTCGAAGTCGACGACGGCGTCGAGCGGATAGCTGACGCGCTTGGACAACTTCAGGTAGCGGGGCCCGCGACCTTCACTGCGCCAGCGCTGCAGGGTTTTGGGGCTGAGGCCCCAGCGCTGCGCGAGCTCGATCTCCGTCAGTACGCGACGGTCGCTGGGGGAAAGACTGTTGATCGCCTGGTGGGGCGACCGGGGAATGGTGCTTGCCGTTGTCGGCATGGATGCCTCCTATGACGCTGTTGAGGAACAGGTGTCATTGCAGGCTTCGGGTGGCGAACTTAGGATGGACGCAATGGCGAACCACGCCGGAACTTCTGGTTCGCCAATGCACCGGCTCAAAAGAGAAGGGCGAGCACATGGCTCGCCCCAAGCATGGGTGCAGTTCAGCCGCGCGCGATCACGCCTCGTGGAGTGCGTCGATCAACGGGCAGCGAACCCGGCCGCGCTTTGACCCGCAGCGCTGGACCAAGTCCGACAAGGCGACTTCGATGCGCTGCAGATCGGCAATCCGAGCGCGTACGTCATCGAGCTTCTTTTGCCCCCGCTCGCGCGCTTGCTGGCACTGTGTGCCGTCGTCAAGACTGAGAAGATCGGCAACTTCGTCAAGGCTGAAACCCAACCTCTGTGCCGACTTGATGAAGCGGACACGGCCGAGTTCTGCTGCTCCATAGCGGCGGATGCCGCCTTGCGGCCGATCCGGCTCTGGCATCAACCCCTTGCGTTGGTAGAAGCGGACGGTTTCGACGTTGACGCCTGCTGCTCGCGCCAGTGCACCAATGGTCATCGTCTCGCGGTCGGCAATGATGTCCATGCTCTTGACTCCGTACTTAGGTACGGACTTAAGCTTACGACGTGAATGATGATTCCTCAACCTCGCCAGTAGACGCCGGCGGCGGCCGTGTAGCGCTCGTGACCGGGTTCGTCACGGCGATCCTGGCTTCGACCTGCTGTCTCGGACCGCTGGTGCTGATCACGCTTGGCTTCTCGGGTGCGTGGATCAGCAACCTGACGGTGCTCGAACCCTACCGCCCGATCTTCATTGGCGCGGCGGTCGTTGCGCTGGTGCTCGCCGCGCGTCGCATCTGGGCGAAAGCCCCGGCATGCGAGCCTGGCCAGGTCTGCGCGGTGCCCCGCGTCCAGCGCGGCTACAAGCTGCTGTTTGGGATCGTGGTGGCCCTGGTGATCGTGGCGCTCGGCTTCCCCCTGGTCGCGCCCTGGTTCTATTGATTGGAGATTGTCATGAAACGAATGCTGGTGTGGCCTTGCTTCGCGCTCGCCGTGGCCTTGAGCGGCCCGGTTTCTGCCGGAACCAAGACCGTCACCTTGTCGGTCCCGGGGATGAATTGCGCCGCCTGCCCGATCACGGTGAAGATGGCGCTCGGCAAGGTGCCGGGAGTGGCCAAGACGGACGTGAATCTCGACAAGCGACAAGCGGCCGTGACCTTTGACGATGCTCGCACCAACGCTGAGGCGCTGATGCGAGCGACCAAGGACGCAGGGTTCCCTTCGACCGTGGTCGGGAGCGTCCAGTGAGCACTGTGGTCCTGGAATCGACACTGACCTGCCCGTCGTGCGGGCATTCCAAGGCCGAGATCATGCCCACCGACGCCTGCCAGTGGTTCTACGAGTGCGAGGCCTGTCACACCGTGCTCAAACCAAAGCCGGGCGACTGCTGCGTCTACTGCTCCTACGGCACCGTCCCGTGCCCGCCGATCCAGGAGCGAGGGCACGGCAGTTGTTGTGCTGGCTGAGCGCCGCCACTACCCAGCGGTAACGCCCAACAGCTTGCGCTGCTCAGCCCAGTCACGCGGCAGCAGTTCGTGGCGGCCGCGCAGCACCTGCAAGTTCAGGTGCCGGGGCTGTCGACCATCGAGGACGGCCTCGATGATGTCGGGCGCCAGCATGGTGAGCCGCAGCACCTCTGCCACCCAGCCAGGCTCCAGCTTCAGCGCCCGCGCGAGATCGGTGGCAGTCGGGTGGCGACCCTCGTCGAGCAGGCGCTTCCAGTAGAAGGCCTTGCCTAAGGTCTTGATCATCGGGATGTCGAGCCCGCCCGATGCCCGCGCGATTTCCCCGGCCGTCGGAGGAATGAGCAGCTTGCGGTTCTGCCGACGCTTGATCGTCAGCGGGACCAGGGTCACGCGCTGCTGGCCGCTGACGTAGCTGCGTGTGTCGGTGCCGACTTCGATGCGCACGGTGAGAAGGCGCGGATTGCCGGCAGTGGCGTTGCTGTTTTCGGTCATGCCAGGGCCTCCTCCTGCATGTCGCCGGCCTCCTCGACGAGGGGGTGCTCGGCGATGTCCGGGCCGAGGCCAATCCACCCATCGTCTCGCCAGTGGATGTCGATGCCTTGCTCGTGCATCTGCACGCGCTCGATCAGCAGGCGGGTCAGCCGCTGCTGCTCGGCCGGGAACAACTGCTCCCACACGGCGCCGATGCGCTGCATCGCCACGACCACCTGCGCCTCGTCGAGCGCCGCGCCGGCCGGATAGCGCTGGCACGCCCGCCATGTGCCAATCAGCACCTCCGGTGCCGACAGCGCCTCGTGGATCTGGGCCAGCACCGCGTTCTCGATCTCGGCGGCCGGCAGGTGCCCGACATCGGGTACGCCTGGCGACAGGGTGGCGCCGGCGTTGCGGCGCTTGTGCAGGTATGGGACGTAGTAGCGGTACGTCCGCCCGTTCTTCTTCTTGACGAAGGTGTGCAGCATGCGCTGGCCATCGGGCGCGAAGAGCAGCCCGGCCAAGAGGGCTGGGTGCTTAGCGCGGTGCTCACGCGGCGCCTGCTTGCGGCGCTCGACGAAGGCATGCGCGGCGTCCCACAGCGCCTGCGGCACGATGGCCTCGTGCTGGGCGGTGAACCACGTACCCTTGTTGCGGATCTCGCCGAGGTAGATGCGGTTGCGCAGCATGGTGAAGATGTACTGCTGATCGATGGGCCGGCCGGTCCGCTGACGGCCGTCCTGCGTCACCCACGCCTTGGTGGTGTGTCCCTCCACGGCCATCTCTCGCACCAGACGCGCGGCCGACCCATGTTCGGCATAGCGCCTGAAGAGGTCGCGCACCAAGGCGGCCTCGCGTTCGTTGACGATCAGCTTGCGCTCGACGACGTCGTAGCCCAGCGGCGGCATCCCGCCCATCCACATGCCCTTGGCCTTGCTGGCCGCGATCTTGTCGCGGATGCGCTCGCCAGTGACCTCGCGCTCGAACTGGGCGAACGACAGCAGGATGTTGAGCGTGAGCCGCCCCATCGACGTCGTCGTGTTGAACTGCTGCGTGACCGAGACGAAGGACACGCCATTGCGGTCGAACACCTCGACCAGCTTGGCGAAGTCGGGCAAGCTGCGCGTCAGGCGGTCGATCTTGTAGACGACGATGATGTCGACCCGCCCGGCCTCGATGTCCGCCAGCAGGCGCCTGAGTGCGGGGCGTTCCACGTTGCCGCCTGAGAAGCCACCGTCGTCGTAGCCGTCGTTGACGGCGATCCACCCCTCGTGGCGCTGGCTGGCGATGTAGGCCAGCCCGGCATCACGCTGCGCCTCGAGGCTGTTGTATTCCTGGTCGAGCCCTTCGTCGGTGGACTTGCGCGTGTAGACGGCGCAGCGCTTCTTCGCCGTGATCGGGTTCACCGGCGTTCCCGGTTGTCGGTTCGCCCTCATGCCGGCACCTTCCTCTTGTCCCCGGACTTCAGGCCGAAGAACACGGGCCCGGACCAGTGCGTGCCGGTGATGTGGCGCGCAACGGCCGACAGGCTTTTGAATCGCTGACCTCGGTAGTCGAAATCGAAGGGACCGCGCACGAGCACGCGGTGCTCAATGTCGTCGTACATGCGCGTCAGCACGGTGCCCGGCAGCAGACGGTTGGCGTCGCGGCGCAGCTGCCGGGGCAGGATGCCCGTCTCGCCGATCTCCTCCAGCTTGCGGCGCACCGAGGACTTGAGCCCGCCGAGGGCGCGCTCCTGGATCTTGTAGGCCAGCCGGCTCTCCAGCCAGGTGCGATGGTGGTGGTTCGGGCGTTCGTCAAAGTGCTCGTCCCACAATGCCCACAGGCTGTTCATCGGCAGGTGCGGAAGCTGGGCGATGCGGGCGGTGATGGCGGCCGCGTCGGTGTGAGGTGTGTGTGCCGTCATGGGCGAACTCCGTTGTCGTGATCCGGGTTCGCATTCACGCGCTCCTGGCCGACGAAGCCAAGGCCAACCGCGTCGCTGTCGGCGGCGATTGAAGAATCGGACGGTGGCTGGTGCTGCCCGCGAAGCCGCAGGAGTGCGGCAGCCAGCAGATCGACGACTTCCTGGTGCGCGTGCCGTGGCCGGTCGGCGGCAGGAGAGAGGGAGACGGGTTCGAGTTCGTGCATGGCAAGCGTTCCGATGGAAAACGCTTGTCATGCTATGAATCGAGGGCGCTTCGCGTAACGTGTTTCGGCGGGAGTGCGGGTAGTTCGAGCACGCTCAGCGGCGAGTCACGGTCAGGCAGTTCGCGTAGTAGCAAGGAATCCCGTCTTCTGGATCTTCATCGGTCTCGTGCCGAACCTGCGTCAGTTCGTACTTCGACTTCGAGGCGTCGATGACGGACTTCGCGCGCTTCTCGATCCACGTTGCACGATTCGTCAGGGTAGGGAATACAACGTGGCAGCTTGCCAGCTTGTTGGCGCCGTCGTTGACAACAAGAAGCTGCTGGAGCCGATCCAAGTCCTTCTCGACTTCGGTCGCGCTCGGATCAAACCCCTTCAGCTCGACTGCGTGGCACGTGGTCTCGGCCATCACGAAGATGTCGACCTTGCCCTTGCGAGAGATCTTCGGTTTCTCTGCCTTGAACCATTTCTTGAGCCCACTTGCCCGAGTGACGAGATCGAACAGCACGGACTTCGTCGGCTCTTCCAATCGAATCTGAATGTCGAGACCGTGAAAGTGTTCGAACCCGTCGGTCAGGGCGTCTGCGACGGCCACGGTCAAAAGGTACTCCGGCTTGATGTGAAGGAGCTCCTTGGTGTACCGCCAGTGGCGATCCACACCTGCCTTCAAACCATTCAGCAACTGCTCTTCGATCTTCATGTTTACGTTCGCGCACCACACTCGGGCGATCAGCGGACGGGGTACTGGCCCGTCGAGATGAACTGGTCGTAGCTGTCGAAGCTCTCGCCGTCCTGCCAGGACTGATCCCAGGGGCGGGGCTCGGCGCCTTCGAGCATCAGCAGGGTCAGCACGCGATCACGCGCGCCGTAGCTGTGCTTGAACTCGCGCAGCTTCATGTAGGGTGCATCCTCGGCGCACCACGTCGAGGCCGGAAGCTCGATACCGTCCCACGCCTGTTCGATGCTTTCGTCGGCCGCCAGGGTGCCAGGCAGCGGCTCCTGCGGATCGGAGGTTCGCCGGATGCGGGCGCGCGTGCGCACCGCGCTCTTGCTGCGCCACTCGTACTTGAGGAAACCGTTGTCCCAGTGCAGCAGGATCGCGCGCTGGTCCGTGTACTTGATGAACCGGATGCACAGCGCCTCGAAGGACACCTCGAACGTCTTCGCCAGATCGCTCAACACCTTGAGGTCGATGCGGCGGTTGGCGATGGCGTCGCGCACCACGTCACCGGGCATCAGGATGTTGCTGGCGAACTCGTCGGCTTCCCGTTCGATGACGGCGGCGGTGTCGAGGCCGAAGTGGACAGACTCCTTGTCGCAGCGAAAGGACCCTTGTCGTGCTCGGTGCAGGACGAAGTGCCCGAGCTCGTGCGCGATGGTGAACCGACGCCGTTCGGGCCCAGCCTCCGGGTTGACGAAGATCCCCCATTCGGCGGCGTCCTTCGGATTTCGCACCAGCATGCCCTCGCAGCTTTCGACCGGCGAAGGCATCGGCGGCTTGATGACCCGCACATCCTTGCCGAGAGGGCTGCCGGGCAAGCCTTCACGGACCTGGTCCAGGTCGACATGCACCACGGCCTGGCCGTGCGCCGCCCGCAGCCACTTCAGGATCGTGGCGGCGGCGGTGAAGCCGTTGAGTGGTGCGCCGCTGCTCACGCCTTGCCGGCCTCGTCTTTGCGCGACCCGAACATCAGATCGAGCGCCTGTCGGTAGCGCTGCTTCTCCTCGTCGGTCATGCCGGCGTACTCGCGGAAGAACTGGACGTCCTCGGGGCTGGCCTGGGGCACCTTGTCCAGGGTGTCGCCCATCACGTCCTCCATCGTCACGCCCAGCACCTTGGCCAGCGCGTGAACCCGTTCGGCTGAGGGGCGCTGCCCCTCCTTCATCTCCAGTTCCCAGATGTAGGCCTTGGTGCAGCCGACCGCGTCGGCCACCTGCTGCAAGGTCAGCTTCTTCGCCTCGCGCAAGCGCCGCAGGCGTAATCCAAACGCCGAAGCCATGGCGATGTCCCCGTCTCGAATGAACAGTCACTGTGTGAAACCAAGACTGACAGTATAGCCACGAGATACCAAAGAGCGCTAGATGTGCCCCGTTGATTGACAAGCGGAAATGAGCGGGACAGAATCACGCTGTATCTCGCTGCTTTACTACGGCGGGAGCATTGTTCAGTAACCCGCAGTCGCCGGCTCGCGCACCCGCCTCATCGGTCCGCAGACCTCCGACGCCTCTTCGGAAAGGACCGAGAAGATGAAGAAGACCTTTGTCGACGTGCTGCTTGAGCTGCCGGTGGACACCGCGCTGCGCAACTTCCTGACGGGCCACGGCCTGGCGATGCCCGACGACTTCGCCTGGGTTGACGCGCCATCGACCTCGCAGGCGCTGGTGGACGCCATTCGCGCTTGGACGGACGTTCCCGCCCGGGATCGCCTGATCGGCAACTTGATGGCCAGCGTCCAGCTCGGTGACGGCGCCGGCAAACAGGCCTTGTTCCAGGCCGCAGCTGGCGACGGTGCCGCCCTGATGGGCTTGGTCGCCGGCCAGAGCGATGTCCATCGCTCGTTCTGGCTGTACGCGAACCACCCGGACCTGTTCGAGCGCGCCTGCGAGTTCGACTACCTGGAGCGCAACGGCACGCAGGCGCAGCAACACGACCTCGGGGTGAAGCGCCAGCCGCGCACCTCGGATGCCGACCTGGCGGCCCTGCGGCAGGCGATCTCGGCGTTCTACCAGCGCGAGTTGCAGTGCGGCGACGGCAGCGCGGCCTACGTGGTCGAGCGCAGCCCCGGCGTCTTCCTGCTGACGGTCCACGTCAAGGATCTGGCCATGCTGCGCCTGGAGTTCGAAGGCGCGACCCTCATGCGCCGCGTCGGCAACCCGAACATCCACATGGTGCTGGAGTACGCCGTCGCCACCGGCGTGGTGCGCACCCTGGTCCGGGGCGGCGCGAAGTACCACCAGATGCTGGTCGATGCGTTCGCGGAGCACCTGCTGGGCGTCAAGGTGGAGCCGCACCGCATCAAGCCGCCGACGCTGGACCTGTCGGTGCTGCGCCTGGGCTTCGACGTGCCCAAGGCCGTGGCGGACGGTTTCGCCGCCCTGCAGGTGAAGTCGATCTCGGTGCTGAGTCCGGATACCGCCCTGAAGCTGGACTGCACGGCGATGGCGTCCAGCGAGCAGCGCTGCGTCACCGAACTGCTGCAGGATGCGTTCCCCGGCGAGGACCCGCTGGCCCGCGACTGGTTGGTCACGGCGGCGCGCATCAACCTGTACTACCCGCCCGAGCTCGGCAAGACGCGCTCGAAGGTGATCACGGTGGAGGTGACGCGTCGCGGCCGGCTGAACCTGCACAAGTTCGACGCGGCGCTGCAGGCGAAGCTGGAGGGCTACCTCGTCGACCTGGGCATCCTGCAGCGGGGACAAACGCTTAACGCCCAGGAGGCGCCGCCGGAGGCCGGTATGCTGAATCAGCAGCCGGTGTACGAGGACTGACCGGTGGCGGCGCACGACGCCTGGGCCCTGGTGTGCCGTCTGTTCGCGGGTGGCACACCGGTGCTGCGCGCAACGCTGTCACCGCGCGAGATCGGCGCCTTGCCCGCACTCGGGCGCGCCGTGCGGCCGACTGCGCTCGACCAGCGATTCGTGCTCTGCCCGTACTGCCAGCAGCAGCGGGCGCAGGTCTGGGGTGACGGACGCGGCGGGCGCACCTGCCACTGCCCGGAGTGCGGCCCGGTGCCGGTTGCGGCCGACGACGTCGCCGCGCTGGTGCTGGACGAGGACTGGCTACGCCAGAAGTTGCGCCTCGCTCTGGAGATCGAGAGTCGCGATGGCGTCGACGATCTCGGCGGAGGTGTGTGGCGGCTGGGTGACTCACGGCGCTCGCCGGTGCTACTTGCACGCGACATCGTTCGTCTGTGGCGCGAGCCAGCGCTGCTGGACCGGGTGCGCGTGGCCGGTGCCGACATCCGGGTGATCACGCCGAAGCCCCGCGAGACGCGTGGTGCCCCCTTCGGGGCGGGCGTGGAGTGGCTGGTGCTGGAGGATCGGTTCGCCTTCTATGGCGGCGGCATCTCGTTCATCGGCGCGCCTGGTGAGCGGAGCCCTGTGCAGGCGGACGATCCGACGATGCCGGTCCACGGGCCGTTCTCGGCCGACTTCAAGTGGGTGACGCTGCCCGGTGAGGAGGGGCACCCGATCCGCTGCACGGACGGGCAGGCGGCCGTCTTTCGGGCGCTGTGGTCGTTCAAGGGCGAGCCCCGGAATTCCGAGCAGGTCATGCGCCGCGCGCAGCTCACCAGTCAGAAGCCCATCGACGTGTTCAAGGGGAAGAAGTACGCCGAGCCATTGCGTGCCTACCAAGCCCTCGTGACCACGCAGCAGCGCGCAGGGCTGTACTCGATGGCTTGCGCGGCGGCGCAGAGCCTCGCGTCGGCCTGATGCCCTGGTCATCCAAGCGCGATGGACAACCGATGGCAGTGACGCACGTGTAAGTTACGGCCACGAAAGGCCGCCTGCGTGTGCTCCGGCGAAGAAGTTGGCGCCGGTTTTGAGAGAACTGAGAGCAGAAGAGAGTCGAACCGGGCGACTTCAGGACGCCGGGCCGCCGCGGCGTGGCACATGCAGATCGGCGCCGCACCCCGCGTGGTGTCGCGGAACTCGGAAATGAAAACGCCCAACCGATAGAGGTTGGGCGTTGAATGGTGGTGGCCAGTCGCGGAATCGAACCACGGACAC
>WBZX01000152.1_pt1 | contig 65959 bp, 70 predicted proteins | sample 5204211 | NCBI WGS metagenome assembly WBZX01 (sample SAMN12344362, study PRJNA552823) | activated sludge metagenome | biome: Activated sludge suspended growth; feature: Nitrification reactor; material: Wastewater; isolation source: activated sludge from nitrification reactor of wastewater...
TCAGCCAAAACTCGTTCGCCATCTTCAAGCTCCACCGTTCCTGAGCTTGAATCATCAACGGCGAACGAATTCAATGACTTGATTGGGTTTTGACCCTAGGGCTTGGGCAGGAGACGTTTTGCCTGCATTTCGGCGAAGCATTTGCGAAACATCGCCTCGGTGTCCATCACCTCGGTGAAGCCTGCCTGCATCAACTTGATGGTCGAGACGAGGGCCGGCGGACCGGGCTCGGTACGGCCGAAGCCCATCGTATAGTCGGCATATTCGAAGGACAGGCCGACGAACTCCTTGAGCGTGCCCGATACGAGGTCGTGGGCGGCACGGATTTCCGCCCATTCGGCTTCCCACGGCCGGATTTCCTGGTCGAGCGCCAGGGGTACGTGCTCGCCCGGTGCAAATCCCAGGGCATCGGCGATGGCGGGCCAGACATTCGGCCAGACGAATACGTCGCCGTTGGTGACGTTGAAGATCTCGTTGCGCGCCGTGGCTGCTTCGCCGGACCAGGCGATGGCGCGCGCCAGCAGGTCGGCATCGACGGCCTGGGCGACCCGCCCCACGCCGCCGGGATAGTCGAGTTTGGTTTTGCCGGTGCGGCGCATCATGGCGGCGTAGACGCCTAGCGCAGGGATCACGTTCATCGCGCTGCCGACCGAATCGCCCACGATCAGGACTGGCCGCAGGATCGACCAGCTCCAGGCCTTGCCCTCTTGCCGAGCGCGGAGAAAGCGCTCCTGGTTCCAGTAGAAGTTCGGCTGCTCGTGCATCTCCGAGCGATTCTCGCGCGCCGGCACGGTGAGCGGGCGGACATGCACCCCATAGGCCTTGGTGCCCTGCAGCAGCGCGACATGGCGCAGCCCCGGTGCGGCCTGCTCCAGCGGATCGAACAGGTTGCGCAGCATCTGGTCGTTGGTGCGGATCTGCTCGTCCTCGCGCCAGCCTGTGACCAGACCCGGCCGTTCGTAGAGCGCGGCATAGACGAGATGCGTCACCCCGGCGAACTCGGGCGCGAGCTTGGCGCAGGCGGCGCGGTCGGTGAGGTCGAGGGGCAACCAGCGTGCGCCGCGGGTTTCGTCGGGACGCCGCCGGGAGAGGGCTATCACCTCGCAACCGGGTTCGGTCGCGAAGTGCTTCATGGCGGCGTAACCGACGAGGCCGGTCGCACCGGCGATCAGGACTTTTTTGCTCGGCATTGGAGCCGTCAGCCTAGCACGCTCCGGGCATCCGCAAAGGCCATGCGTTCCGCCGGTCGAGGCGTCAGTTCAGGGCGTGGTCGAGGCTGGCATGGAAGCGCTTCAGATTCTGTTCCAGCCGGCCGACGATCAGCCGGTCGTTGGCGCCGCTGGCCAGCCCGCGCTGGATCTGCTCGCAGATCGGCAGGTCCTCGCTGTTGAACACGCCGCGGTCGATCAGGTCGAAGGACCGCACCCAATGTGCTTCGGCTTTGTCGTCGGCGGGAAGATGCGGCGTCAGCATCGAATGCACGAACAACGTCTCGTCGGGGGCGATGGGGAACAGCCCGAGATGGCTGACATAGTCGGGGTGGTAGATGATGATCGTGTTGGGGAAGACGTAGTGCACCAGCGTTCCATGCTCGCTGAGCGTCCAGCGCTCGGGCGGCAGGTCGCGAATTTCCCTGGTGCGGTCGCGCGCCGCGAGAAAGCGGATGTGCGGGCCGAGCGAATCGCTCACCGACACCGCGTCGGCGAAGAAAGGACCGATGGTGCCGGAATGCAGGCGGGTCACGTGGTAGATTTCGAGGAAGGCCTCGACGATCAGCTTCCAATTGGTGGCACGCCGGCTGGTGCTCTGGCGATAGAAGCGGTGGCTGCCGAGACCGGCTGCTTCGAGATCGCTGTCGACGCCGTTCAGGAACGACGCCATGTCGGGCAGGCTGGCTGCCGGATCGAGCATTGCCCAGATCATGCCGTGGCGTACGACGGAAGGAAGATCGCGCAGGCCGGTCAGGTGCTTGTCCAGGGTCGGAAAGGCCTCGGCGCGCGGCACGCCGGCGAGCGACCCGTCGAGGCGATAGGCCCAGCCGTGATAGGGACAGACAAGGCTCTGGCGGCGGCACGGCTCGCCCTCTTCGACGACCAGCTTCGCGCCGCGATGACGGCAGACATTAAGCAGGACCTTGACGTCGCCCTCGCGCGTCCGCGTCACCAGCAACGGCACGCCGCAGATTTCGCGCGCCATCACGCTGCCCGGTTCGCGCACCTGGTCGGCAGGGCCGAGGCACAGCGGCAGGCAGCGGAAGAGGCGTGCCTGCTCCCGCTCGAAACGGTCGCGGTCGACGTAGATGGCGGGATCGAGGCCCGCTTCGCCGGCCTGCCAGTCCGGGCTGGTACGCCGGTCCATCTCGCTCAGCAGGCGTTGGAAGATGTTCTGCCAATAGGGTTCTGTCGCCATCGTCGTCATGGTCAGGACTCCTTGTAGGGGCGGGCCGACACGGCCTGCAGGCAAAAGGCCGTCACGTCGCGCGCCAGCGCGGCGGCGTCGGGTTGGTGCGTGGCATCCTGCGCCAGCGGACCGATCAGCCCTTCCGTCAGCGCGCCGATCAGGCCTGCCGCGGCGAGCCGGGCGTTCTGCGGCGGGAAGTCGCCGGCCGCGATCCCGTCGGTGATCAGGCCCTCGAACACGTCGGCGAAGGCGCGGCGGGAGGTGAGACGGGCAGCATCGACTTCCGGCTCGGCCGGCTCGGCGATCATTGCCCAGGCAAGCCGTCGCGCCCGCACTGCGCGCAACGCGAAAACGCGGATTGCATCGGCCAGTCGAGCCATCGCCGTGCCTTCGGAGCGTGCCACGGCGGCCAGGACCGCGAGTTCGTGGCCGGCATTCAAGGTCAGGGCTTCGGCGAAGAGCTCGCCTTTGGACGGAAAGTGCCGATAGACCGTGCCTGTCGCCACGCCCGCAGCCTCGGCCACGGTGGCGACCTGGGCCCCCCGGAAGCCGACTTCGCCCACGACAGCACGAACTGCCTGCAAGATGCGATCCCGCTTGTCCTGAAGCTGTTCCTGAACCCGCTCGGTATGGCGGTAGGCCATGATGCGAATTCCAGTTCAATTCTTGATAAAGAAATGAACTTGAATTCAATTCATGTCAATTCCTTCGGCGGGCCATCTGCAACGACCGGGCGGCTGGCGGGTTGAGTCGCGACCTTTGTCTCGTGACAGGAGTATTCCCGATGCAGTCAAAACTCGTCTTCGAGGAAGCCGGCGAACGCACGTTCGTCCTCGTTCTGGCCGCCGGTGAAGAGGCCTTTGCTGCGATCAGTGATTTTGCGGCGAAGGAGAGCCTGTCGGCGGCGTCGTTGACGGCGATCGGGGCGTTCGAACGCGCCACCCTTGGCTGGTTCGACCTCGTCAACAAGACCTACAAGCCGATCCACATCGAAAGCCAGTGCGAGGGGTTGAGCCTCCTGGGCGACATCGCGTTGGACGACGATGGCAAGCCCAGCCTGCACATGCACGCCGTCGTTGGCCTGAGCGACGGCACGACCCGCGGCGGTCACTTCCTGAAAGGAATCGTCCGGCCGACGCTCGAAGTCACCATCAACGAAACGCCGGCCCGGTTGCGCCGCCGCCAGCGACCGGAACTGGGTCTGGCGTTGATCGATCTGTCGTAGAAGTCTGCAGTCGGCCTGATCTGCGCAGAGGGTCATGCCCTTGCGTTTGGAAATTCACCGGCTGTCCCGAAGCGTCACGCGTAGCCAGGTCGCTCCCGAAGACGTCGGCGGTGCAGATTTTTGCCGACGCCACTCAGAGTGACCAGTCCGTGGAGCTGCTCCGCGGCATTCAGGAAGCCCACCGCTGTGTTGCAGCAGGCATCGGCTCCGCGGCATGCCGATGTGGTCGCCAAGTTCTGAGAAAGAGCCTAGTCGAGGCCATACATCGAGAACTGCTGGGCCACCTCGGGATTGATCGTTTCCGCGGCGCGCTGGTCGGCTTCGCCGCCGGCCACATCGCCCTTCTTGATTTTCGCGAGACCGCGGCCATAGAGCGACAGTGCCCGGTTGGGATCGATGTCGAGTGCCGCATTGTACTCGTTCAAGGCCAATGCCGGATCGCCGAGCTTGAGATAGATGAAGCCGCGCGTGTCGCGGACGTCCAGGTTGATCGGCATCAACTTCAGTGCCGTGTCGCAGTCCGCGAGCGCCTGGACGAGATCCTGGCCGGCGATTGCGCGCGTCAGGCCGCGGTTGTTGTAGGCGAGGCCGAGCTGCGGGTTCAAAGCGATGGCGGAACTGTAGTCGGAGATCGCCTTGTCGTATTCCTTCTTGGCGAAATGGGCATAGCCACGATTGTAGAAGGCCAGCGGATTGGTGTTGTCGATCGAGATCGACAGATCGAGATCCCGGATTGCCAAGTCGAGCCGGCCTTGCTCCAGGTAGATGGCGGCTCGATTGCTCAATGCATCGGCGTAGCGCGGGTCGTACTTCAGGGCGACATCGTAGTTTTGCAGTGCCGCTAGCGTATTTCCGCGCCGCCCATAGGCCAGACCACGCATCAGATAGGCCAGTGGATTCTCGGGGGCTATGCTTACCGCCCGGTCGAGATCGCTCATGCCGCGGCCGAAGTCGCCGAGCTGCACGAAAGCATCCCCGCGCCGGATCAGGGCGTCGATATTGTTGGGTTCCAGGACAAGGACGCGGTCGAAATCCTGGATCGCCCGGTCATAGGCGCGCTTGCGCGTGGCCAGCAGAACGCCGCGGTTGAGGAAGGCAAGCGAGGCGTTGGGATCGAGCTTGATCGCGTCGCTGTAGTCGGTGAGCGCCTTGTCGGTCTGTCCGACGGCATCCAATGCCGCGGCGCGACGAAAGAGGTTCAGCGCATCGGGGTTGGCGGCATTGATCAGCTGATCGTAATGCCGAATGGCATCGAGATAGTCTTCGCTGGCCAGCACCTTGTCGCCGAGCATCGTCCGGGCGACGCCGCGCGTCAGCCGCGCCATCGCGACTTCGGTGGGCTGGAGCTGACGGCTGCCCAGCGCCTTGGAGCAGGCGGCCGACCGCTGCCCGGCATCGGCTGTCGTGGGAAACATCTTTTGCACGCACTCGTCATAGGCCACCTTCACCTCGGCCGCGGACAAGGCTGGTGGCGCGGCAGGCGCAGGTGTCGGTGCCTTGGCGGCTTCCGGCTGCGTGGGTGAATTGACGTATCCGACGGTGAGCACGGTAGCGACGCCCGCCACGGCAAGGCCTGCGGCTGAAATGACGAGGATCTTGAAGGGGGACAAGAATCAGCTCCTCTCGAGAAATGTCCTGGCCTCGGCGACGGCTTCGGCAAGTCCTGTACGCTCGATTACGACGCCGGACGGGAAAGCACTGAGCAGTCGGCTGGGCAGGCGCGAATCGAGCATCACGAACAGACCACGGTCGTCGGCACGACGGATCAGTCGGCCATAGGCTTGCTTGAGACGCAACCGGGCCAGCATGTCGTCGTAGGCATTGGCGCCGGCACCCGCGGCCTTCCAGTAGGCTTTGCGTGCTCGATGCAGGATGTCGGGCCGCGGCCACGGCACGCGATCGAAGACGATCAGACGCAGCGAGCGGCCGGGCACGTCGACGCCGTCGCGTACGGCGTCGGTGCCGAGCAGGCAGGAATGCTCCTCGGCGCGGAAGATATCGACCAGCGTTGCCGCATCCATGCCGCCGACATGCTGGGCATAGAGCGGCAGGCCTGCGTCTTCGAGGGCGGGCGCGATACGCTGATGAACGGCGCGCAAGCGGCCGATCGCCGTGAAGAGGCCAAGCGCGCCGCCGCCTGCCGCGAGGAAGAGTTCGCGATAGGCCGCGGCCACCTGATCGGAATCGTCGCGCTTCACGTCCTTCACGATCATGACCTTGGTGGCGCTGGCATAATCGAAAGGTGAAGCCATCGCGGCGCGCATCGCCGGGGCTGCGAGGTGTTTCGTTCCGGTGCGGGCCTCGGCCACCGTCCAGTCGGCCAGCCCGCGTGGGTCCTCGTCGTTGGCGGCCGCCGGGACTCCAAGCGAATCGCGCAGGGTCGCCGACGTGATGACCGCGCCATGCGCCGGCCGGATGACCGAGTTCACGAACGGCTCGGTCGGATCGAGATAGTGCCGGTACATGCCGACATCGACTTCGCGGCCCTGGCTGCGCTCGACGGCGAACCAGTCGACGAAAGCCGGATCGGGGTCGTTGTGCAGACCGCGCAGCATGGCACGCCAGGATTCGAGTGTGAGTTCGCAGCGGTTGGTGAGCGACCGCGCCACGCCTTCGATTCGGGAACGCTGTCCGGAATCCAGCTTGTCGGCCTCGCCTTCGAGCTTGGCGCGGAGTACTTGCCGCAATTTGCGGACCGGCCCCAGCATCTTGTCCAGCGCATCGGCCAATTGATCTGCCGCCTCGATCAGGCCGGGGTTGAGCGGCCGCACATCGCATTCCTGGCCGAAGCCCTGATCGTCGCCGGCCGACCGTGCGCGGACCTGCATCCGCACCAGCGCCAGGAATTCTTCGGCGGGGCCCAGCACCGTGCCGTCGGCAAGGCGCGTCTGCCAGTTGGGCGAGGGAAGTTGCTGGGCGAGGTCTAGCAGACGGCGCAGCGCCTGCTGCGCCTCGACATCTTCGCCGATCAGGTCGCTCAGGCGGCGTTCCAGCCCGCGGGCACGGCTGCCGCGGCGCCCCTCGGCGCCGAGCAGCCAGCGACGAAGATCGGAGGCTTCGACGCCGCTGAGATGCGCGCCGAACGCGCCATCGGCGGCATCGAACAGGTGATGGCCCTCGTCGAACACGTAGCGCAGCGGGCGAGTGCCGTCGTCGAGCCCGCCCATCGCCGCCTGGATCATCACCAGCGCATGGTTGGCGATCACGATATCGGCCTGGCGGGCGCGGCGGATCGTGCGCTCGACGAAGCACTTGCGATAATGCTCGCACGCCGAATAGATGCACTCGCCCCGCCGGTCGGCCAGCCGCTGCACGCGGCTGCGGCCCACGAGATCGAGCAGCCAGGCGGGCAGGTCGCCGCCGATCATGTCGCCGCCGCGGCTGGCCAGGGCCCAGCGCGCCAGCAGACCGAGGCCAACGGCGTTCTCGGGAACCAGGCCGGTGCGCATCACCGCTTCCTGGAAGTTCAGCAGGCAGAGATAGTTCTCGCGCCCCTTGCGGATCACGACACGGCGGCGCTTCTCGGCGCTGTCGCGATGGAGGCGGTCGAGTTCGTTGTCGATCTGGCGCTGGAGGTTGCGCGTGTAGGTCGCGATCCAGACCGGGGCGCCGTTCTTTTCTGCCCACAGGCTGGCGGGCGCGACATAGCCCAGGGTCTTGCCGACGCCGGTGCCGGCTTCGACCAGGACGACGTTCGGCTTGTCCTCTTCGATGCGCGGCGCGAAGGCTTGGCTGGCGGCGGAGGCGTAGTCGCTCTGCGTCGGACGCGCTTCGGCGATGTTGCTGCCGGCCGAGACGAGCTGGGCGAGGCGCAGCCGTGCTTCGCGCGGTTCGACCGGCGCGCCGCCGGGCGGCGGGGCAGGCGGTGGCTCCTCCCAGACAGGCAGGGTCTTCCAGACGTCGAGGCCGGCGCCGGGCCTGGGCTTCTTCGCTCCCTGGTCGACCCCGAGTGCGGCGAGCACGGTGTCGCCCCATTCCCAGAGACCCCGCGCCATGGCCAGCGCCGTGTCCTTCATCTCGGATGAGGCAAGGGCTGCCATATCGTCGAGCTCGTCGATCAGGGCGCGTGCAACCCTGGGAAGGGCGGCGACTTCTTCTTCGGATGTTGCCGGCACGTCGAGATCGAGCGCCTCGCACAGGCCGCGCACGGTCGGCAGGCAGAAATGTGCCGGCCGCACGAAGGCAAACAGCGCCAGCAGGTCGCGGGCCTTGAGGTCTTCGAGGCCGAGCCGGGCGGCAACGGCGGGGGCATGGCAGACCAGGGGCAGGGTGCCAGTGGCGCGCAAATTGGCGTTGCTGGCCGACAGGCGTTCGATCGTGCCGTCGGGTGTCCGCCAGAGCGCGCCGCGCGCCGTGGCGACCAGGGCCGGCCAAGGAGGTAGCGCGGAAGAAGTCACCGGGCGGGCATAGCACAGGCCAATTGCCCGATGCAGCGACCGTCGGTTGCTTCTAGAATCCCGGCCTATGAAGTCTCCCGCACTCCTCGGCAGGATCACTGCTGTCTTCCGCCAGTCCGGCGCCATGGACAAAGGAAAGGGCAAGGTCACCGGGGTGATTGCCTTGACCCTGGGAGGCCTTGCCGTGCTGGCAGTGCTGGCCTTCCATTTCCCGCAGTATCTGACGACGCCGGACCTTCGGAAGAAATACGACGTCGCCGTCCTCCGCGAGATCATGCTGGTCGGCATGGTGATCGCGGGCGGCATGGCGATCGCCAATCTAATCCAGTTGCGCAACCGCTGGCTGAACGGCACGGCGCTGGCGCTGATCCTGCTGGCCGCGGCGCTGGGCGGCCATCGCGTGCCCGTCGACGACTTCCCCGACAACACGCCTTATGTCGGTCTCGATTGGTTCATCCTCGACCTGCTCGGGTCGAGCATGATCTTCATCCTGATCGAGAAGCTGTTTCCCCTGCATCGCGACCAGCCGGTTTTCCGGCCGGGCTGGCAGACCGACTTCACCCATTTCATCGTGAACCACCTGCTGGTGGGGCTGGCGCTCTTGATCGTGAACTTCGCCATCCATCGGCTGTTCGGCTGGATGGTGTGGCCGCCGTTGCAGAAGTGGGTCGGCGGCCTGCCGTTCTTCGCCGAGCTGTTCCTGGTCATCCTGGTGGCCGACCTGGTGCAGTACTGGACGCACCGCGCCTATCACGAGGTTCCCTTCCTCTGGCGCTTTCATGCCGTGCATCACAGCGCCGAGTACATGGACTGGATGGCGGGCTCGCGGCTGCATCTCTTCGAGCTGTTGACGACGCGCGTGTCGATCCTGGGGGTCCTCTACGTTCTGGGCTTCAATCAGGCGACGACCGACGTCTATATCGTGATCGTGGGCTTCCAGGCGGTATTCAACCACGCCAACGTGCGTGTGCCGGAGGCCTTCGCCAGGGCGCCGCTCAAGTGGCTGATCGTGACGCCCGATTTCCATCACTGGCACCACAGTTCGGAGCGCGAGGCGATCGACCGCAACTACGCTGCCCATTTCGCCTTCATCGACTACATCTTCGGCACGGCGGTGAAGTCGGAGCGCCGCTTTCCCGGCAAATACGGCGTGCTGGGCGATTACATGCCGCCGGGCTTCGTGCGCCAGCAGCTCTTTCCTTTCACCTGGAAAGGTTGAGCGGAGAAGGGTTGAGACGGCGCTGCCGCTCGGCAAGCAACGAGAGCAGGGCAGCGACCACCAGTGCCGCGGCGGCGGCGAGCGATGGCGTCGAGAGGCTGCCGGTGGCGTCGTAGACATAGCCCGCGAAGATGGGCCCCAGGATCTGGCCGAGGCTGAAGGAAACGGTCATCAGCGCGATGCTGCGGCGAGGATCGCCGCCGCTGCCGTCGCGGGCGGCGACAAGGCCGAGCGCCGTCAGCCCGACGAACGTGCCGCCCAGGAAGATCGCCGCGACGATCACGCCGGCCGTCTGCACCCAAAGGGCGCTGGCCGCCACGCCGGCGGCTTCGACGAGGTTCGCCACGACATAGGCACGCATCACGCCCCATCGCGTGCCCAGCGCCGTCCAGAGCGCCACGGACGGCAGGGCGCTCAGTCCCACCACGAGCCAGATATAGGGTTCGAGATGGGCGATCGCCGGGGCGCCGCGCACCAGGTCGACGATGAAGGTGGCCGTGATCACGTAGCCGAAACCGAACAGGCCGTAGGCTGCGATCAGCGCGGCGAACCCGGGCGAGGAGCCGGCCGTGCCCTGCGTCCGCGGGGCCTGCCGTGGCGCTTCGTCGGGAGGAACCAAAGCCGCAACCGCAACGGCCGCGGCGACGCAGAGAATGGCGCTGGCAAACCAGAGCGCCTGCCAGGAAGCGTGCGCCCGCAGCAGCGTCGCGACCAGGATTGCGGACAGGGCGATGCCGCTGCCGACGCCCGCGAAATGCACGGCCGAGAGCGAAGCGCGGCCGGCGGCGGCGAGCCGGTCGAGCACCAGGGCCGAGCTGAAGATCAGAATGAAAGCACTGGCGGCTCCTGCGATCAGCCGGAGTGCGATGAAGAGCGGCATGGTCGCGGCGGCGCCCATGCCGGCGAGGCAGATCGCGTTGACCGCGAGGGCCGCCAGCAGCCATGTACGGCGCGACCCGGGAAGCCGCAGCGCCCCCAGCAGGGCGCCTGCGAGATAGCCGATGAAATTGGCCGAGGCGATCAGGCCGGCCTGGCCCTTGGTCAGCTGCAGCGCTTCGACCATCGGCGGCAGGATCGGCGTATAGACGAAACGGCCGATGCCAAGGCCGGCCGCCATCGCCAGAAGGCCGCCGATTGCGAGCAGGAGAGGGCGTTTTTTCATTGCAGGCGCGGCACTTTGAGCGCTTCGCGCAATTGACGCAAATGGCCTCCGCACCTAGTTTGCCCGATCCATGTCCCAGATTGATCGTACCCTCGCCGAGGCCGCGCGCGCGTGGCCGTTTGAAGAAGCCCGCAAGCTCGTCGCCCGGATCGGCGGCAAAGCGCCGGCGAAAGGCTACGTGCTGCTCGAAACCGGCTACGGCCCGTCGGGGCTGCCACATATCGGCACGTTCGGCGAGGTCGTGCGGACGACCATGGTGCGCCAGGCGTTCCGGCGGCTCAGCGACGTGCCGGCGCGGCTGTTCTGCTTCTCCGACGACATGGACGGGCTGCGCAAGGTGCCCGACAACGTGCCGAACAAGGAGATGCTGGCGCAGCATCTCGGCAAGCCGCTGACGGCGGTGCCGGATCCCTTCAGCAACGAACATCCGAGCTTCGGCGCGGCCAACAATGCGCGCCTGCGGGCCTTCCTCGATTCCTTCGGCTTCGAGTACGAATTCCAGTCGGCGACCGACTGGTACAAGTCCGGTCGCTTCGACAAGATGCTGCTGGCCATGCTGCAGCACTACGACGAGGTGCAGGCGGTGATGCTGCCGACGCTGGGAGAGGAGCGGCGCGCCACCTACTCGATCTTCCTGCCGATCTCGCCCAAGACCGGCCGCGTCCTGCAGGTGCCGCTGGTCAAGCTCGACGCCGATGCCGGCACGATCGTCTATCGCGACGAGGACGGCACGCTGGTCGAGACGCCGGTCACCGGCGGCAACGTCAAGCTGCAGTGGAAGGCCGACTGGGCCGGCCGCTGGTTCGCGCTCGACGTCGACTACGAGATGTACGGCAAGGACCTCATCCCCTCGGCCGAGCTGTCGGCCAAGATCGTCAAGATACTGGGCGGCAAGTCGCCGGAGGGCTTCAACTACGAACTCTTCCTCGACGAGGAAGGCAAGAAGATCTCCAAGTCCAAAGGCAACGGCCTCTCGGTCGAGGAGTGGCTGCGCTATGCGCCGCCGGAATCGCTGGCGCTCTACATGCAGCAGCAGCCGCGGCGCGCCAAGCGACTTTACTTCGACGTGATCCCGCGCGCGGTCGACGACTATCTCTCCGCCGTCGAGAAGCTGCCGGCCGACGAACCGGCCAAGGCGCTGGAGAATCCGGCCTGGCACATCCATGACGGCAGGGCGCCCGCCAACACGGCGGCCGGTGTCACCTTCGGCATGTTGCTGAACCTCGCCGGCGTCGCCAATACCGAAGACAAGGACGTGTTGTGGCAGTACCTGCGGCGCTACGTGCCGGGGGCGACGCCCGAAAACGCGCCGTATCTCGACCGGCTGCTGGCCGGCGCGGTCGCCTATTACCAGGACTTCGTGAAGGCCTCGAAGAAGTTCCGCCTGCCCAACGACAAGGAGCGTGCGGCGCTGCAGGATCTTGCCGCGACTCTAAGGAAGATCGACGAGACGGCGACGGCCGAGCTCATCCAGGACGATGTCTACGAAGCAGGCAAGCGGCACTTCGCCAAGGAAGAGCTGCGTCAGTGGTTCAAAGCCCTCTACGAAGTGCTGCTTGGCAGCGAGCAGGGACCGCGCATGGGGGCGTTCATCAAGCTCTATGGCCGCGACAACGTCGTGAAGCTGATCGAGCGTGCGCTCGCCGGCGAGGATCTGGGCAAGGCAGCCTGAACGTGGGCGATTCGGTCGTTTTCGACTATCTCAATCCGGATGTTCCGCCGGGGTTGCGGCTCCTCGACGTGCCGTTGGTCCGCGCCGACGCCAAGTCGCTCAAGGGCTACGGCGAGATCGTGCGCGACCCGAAGAAGCATCGGATCGAGATCGTTCCCTGGCCATTGGTGGGCTGGCGGCGGCTCGATGCCGGCACCGGCATCGAAGGCGGCACGACCGAAGGCATCTTCGCCTGCGAATGGAAGGACAACGAGTTGATCGGCCGCAACGAGGCGGTCGGCGGCCACTATGTCATCGGCTTCCGCGATCAGCCGGAAAAGGCGAAGCCCGGCGTGAAGTTGAGCGAGGGCCGCGTGCTTCTATGGCACTGCAACTATCACCCCGACGGAGGTCAGCTCTTCTGGCCGCTCGATGGGCGCCCGTTCGTGGTGCCAGTGTCGCTGCCGGGTGACGACCTGAAGCCCGAAGCGTTCAAGGCCTTCTGGTCGGACGGTAGTTTCGGCATCTATATCCATCCCGGCGTCTGGCACGAAGGCGTGTTTCCAGTGAACCCGATGGGCCGTTTCTTCGACAAGCAGGGCAAAGTGCACGCGCGCGTGAGCTGCGATCTCTCCCGCGAGTTCGGCGTCTTGTTGGCCGTCCCGCTTCCCCACAATCTTTAGACCGACAGCCGCTGCGACGTCGTTTTCCCGGTCTGTTGCAGGCCGCGACGGAGAAAAAAGGGGGCGCGAACCTTGCGGTTCGCGCCCCTCTCACTTGCCTAGGCAACGCAGTCGGGCCGTGGTGGGTGGGTGGGAGGACCGAGTCGTACCTAGGCAGAGCTCCTCAACTAGCGTCTCGGGGCCGTCGCGGCGCCGACGCCGGCGCCAACGGCGCCGCCGACCAGAGCGCCCGGCAGAAGGCCAATGGGCGTCAAGGCGCCGACGAGGGCGCCCGTACCGGCACCAATTCCGCCGCCGGTGACGGCCCTCTGGCCCCATGTCTCGCCACAGGCGGCGAGGCCGAGGGCCAAAGCGGAAATGGTGATGAATTTCAACATCTTAACTGACTCCCAGAGGCTTGGCTGACAGCAGGAAAATCATCCCGCCACCGCACGCGTTCGGACAACAACGACCGCGCAGGTGTACTGTTCCACAAATGCCTCTTTGGCGCTGTGTCCTTCCTGTGATCCTGATCGCGCTGTTGGTTACCCCGCTGGGGCGGGCGCAGACCGTAGGCGGGGCGGACTATGCCCCGCAGTACGACTTCTCGGAGTTCTGGGCGGCCACCGATGGGCGGCGTTTCCAGGTGGTCGTGGCCGGCAATCCTTTTCCGGCGCTGCCGGCGGACGAGGTCATGCACCGCCTGCTGCCGGTCATGCAGGCGAACAAGCCCCGGCCCAATCTCACCTTCACCTACGAAACGCCGCCCGAGGAAGTCCAGCCCAGCTATCGTCTGGTCCTGGTGTACGACCCCGCCAACGATCTGACGGCGGCGCGGGTCTGCGCGGGCCAGGCCTTCCTGAAGCCGCCCACTCCAGGCCGAGTCTATGTTTTCGGCGTCTACTGCCGTAACGACCTCGCCCTGTCACAAACCACCGCGTGGACCCAGGCGGCCGGTCCGGACGATCCGCGGCTTGGTGCGATGTTCGCCCAGCTCTTCCTCGTCCTGTTCGACGACCGGCGGTGGCGACGTTTCCCCTTCGAGCCCCGCTTTGGACGTTAGGGCCAGCCAAAGCGCGGCTTGGCCGACGGTTCAGGATGTGCGACTGCTCCGGCCCTCAAGGGGGAATAGCCGGTGAATCAGGATCTGGAAGTCTGGTTGATGTTTCTGCCGTTCTGGCTGCTGGGAACGGTCGCCGTGCTGGCGGCGCTCTGGCACGGCGTGCGTTTCGTCGTCGTGCATGCCAGGGCCCATGCGGCGGGCCACGTTCCCCGCTTCTCGCTGACGCGCAGGCTCCACTGGCACGAACTCACGGATGACGGCCGCCATCACCTCAAGCGGGCCTTCCAGAGCTTCTTCATCTTCTTCGGTTTAACCGCCCTCGGGTTTGTCTGTGTGGTGGCCTGGGCGTTCTGGCGCCACGGATAAGACGGGCGATGCCTGGCTACTCGGCCGTCAGGGCGACGACTTCGTAGTCGCTGGATGGTGCGATCTGGATCACCGGATCGCAGGCATTCACTATCATCATCAGCGCGCCGAGGCTGGTAAGGACCCGGAGGATCATGGCGACGCCTCCCTTCTGATCGACTAACGCTGCCCCGACCCGTTCAGTTGCCCCCGGCTTTCGGGTTGTTCTCCTCTTTTGCAGGTCGGCAGAGGCCAGGTTCTGGGTTCTGCCCCGTCGCCGCGGCGGCCTGTATGCTGGGGCCAAATCTGAGGAGGCTACCCCTATGACCGCCGACACTGAGCGCTGGGACGTCGTCATTATTGGCGCAGGGCTTTCGGGCATGTACCAGCTCCTGAAGCTGCGCCAGCTCGGCTTCAAGGCGCATGTCTACGAGGCCGGCGGCGGCGTCGGCGGCACCTGGTACTGGAACCGCTATCCGGGGGCGCGCTTCGACTCGGAAAGCTGGACCTATGGCTACTCCTTCTCGCCCGAGGTGCTGAAGGAATGGAGCTGGAAGGAGCATTTCTCCGGCCAGCCCGAGAACCTGCGCTACTGCGAGTTCGTCGCCGACAAGTTCGACCTGCGTCGCGACATCACTTTCAACATGCGCGTGAAGTCCGCGCACTGGGACGAGGCCGCCAACGAGTGGGAGACCACATTCGAGAACGGCCAGCGCGCCCGGGCCCGCTTCCTGGTGACGGCCATCGGGCCGCTCTCGTCGCCGACCATGCCGACGATTCCCGGCGTCGAGAATTTCAAGGGCGAGTCCTGGCACACCGGCCTGTGGCCGCATCATCCCGTGACTTTCGCCGGCAAGCGCGTGGCGGTGATCGGCACCGGCGCCTCGGGCGTGCAGGCGATCACCGAGATCGCCAAGACTGTGGGCCATCTCACCGTGTTCCAGCGCACGCCCAACTGGTGCACGCCGCTGCGCAACAGCGCCATTGCGCCGGAGGAGATGGAGAAGATCCGCGCCCGCTACGACGAGATCTTCGCGCAGTGCCGTGACAACTGGGGTTGCTTCATCCACACCGCCGACCCGCGTCACGCCACCGAGGTTACGCCCGAAGAGCGCGATGCGTTCTTCGAGGAACTCTACAACATGCCGGGCTTCGCCTTCTGGCAGGGCAACTTCCGCGACGTGCTGATGGACCAGACCGCCAACGACGCGCTCACCCAGTTCGTGATCAAGAAGATCCGGGCACGCGTGAAGGATCAGAAGCTTGCCGACAAGCTGATCCCGACCAACCACGGCTACGGCACGCGCCGCGTGCCGCTCGAGAGCGGCTACTTCGAGGTCTACAACCAGTCCAACGTGAAGCTCGTCGATCTGCGCGAGACGCCGATCGAACGCATCACCGAGAAGGGGCTCAAGACCAGCGACGCCGAGTACGAATTCGACATGATCATCTATGCGACCGGCTTCGACGCCATCACCGGCGCGTTCGATCGCATCGACTTCCGTGGCCGCAACGGCGAGAAGCTCCGCGACAAGTGGGCCGACGGGCCGCACACCTATCTCGGCCTGAACGTCGCGGGTTTCCCCAACATGCTGACCCTGGTCGGGCCGCACAATGCCGCGACCTTCTGCAACCTGCCGCGCTGCATCGAGCAGAATGTCGAGTTCGTGAGCGATCTTCTGGAGTACATGCGCGACAAGGGCCTGACCCGCATCGAGGCGACACCCGACGCCGAGGAGAGCTGGACCGCCCATGTCCACGACACCGCGGCGCGGCTTCTCCTGACCAAGGTCGATTCCTGGATGACCGGCGTGAACAAGAACGTCGCCGGCCGCCAGAAGCGCACGTTCATGGCCTATGCCGGCGGCGCGCCGAAGTATCGCCAGAAGTGCGAGGAGATCGTAGCGAAAGGCTACGAGGGCTTTGCGCTGACCTAGCGGCTGCTCGTCCCGAGCGCGCGAGCCAGAGCCCTTGCCCGCGGGAGGGCCTGCTCCTCCGCGATGTTGGTGAAGCTCAGCATCAGGCCCGAGTCGCGTGTGCGGCCGAGATACTGGGCGGAAAGCGCGGCCGGCAGGAGCCCATGCCGGAAAGCGCGGCGTGCGAGTTCGACGTCGTTGCCCTGCCCGGGAAAGCGGGCGAGCAGGTGCATGCCGCCGGGGCGCAGGGTCAGCTCCAGCCGATTGCCAAACGTACTGCGTAGCGCCGCGGCAAGAGCGTCGCGCCGGGCCGCGTAGAGACCGCGCATCCGCTTGAGATGCCGACCGAAGTGTCCTTCGGAGAGGAAGTCGGCGACGACGCATTGTCCCAGTACAGGCTCACCATGGGCGGTGGCGCGCTTGGCCTCGATGACCTGCTGAACCAGGGAATGAGGCACGACGAGATAGCCGAGACAAAGGCCGGGGAAGAGGGTCTTGCTGAAGCTGCCGGCGTAGATGACACGGTCGGCGAGATCGAGGCTCTTCAGCGCCGGGAGCTTTCGCCCGACATAGTGGAACTCGCCATCGTAATCGTCTTCGACGATCCAGGCGTTGGTTTCGTTGGCCCAGGCAAGGAGTCTCTGTCGGCGGGCCAGTGAGAGGGCGACGCCGAGCACGCTTTGATGCGCGGGCGTGACGACCGCGAGCCGGGCGCGGGGCGCATTCCCTTGCGCGAATTCTATGTCCAGTCCCTGATCGTCGACGGGGATGGGCAACACCTGGGCCGAGGCCGCTTCCAGGGCGCGGCGTGCGAGGAAGTATCCGGGCTCCTCGAACCACACCCCATCGCCCGGCCGCAGGAGCAGGCGAGCCATCAGGCTGAGGGCGTCCTGATAGCCGCCGGTAACGATCACCTGTGTTGCGTGGCACGGCACGCCACGCGAGACGGCGAGGTACGATGCGATTGCCGCGCGAAGGCCGGGCAGGCCCGCATAGGCGGGGTAGGCGAGGGCGCCGCCGCTCAATCGCTTGGCAGCGCGGGCGGTCAGTCGCGACCAGAGAGCACGCGGGAACGCGTCCAGGGCAGGCAGGCCCAACTGGAACGGCCGCGGCTCGCCGCCCGATTCCTCCGCGGGCACCTGTTGCAGCTTGCCGCGCACGGCACGTGCCGGCGGGGCGCCGATCTGCAGGTGGGGCGACACGATCGTTCCGGCCGGCCCCTGCGAGAGGAGATAGCCTTCGCCGGCGAGCCGGGCGTAGGTCGTGTCCACGGTTCCGCGCGCCACCCCCAACTCGCTCGCCAGAGTGCGGACCGAAGGCAGCTTCTCGCCCGGTACGAGCTGCCGCTTGGCGATTGCCGTCCGGATCCGCTGGTAAAGCTGCTCCTGCAGAGGGAAGGCGGACCGCACCAGGGGGGCGGAAACGAGGCGTTCGGTTGGGCGAGCCATGGCCTAGTCATTTTCTCAGATCTTGGATCATTCATATAGGCCATAAGAGTGCCATCTAACGGACGTCACTTTCAGGAGTCCCCATGTCCGTTCAGCGCCTCTCGATCCCGAAAACCGCCCCCGAAGGATATGCGGCTCTCGCTGCCGTCGAAGCCTACATCCAGCACAGCGGGCTGCCGGCGCGCCTGGTCGATCTGGTGAAGATGCGTGCCTCGCAGATCAACGGCTGCGCCTTCTGTCTCGACATGCATAGCAAGGATGCTCGCAAGCTGGGAGAAACGGAGCAGCGGCTCTATCTCCTCAATGCCTGGCGCGAGTCGCCGATATACACGCCGGCCGAGCGGGCGGCGCTGGCCTGGACCGAAGCACTGACACAGATTGCCGAGACCCATGCACCTGATGCCGACTACGAATTCCTGCAGAAGCACTTCTCGGCCAAGGAAGTCGCCGATCTCACGATTCTGATCGGCATGATCAATCTCTGGAACCGGGTTGCGGTCGGCATGCGCACCCAGCATCCGGTGGACCGGGTGGAGGCGATCCGTGAGCGCGCCTGAATTGCGTCACGCCGATACCGACGAGGAAGTTGCGGCGTGCTTTCCGCTGATGCGGCAGTTGCGGCCGCATCTCGCTGACGGCGCGGAGCTGCTCGCGCGCGTGCGACGGCAGGAGAAGGAGAGTTATCGGCTGCTTGCGGCCTGGCGAGACGGCACTCCCGTCGGCGCAGCCGGGTATCGATTCCAGGAGAATCTCATCCGGGGTCGCTTCGTCTATGTCGACGACCTCGTCGTGCTCGACAGCGAACGCCGCAGCGGCATCGGCGCGCTTTTGCTGGACGAGGTGTCGCGGATCGCCAAGAGCGCCGGCTACGGCTGGCTGACGCTGGATACGGCACTCAACAACTCGCTGGGCCAGAGGTTCTACTTCCGCTGGGGCATGCTCTCGACGGCCCTGCACTTTGGAAAATCCCTACGGTGAATTCCGTCCTCCTGCTCGAAGCGAGCCCGCGCTTCGGCCGCTCGCAGAGCCGTGCGGCGGCGGCGCAGGTCCTTCATCGCCTGCAAGTGCGTGAGCCCGCACTGCGCGTTGTGCGACGCGATCTGGCGGCAGCCCCTCCGGCCTTGATCGACGAGGCCTTCACCGAGGCCATGTATGTGCCTGCAACCGCACAGGACGAGGGGCAGCGCCGGGCGCTCGCGCAATCGGAGGTGCTGATCGGCGAACTGGAACAGACGAGCAGCCTCGTCATCAGTACGCCGATGAACAATTTCACCGTGCCCGCCGTGCTGAAAGCCTGGATCGATCAGGTGCTTCGACTGGAGCGCACTTTCCGCCCGACGCCGGTGGGAAAGGTCGGCCTGCTCGCGGACAGGCCGACATTCGTCGTCGTCGCGACGGGCGGTTTCATCACCGGCGAACGTGCCCGGCAGCCGGACTTTCTGACGCCGTATCTCGAGGCGGTGCTGGCAACCCTGGGAATCGGGACAGTCCAGTTCCTTTACCTGGAGCGCATTCCGCGCGGCACGGCATGGTCGGCAGACAAGGATGTGCAGGCCCAGTCGTGGCTGGACCGGCACCTGCCCTGTTGAGGCGTCAGATTATCCGCTGCGTGCGCGAGAATGCCATGTAGAGCTCGTGAGCGCGGGCGGCGATCGGGCCGGGCTGCAGGTCGCGGCCTTCGTAGCGGCTGACGGGCTGGACCTTGCCGGCATTGCCGGTGGTGAAGAGTTCGTCGGCATCTTCGAGATCGGCCGTCGTGACGGTGCGTTCCTCGACCGTGATACCCGCCGAACGCAGCAGCTTCACGGTGCGATTGCGCGTGATGCCGGCCAGGAAGGAACCGTTCGGCACCGGCGTCGCCACCGTGCCGTTCTTGGCGAGGAAGATGTTGGAGCTGCAGGTCTCGGCCACGTTGCCGATGGCGTCGAGCACGATGCCGTTGTTGAAGCCGCGCTTCATCATCTCGGCGACGCCGCGCGAGGAGTTGGGATAGAGGCAGCTTGCCTTGGCGTCGGTCGGTGCGCTCTCCGGCGTCGGGCGGCGGATCGAGCGGCAGAGGCCGAGAGTCAGCGGCGTGCCGGCACGCATCGGCGAGACATAGGTGCAGAGCAGGAACTGCGCGGAGTCGGGGTCGACCGAGATCGGGCCGGCGCCGCCCTTGCCGGCCCAGAACATCGGCCGCACGTACAGCTCGGCCTTGGGGCCGAAGCGGCGCACGCTCTCATGCATCAACTTGAGGATGTCCTGCGGTGTCTGGGTGGGGTTCAGTCCGATGGCGCGGGCCGATCGCACGACGCGTTCCGCATGGAGGTCCAAATCCGGCCCGCAGCCCTCGAAGGCGCGGCCGCCATCGAATACCATGGAGCCCAGCCAGAAGGCGTGGTCGCGCGGGCCCAGGATAGCCGGGTTGCCCTCGTGCCAGGTGCCGTTCCAGTAGGTGAGCGTGTCCATAGTTTTCCCCGTTCTTGGAAGCCGGCGGGAATAGCAGATTCCCATGAGCGGGGCAGCCCTTCTGGCCCTCGGCGCGGCGTTTTGCTTCGCCCTGGCACTCATCCTGACGCAGTTCGGGCTGCGGACCATGCCGTCCTGGCGCTCGCCGCTCTATTCCATCATCGGCTCGGCGGTAGTGGCGTGGCTGCTGGCGCTACCTCTGGTCGACTGGGCCGCGCTCGATTGGCGGGCCCTAGCGATCTTCGCCGGGGTCGGTTGCATCTTTCCTGTAGTGGTCTCCATCCTCTCGGTGCGCTCCAACGAGAAACTGGGACCCGCCGTGGCCGGCGCGGTCGGCAACGTCACGCCGCTCTTTGCCGTACTGGGGGCTGTGCTGTTCCTGGGCGAGCGTTTGCTGTTCGCGCAACTTGCCGGCCTCGCGATGGTGGTAGGCGGTGTTGCCTTGCTTGCGTTGCGGGGAGGAGCCGGCGGGCGGCAGTGGTCGGTCTGGGTGCTTGGCCTACCTCTGGCGGCGGCGCTGGTGCGCGGCTCGATCCAGCCCGCGATCAAGGCAGGCCTCGCAATCTGGCACGAACCCTTGGCCGCGGCGGCCATCGGCTACACGCTTTCCTCCGCTGTGATCCTCCTCCTTGTCGGCCGACGCGCGGTCCGCGAAGGTCCTGCGATTCGCGAAGGCGTTTTCTGGTTTCTCTGCGTCGGCTTTGCCAACGGCACGGCGACCTTTCTTCTTTATGCCGCGCTCGGGCTGGGCTCGATCGCCCTGGTGGCGCCACTGGTCGCGCTCTTTCCGCTCATCGGCGTCGTCCTGAGCTATTTCTTTCTGCGCGACGAGAAGCTGCACGCAATCGGCCTGCTGGGCATCGTGGTCAGCGTCGCCGGTGTCATTCTTCTGCTGCTGGGCGGCAAATGAGCACCGCCAGTTTCCCGGCGGCAGCGCTCAGTAGCGCCGCCGTCACGCCGGCCGGCGCCCAGTCGTTAGGCGCCCATGTCGGCATCCCGCTTTCCACGCTCTCCTTTCCTTTCCAGCAACGCAGCCTATCATGCCGTCATGCGTCCTGATCGATTTGGCCTTTCCGTCGCTCTCGCTACACCCTTTGCCGAAGATCGATCGATCGATCTGCCGCGGCTCGTTGCGCATGCGCGACAGTCGTTGGCCGATGGCTGCAACAGCATCACGGCGTTCGGCACGACGGGCGAGGGTGCCTCGCTCGGGCTGAACGAGCGGCAGCGGGCTCTGGGGGCTCTGGTCGGTGCCGGCATCGATCCCGCGACTAAGCTCGTCGTCGGCATTGCCGCCAGCTCGGTCGAGGATGCGATTGCCCAGGGCCGCGCCGGCCTGATGCTGGGATGCCCGAGCTTCCTTCTGGCGCCGCCGTTCTATTTCAAGAACCCCGGCGATGAGGGCCGGTTCGACTGGATCGCCGCGGTGCTGAGGGGGCTCGGCCCGAAGGCGAGCAACGTCATCCTCTATCACATTCCGCAGGTCACGGCGGTCGGGCTGTCGATGGCGCTGATCGAGCGATTGAAGAAGGCCTTCCCTGCGCAGATCAAGGGCGTGAAGGATTCGTCCGGCGATTGGGACAATGCCCAGGCACTCCTGAAACAGCATGGCGACCTGCACATCCTGATCGGCGACGAACGCTTGCTGGCCCGCGCGATGAAGCTGGGCGCTTCGGGCGCGATCACGGGGCTTGCCAACGTTGCGCCCGACTTGATGCGGCCGCTGCTCGACGGTGTCGAGGAACCCCGCGTCAATGCAATGGTCGAAGCGGTGTTGCCTTTCGCCGTAACGGCGGCGGTCAAAGCGCTGGTGGGGCATCGCCGCAACGATGCGGCGGCCTGGTCGCGGATGCGCGCGCCGCTCAGGTCGCTCGGCCAGGCCGAATGCCTCGAGCTGTTTGCAGCCATCGATGCCATTCGGTCGCGGCGCGCTGCGTAGTACGCTCGTTGCCGTTGCCGTCCTCGCGGCACCGCCGCTGGCGGCGCAGCCCGAGCGGCAGTGCCCGATCGAGGGAAACATCAACAGCAAGGGCGTGCGCATCTACCATCCGCCCGGCTGCAAGTACTACAGCTCGACCGTGATCGATCCCAAGCGGGGTGAACGGTGGTTCTGCAGCGAGCAAGAAGCAGTCGCTGTCGGTTGGCGGCGCACGAAGGTCTGTTGATCGAAGTCGGTATCAGCGGCTACGCTTCCCGGCTCTCGGAGGAAACGACAATGACGGCACCGCTCACCATCCGGCTGCATCCGGCCGACAACGTCGTCGTGGCGCGCATGGACATCCTGCCGGGCACCAAGATCGAAGGTGAGGTCGCCGCGGCGACGCGCGTGCCGCCCGGCCACAAGATCCTGACCCGGGCCATCAGGCAAGGCGAGCCGCTGCGCAAGTACAATCAGATCATCGGCTTCGCGACCGGAGATCTGGCACCGGGAACGCACATCCATACGCACAACTGCGCGATGGGCGACTTCGAGCGCGACTATGCCTTCTGCGCCGATGCCCATCCGACCGACTACGTGACGCCGCCCGCGACGTTCTTGGGCTATCGCCGCGCCGATGGCCGCGCGGCGACGCGCAACTATGTCGGCATCGTGACGACGGTGAACTGCTCCGCCGCGACCAGCCGCATGATTGCCGCGAAGCTCGAACCGTTGCTGGCGCAGTATCCCAATATCGACGGCGTGGTGCCGCTGACGCATGGCGGCGGCTGCGGCATGGCTGCGTCGGGTCTCGAAATGGATGTGCTGCGACGTACCCTCGCGGGCTACACGAGGCACCCCAACATGGCGGCGGTCGTGGTCCTGGGATTGGGCTGCGAGACCAACCAGATTGCAGGCCTGATGAACGCGGAGGGACTAAAGGAAGGTCCCAGACTTATTCCGATGGCCATCCAGGACGAAGGCGGCGTCGCCAAGACCGTGGGCCGTGCCGTCGATTTCCTGAAGGGGGTGTTGCCCGAGGCCAATGACGTAAAGCGCGAACCTCTGCCGGCCAGCGAACTGATCCTGGCACTGCAGTGCGGTGGCTCCGATGGCTATTCGGGCATCTCGGCCAATCCCGCGCTGGGCGCCGCGGTCGATCTCCTCGTGCGCAATGGCGGCACGGCGGTGCTGTCCGAAACCCCCGAGATCTACGGAGCGGAACACCTTCTGACACGCCGTGCCGTCAGCAAGGAGGTCGGTGAAAAGATCGTCGAGCGCATCCGGTGGTGGGAGGAGCATTGTGCTCGCACTGGCGGTGAGATGAACAACAACCCGTCGCCCGGCAACAAGGCCGGCGGCCTGACGACGATTCTGGAGAAATCGCTGGGTGCAGTAGCCAAGGGCGGCACAACCAACCTGGTCGACGTATACAAATATGCAGAGCTGATCACCGCAAAGGGGTTCGTCTACATGGATTCGCCCGGCTACGACCCCGTGTCCGCTACGGGGCAGGTTGCCGGCGGTGCCAATGTTTTGTGCTTCACGACGGGGCGGGGCAGCGTATTTGGGTGCAAGCCGACGCCGTCGCTCAAGCTTGCAACGAATACCTCCCTCTATAAGCGCATGACTGATGACATGGACATCAACTGTGGAAGTATCGTCGACGGTGAAGAAACAATCCAAGAGAGCGGCAGGCGGATCTTCGACCTTATTCTCGCCACGGCGTCGGGTCAGAAAACCAAGTCGGAAGCTCTGGGAATTGGTGACGACGAATTCGAGCCATGGAAGATCGGCGCTACAATGTGACGGTTCCTTGGGAGCCAACTTGACTTCCAAACGTTACTCACCCATATGCGGCCCTACGACTCACGAACTTGGCCTTGCTTTGGCGGCCCAGCCCACAGCGGCCACGGACTTTCCACCACGAGCTTTTCCCCAAATTCCACGGTTGTCGCAGACGGTTGCAGCGAGCGCTCCGTCAGCGCGCATTTGTGTGTCTCGTCTAACAGCCTAGGAGAGAGAGATGGCTACTGGTACGGTCAAGTGGTTCAACGCCACCAAGGGCTTCGGCTTCATCCAGCCGAGCGACGGCGGCAAGGACGTGTTCGTCCACATCAGCGCCGTGGAACGTTCGGGCCTGAACGGCCTCAACGAAGGCCAGAAGATCAGCTACGAGATCGCCACCGAGCGTGGCCGTTCGGCAGCGGTCAATCTGAAGGCCGCCGACTGACGGTATGAGAGTAGTCCCGCTCGTCGAACGTCCCGATCTGGTCGAGCAAGTCTCGGCCTGGGGATTCGCCGAGTGGGGCCATCTCAATCCTGGCCAGACGCTCGAACAGCGCACGGTCAGGGTCCGAGGAAAGATGAACGTGGATCGTGTTCCGATCGCGTTCGTCGCCCTCGACGAGGAAGACCGGATCGCCGGCACTGCCTCGCTCATTTTCGACGATCTCGAAGGCGACCCTCGCAATCCCTGGCTTGCGAGCGTCTTCGTCCCTCCCGAACATCGCAAGAAAGGTATCGCGTCGGCGCTTGTGCGCACCGTCGAGGATGCCGCGCGCCGGTTGGGGTACTCGCGTCTCTATCTTTTTACGTCCTCGGCCCCGACGCTATATGCCGGCCTTGGCTGGAGAGCGCTTGAGCTGCGTGACTATCGCGGCGAACATATCCAGGTGATGGATAAGTCGTTGTGAAGGAGTCCGCATGCCGGCCGATCTGCATTACCTGTCGCTCGACGAGGTCGCGCGGCGCCTGAAGGCGCGCAAGCTGTCGTCCGTCGAAGCGACGCAGTCGATGCTCGATCGCGTCGCCAAGGTCGACCCCAAGCTCAAGAGCTATGCGACGCTGACCCCGGAACGTGCGTTGGCCGACGCAGCGCGTCTCGACGCCGAGGCGGCGGCCGGACGATCGCGCGGCGCGCTGCATGGCGTGCCGATTGCGGTGAAGGATCTGTGCAATACGGCAGGCGTCGCGACCGCCGCGGGCATGGCAATCCACCGCTCGAACGTACCCGCGAAAGACGCCACGGTCGTGGCGCGCCTTAAGGAAGCGGGCGCTGTCATCCTGGGCAAGCTGCAGATGACGGAGGGCGCCTATGGCGCTCACCATCCCAGTATCCCGGCGCCGCTCAATCCCTGGAATGCTGCCTATTGGACGGGCTCTTCCTCGTCGGGCTCCGGTGCTGCAACGGCGGCCGGGCTCTGCTTTGCCTCGCTGGGGTCCGATACGGGCGGCTCGATCCGCTTTCCCTCGACGATGAACGGACTGAGCGGTCTCAAGCCGACCTGGGGCAGAGTGAGCCGCGCCGGCGTCTTCCCGCTGGGCGAGTCTCTCGACCATATTGGCCCGATGGCACGCAGTGCTCTCGATGCCGCGCTCGTCCTGAGCGTCATTGCCGGCGCCGACCCGGACGACGCGACGGCGACAGGATTGCCGGTGCCCGATTATGCAGCTGCCATCTCAACGGGCGTGAAGGGCAGGCGCATCGGTCTGCCGACGAACCTGCGTAATCTGGACAGCGATTCCGAGCAGGCGCTTGCCGGCGCGGTCGAGGCCTTCAAGAAGGCAGGCGCCACGATTGTCGATGTGACCCTGCCGCAGAGCTTCTTTCAGGCGTCCTACGATTGGGTGCCGCTCTGCGCCGTCGAGGCCGCCGTGGCGCATGTCGAAACCTATCCGAAGCATGCCGGCGACTACGGGCCCGTGCTGGCGGGTCTTCTCGACACCGGCCTGAAGCTCTCGGGGGTCGACCTCCAGCGGCTGCTGTTGCGGCGGGCGACGTTGAAGGGCGAACTCGACAAGCTTCTGGCCTCGGTCGATCTCCTGCTTCTGCCGGTGATGGAGCGGGCTGTCTGGTCGCTCGAGGCCCTGGCTGCGGGCGGCCGCGAGGTCGAGGCCGTTGCCGGCCGGCTGCGCTATACAGCGCCGATGGATATGAGCGGCCATCCCACGCTCACCCTGCCCGGCGGAATGACCCGCGACGCCGTACCGACCGGCTTCCAGATCGCTGCCCGTGCCTTCGACGAGGCGGCCATTCTGGCGGCGGGCCATGCCTATCAGCAGCTCACGGACTGGCACCTGAAGCGCCCGCCCTTGTGAGATGGTCCTCCCAGAAGACTATCTGGCTGCGTTGGACGCTGAATCTCCTTTCAATTATAATGAATGAATCGCCTTGGGGGAGGTGGGCAAGGCAGTGGGTGCATGAAAATTCTCCGCGATACAAATCTGCGCCTGCGCCCAAGCATCCTGACGCTGTTTGTCCTTCTGACGGTGCCTGTCTTCGCCGCCATCGTGGCGGTGAACTACGTGTCGAACGAGGGGATCGCCCGCGACAACGCTGAAAGCCTGCTGAAGCGTTTCAACGTCGAGGCGGTCGAGAACATCCAGAACGTCTTCGAGCCCATCAAGTCGCTGGTGCGTAGCGCGGCAGCCGTCGGCAGCGAGCAGCCCGACTTCTTCGAAAACAAGCGCTCGATCGCCTATCTCTTCAGCATTCTCCAGCACAGCCAGCGGATCGTCAGCGCCTATGTCGGTCTGACCGACGGTGCGTTCCGTCAGGCTCGCCAGATCGATCCGGCAGTCGAAATCCAGGGCAAGCTGCCGCCCCCCGGCACGCGCTATGCCGAACGCTGGATCGATCCGTCGCTGCGGTCTGCACCCGTCGATCACTATATTTTTCTCGATGCCGACCGTCGCGAGCTGGGCAGTTCGGAACTGACGACTTCCTACGATCCGCGGGCCCGCTTGTGGTATCGTACGGCGCAGCAGACAGGCGGGATTTCCGTCAGCGACGTCGACGTCTTCGCAACGCTTGGTCTTGTCGGCTTCACGGTCGGCGCACCGTTCTATCAGGACGGCAAGCTGCAGGGCGTAGCTGCCGCCGACATCACGCTCGACGACCTTTCCAACTATCTCGCCGAACGCAAGGTGAGCCCGGGCACGCTCTCCTACATTCTCGATCACCAGGGCCGGGTCATCGCCAACTCGGAGCGCGCCAAGACCTATGCCAGCCACGCCGGCCGCGTCGAACTGCAGCACATCACGTCGCTGGGCGACGAACTGCCCGCCGTGGCCTTCAGCTTTCGTCCGCGCGGCGACGAGCAGATGTTCTCCTTTTCCCATGGCGGCAAGGAATACGTCGCGAGTCTCACGACCCTGCCGGCATCGTTCGGAAAGAAGTGGCAGCTCTTCGTCGTCTCGCCGCTTTCGGACTTCACCAACATCTTTGCGGAGCACAACAACAAGCTATTCGCCTTCGGTCTGGTCGCCATCGCCCTGCAGATCTTCATCATCTATTTCCTGTCGAGCGTCGTTTCCGCGCCGCTGGAGAAGCTGGCGCGCAAGGTGACGCAGATTCAGGATCTCAGGAGCGGCGAGGCCCTGCCTCCGCTGCACTCGCCGATCCGCGAAGTGGCGCTGCTGTCGCGCGCGATCGACACGCTCGACGCTGCGGTGAAGTCGTTTGCCGCATTCGTGCCCATCGGCCTCGTCCGCGAATTGCTCGAGTCCGATCAGAAGCTCGAACTGGGCGGCCACAGCCGCTTCCTGACCATCTTCTTTTCCGATCTTGAGAGCTTTTCGACGCTGTCCGAGGAGCTGCCGTCGCAGGAGCTGCTGCTACGCGTGTCGGCCTATCTCGAAGTCGTGACCAAGGCCGTCAACGAGGAGCACGGCACCATCGACAAGTTCATCGGCGATGGCGTCATGGCCTTCTGGGGGGCGCCGTCGCTGCTCGACGATCATGCTTTACGCGCCTGCTGCTCTGCCCTGCGCATCCGCCGGGCGATGACTGCACTCAATGCCCGTTGGGAAGCTGAAGGCGGCAAGCCGTTGCGCATCCGCGTCGGCATCCACAGCGATGCCGTCCTGGTCGGCAACATCGGCTCCAAGGAGCGTATGAGCTATACGGTGATGGGCGACGGCGTGAACGTCGCGTCGCGCCTCGAAGGCATCAACAAGGAATACGGCACGCGCATCTGCATCAGCCACTCGGTCTTCAAGGAGGCGGGCGACCAGCTCTGCGTCCGGCCGATCGACGATGTGGTGGTCAAGGGTCGGCGGTCGAAGGTGCCGATCTACGAGCTGGTCGGTGCCTACGGGATGGGCGAAGAGTTCAAGCCCGATGCCGCCGCCGAGAAGCTTTGCCGCATGACGCGGGCCGCTTACGAGGCACTGATCGCCGAAGATTTCGCGCTGGCGCTCGAGCGCTATCGCGCAATCCTGACCGAGTATCCCGACGATACGGTAGCCAACGAGATGGCCAAGCGCCTCGTCGCTACGGAAGACACACCGCGAGTCCAGCGTCAGATGTCGCGCTGACCGAGAGATGGATCGCCGTTTCATGCTGGATGTTGCCAAGTCTTCCTCTGCCACGATGGTCTTGCGACCAAGCGAGTACACGGCTGCTCTGATCCAGGTCTTGCGGCGCCGGCCGGAATGCGTGAGGGGCGCGAAGGTCCTTGAGATGGGCTGCGGCAGCGGCGTCGTGCTGGCGGCGCTCGGCGCGATGGGAGCGGGCTCGTTGAGCGGTATCGACATCGAAGGCGAAGCCGTGGACAGCGGCCGGTCATTGCTGCGCGAACTCGGTCATGATGCCGAGCTTTTCCATGGCGATATGTGGCAGCCCGTCGCCGGTCGTCGCTTCGACCTGGTCGTCGCCAACTTGCCGCACTTTCCAATGGAGCATATCGAAGTGGCTGGCCGTCTGCCGACATGGAGTTCGGGAGGCGCCGACGGCCGGGAGTTTCTCGATCCCTTCATCGAAGGTCTGGCCGATCATTTCACTGCCAAGGCGCGGGCGGTTCTCACCCACAATGCCTTTGTCGATATCGAGCGGTCGCGCCGCCTTGCGGCGCGCCACGGACTCGGGCTCACGATCCTCGCCTCGGTGCTGGTCCATATCACCAACGAGAAACTCGCGTTGATGACTCCGTCGGTGCTGCTGGCGGAGGAGGGCAAGTCGATCCATCGCTATGGCCCGCACGTCTTTGCCGACTTTCATATCGTGGAGCTCTCTCCTCTCGGAACGCAGAACTGAGATGTCCATCCGGCATGGACTGTTCCTGGTCCTGGCATGGCTTGCCTTGTTCTCTGTTCCTGCTGTCCGGGCGGAAACGCCGGATGCAGCGCTGGCCGCGCTGCTCGCCGAGGCGCGTGCCGCCGCGGCAGTGCCCGGCGCCTGCGGTCATCCGGGCATCGACCGCCTCGTCCGGCTCTATTGCACCGGCAAGATTCGCATAGGCGTGCGCGAGTACTATCCGCTGTTCGGCACGCGCGAGGGCCAGGACCGTATCGGCTACGACGTCGATGTCGGCCGCGCCATGGCCGAGCGTCTTGGTGTCACGCCCGAGTTCACCCGCGTTAACGCCGCCAGCCGTATCCCGCTGCTGGCGGATGACAAGATCGACCTCACCATCGCCACGATGGGCCACAACGCCCAGCGCGACAGCCAGGTGCGGTTCATCCGGCCACACTATTATCAATCCGAAACCACGATCGTCGGCCCGAAGTCGCTGGAGATCAAGGATTGGTCCGACGTCGCCAACCGGACGATCTGTGTCACCGTCGGCAATGGCTCGAACGCACAGATCGTCTCTCACGGCGCCCGTCTGATGCTGTTCGACGAAGCCGGCGTGCTGCCCGACAGGCTGCGCGACGAGATCTGTACCCTGGCGGCACAGGACGACAGTTTCTTCGCCTACTATTTCACCGACCCGGCCTTCACCGCGCATTTCGACCAGAAGTTCGGCTTCGCCCAGGTACCCTGGGGGGTGGCTGTTGCCCTGGTGCCCGGCACCGATCGATTGGCAAAGGCGCTGGATCTGATCAGCCAGATCTTCCATCGCGACGGCGAGTTCCTGAAAATCGCCAGGGAAAATCACGTCGGCACCGGCTTCCTCGAACGCCAGCGCATGGTCTGGAGCCGGCCGGAGTGCAACACGGCTGCCGGCAATAGCGATCCGGCCTGCGTTCTGCCGGCGCTTTCCGCGGTGCTGGAGCCGACGCCCATCGCCAGGCGCGTTGCCGGCTTAGAAACCTGGATGGAAAGGCATACGGGAATTGCCCTGCAGCTCCCGATGTTCAAGACGATGCCGGCGTGGCAGCTCTTCAAGGCCGGCGTCATCAATTCGCTGATCCTGGTGGCCGGTGCGCTCGCCGCGACGCTGCTCTTCGCTCTGATCCTCGGTGCGCTCCAGAGCTCGCGCACCTTCGTGGCGCGCTGGCCGGCGCGGCTCCTCACCATCATCCTGCAATCCTCGCCGGTGGTGCTGACCCTGGTCATCTCAGCCGCCGTGGCGCATGCGCTCTTTCCCTATTCTTCTGCTGTCGCCATCGGGTCGGCCATCGTGGCGCTCGGCCTGATGAACGGCAGCAATGCCGGCCAGGCGATCGCCGAAGCCATGCATTCGCTGCGGACGGAGAAGGGCGGGCCGCCTGCGCCGACGGTCGAGCTGTACGGCCGCGCCGTCAGCCGGTCGGCCACGCAGATCGTCTCGTTTCTGATCAATGCGGCGAAGGGCACTCCCATCGCGAGCTTCATTGGCGCACCGGAGCTGCTCAGTGCGTTGACCGACATCACTTCCTTCGCCAGTGGCCGGGCCAGTACCTACTCGCTGCTGCTCGTGTTCTACATCGCCGTCGTGATCGTCGTGGTCTGGTTCTGCGGCAAGCTTCGGCTCTGGCTCGAACGCCGTCAGGTGACAGCATGAGCCGCGTCTCTGCCGATTTCCTGCCCCAGCTCCTGGCCGGGATGGTGGTGAATTTCGAGATCGCGGCGATTGCACTGGTGCTCGGCCTTGCCCTCGGTGGTCTGCTCACCTGGGTGAAGCTGGGCGGCGGCGTGGCAGGTGCGATCGCGACGACGCTTATCGGCCTGATGCGGGCGGCGCCGACCTTCGTTGTGATGTTCTTCCTGCTGAACATCATCCCGTCCGATGCAACCCTGTTCGGCGTCAATGTCGCGCCGTCCGGCCTCATGACGGTCGCTCTGTCGCTGGTGCCCTATGCCGCGGCCTATGTCGCGGACAATGGGAGCGAGGCCCTGAAGCAGCTCCGCGACGGCTCGCCGCTCGGTGCACTGCTCTTCCTGCCCAATGTGACGCGCGCCTATTTTGTGCTCGTGATGTCGTCCAGCGCCGGCGCCGCCATCGGTGTCAGCGAGGGTATCGCGGTGATCCTGCGCGGAGCCGAGCGGATGCCCACGCTCGGCGACAAAATGGTGCTCTTTGCCATCGGCATCGTCTGCTTCGGCATCACCCTGCAGGCGGGTTTTGCCCTGATGCGGCTGTTGCAGCATCGGCTCGGGCGCCTCGCATTGCGCAGCCGTCAGGGCTAGGCTGCCGGGATGAGCAATGATCTGCAGTATGCGTCCGTGTTTCGTCCGGGCCTGTTCGCCGGCCGCACCATCCTCGTCACCGGCGGCGGTTCCGGCCTGGGGCGGTGTACTGCACATGAACTGAAGTCACTCGGCGCGCGGCTCGCGATCGCCGGTCGCACGCAGGAGAAGCTCGACCGGGTAAAAGAGGAGCTGGGCGATCCCGACACCTTCACCTTTGCCACCGATCTCAGGCGCGAAGAGGGGGTCGAGGCCATGGTCGACGGGGTGCTGGCTTGGAGCGGGGGACGCATCGACGGGCTGGTGAACAACGCCGGCGGCCAGTTCCCGGCCCAGCTCAAGGACATCTCGCTGAACGGCTGGAACGCCGTGGTGAACAACAACATGACCGCGACCTTCCTGGTTTCCAAGGCGGTCTATCTCGGTGCGATGGAGAAACATGGCGGCGCCATCGTGAATGTCGGCGCCGATTTCGAGCTCGGCAATCCGGGCATGGGCCACAATGGCGCGGCGCGCGCGGGCCAGACCAATTTCACCTACACGGCCTCGGTCGAATGGGCGCATTCGGGTGTGCGTGTGAATTCCGTGCTGCCGGGCTTCATCGCATCCTCGGGGCTCGACCGCTACCCCGAGCGCGCCCACGACGTGCTGCGCGGCGTGAAGGCCCGTGTACCGCTGAAGCGCCACGGCACCGAATCCGAGATCGCAGCAGCCATCGTCTACCTGTTGAGCGATGCTGCGGCCTACGTCACCGGCACGTCGCTGCGCGTGGACGGCGGCCTGCACAATGCCGGGAAGTCGAGCTTCTACGAAGTGCCGGATCACGATCGCTCCAAGCCGTTCAACGGCTTTCCGCTCTACCGGCCCCCGAAGGTGCTGGAGTAGTCTCTCTCCCCCAACCTGGCTGAACAACCGGAGGACACGATGCGTATTGGCCGATTTTTCGCTGCCTTGTCTGTCGTCTGCACCCTGGGCGCCGTCGCGTCGCTTCCGGCCCACGCCCAGACCGCCAAGGCGGCGCTGAAAGATGCCGGCGGCAAGGACGTGGGCACCGTTCAGCTCATCCAGACGCCGCATGGCGTGCTGCTCAAGATGGCGCTGAAGGGCGTCGCTCCCGGCGAGCACGCCTTTCACATCCACGCCGTCGGCAAGTGCGAGCCGCCCTTCACCAGCGCTGGCGGCCATTTCAATCCCGCCAGCAAGAAGCACGGCATGGAAGCCAAGGAAGGCTCGCATGCCGGTGACATGCCGAACCTCTACGTACCCGCCAGCGGCGAACTGAAGGTCGACGTCGCCAATCACATGGTCACTCTCGCGAAGGGACAGCCGAACTCGGTGTTCGATGCGGATGGCTCGGCCATCATCATTCATGCTGGCGCCGACGACTATAAGACCGACCCGACGGGCAATGCCGGCGACCGCATCGCCTGCGGCGTCATCGTCGAATAACCGAACCTCACCGCTGTCCAGGACTGGAGTTGATAGAATGGATTTGGCCCGTTTCCCGCGTCGTCGCTACACGCATGCTCCCACACCGATCGAGCTGCTGCCGCATTTCACCAAGGCGCTGGCGGCGAGCTGCCCGGGCGGCGCCGGTCCCGAGATCTGGATCAAGCGCGACGATCTGTTGGGCCTCTTCCCCGGTGGCAACAAGACCCGCAAGCTCGAATTCCTGGCGGCGGATGCGCTGGCGCAGGGCGCCGACACGCTGATCACCTGCGGCGCGCCACAGTCCAACCATTGCCGCATCACGCTCTCGGCCGCGGTGAAGGAGGGGCTGAAATGCCGCTTCGTGATCGAGGAGCGCGTACCCGGTAGCTACAAGAAGGAAGCCGGCGGCAACAACTTCATGTTCGAGCTGATGGGCGTCGAGGCCATCACCGTGGTACCTGGCGGCTCGGACATGGGTGCGGCCATGTCGAAGGTGGCGCAGGAAGTCGCCTCGCTTGGCCGCAAGGGCTACATCATCCCCGGCGGCGGCTCCAACGCCATCGGCGGGCTGGGCTATGTCGCCTGCGTGCAGGAGATGCAGCAGCAGTGGTACGACATGGGGCTAGCGCTCGATGCCGTCGTGGTGGGCTCCGGCAGCTCGGGCACGCACGGCGGCATGGTGGCGGGCTTCTTCGGCAACAACATCAAGATCCCGCTGATCGGCATTGGCGTCAGCCGCGATCCGGCCGACCAGGAGCCGCTGGTCTACAAGGAAGCCCAGGCCGTGGCCGACCTGCTCGGCATCGGCAAGGTGCCGCGCGAAGCCGTGAAGAGCTTCGGCGGCTACTGGCAGCCGAAATATTCGGTGCCCAACGCCAAGATGGTGGAAGCCGTCCAGATGCTGGCGCGCACCGAAGGCATCCTGCTCGATCCGGTCTATACCGGGAAGATCATGGCGGGCCTGATCGGTCTGGCCCGCCAGGGTCACTTCAAGCCGAATGCCAAGGTGCTGTTCATGCACACCGGCGGCCTGCCCTCGCTCCACGTCTATGAAGACGTGGTGCTCGGGCGCACGGCGCTGAACGACTGACCGGCTATTCGACCTTGGCGCCGGACGCCTTGATGATCGGCGCCAGCTTCTTCTCGTCGTTGGCGCGATAGGCGGCGGTGTCCTGCGGGGATAGCCACATGTTGGTGGCGCCCTGCTGCTCGAACGCCTTCTTCACGGTCGGTGTTTCGAGTGCCTGCTTGGTGAGGGCCGAGAGCTTCTCGACCATCGCCGGCGGCAGGTTGGCCGGGCCGCAGACGCCACCCCAGGAGCTGATCTCGAAGCCGGGCAGGAACTCCGCGATCGTCGGCTTGTCGGGTACGGCGGGGTGCCGTTGCTTGGACGTCACGGCGATGCCCTTCACCTTGCCGCCCTTCATCAGCCCGAGCGGGCCGGGAATGTTGTCGAACATCATGTCGACCTGGCCTGCCAGGATATCCTGATGGGCGGGCGCGCTGCCCTTGTAGGGCACGTGCAGGATATTGACGCCGGCCATCTGCTTGAACATCTCGCCGGTGAGATGCGGGCTGGTACCGGCGCCTGAGGAGGCGAAGGAGTATTTGCCTGGATTGGCCTTGGCGAGCGCGATCAGCTCGGGGATGGTGTTTGCCGGGAAGTCGAGCCGCGTCATCAGGAAGTTCGGCACCGACCACAGCATGGCGATGCCGGTAAAGTCCTTGGCCGCATCGAACGGCAGCTTGGCATAGAGCGTCGGAGAGATCGCGTGTGCCGCGATGGTGTAGAGCCCGACCGTGTAGCCGTCGGGCGTAGACTTGGCGATCACGTCGGCGCCGATGTTACCGCCGGAGCCGGCTCTGTTTTCGATGATGAACTGCTGGCCGGTCAGCTCCGAAAGCTGGGCACAGACGATACGCGAGAGCGTGTCGGTCGGTCCGCCCGGCGGAAAGACCACGATGTAACGAACCGGCTTGTTCGGCCAGTCATCGGCCGCCCGTGCGATACCGGACGCAACCATGGGAGCCGCGAGCAGACCGCTGGAGAGCGCGAGCGCACGCCGTCGACGAAGAAACAACTTTGCCATCTTGAATGAGCCTCCACTGCTTTATAGTTGGGGCGCATCCTATATGAATCGGGCTCCGCCGGTAAATTACCGTTGAGACGGCGTAAAGTGCGCCACGAGCTGGTGCGCATCGCCTGGATAGAGCAGGCGAACGCTCGTGATCGGCACTTTGCCGCGCCAGGTCCGACGTTCGACGACGAGACAGGACGTGCCTTGTGGAACCCCAAGCTGCAAGGCTTCGGCGCGGCTCGCTGCCGTGGCGCGGATGCGATGCTCGGCTTCGGTCCAGGGCACCGTGTCGAGGAGCCATCGGCCGGGCGCGACTTCGATGAAGTTCTCGGCCTCTGCTTCGGGCACCGCCTTGAGATTGATCAGGCGCTCTTCCAGACAGAAGACCTTGCGTCGAGCGAAATGACGGCAGGAAATTTCGAGCAGACGTCCGGACGTCGCGGCGCCAAGAAACTCGCCGTCGCGGCGATCGCTGCGCCGCACCGTCCGGGAGATCACCTCGAAGCGATAGGGCTGGCCGAGTGCCAGCACCTCGGCCTTGATGTCGTGGATCTCCAGGATGGCCGCCTGCGAACTCGGCTGTCGCACGAAAGTGCCGGCCTTGCGTCGCCGCTCGACGAGGCCTGCATTGGCGAGCTGCGTCAGAACCTTGGCGACGGTCATGCGCGAGCAATCGTAGGCTGCCGCCAGCTCGTGCTCGGTGGCGATACGGGCGCCCGGCGCCAGCGCGCCCGACAGAATGCGGCCCTCGATGTCGCCCAGAATCCTCTGATGAAGCGACGCCGTCGTCCCCGCCTTGCCGGCTTTCCGCGTCATGCGTCCTGCAGCATGCGGGCGAGCGTCTGTCGATAGCGCCTGCCGATCTCCTCGCGCCGCACATGTCGGCCGCCGGTCACTAGCTTGCGTCCGGCGCGCCAGACGCAATCCACGAGACTGTGACGACCGGCGAAGATCCACCCGTCGAGCCATTGATCGTGACGTCGATGTACCAGAGCAGTGTCGCCGGCGTGCAGGCTGACGAGATCGGCCGGTGCGCCGACGGCGATGCCGCTCGCGCCTCCAAGGGCCTGACCGCCGCCGGCGAGAGCGCCCTCGAACAGGCGGCGTCCAGTCGAGGGAGTCGAGGTGCTGGCAAAAGCATTGCGCGAACGCAGCACGAGACGTTGCCCATACTCCAGAAGGCGCAACTCTTCGGCGGCATCGATCAGGACGTTGGAATCCGAGCCGACGCCGAAACTGCCGCCTTTGTCGAGGAAGCGGCGGGCCGGGAAGATTCCATCGCCGAGATTGGCTTCCGTAATCGGGCAAAGCCCGGCCACGGCACGGCGCGCGATCATGCCGTCGACCTCGATGTCGGTGACATGCGTCGCGTGGATGAGACACCAGTGCTCGTCGACGGGCAGCCGATCGAACAGGAGTTCCACCGGGCGCTTGCCGCTCCAGACCAGGCAGTCCTCGACCTCCTTGGTCTGTTCGGCGACATGGATGTGCACAGGCCCGCCGGCGGCCAGCGGCAGGATCGCGGCAATCTCCTCCGGAGTGGCAGCCCGCAAGCTGTGCGGTGCGATGCCGACGATGGCGTCCGGCAAGGAGGACACGGCTCGCCGGCTGGCGTCGATCAATCGACCGTACCGTTCGACGTCGTTGACGAACCGGCGCTGGCCGGACGCCGCAGGCTGTCCCCCGAAACCGGCATGGGCATAGAAGACCGGGAGCAGGGTGAGTGCGATGCCTGTTGCCGACGCGGCTGCGGCGATCCTCGACGCAAGCTCGGCGATATCGCCGTAAGGCGTGCCTTGGGTATCGTGGTGGACATAGTGAAACTCGCCGACGCGCGTGAAGCCGCCTTCGAGCATCTCCAGGAAGGCTTGCGCCGCGATGGCCTCGACATCGTCGGGCTCCATGCGGTCGACGAAGCGGTACATCGCCTCGCGCCAGGTCCAGAAGCTGTCTTCGCCGCTATCAAGACGGGGGCCGCGTTGCTCGGTGAAACCCGCCATGCCGCGCTGGAAGGCATGGCTGTGCAGGTTGGGCAGGCCCGGCAAGCCGATCTCGTGGCGCTCGTCCTCGACCTGCGCCGGTGCCCCGCGTGTAATGGCGTCGATGCGACCTTCGACCAGGGTGAGCCGCACATTGTCGGCCCAGCCCTCGGGCAGCAGCAGCGAATGGAACCACAGGCCGGTTCTGGACATGTGATTATGTATAGTCATAATAATGGCACCATGCAATGTGACCGGCTCTGGAAGAACGCCCGACTTGCCACCCTGGAAGGGGAAGGGCTCGGCGTCGTCGAAGGTGGACTGATCGCCGTGCGCGACGGCCGTATCGTCTATGCCGGATCCGCGGCGGAGGCACCGTCGTTCGAGGCGGCGGAGACCGTCGATTGCGAAGGGCGCTGGATCACGCCGGGCCTGATCGATTGCCACACCCACATCGTCTATGGCGGCAACCGCGCGCATGAGTTCGAGTTGCGCCTGGCCGGGGCAAGCTACGAGGAGATCGCGCGCGCCGGCGGTGGCATCGTGTCGACGATGCGCGCCACCCGGGAGGCGAGCGAGGAGGAGCTTGTCCGTGGCGCCCTGCCACGGGTCGATGCTCTCCTGCGTGAGGGCGTGACCACTCTCGAAATCAAGTCCGGCTATGGGCTCGATCTCGCCGCAGAGGAGAAATCGCTGCGTGCCGCCCGCCGCATCGGCGAGCTGCGGCCCGTGGCGGTGACGACGACCTTCCTCGGCGCGCACGCGCTGCCGCCTGAAGCGAATGGCGACAAGGACGCCTATATCGCCAGGGTCTGCGACGAGATGCTGCCGGCCGTCGCGCGCGCCGGTCTGGCCGATGCCGTCGACGGCTTCTGTGAAGGCATTGCCTTCACGCCGGAGCAGATCGGCCGCGTCTTCGAGGTGGCAAAGGCGCTTGGCCTGCGGGTGAAGCTGCACGCCGAACAGCTCTCCAATCTGGGCGGCGCACAGCTCGCTGCGCGCTACGATGCTCTGTCTGCGGACCATCTGGAGCATGTCGACGAGGCGGGCGTCGAAGCCCTGGCCCGGGCCGGCACCGTCGCCGTGCTGCTGCCGGGCGCCTTCTACTTCGTGCGCGAAACCCACAAGCCACCGGTCGATCTGTTGCGCCGTCATGGCGTGAAGCTCGCCATCGGGTCGGACAGCAACCCGGGTACGTCGCCGCTCACGTCGCTGCTGCTGGCGATGAACATGGCCGCGACGCTGTTCCGTCTCACTGTCGACGAGTGCCTGGCCGGAGCGACGCGCGAGGCGGCACGGGCGCTGGGTTGCCTCGATATGGTCGGCACGCTGGCGCCGGGCAAGTGGTGCGATCTGGCGATCTGGGACATCGAGCGCCCTGCCGAGCTGGTCTACCGCATGGGCTTCAACCCATTGCATGCGCGAGTCTGGAGGGGTCGATGAAGCCTGTCGTCCTGACGCCGGGAGAGGTCCCGTTCTCGGCCTGGCGCGATATCTATCGCGGCGCCGACGTCTCGCTCGATCCCGCTGCACTGCCCGCGGTTTCCAGGTCGGCAAAGGCGATTTCCGCCATCCTCGCCAAGGGCCAGCCGGTCTACGGCATCAACACGGGTTTCGGAAAGCTAGCCAGCGTGCGGATCGAGACCGCCGATCTAGCGGCCCTGCAGCGCAACATCGTGCTCTCACACGCCGCGGGCGTCGGTGCGCCGATGCCGGTTCCCGTAGCGCGGCTCATGATGGCGCTGAAGCTCGCGAGCCTTGCCCAGGGGGCCTCCGGCGTCCGCGGTGCCACGATCCGCATGCTCGAAGGATTGCTCGCCAAGGGCTTGACGCCGGTCGTGCCCCGACAGGGTTCGGTCGGCGCCTCCGGCGATCTGGCGCCGCTCGCCCATATGAGTGCGGCCATGATCGGCGTCGGCGCCTTCTTCGTCGGCGACAAGACCGTACCGGCCGCCGAAGCGCTCGCGGAAGCAGGTCTTGCGCCATTGCAGCTCGGCCCGAAAGAGGGGCTGGCCCTGCTGAACGGCACGCAGTTCTCGACGGCCTATGCGCTGGCCGGTCTCTTCGAGGCGGAGAATCTGTTCGGCGCGGCGCTGGTAACGGGCGCGCTGTCCACCGATGCCGCGCGCGGCTCGGATGCGCCGTTCGATCCGCGCATCCATCGCCTGCGTCGCCACAAGGGCCAGATCGACGCTGCCGAGGCCCTGCGCCGGCTCATGTCCGGGTCGGCGATCCGCGCCTCGCATCTCGTGGGCGACGAGCGCATTCAGGACCCGTACTGCCTGCGCTGCCAGCCGCAGGTCATGGGCGCCGTGCTCGATCTCCTCGGTCAGGCCGCGGTGACGCTCGAAACCGAAGCCAACGGCGTCACCGACAATCCGCTGATCTTCGCCGACACGACGGAAGCGCTGTCGGGCGGCAATTTCCACGCCGAGCCCGTGGCCTTCGCGGCCGACATCATCGCCATGGCGATCTGCGAGATCGGCTCGCTCGCCGAGCGGCGCATCGCCATGCTGGTTGATCCGGCGCTGTCGGGCCTGCCGGCGTTCCTGACGCCGCGGCCGGGCCTCAATTCCGGATTCATGATCCCGCAGGTGACGGCGGCGGCCCTCACCTCGGAGAATAAGCAGCGCGCCTATCCCGCCAGCGTCGATTCCATTCCGACCTCCGCCAATCAGGAAGACCATGTCTCGATGGCCGCGCACGGAGCACGCCGCCTGCTCGACATGGCAGAGAATGGGTGCGCCATTGTCGGCATCGAGCTGCTGGCGGCCGCGCAGGGCTGCGACTTCCATCGCCCATTGGCGTCGAGCCCGCCGCTCGAAGCCGTGCGGACTCTGCTGCGCCGCGACGTGCCGCATCTCGAAGACGACCGCCATTTCCATCCCGACCTGGAGAAAGCCAAGGCGCTGGTCGCCGAAGGCGCTGTGGTCAAGGCCGTCGGTGACGGCTTCCTGCCCGTATTGAATCGAAAGGGAACAGCATGACCCGCATCGATAACGCTCGCGTCGTCCGCGCGCCGCGCGGCACCGAGATTTCGGCCAAGAGCTGGCTGACCGAGGCGCCGCTGCGCATGCTGATGAACAACCTCGATCCCGATGTGGCCGAGAAGCCGGGCGAGCTGGTGGTCTATGGCGGCATCGGCCGGGCGGCACGCGACTGGGGCAGCTTCGACCGCATCGTCGAGTCGCTGCGCAAGCTCGACGCTGACGAGACGTTGCTCGTACAGTCTGGCAAGCCCGTCGGGGTGTTCCGCACGCATGCCGATGCGCCGCGCGTGCTCATCGCCAATTCCAACCTCGTGCCGCGCTGGGCGACCTGGGAGCATTTCAACGAGCTCGATCGCAAGGGACTGATGATGTACGGCCAGATGACGGCCGGTTCCTGGATCTATATCGGCAGCCAAGGCATCGTTCAGGGCACCTACGAAACCTTCGTCGAAATGGCGCGCCAGCATTATGGCGGCAACCTGGCTGGCCGCTGGATCCTGACGGCGGGCCTGGGCGGCATGGGCGGCGCGCAGACGCTGGCGGCTACTATGGCCGGCGCCTCGTGCCTGGCCGTCGAATGCCGGCCGAGCAGCATCGAGTTCCGCCTGCGCACTGGCTATGTCGACGTGCAAGCCAAGGACCTCGACGATGCACTGGCGATCATCGCGAAGGCGACGTCCGAGAAGAAGGCGGTCTCCGTCGCGTTGCTCGGCAACGCCGCCGAGGTTCTGCCGGAGCTGCTGCGCCGCGGCGTGCGCCCGGATTGCGTAACCGACCAGACGTCCGCACACGACCCGGTCAACGGCTACCTGCCCAAGGGGTGGACGCTCGCCGAGTGGGAGGCCAAGCGCGCCAGCGATCCGGCCGCCGTCACCAAGGCCGCCAAGCAGTCGATGGCGGGGCATGTGCGCGCCATGCTGGAGTTCCACAAGCTCGGCGTGCCGACGGTCGACTACGGTAACAACATCCGTCAGATGGCGCTGGAAGAGGGCGTGGCCGACGCCTTCAGCTTCCCAGGCTTCGTGCCGGCCTATATCCGTCCGCTGTTCTGTCGCGGTATCGGTCCGTTCCGTTGGGCCGCACTCTCGGGCGATCCCGAGGACATCTTCAAGACCGACGCCAAGGTCAAGGAGCTGCTGCCCGACAATAAGCACCTCCACACCTGGCTCGACATGGCCAGGACGCGGATCAAGTTCCAGGGCCTGCCGGCGCGCATCTGCTGGGTGGGATTAGGTGATCGTCACCGGCTTGGCTTAGCCTTCAACGAGATGGTGGCCAAGGGCGAACTCAAGGCGCCGATCGTGATCGGCCGCGACCATCTCGACTCAGGGTCGGTCGCCAGCCCCAACCGCGAGACCGAGAGCATGCGCGACGGCACCGACGCGGTGTCGGACTGGCCGCTGCTGAATGCGCTGCTCAACTGCGCCTCGGGCGCGACCTGGGTGTCGCTGCACCATGGCGGCGGCGTCGGCATGGGCTTCTCCCAGCATGCCGGCATGGTGATCGTGTGCGACGGCACGCCGGAGGCGGCCAGGCGCGTGGAGCGCGTTCTATGGAACGACCCGGCCACCGGCGTGATGCGCCACGCCGATGCGGGCTACGAAGACGCGATTGCCTGCGCCCGCGAGAAGGGGCTCAACCTGCCGAGCCTCTAACGCTCGGCAAAGGCCTTCTCGACGACGAAGTCGCCGGGCTCTCCATGATTGCCCTCGACGAAGTTCTGGTCGAGGAGCAGCTGCTTGGTGTCGGCCAGCAAGGCTGGGCTGCCGCAGATCATGACGCGGTCGTGCGCCGGCTCCAGCGCCGGTAGCGCGATCTCGCTGAACAGCTTGCCTGAGATGATCAGGTCGGTGATGCGGCTGCGGTTGCGGAACGGATCACGCGTCACCGTCGGGAAATAGATGAGCTGGTCCCGCACCATCTCGCCGATCAGTTCGTCCTTGGGCAGGCGCTCGGTGATCAGCTCGCCGTAGGCGAGTTCGGCGACGCGGCGGCAGCCGTGCAGCAGCACGACCTTCTCGAAACGCTCGTAGGTCGCGGGATCCTTGATGACGCTCAGGAACGGCGCCAGGCCGGTGCCCGTGCCGATCAGGTAGAGATTGCGGCCGTCCTTCACGTTGTCGATCACCAGGGTGCCGGTAGCCTTGCGGCCGACGATGACGTTGTCGCCGGTCTTGAGGTGCTGCAGGCGCGAGGTAAGGGGGCCGTCGGCCACCTTTATCGAGAAGAATTCGAGATTCTCCTGGTAGTTGGCGCTGGCGACGCTATAGGCGCGCAGAAGAGGCTTCTCGCCGAGGGCGAGGCCCATCATGGTGAATTCGCCGTTGCGGAACCGGAACGACGGGTCGCGCGTAGTGGTGAAGCTGAACAGCGTGTCGGTCCAGTGATGGACGTCGAGCACCCGCTCCTGAGTGAAACTGGCCATAATCGTTCGTACACAAACGACTCGGCCGGATCAAGGCAGCCTAACGGAGCTTGAGGAGCAGGGATTTCAAGGTTTCCCGCTCGGCCGGGGTCAGCGGCGCCAGCGTATCCTCGGTCGCCTGGAAGGCGTCGGAAACGGCGTCGTCGACCTTTTCCCGTCCCGCCGGCGTCAGCGCGACCAGCAGCCGGCGGCCGTCGTTTGGGTCGGCGCCCGTCTTGGTCAAGCCGCGCGCGGAGAGCCGGTCGATCACGCCCTTGATCGTGGCCACGTCCATGGCGGTCAGCCGGCCGAGCTGGTTCTGCGAGCAGGTGCCCACGTCGGCGAGCTTGGAGAGTGCCGCCCATTGCGTCGGAGTCAGGTCGCCGCCCATCAGCCTGTCGAAGAGGGCGACGTGGCGCTGCACAACCTGGCACAGGATGAAGCCGATCTGCTCGTCGAGGACATAGGGTCGGCGTGACGCTCGGCGGCTCATGGAAATGTTCTCCGATGCAGGGGGCCGGCAGCAATATGACGACCGACCCCGGCCGTGTGAAAGCAAGAACACACAAGCGCGCGGACCTGTATGATCGACCCAGCGGTTGATGCGCGAGGTGGCCATGTCTCAGTCCATGTCCGAACCGGGGCCTTTGTCGTTCCATGTGCCCGCACCGGCTGTGCGGCCGGGCGGCACACCGGATTTCAGCGACGTGAAGATCTCACGCGCCGGCGAGGTGCGACGCCCGGACGTCGACGTCGCGCCCGAAGATATCCGCGATCTTGCCTTCCAGATCATCCGCGTGCTGGACCGCAACAGCGAGGCGGTAGGACCCTGGGCAGGGCTGCTCACCGACCAGGAGTTGCTCGACGGCTTGCGCCACATGATGACCTTGCGCGCCTTCGATGCACGCATGCAGATGGCGCAGCGTCAGGGCAAGACCTCGTTCTACATGCAGCACCTTGGCGAAGAAGCGGTGAGCTGCGCCTTCCGCAAGGCCCTCGAACCTGGCGACATGAACTTCCCGACCTACCGGCAGGCAGGCCTGCTGATCGCCGGCGGCTATCCCATGCTCGACATGATGAACCAGATCTACTCCAACGAGCTCGACCCGATGAAAGGGCGCCAGCTGCCGGTGATGTATTCGTCGCGCGAGCACGGCTTCTTTTCGATCTCGGGCAACCTCGCGACCCAGTATATCCAGGCGGTCGGCTGGGCGATGGCCTCGGCGATGAAGCGCGACACGCGGATCGCCGCCGGCTGGATCGGCGACGGCTCGACCGCCGAATCCGACTTTCATGCCGCGCTGGTCTTCGCCTCGACCTACAAGGCGCCGGTCGTGCTCAACATCGTCAACAATCAATGGGCGATCTCGACCTTCCAGGGCATCGCCCGCGGCGGCGCCGGCACCTTCGCCGCGCGCGGCCTGGGCTTCGGCATTCCGGCCTTGCGGGTCGACGGCAACGACTATCTTGCGATATACGCCGTCGCGCGGTGGGCCGTGGAGCGGGCGCGCCGCAATCTCGGTCCGACCATCGTCGAATACGTGACCTACCGCGTCGGCGCGCATTCGAGTTCAGACGATCCTTCGGCCTATCGACCCAAGGCCGAGTCCGATGCCTGGCCGCTCGGCGATCCCGTGCTGCGATTGAAGAACCACCTGATCCACCGCGGCGTCTGGTCGGAAGATCGCCACAAACAGGCCGAAGCCGAAGTCATGGCGGCCGTCATTGCCGCCCAGAAGGAAGCGGAAACCCATGGCACTCTGCATACCGGGCCGCATCCATCGGCCCGCGACATGTTCGAGGGCGTCTATGAGCAGATGCCGCCGCACCTGCGCCGGCAACGCCAGCAGGGCGGAGTCTAGCCCATGCCCCGCAGGACCATGGTCGAAGCGATCCGCGACGCAATGGATGTCGCCATGCAGCGCGACGACAATGTCGTCGTCTTCGGCGAGGACGTCGGCTACTTCGGTGGCGTCTTTCGCTGCACGCAGGGTCTTCAGCAAAAGTTCGGTTCCAACCGCTGCTTCGACGCACCGATCAGCGAGTCCGGCATCGTCGGCACTGCCGTCGGTATGGCCGCCTACGGTCTCAGGCCCTGTGTCGAGATCCAGTTCGCCGATTACATGTATCCAGCCTACGACCAGATCGTCTCGGAGGCGGCGCGGTTGCGCTATCGGTCCAATGGCCAGTTCACGGCTCCTATGGTCGTTCGCATGCCGACCGGCGGCGGCATCTTCGGCGGCCAGACGCACAGCCAAAGCCCGGAGGCGCTGTTCACCCATGTCGCCGGGCTCAAGACCGTCGTGCCGTCCAACCCTTACGACGCGAAGGGATTATTGATCGCGGCCATCGAGGACAACGACCCCGTGATCTTCCTCGAACCCAAACGGCTTTACAACGGCCCCTTCGACGGCCATCACGACCGGCCCGTGACGCCGTGGGCACGCCATCCCCAGGGCGAAGTTCCCGACGGCCACTACACCGTGCCCCTGGGCAAGGCCGCGATCCGTCGTGAAGGCAGCGCGGTGACGGTGCTGGCTTATGGCACCATGGTCTTCGTCGCGGAAGCGGCTGCCACCGAAACCGGCATCGATGCCGAGGTCATCGACCTGCGCACGCTCATGCCCTACGACCTCGAGACGATCGTCGCGTCGGTGAACAAGACCGGACGCTGCGTGATCGTGCACGAGGCGACGTTGACGTCCGGCTTTGGCGCCGAGCTGAGCGCACTGGTGCAGGAGAATTGCTTCTACCAACTCGAAGCGCCCGTCACGCGCGTTGCAGGGTGGGATACGCCTTACCCGCATGCGCAGGAGTGGGACTACTTCCCGGGGCCGGCGCGGATCGGGCGCGCCCTCAGGGCCGTGATGGAGGCCTGAAATGGGAATCCGCATCGTCAAGCTTCCCGATGTCGGCGAGGGTGTGGCCGAGGCCGAAGTGGTCGAATGGCATGTCACGGTCGGCCAGTCGGTGCTGGAGGATCAGATCCTCGCAGCCGTCATGACCGACAAGGCGACCGTCGAGATCCCGTCGCCGGTTGCCGGCACGGTGGTGGCGCTGGGTGCCGAGGTTGGCGGCGTGCTGGCCGTCGGGGCCGAATTGGTTCGGCTCGAAGTGGCCGGCGACGGCAATGCCGAAGTCGCCGCCGCACCGCGCGAAGCGCCGGCCGCACCGCCGCCCGCGCAACCGCTCGCGGCAGCGCCGGCGCCGAAACTCCCGGTGCCGCCTCCAGCTTCGCCGTCCACAGAATCGGTTACGTCATCCATGCCAACGAGCCGTACGCCGATGGGACCGCCCCGGCCTCCGGGCGAGAAGCCGATTGCATCTCCGGCAATACGCCGCCGCGCGCGCGATGCCGGGGTCGATTTGCGTCAGGTGCGTGGCACGGGGCCGGCGGGCCGAATCAGCCATGACGATCTCGACACCTTCTTGCGCGCCGGCGCGACGTCGGCCAAGGCCGCGCGCGTGACAAACACCGAAGTCGCAACCGTCAAGGTCATCGGCCTGCGCCGGCGTATCGCGCAGAAGATGGCGGAGGCCAAGCGCCGGATCGCGCACTTCTCTTATGTCGAGGAAATCGACGTCACGACGCTAGAGGAGCTGCGCTCGGCGCTGAACGCCGAACACAAGCAAGACCGCCCACGGCTGACCCTGATGCCATTCCTCATGCAGGCGTTGGTCAAGGCGGTTGCCGATTTCCCCGAGATGAACGCGCTGTACGACGACGAGACGGAAACCATCGAGCGGCACGGCGGCGTGCATATCGGAATCGCGACACAGACGTCGTCAGGCCTGATGGTGCCGGTCGTTCGCCACTGCGAATCGCTCGGCCTCTGGGAGTGCGCGGCCGAAGTGCTGCGGCTCGCCGAGGCCGCGCGGGAAGGTCGCGCGACCCGCGCAGAACTCACCGGCTCGACACTCACGATCACAAGTCTCGGCGCACTGGGCGGCATCGTCACGACGCCGGTGATCAATCGGCCAGAAGTCGCGATCATCGGCGTCAACCGGCAGGTCGTGCGGCCGGTGTGGCAAGGTTCGCAGTTCGTGCCGCGGACCATGATGAACCTGTCGTCGTCGTTCGATCACCGCGTCATCGACGGCTATGTCGCCGCCCGCTTCGTGCAGCGCATCAGGAGCTTGCTCGAGACGCCGGCGACGCTTTTTCTAGAGGCGTGAAATGGCCGGAATAACAGCCAAGGTACTAATCGTCGGCGGTGGACCCGGAGGTTACGTCGCCGCCATTCGTGCAGGCCAGCTCGGCCTCGATACCGTGCTTGTCGAGCAGGGCGGTGCCGAAGGCGGATTGGGTGGCACCTGCCTCAATGTCGGCTGCATCCCCTCTAAGGCCGTCATTCATGCCGCCGACGCCTTTCATCGCGCCGTCGAACAGACGGCCGTCACGCCCTTCGGCCTGCGTGTCGAACACCCGGCGATAGATTTCGCGCGGACGGTCGACTGGAAGGATGGCATCGTGGGTCGCCTGACCAGCGGCGTCGGCACCCTGCTGAAGCGCCACAAGGTGAAGATCGTGCAGGGCCATGCCGAACTGATGGACGGCAAGACCTGCAAGGTCGAAACCGATACGGGACCGCAGACGATTCGTGCCGAGCATGTGGTCCTGGCGACGGGATCGGTCGCCGCGTCGCTGCCGTCGCTGCCGTTCGGCGGCAAGGTGATCTCTTCGACCGAAGCATTGTCGCTGCAGGCTGTGCCCGAGCACCTCGTCGTGGTCGGCGCTGGCTACATCGGCCTCGAACTCGGCACGGCCTTCGCCAAGCTCGACGCCAAGGTGACGATCGTCGAGGCCGAGGATCGCATCCTGCCGGCCTATGATGCCGAGCTGGTAAGACCTGTGGCCAAGCGTCTGCAGGCGCTGGGTGTCGATATCCTGCTGCGCGCCCGCGCGTCGGGCCTCGCCGAAGCGGGCGACGCGGTGCTGATCGAAGACGGAAATGGATCGAAGCGCAGCCTGCCGGCGAAGCGCATCCTCGTCGCCACCGGCCGCCGGGCCCGGCTGGAAGGCTTCGGCCTGGAGCGGCTCGACCTCACGATGAACGGTCCCTTCGTGGCCATCGACGAGCGCTGCGCCACGTCGATGCGCAACGTCTGGGCGGTGGGCGATATCACCGGCGAGCCGATGCTGGCGCATCGCGCCATGGCGCAGGGCGCCGTGGTTGCCGAGGTCATTGCTGGCCATCGCCGCGTTTTCGACAGCGCCGTGATTCCCGCTGTCTGCTTCACCGACCCCGAAATTGTCACCGTCGGCCTGTCACCGGAGGCGGCACGTCAGGCCGGCCGCGAGGTGCGCGTCGCCAGTTTCCCGTTCCAGGCCAATGGCCGCGCCTTGACCTTGGGCGCCGAGGACGGCTTCGTACGTGTGACGGCGCGGGCCGACAATCACCTGGTTCTGGGCTTCGCTGCGGTCGGCGCCGGGGTGTCGGAACTCGCCAGCGGCTTTGCCCTCGCCCTCGAAATGGGCGCCCGTCTGGAGGATATCGGCGGCACCATCCATGCGCATCCGACTCTGGGCGAGGCTTCCCACGAAGCCAGCCTGAGGGCGCTCGGCGAGGCGCTTCACATTTAGTATGGCTTGCGCCGCTCGATGTACGGCGATCTCGTCGATCGGATCAGCCGAAGCGCTGATTACCGACGGCGTCGAAGCGGCTGCCGAGGCGATAGCGCGAGGAGGGGTGCAGGCAGCGCACCATTGTGACCGGCGTGGTGCGCGTCCAGGTGCGGCGCGTCAGCAGCAGACACGGTTCGGGTGCCGTGATCTTCAGATGCGCTGCCTGTTCGTCGGTCGGCAGAACGGCATCGACGACATGCTCGATCTCGTCGAACGGCACGTTCTGCACCAGATAGTCGCCCGGCGGCACGGTGCTGAAATCCTGATCCAGGAAGTTCGGCACGACGCTCGGGTTGACGTAGCGATCTTCGAGCTGCACCGGGACTTCGTTTTCTAGGTGAAGGCACACCGCGTGATAGACCGACGCGCCGGCCTGCAGGCCGAGCCAGGCGGCGACGTCGGGAGGGGCCGCGACCCGATCGGCGGCGAGCGGAGCGCAGCGATAGTCATGGCCGCGCTGGCGAACCTCGCGGCCGATGCTGGCGATCTGCAGCAGCGTCAACTGCGGCTTGTCCTGCGCAACGAAGCTGCCGACACCGGCGATGCGCACGACGCGCCCCTTCTGCACGAGGTCGCGCAGGGCGCGGTTGACGGTCATGCGCGACATGCCGAACTGCTGGACCAGCTCGTGTTCCGACGGCAGGCGATGGCCTGGCGGCCAGGAGCCATCCTGGATGCGCCGGACGATATAGTCCTCGACCTGCTGATAGCGTGCCGTCGGTGCCATGCGCTCCTCTAGTGATCGGCCGCCATGGCTTCAACGCGGATCTCCTCGGTGAGCCGCGCCTTCAGCGCCATGAACTCGGAGGAGGTCTTGATCGTGTAGTGGCGCGGATGCGGGAAGTCGGCTTCGACTTCGGCCTTGATACGGCCGGGCCGCGCGCTCATCACCACGACGCGGCTCGCCATGAAGATCGCCTCGTCGATGTCGTGGGTGACGAACATCACCGTCTTCTGCGCCTGCTCCCAGATGCCGAGCAGCAGCTCCTGCATCAGCACGCGCGTCTGGTTGTCGAGTGCGCCGAACGGCTCGTCGAGCAGCAGGATCTTGGGGTCGTTGGCCAGCGCCCGGGCGATCGCCACGCGCTGCTGCATGCCGCCGGAGAGCTGCTTGGGATAGTGCTTCTCGAAGCCGCGAAGGCCGACCTGCGCGATGAAGCGCTCGCTGATGTCGCGCTGCTCCGCCGCCGGCATGTTCTTCTCGCGCAGGCCGAAGCAGATGTTCTCCTGCACCGTCAGCCAGGGAAACAGCGTGTAGCTCTGGAACACTACGCCACGGTCGGCGCCCGGCCCGTCGATCGGCACGCCGTCGAGCAGGATCTCGCCGGTCGTCGGTGTCTCAAGGCCGGCAACGAGGCGGAGCAGGGTGGACTTGCCGCAACCCGAGGGGCCCAGCACCGTGATGAAGTCGTTGTCGCCGACTTCGAGAGAGACCGGCTGCAGCGCCTGGGTCGGCGGCACGCCACGACGGTTACTGGCAAAGGTCTTGCCGACGCCGCGGATCGACAGCCGGCTCATCGCTGGAAGCTCCAGGCGAAGAGGCGCTGATTGACCCACTTGAACATCAAGTCGGAGACCAGCCCGACGAGGCCGATGACGACGATGCCGGCAATGATGTGATCCGTCGCCATCAAGGCCTGGCTATCGGTGATCATGTGGCCGATGCCGGACGACGCGCCGATCAGCTCGGCGACGATGATATAGGTCCAGCCGAGTCCCAGCACCTGGCGCAGCGCTTCGGCGATCTCGGGGGCGGCGCCCGGCAGCACCACTCGGCGGATGGCGGCGGTGTCCTTGCAGCCCAGCGTATAGGCTGCCTCGATCAGGTCGCGGCGCGTGGCGCTCACGATCATGGTGATCATCAGGGTGAGCTGGAAGAAGCAGCCGATGAAGATGACGGTGAGCTTCTGCGCCTCGCCGATGCCGACCCACAGGATCAGGAGCGGGATGAAGGCCGAGGCCGGCAGATAGCGGGCAAAGGAAACGAAGGGCTCGAAGAAGGCCTCGATCGGCTTGTAGGTGCCCATGGCGATGCCCAGCGGTACGGCAATGACGGCAGCGAACAGAAAGCCGCCGACCACGCGCCAGATCGTCATGCCGACGTCGAAGCTGAAGCCCTGCGTCGCGAAGAGGTCCCAGCCGGACAGCAGCGTCTGCCAGGGCGAAGCGAGGAAGTGCTTGGGGACCGCGCCACTCCAGGTGATGAGCGCCCACAGGCCCACGAAGCCCACGAAGAAGGCCACGCCGAGGAGAGTTCTTTTCTCCCGGCTGACAGGAACAAGTAGTTTCATAAGTCGCTTTTCTTGGCGCGAGGCCGGGAGCGTGCCCTTCGCAGGCACGCTCCCGGTGAAGGCGTCAGTTCAGGAACGTCGTGTCGAACAGCGTGTCGAGATTGGCGGGCTTGGCCTTGATGACGCCGATCTCGAGGAGCAGCTCGGCCGCTTCCTTGTTGAATGCCTGGATCTCGCCGTTGAAGAACTTCTTGTTGGCTTCGCGGTCGGCCCACTTGATCTTGGACTGTGACTTTTCGAACTGCTCCGGCGTCTGCTTGACGTCGGCGCCCATGATCGTGAAGGCCTTCTTCGGCTCCTTGTTGATCATCTCGAGGGCCTGAAAGTAGCTCTCGGTCAGCGCCTTGGCGGCCTTGGGATTCTCCTTGATGAACTTCGGCGTGCAGCCGAACGTGTCGAACACCATCGGGTACTGCAGCGAATCGGCAATCAGCTTGCCCGATTCCGGTTTGTCGCGGACCAGGCTGAGATAGGGCTCGTAGGTCACGGCGGCGTCGAGGTTGCCGGTACCGGCCACGAAGGCATTGGCCGCGGGTGCGGGTTCGAGCGTGACGAGGTTGACGTCCTTCAAGGTCAGGCCGTTCTTCTTCAGGATCCAGGCCAGCGTGAAGTGCGGGTTGGTGCCCGGCGCAGAGGCCGCTACCGTCTTGCCCTTGAGGTCCGCCACCTTGGAGATGGTGTTGCGCGCGACGATGCCGTCCGAGCCCATGCCCTGGTCCATCTTGAAGAGCTGGGTCGTGGCGATGCCGTTGGCGTTCCAAACGATCCAGGTCTCGACCGTCGTGGCTGCGCACTGGATGTCGCCCGAGGCGATGGCGAGGTGGCGGTCCTTCTGCGGGATCTTCTTGATCGAGACGTCGAGGCCGTTCGCTTTGAAGATGCCGGCCTCCTTGGCCAGCGTCAGCGGGGCAAAGCCGGTCCAGCCGGAAATGCCGATGGCGACTTTGGTTTCCTGCGCCTGGGCGAGCGCCGAGCTGCCGGCAAGGACGGCGAGCGTGGCGAAGAAGGTCTTGAACGATCTCGACATGAAAGACTCCGTTTATGGGTCGATGGGGCTGAACGATTACGAACGATGGATGACAGGGAAGATCGGCGCGTCGAAGGGATCGCCGTCCTTCATGGTGAGGCCGGTGAAGGGCGGCGAGCCCTTGCCGGCACGCTGGGCATAGATGGCATCGTCGCCGACCCAGCGCGCCGAGAAGACACGGCGCATTCGCGGCGAATGATTGGCCGGCGCGCCGTGCACCGTGCGGAAGCTGAAGGCGATGGCATCACCCGGCTCCATCTCCCAGCCGACGATGTCGAGTTCACCGCGCTTGGCCTCGATATCCGGCATGACCTCGAAATCGTCGTTGGCGTAGAGGCGGGTGCCGTCGAAGCGCATCGGGCGGAAGCCCTTGCCCCAGAGATGCGAACCGCGCACGCATTCCATCACCACGTCACGCGACACGGGGTCGAGCGGGATCCAGAAGCTCACGCTCTGCCGACCTTCCACGCAGTAGTAGGGCTGGTCCTGATGCCAGGGCGTCACGGTGCTGCCGCCGGGTTGCTTGACGAGCACATGGTCGTGGAAGAAGCGCGCGGTTCTGGAGCCCATCAGGTCGGCGGCGATCTCTGCCGCGGGCGACTTCATCACGAAGGCTTCGAACTGGGGGATACGCTGCCAGTTGCACAGGTCCTGGAAGAATGGGGCGGAGCCGTCGGCCGGTCGGACCGTCCGTTCCAGCGGGCTGGGATTGGCCATCAGGGCATCGATACCTGCTCGCAAAGGCTCGACCCAATCCTTGAAGATCCCGCGCAGCACAATGGCGCCATCGGCCTGGTAGGCAGCCACGGCGCCATCCTGCTCAGAAAATGCTCGCTCCCCGCTCATGCATCCCCCTTCTGCTTGTCTATACAAGTTAAGACAGCAGAAACCGCGCCAAGCAAGAGGGCAATCTCCACCTGGCGTGCGAAAGCGGAGAGCTCCTGAATTAGGCTTGGATCGATCCTGCCACCCGATGGGTCGCTGCGTTGAGCCTATTTCATGTATTCATTGTGTAAATTATGAGAGGCAAGGCAGACAGGGCTCGCTGGTCATAGTGCGGCGCTGCGTCGGTCCACACATTGTCAGGGACCGGGTCAGCCCGGTCGCTGAGCCGGGTTACGGCTTCCGTCAGACCCAGCGCCGCCCGTTCAGACTCGCTGAACCACGGCGCCTCGCGCCAGGCCGCCTAGGTGTAGAGCCGTTCGTCCGTCTCGCCACCCTTCTTCAGGTCGCTGGCGTGCATGGTCACGCACAGGCCGTAGCCGTTGATCTGGCTGGTCCGCAAATGAACCAAGTCGAAGATCCGCTTGGGCAGGCCGGCCTTGATCGAGCTTTCGTTCAGCGCCATCAGCGCCGGCATGGCGCCGGGAACAACCACGGTGGGGTGCTTCACTCGTGCTTGTATGGCGACCGCTTCGAGGCCAACCCCAAGCATCCCTACTGCGTTGCCCATCGCATGCTGGGCTCGTCGGACGAGGCCGCCGAGGACGTGTCTGCGTCGACATGCTGCGTGCCCGGGACGCGAAGAGCCGCTGGGAAGCCTCCAACGAAAAAGGTGGAGAAGAGAAGCCAGCCGCAGTAGCGGTTGCGCCGGGAACCATCGGCTCCGAGCAGGAGGCGTTGCTGGCCGACTCCGTTGGACTCGCGCTGCTTGTCGTCTTTCAGACGCTCGCACCGGGGGAGCGTGTCGCCTTCGTGCTAACTCGCGAGCCGCGCTCGTAACGCACAGGTCGCTTCGGTCAATGAGGCGGCCGGCATTGTCGTGCCGCCGAACGGCAGGCTCCTGCTGGTGCTGCGCACCAGGTCGCCGATGGCCTTATCGTGGTGATCGAAGCCATTGCCGGTCCGCAGCAACTGAAGGAACTCGACCTGACCGTGCTGTAAAGCGCCTCCATATGGTCACGATCCGGGTTGGGCGACTGGCAACCCAATGCGCCGTGGGTCGTTCATTAGGGACGAATGGAGGCTTCAATGGTGCATGTTGCAAAATTCGCTGTTCTTGCTGCCTTTGCGGCGACGCTGGCTGCGTGCGGCAACAACCCGACGGATCGAGCCCTGACGGGTGGCGCTCTCGGCGCCGGTACCGGCGCAGTGGTGGGCTCGACGATGGGCGCGCCGGTTGCCGGCGCTGTTGTCGGCGGCCTGGGTGGCGCCGCGATCGGCGCTGCGACGACCCCGCGTAACGACTACTACTACAGGGGCTACTGACCGACGCGAGACGCGGGGAGCTGATCTTGCAGCTCTCCGCGTTGATTCCGCGTTCAACGGCAATGCTAGCGAATGTCCTGATCGTCTGCTCAAAGAGTTTCGCAAAGCCTGCGCCATCGAGGCCGACCATATCGAAGCCCAACGTTTGAAGACGCTCGATCACGGCGATGTCCTTCAGCACAATCAGCAATGCCGCATGCAGGCGCGCACGCGCCGGCTCCGGAGTCTCCTTGGGCGCCAGCACTCCCATCCATGTCGTTTGCACGAAGCCAAGCGCAACCGTCTCGGCGGCCGTCGGAACCGTGGGAAAGGCGACGGGCCGCTCAGCGGTCGTGACGCCTAGCGCGATCAACTGTCCGGCGGCGACCTGTTGGGCCGCCGCGGCAAAGGTGACGACACCGGCGTCGATGTTGTCGGCGAACAGGTCCTGGATAAGCGGTCCGCCGCCACGATAGGGAATATACGCTACTGTGGCATTCCCTGCAGCGCGCAACAGTAGTTCGCTGGTGAGATGCTGCGAACTTGCAATTCCCGGTATGCCGACGTTGAGCGCGCCAGGCTTTGCCTTGGCTCTGGCCACGTAGTCGGCCGGGGTCTTGAGGCCGGAGCGAGGATGGGTGAACACGCCTTGCGGCGTGCATGCCGCCAAGGTTACCGGCGCGAAAGACGCGCGTACAGACACGGTGCCGGGAAGCGGCAAGGCCTCTGTGGCGGCGAATGTGTCGTTCGCCAGGAGCACGGTGTATCCGTCCGGTTGGGTGCGCGCCGACGTTTGTGTCCCGACCCGGCCCGAGCTTCCGCCGATACTGTCGATCAGGATCTTCTGGCCGAGCTGCCTGCCGAGCGGTGCCTAGATCACGCGCGCAAACGTATCGACGCCGCCGCCCGCGGGCCAAGGCACGACGATACGCAGCGGCCGCGGCGCATCTTGAGCACGCGAAATATTGGGCGACGCCGCCGCTGCACCGGAAAGAAGAAGGGCAAGGCGACGGCGGGTGAATGCGGGGGCTGGCATGGAGAACCTGTCGGTTGAGGGCTCGTCCGAAGGTGGCAGCGCTGACCGTTGCGTTAAATGAAACGTCCAATCGAATTGCGGCACGCGAGAGGGAGCGGCGTTCCCGGCAATCTCTTCCTATGAAAAATTCCAGTGGTTCATCCCCGGCGTCCGTCATAGGGAGGAGGGAGCAAGGGAGTTCTGTCATGTCTCAGTCGCCGCACGGCCCGCTGCAGGGCGTCAAGGTCGTCTCCTGTTCGACGGCACAGGCGGGTACCGTGCCGTGGATGTTGATGGCCGATCTCGGCGCCGACGTGATCAAGATCGAGACGCCGGACGGCGGCGATTCTTCGCGTCGCATGACTGTGCTGCCAGGAATGGGCAGTACTTTTTTCGAGACCAACAATCGCGGCGTGAAGAGCGTGACGTTGAATCTCAAGTCCGCAGAAGGTCGTGCGATCCTGCACAAGCTCACCGCCCGCGCCGACATCTTCGGTCAGAACTTCCGGCCAGGCGCTGCCGAGAAAAACGGCTTCGGCTGGGAGGAACTGCACAAGATCAACCCGAAGCTCGTCTACGTCTCGATCTCGGGGTACGGTCCGAAGGGGCCACATGCCCATCTGCCGGGCACCGATTCGATGGCGCAGGCTCTGGGTGGCATTGCCGAAGCCTATTCCATGCCCGGCCAGAAGATGCGCACAGGCGTCGTTTCGGTGGCCGACGAGACCTGCGCCTTCCTGGCCTTCGGCGGCGCGCTGGCGGCATTGACCTATGCCCGCACGACCGGCATTGGCCAGAAGATCGACCTGTCGCTGCTGGGCGGTCAGGTCCGATTGATGGGCTGGACGCTCACGACCGCGATGTGGCGCAACCAGAATCCCATCACCGGGCAGGCGCGTATTACCGGCACGGTCGAGCGGCCTGGCATCAGCGCCAGTTTCAACGATCGCGACGGCAAGCCTCTGGTCTTCCAGCTTGTCGGGCCGGAAGACTGGCAGGACGCGATGACGTCGCTCGGCTTCTACGACCGGCTGAAGGCGGCGGGCTTCGAGAAGCTGGGCGTGATCATCGAAGATGTCGGCCGGCGTGCCGATCTGCTGGCATTGCTCGACGAACTCTTTGCCACCGGCACCCGCGAAGATTGGGTGGCGAGGCTGCGTGGAGCCGACATCGTCTCGGCGCCGATCAACACCCTGCTCGAAGCCTCGAACGATCCCGATGTAGTGGCCAACGGCTATGTCACTCATGTCGAGCATCCGAGGCACGGTCGCCTCAAAGTGCATGGCACGCCTTGGCAGTTTTCCGAAACGCCAGCGAAGCCTGGCATCGCGCCGGAACTCGGAGAACACAACGATGCGGTGCTCGGTGAGCTGGGCTACGGCCCGGCCGAACTCGCCGACCTGCGGGCGCGGAAGATCATCTAGAGGGCGAAGCAAGAGACCTGGCGCAACTGTGATTGATGCGTGTGCCTCGCTCCTGTCACCCAATTGGGGGATGTCGTGTGGAGAGCTGCCACCGTATATCTGCGCGGCGCGGCTGCCTGTGACCGACAGGCTGACGTTTAGGTGGGGTTTGAGTCAGCCGAGGCAGAATATCGAAGCAGGCTCGATCGTCGTGCCGGTTGGCCGCTCTGGATTTCCCTTGCCGGCCGCCAACGAATCGTCTCCTGTCATGGATCTGCGAAGCTAGGAGAGTCGTCATGCCTCCGGACGTTCCGCACGGCTCACTGCCTGATTCCACGTTCGTCGCCGACACCCTGACCATCAACAGTCTGCAGCATGCCGTCGAGGCTCGGCAAAGATGTGCCGCGAAGTTCGTCGAGTCGGTGATTGTCTGGGAATTGCTGAAGGGAGAGATCGTCGAGGAGCGGACGGTCCATGTGTTCGATCTCGACGGACATCCCGAGGCAGCTATCGCCTATGCCTGGCGGTCGCCTGCCGAGCCGCAGTCCACCATCGTCCTGCGTCGGGGCGAGATTGCCGGTCCGGAAGACGCTGTAAGGGCGGTCATCTTCGCGCGTCGTTAGGACGGGGTCGGCTCTCTCACCACCGCAGCAGGCGGTTGCCCGCAAGGGCGCCGATGGCGATCACAGGCAGTGCGGCCAGCGAGTACCAGGTGAGGACGAACAAGGGCGAATCGTCGAAACAGTGGAAGGCGTAGATCGCTGCTCCTGCTGCTGCCGCGAGTGCGCCGGCCATGGCACCGGACCAGGTCGGCGAACCGGGTGCCGCGCGGCGCAGCGCCAGGATCAGGCCAGCCAGTGGTGCCAGGGCGAATAAGGGAATCGCGGTCAGACAAACCAGCGCGTTGCTGCCAATCAGCCGCGTCGCCCAGGAGGCCTGCGGCAGCACGGCGAGTTCGATCGCGAGCGCGGCACCCGCCAGCAAGGCCAGGGGCAGCAATCGCCGCCACAGCGAGCCCGGCATGACTGGTCGTGCCAGGGCGGAACAGGCACCGAAGGCGGCAACCAATGCGACGAGAACCAGGACGAGCTTGAGGTCGAAGCGCCAGGTGGCAAGGGCAGCGGCGAGATCGACGCGTGGCCCGAACTCCAGGGCAAAGATCGCGAGCGAAATCAGGCCGCCCAGGCCGATGGCGGCGGCCAGCAGCCGGCCGGGAGACCAAACGGAACGCCGACGATCGGCGACCAGAGCCGTGACGAGCTGGTCGGTTTTCATGAGCGATCCCTGCGATAGGCGGCGGCGAGCGCCTTGAGGGCGCGGTGCAGTGTCACGCGCACGGCGCCTTCGCTCATGCCGAGGCGAATCCCTACCTCCCGGGCGCTTTGCCCCTCCAGCGATATGCCTTCGACGATATGGCGCTGTCGTTCGGGCAGGCCGGCCAGCAAGTGCCGGGCGTCGGCCGTGGAGCCGGCGGGATCGCTGATCGGTCCTGCCAATGTCTCTGCCAGGTCCTCGATATCGACATGATCGGTGACGCCGCGACGGCGTAAATGGTCGACCAGCTTGTGGCGCGCGATCGCGCGGAGCCAAGGTTCGAGCGGCTGCGTTTCGTCCCAGGTATCGCGCTTCAGATGCATGGCCAACAATGTTTCCTGAACAATATCCTCGCTGTCTTCGACTCGTCGCCCTGCTGCGACGAGGCCGCGCCGGGTCACACCTCGCAACCAGACGGCGACCTGCGTCAACAGGTGCCGATAGGCTTCGTCGTTGCCCGCTCGTGCCGCGCGCATGAGCGTAGAAAGGTCATCCGAGCTGAACACGAGAGCCTGTCATTCGCGTATTCGAGGGAACGCGCCCAAACGTTACAGGACGTCCACACGAAAGAATCCGAAGAAGAATCGCGACTCACTGTAACGAACCGTCACCCTCCCGCGAAAGACCCAGTGCGGGCCGACATTGGCTCGAAACGCCAGGAGAATCATCATGACGATTCGTACCACCAACCTAGCCCTTGCCGCCGCCGTCGCCGCAGCGTCGCTGATGTCGGCCGGTGCCGGAGCGCAGACCGTCAATGCAGACAAGGAGAAGTGCTACGGCATCTCCATGGCGGGAAAGAACGACTGCGCCGCCACTGGCAACAACTCCTGCGCCGGACAGGCCAAGGCCGACTACGACGCGAAGGCGTGGAAGTATGTTGCCAAGGGGTCCTGCATGGCCATGGAGGTCACGCTGAAGGACGGCATGAAGCGCAAGGGGACGTTGGCGCCCATGTAAGGCGAGGAAGTGCCGTGACGGCGGATCGTCGGCTGCAGGGGCTCGGCGCGGGAGCCGGGCTGAAGCCCGAGCACTACCGTGACATTCTCGATGGCCGACCGGATGTCGGCTGGTTCGAGGTGCATGCCGAGAATTACATGGGAACCGGCAACGGTGCTGGCGGTCCGCCGCATTTCTTTCTCGAAGAGATCCGGGCGCGTTATCCCGTATCCGTCCATGGCGTCGGCCTCTCCATCGGATCGGCCGAAGGGTTGGCGCCGGGGCATCTGGCGCGGCTCGCGGCGGTGGTCGATCGCTATCAGCCCGCGCTGGTCTCCGAGCATCTTGCCTGGTCGACGCATGCCGGCATTTTCCTGAACGATCTGCTGCCGCTGCCCTACACCGAAGCCACGTTGGCTCTCGTGGCCGGTCATGTCGATCGGGTTCAGTCGGGGCTGAAGCGCCGTATCCTGATCGAGAACCCTTCGACCTATCTGCGCTTCGCGATGGAGCAGATGCCGGAGACGGCGTTCCTGCGCGAGCTGGCGCGACGAAGCGGCTGCGGGTTGCTGCTCGACGTCAACAACGCCTTCGTTTCCGCCGCCAATCATGGTTTCGATCCGGCAGACTACCTTGCGGAGTTTCCTGTCGAGCATGTCGAGGAAATCCACCTCGCAGGTCATGCTTCGATCGAGACTGCCGGCGGCGGATCGCTGCTGATCGACACGCACGATCGCCCGGTTTCCGAGCAAGTGTGGGGTCTTTATCGATCTCTGCTTTCGCGCATCGGTCCGCGCCCGACTTTGATCGAATGGGATGCCGACGTTCCCACCTGGACGCGGCTTGCGGCCGATGTGGCGTGTGCCGACCGCCTGCTACACGCAGAGGAGGGACTGCATGATCGCGCAGCCTGAGCCGGACGGCCTTGCAGTCCTCCAGTCGGATTTCGCGGCGTCGTTGTTGAGCGCGGAGCGGGTCACGGACAGCCGGTTTGCCGTTCACCGCAACAATGTGAAGGCAAGCCTGGGGGCGGCCCTTGCCGCGCGTTTCCCGGTCGTGTCGCGGCTGGTCGGCATGGAATTCTTCCACGCCATGGCATCGGTCTTCATCGAGCAGTACCCGCCGAGGTCGCCCGTTCTCGCGGCATATGGCGGGGCCTTCGGCGATTTCCTCGATGGCTTCGAGCCCGCTGCCGAACTGCCTTATCTTGCCGATGTCGCGCGCCTGGAGTGGGCGCGGCATCTCGCCTGGCATGCCGCCGACGCGCCGGCGATCTCTATCGAAGAACTGGCCGCGGTTGCGCCGGACCGGCTGGATGGCATGCACCTCCGCCTGCATCCCGCCGCGACGGTCGTCGAGTCGGTCTGGCCCGTGATCTCGATCTGGACGACCAATACTTTCGACGAGGAGACAAAGCCGATCGGTCCCGATCGAGGCGGCGAATGTGCCTTGATCACGCGGCCTCGCCTCGACGTTTTCGTCAATGCCCTGCCGTCGGGCGCGGCGCTTCTGTTCAGGGCATTGTCGGCAGGCGTTGCGCTGGGTGAAGCCGTGGCGCGGGCGGAGCATGCCGCCGGTTTCGATACGGCGACGGCGCTTTCTCTCCTGTTCCGGTCGGGTGCGGTCGCTTCGCTCTCAGCCGAATCCGCGGATCGCAAGGAGTAGCCATGAGCCAGTTTCTTGCGCGTCTGAATGCGGTGCTTGGCCATATCCCGCACGAGGTGCTGGCGATCCTGGCCCGCGTTTCCATCGGCACGGTATTCCTGCGGTCGGGGCTGCTGAAGCTCGACGGCTGGGCCAGCGGCACCACGCTCGCCTTGTTTCGCGAAGAGTACCGGCTGCCGCTGCTGCCGCCCGAAGTCGCAGCCTTGCTTGCCACGGCGGCGGAGCTTTCGCTGCCTCTATTGCTTTTTGTCGGCTTGCTCACGCGGCCGGCAGCGCTCGCGCTGCTCGGCATGACCCTGGTGATCCAGTTCTTCGTCTATCCCAATGCCTTCGACACGCATGGCACCTGGACGGTCGTGCTGCTCTATCTCGCCAAGTTCGGTCCTGGCGCCGTCGCGCTCGATTCTCTGCTCGCCCGATCATGGACCGCCAGGAAGGCGACGACGTCACCGACGGTGTGAAACTTTTCCGCTGCCGCGTCCGGGATTTCGACACCGAATTCGTCTTCCAGCGACATGATCGTCTCGACGACATCGATGCTGGTAACACCCAGCTCGTCCATCCGCGCGGTCTCGGTGATCTTGTCGGCGTCGATCTGGAATTTGGCCGCCATCACGCGGCTGACCCGTTCCGACACAGTGTTCATGGTCTTTCCTCCTGCTCGGAAGGGCAACGCTGTCACCCCACCGACTGATCCCTATTTGGGGCCGCACGGCTGGCGCGGCAACCTCAAATCCCCGAACGCCCGGTCAGGGCCTCTACATTATTGCCCTTCGCCGAAACATTCGTGCCCTGCATCGGCTATTTTGCGTCTTAGTCGCCGCTGCGCAACCACAACAGTCTGACATGAAGGCAAATTGCCCTCGTCTTCCGGCCGACGTGACGAAAAGGCGCTGGTCGACTGAAGCGCGCGAGCGCACGATTGAAACGCGCCGCAAACACTAGCCCGCTATTGGCGCGCGCGACCATGCACGACCGACGTGACTGATACCGATTCCTCCTTGTTGCGCCGTATTCGTGCCTGCACGACGTGCGCATCGGTGCTGGAGAAAGGGCCGAACCCCATCGTCCAGTTCGCCGGAAGCTCGCGCCTGCTCATCATTGGTCAGGCGCCCGGCGCGAAGGTCCACGAAAGTGGCGTACCCTGGCGGGACGCGAGCGGCGATCGGCTGCGGGACTGGACGGGGCTCGGCGTCGGGGATTTCTACAATCCGGGAAAGGTTGCGCTGGTCCCCATGGGCTTTTGCTATCCCGGCAAGGGCAGTCACGGCGATCTCCCGCCACGGCCCGAATGTGCACCGCAATGGCACGATCGCGTCTTCGATCTCCTGCACAACAAGCGGTTGGTTCTGCTGGTCGGCAGTTATGCGCAGGCCCGCTACCTTACCAGGCCGGGTGGCAAGCAAAGCCTCACCGACGCAGTGAGAAACTTCAGGGCGTACGGTCCGTCAATCTTTCCGCTGCCACATCCATCGTGGCGCAGCGGCATCTGGATGAAGCGCAATCCCTGGTTCGAAGCGGAGGTGCTGCCGCCGCTGCGCAAGGCCGTTCGCGCGGCCTTGCGCTGACGTTTGCGGCTCTGCGGCATGGGCTGCCCTATGGCAGGATCGCGTCGGCTTCGATCTCGACTTTGGCATTGGGGTCTATCAGCGCCGACACCTGCACCAGCGTCATCGCGGGGAAATGCTTGCCGAGCGTCGCACTCCATGCTTCGCCGACCGCTCTGCCGGCAGCGTTGAATTCCGCAATATCCGTGACATAGGCACGCAACGCCACGAGATGCGCAGGTTCGCCGCCTGCAGCCTTCAGCACGCTGACGACGTTGCCGAGTGCCAGCCGCCACTGCGCGCCGGCATCCGTCCCTTGCGGAATATTCGCCTGTCCCGGCTCCTTGCCGATCTGACCCGCGATACGCACGCTCCTCGTCCCGGTGGCAACCACGGCATGCGAAAAGCCACGCGGCCGCGGCCAGCCCTCCGGAAGGATCGGTGTGTAGGCGATGTCGGACGTGCTCATGATGTCGTTTCCTCCAGAGGGCGCGTGTCATTAGTGAATCAAAAAGTAGCTTATGAGTGAGAAGCTGCTCGGGGCAACTCTGCGTTTTCACACAAGGAACTTGACGCGGTTGCTTGAAAGAGGCGATCTTCAACCGAGTGGGGGTGGTCCAATGAAAGTTCTACTTGTAGCAGTGTCGTTGATGCTGATGGGCGCCTGCGCGCCAATGCAACAAATCGAGCGAGTTCCTGAAGTAGACCCAAAGATGGCCGAGTCGTTCGCACAAACAAAGTCGTTTGTGTATGAGCGAGCCATCGTGCGTGGCGAACGCGGTGAAGGCGTGGTGACGGTGCAGGGAGGGCTCGCGTGCGTGCCGCACGCCCAGGGGCTCGCGCAATCGGAACAGTATGCTGCGACGAATCAGGCCTTTGAAAACGCCTTTCAGGAGGAGTTTGCGCGAGCTGGGTACCGGATCGCGAAAACGGTGGGAAGTGGCGACCTCTTCACAGACAAGAAGGATATTGCCGCCGACTTCCGTATCGCTGGTGTCGTGACCAAATTGAAGATGAACGTCTGCTTTCCTATGGCCGGGTTCGGCAACTTTACTACTGGAAAGGGCGAAGCGAGCCTGACGGTCGAGTGGCAAGTCTATTCGAACGCTACAAAGAGCGTGGTCTATACGAGCGTGCAAAAGGGCTATGCGATCATCAGCAGCAGTATGGCCAATCCTGTTAGCGAACTGTGGCGAGAGGCCTTTGCAAGGGCGGTGAGAGGGCTGCTGGCCGATGATGGCTTCGTCGCCATCGCGAACGGGGCAACTGTCACCCCCATCGTGAAAGCCAAGCCCAGTAGTTAAGGGGCGGAAGAACTCTTCTCGGGTCGCTGGCCATGATGGGAGCGATTACTTGAAGCCGCATGCTTCGGCTCTGGTGCGGACGACACGCCATGTCGTGCCGTCGCTCCAGCAGCCGTCGTGCCATGCGCCTGTCATGTTCTTGCCGTCCGCATCCTTCAACGTGCCCATGCCTTCGGGCTTGCCGCGATAGAAATCGCCTTCGTAGATCGCACCATTCGGCAGCTTCAGCGTGCCATGGCCATGTTCCTCGCCATCGCGGAAGTCGCCTTCGTAGCGCTCGCCATTGGCGTAGGTCGCTACGCCCTTCCGGTTCGGCTTGAGGTCGTTGAACCAACCTTCGAAGCGCGTGCCGTCGGGTCGGACGAGAACGCCGCGTCCGAACGGGAACTGACCCTGGTAGCGGCTGCCGTCACCGAGCGTGGCGACGGTGAGCGCGATGAGGTTTCCCTGACGATAGACGCCGTCGATGCGCAGCTCGCCATTGTTGTAGGTTGTGACGCCGGGCCCCTCGTAGCCGCCATCCTTAAAAATGCCTTCGTAGCGATCGCCGTTGGCGTAGGTGGCGACGCCGCGCCCGTTATAGTCGCCGTTCTTCATCTCGCCGGTGTAAGTGTCGCCATTGGCATAGCGCCAGCTTCCCTGACCCTCGGCCTGGCCATTGCGAAAGGCCCCATCGTAGCGATCGCCGTTGGCCGAGATCCAGACACCATGCCCTTCCGGTCGGCCGTTCTTCACTTCGCCCTCGTAGCGGTCCGTCGGCTGGCCGTCCCTGAACCACTGCAGCACGCCCAGTCCCTGCGCCGTGCCGCCGGGGCAGGCGCCTTCCCAACGGATCGCCTCCTCGCCCTCGGGAGTGGGATTCCAGACCCGGCAACGTGTCGCGGTGTCGGCGATCCAGGCGCCCTGTGGCAGTGGAGGAGCCGGTGCGGGAGCTTGCGGAGCGCGCTGCTGCGAGGGCGGAGGCAGATCCTGTGTCTGGACCTGCGCCGCAGCGGCCGGGCCGAACAGAACGATCACAATCCCCAGGCAGATCGACACGCGCATGCCGGATGATTGGCGGCCGGCCGCGGCGATTCAAGCACCGAGATCTTGCCTACTTCGTGCGCTGTTCCAGCTCCCGCGCCTTAGCCAGCCGGTCGAGGCAGCCATCTTCGCGGCCGCGCTCGGCTTCGGCGCGGGCTGCGACCAGCAGGGCCTGCAAAGTCGTCCGGTCCGACGCTACCTCCTTGTCATCGCTCCCGCCACCACCCTTCGTGCCGGAAGGTGACCCCCGCCTGGAGGGCGCAACGTCAGGCATCGTCGGCATCCGATTGTCCGCGCTCGGAGGCGGGGCAATCACCGACCGATCTTCCGTCTGCGGCGGCGCGATTACGCCGCCTGAACGCCCGAGCTCCTCTGCGCTCGTCCCGGGAGGCCGGCCCGGCGTACTACGATCCGGTGCTGCGACGGGTGGATCGGTCGCAACGCCATGGCGCTCGGCCATCTGGCGGACCTGATCGAGGCAGTTCTCTGCAGCCGCTGCGTCGGGCCACATTACGAGCAGCGCGAGGCTCGCGAGAAGGAGGCGGGCAGTGGCGGAAGAAGCGGCGCGCATGCCGAAACAACGACAGGCGCGCGCGACTGGTTGCGCTGCGTCAGAAGCCGTACAGTCGCGACGGATTGTCGACCAGAATCTTGCGGCGCACCGCTTCGTCCGGCACGCATCGGAAGAAGAGCCGCAGCAGGTCGTCCTCCTGCGGCACATCCGCCGGCGCATGGCCGACATGAGGCCAGTCGCTGCCCCAGACCAGCCGATCGGGGTTGGCCGCTACCAGGGCTTGCATAAAGGCCGCCGTGTCGTCGAACGACGCGCCCTTGCCCGAGGCCCCGCGGGTGTTGCGATCGGCGCCCGATAGCTTGCACCAGTAGCGTCCCGTCTTCAGCTTTTCGCAGAAGTCGCGAAAACCCGCATAGCCGACGCCCTTGTCGGCCATCGTGCGGCCCATGTGGTCGATCACGAAGTCGAAGGGCAACTTTTCCAGGTCCGGCGCCAGTGCTTGCAGGTCGCCGGTTTCGATCCAGAGCTGCACATGCCAGCGGCGCTCGGCCAGTCGCGGTGCGAGCGGCCGCAGATCTTCCAGGCTCATCCCGCCCGACGACACCGCCTTGCCGTCCTGCCGCAGGAGATTGATTCGCACGCCGCGAAATCCGGCATCGGTCAGCTCGTCGAGCCGCCGGTCGGTCACGTCGGGCTTCAGCAGCGCCACGCCGCGCAGCCGATCCGGATGGCGCTTCAGGGCATCGAGCGTCACGTCGTTGTCGGCGCCGGCCGCCAGGGCGTGGACGATGACGCCTTTCGCGATGCCCATCGAATCCCAGAGCGCGAGGAGCGTCTCGACCGGCGCTTCGCGCGCCGGCGCGAACTTTCCTTCGCGCACCGGCGGAAAGCGATCGAAGGGGCCGTAGACGTGTACGTGACAATCGTAGGCACCGTCCGGCAAGCCCGGTTCCTTTTCCATGACGCATCACTCCAACACGAACGTTCCTGCTTTTGCAGAGAAGGGGGATGAAGAATAGGCGACGCCTGTTCGAGCGTCCTCCCCTGTCGCCAAACCGGCCATCGCCAGGCGATGCGATGGTCAACGGACGGCGTGAGTCTCGTCGCGAGTTCGGGTTAGCTGACGAAACGAGGCATCCATCTGAAGGAAGGTAGACCGATGAAGATCGATTTGACGGGCAAGAAGGCTATTGTCTGTGGTGGCAGCCGGGGCATCGGCCGGGCCATTGCCCTCGGCTTCGCCGCCTGCGGTGGCGACGTTTCCATCTGCGCGCGCGATCCGAAGGCCCTGGAAGAGACCCGTGCTGAGATTGCCAAGCACGGCCACAAGGCCCATGCCGCGAGTGCCGACCTCTCCAAGGGCGATGCGGTCCGCGGCTATGTCCGCGATGCCGTCGCCGCGCTCGGCGGCGTCGACTTCCTGGTGAACAACGCATCGGCATTCGGTTCGTCGGACGACGACAAAGGCTGGACGAGCAGTTTGGACGTCGACATGCTGTCGATCGTCCATGCGACTCAGGAAGCGCTGCCCGCTCTCAAGAAGGCGCAGGGGAGCGTGCTGAACATCTCGTCCATCGCCGCGTTGCATCCGGCCGGGCGCCAGCCGCCTTATGGCGCCATCAAGGCAGCGGTCATTCACTACACCGTCACCCAGGCCGCGCTGTATGCCGCCGACCGTATCCGCGTGAACTGCATTGCCCCCGGCTCGATCGACTTCCCGGGCGGCGTGTGGGATCGCCGCAAGGCCGACAATCCGAAGCTCTACAACGGCACCCTGGCGTCGATTCCCTTCGGCCGCTTCGGCACGCCGGAAGAGGTGGCGAACGTCGCCTTGTTCCTCGCCTCGCCGCACGCCTCGTGGGTGACGGGCCAGACGATTGCCGTTGCAGGCGGGCAGGGGCTCTAGAGCCTTTCACGTTTTGACGTGAGCCTATCCGGCACTCTGGATGTAGCTGGAGCATTCGGATTGTCGGATGGTCTTGAGGAGGTTGGCGATGTAGCGCGAGAGGCCTTCCTGGGTGCGCTTTT
>WBZX01000153.1_pt1 | contig 65920 bp, 55 predicted proteins | sample 5204211 | NCBI WGS metagenome assembly WBZX01 (sample SAMN12344362, study PRJNA552823) | activated sludge metagenome | biome: Activated sludge suspended growth; feature: Nitrification reactor; material: Wastewater; isolation source: activated sludge from nitrification reactor of wastewater...
CGTCGAGGGCGGGCCGCTTCTCGTAGGGGCCGGGCAGGAAGCCCTTGAGCGAACAGTAGACGAGGCGCGGATTGATCTTCTCCAGATGCGCCGGACCCAGCTTGCGTTTGGCCATCGAGCCCGGCGCGAAGTTCTCGATCAGCACGTCGGCCGATTCCAGCAGCTTGACGAGGGCCGCCCTGCCTTCGGCTGCATCGGCGTCGAGCGCCAGGCTCTTCTTGTTGCGGTTGAAGTAGCCGAAGAAGCCGGCGCCGAAGCCGCGCAGCTTGCGCGTGCGGTCGCCGTCCACCGGCTCGACCTTGATCACCTCGGCCCCGAGATCGGCCAGGATCATGCCGCAGGACGGTCCGAGAATGGTGTGCGTGAGTTCGACGACGCGAACGCCCTTGAGCGGCGGTGTGATGGCGGAGGTCATGCTCCACCATTGCATGCGAAGGCCGCGCCGCTCAAACGCCGAGATCGGCGGCGCGCTTCAGGATCGAAACGCGGGCGGCGCCTGTCGAAAGGCCGCTACGGACAGGGCACCAGCGCGCCGGTTCCCGAGCGCCACTGTTTGAAGCAATCGTTGTCCGCCGCCAGCACGAGAGGAACGAACATCGGGGCCTGCTGGCCGCCGATCAACTGCTGCTGGTTGATCCAGGTGCCCGGCGCCGGAACGCGCGTGCGGTAGCGCAGGACGGCTTCCTGCGCGCCGGCCGTGAGGGTCGGCGTCTCGACGACCGGCTCGGGGCCGTAGATGGCAGCCGCCGTAGCGGTTCCGGCGCGCCTGCCGCCGCTCACCACCCAGAGCTGGTTCAGCTTGGCCGCGGCATAGGGGAAGAAATCGGCGCGGCCGGTCGGCGGATCGCTGACGGCAAAGAGCTTCGCGTCGATCTGCACCTTCAACGGCTCCGGCAGGCCGGCGGGAGCGGCGACAATGTCGGCACGCAGCGCGCCGTAGAGGCCGCCCAGTTCGGGAACCTGCAGTTCGGACGCCAGCGCCAGGCCGATGCGTCCGAGCGGCGTATCGACCACCGTCGGCGCATCGCCGGCGACGGCCCACGCCGTGGTCGCCGCACCGAGATGCGTCGCGCGGTAACGTGCCAGCACCTTGCCCTCGGGCCCGGCCAGCACGACCGTGTGATAGACCTTGTCGCCGTCGCGCTCGGGATAGCTGCCGACCAGCCAGCCGCTGCCGGCCTTCGCCGCTGCGGCCAGTGCGCTTTCAAACGCGCCGTCGCGCGCCTCCGCACGCTTCGAGATCTCCGCCGCCGGCAGGCCCGACGGCAGGCCGGAAAGTTCGGGCAATACCAGCAGTTCGCCGGCCGCGGGCCGCGCCGTGCCGAGTTGCGAAGCGCCCTCGGCCCATTGCGCGGCGCCCAGCGCAACGGAGCGCGGCGTCGGCGTGGCGGTGCCGTCGGTCGGGCTGCGGTGCAGCGCCAGCAGCGGCCGGTAGAGATCGGGCCGGCGGAGCGCCAGACGCGCGGTCCGCTCGCCATCGGCGTCGGCCGGCACGACGCTGGCCGAAACCAGCCCATGCAGGCCGGGCGGCAGTTCCTCCGGCGGCACCACCGGCGCCTGCGCCAGCTTCTCGCCCTTGGGCGACCATATGCTCGACCCGCCATTGTAGTAGAGCTTGCCGCCGGTGACCGGATTGGTCTCGACGCCGCTGCGGGTCGCGCCGACGACCCAGACGCCGTTGTGCGCGCTCATGTACTGCACACCCGCGACCGTCGAGTGATTTCCCGTCGACTGGGCCGGCGGCGTGCCGGGCATCACGCGGTCCGACACCGAATGCCAGCCGATGATCTGCGCGCCGCGCAGCGCGGTCAGGCGGGCATATTGCCAATAGGTGTCGTCGTAACAGATCACCAGGCCGATGCGGCCGAGCGGCGTGTCGAAGACCTGGGTGCCGGTGGTGCCGGGCGCGAACACCTTCTGGTCCTGGGGGTTCAGCCCGTTCTTGCGGTACTTGCCGATGATCCCGCCCGGCCCCATCAGCACCGCGGTATTGTAGGCAAGGCCGGTGACGGCATCGCGCTCGGCGATGCCGACGCTCATGTGCAGGCCGGTACGCTGCAGGATCGGCAGCAGCTTCGCGGTGGTCTTGCCGGGAATGGTGTCCAGGAACGGCTCGATCTGCTGCGGACCGCTGAACAGGTAGCCGCTCATCGCGGTTTCGGGGAAAACCGCATACTCGATCTTCTCTTCGGCGACCTTCTCGACCGCCTGCGCCAGCCGCGCGATGTTGCCGTCGAGGTCGCCCCAGGCCGGAACGAAGTCGACAGCGGCGACCTTCACCGGCTTCTGACTGCGCGGCGCCTGCGCCATGGACGGATCGGCACCGGCAACAAGAGCGGCAAGACCGACGGCAAAAACAAGAACGACCGACTTGAAACCAGGCATGTCAAGACTCCCCCGGGCCGCATTGTGCCCCCGGGGCCATCGGTCCGCCAATTCCCGGCGGAAGGAAATCGCACCAAAATGGTTGTGCCGCGGATCGTCCTACACGCGGCCATGACCGCCGCGCCGCGCACCGGCGCAAGCGCAGATCACGTGAACCAGGTATCGATATCCTTGGTGAGCGGCAGGCCCGCGGTTTCGGCCAGCACACGGTGGGCCATACCGGCGCCGACCATGAAGGCCTCCAGATGCGGCAGGCCGTTGGCCTTGAGCATCGCCCGAATCGCAGGACCGTCATGGCCCCAGCCGATGGCCTCGACCTTACCGTCGAAGGCACGGTTGAGCGTCGCCAGGAAATCGGCGCGCTCGGTTTCGCCGAGCGAAGGAACGGCGTCGATGTCACCCAGTATGAAAAGACGGCCGCGGAACTTCGCCACGAGATCGGCCACCGAGTTGCGCGGCTCGACGATGATCTCACCTTTGGGGCCGCGGCGGACGCGCGCGGCCAGCGACAGCGGCATCACGGCGGCGCTCATATGGGCGCCCGAATCCATGATGACCGAGGCCAGTTCACGGTAGGTGATACCCAGCCGCTCCGCCTTCTTCAGCCGCATCTTCGCGACCTCGGGCTTGGGCGTTTTCCACGCCTTGGCCGAGGCCCGGCGCCACACCCAGGCCTCCCAGGACATGTCGAAGGTCGGGCCATTGTTGTGGCCGATGCCCGGACGGCGCAGCAAAGTCTCGACATTGGCATGCCGGACACTTAGACGGTCGAAACGATCACCCATGGCCCTGTTTTAGCGCTATTTTGGCGTTCCCGGGCTCGTGGAATGCAAAAGGAGTGCCAAGTGGACGATTTCCAGGTCGATGTGTTGGTGGTCGGTGCCGGCAATGCCGCGGCCTGTGCGGCGCTCGCGGCGCGCGAGACGGGCGCGTCCGTGGCGATGCTCGAAGCGGCCCCCGAAGAAGAGCGCGGCGGCAACAGCACCTATACGGCCGGCGCCATGCGCGTGGTCTTCAGCGGCGTCGACGATCTGGTCCAGCTTTACGACCTCACCGAGGACGAGAAGCGCGACGTCGATTTCGGCAGCTACAGCGCCGACGAATATCTCGACGACATGGGCCGCGTGACCAACTACCGCTGCGACCCCGAGCTGACCGACATCCTGATCAGCCGCTCCTTCGAGACCATGAAGTGGATGCGCTCCAAGGGCGTGCGCTTCCAGCCGAGCTACGGCCGGCAGGCCTTCAAGGTGAACGGCAAGTACAAGTTCTGGGGCGGCCTGGCGGTCGAAGCCTGGGGCGGCGGTCCGGGCCTGGTCGATCTCGAGCACAAGGCTGCCGTCAAGGCAGGCATCCCCATTCACTACGAGACGGCGGCGGTGTCGCTGATCGAAGAGGATGGCATGGTGCGCGGCGTGATCGCCCGCCACAAGGGCCGTCGCGTGAAGATCGGCGCCAAGGCCGTGGTGCTGGCGTGCGGCGGCTTCGAGAGCAATGCCGAGATGCGCACGCGCTATCTCGGGCCCACCTGGGATCTCGCCAAGGTCCGCGGCACGCGCTTCAACACGGGCGCCGGCATCAACATGGCGCTGGCCATCGGCGCCAAGCCGCACGGCAACTGGTCGGGCGGCCACGCGGTCGGCTGGGACATGAACGCGCCGGAGTTCGGCGACCTCGATGTCGGCGACAACTTCCAGAAGCATTCCTATCCGCTGGGCATCATGGTGAACGCCAACGGCCAGCGCTTCGTCGACGAGGGCGCGGACTTCCGCAACTACACCTATGCCAAGTACGGCGCGGTGATCCTGTCGCAGCCGCAGCAGTTTGCCTGGCAGATCTTCGACTCCAAGGTGCTCGACAAGCTGCGCGACGAATACCGCATCAAGCGCGTGACCAAGGTGCGCGCCGACACGATCGAGGAGCTGGCAGCCAAGCTCGAAGGCGTCGACCCGCAGGCGTTCTTGAAGACCATCAAGGAATGGAACGAAGCCGTCATGACCGAGGTGCCGTTCAACCCGGCGATCAAGGACGGCCGCAGCACCCGCGGCCTTGCCGTGCCCAAGAGCCACTGGGCCAACAGGATCGACGAAGCGCCGTTCGAGGCCTATGCCGTGACCTGCGGCCTCACCTTCACCTTCGGCGGCCTCAAGATCACGACCGAGGGCGAGGTCGAGAGCACCGACGGCCATGTCATCCCCGGCCTGTTTGCCGCCGGCGAGCTGGTGGGCGGGCTTTTCTATCACAACTATCCCGGCGGTACGGGCCTGGTGTCGGGCGCCGTGCTCGGCAAGCTGGCGGGCGACGGCGCCGGACGCTACGTTTCCGGCAAGAACTGAGAAAAGTGGAGGAGACGATGACCACCCTTTCCCGCCGGTCCGCGCTGGCGCTCGGCAGCGGCGCGCTGCTTGCACCGTCGGCGCTCCGCGCGCAGGCGACATGGCCGACGCAGCCCATTTCCTTCGTTGTCGGTTATGCAGCCGGAGGTGGTGCCGATATCGTGGCCCGCGAACTGGCGCATCTCATGACGCCGCTGCTCGGCCAGCAGGTGATCGTCGAGAACAAGGGAGGTGCCGCGGGCGCCATCGGCGCGCGCTTCGTCTCCAACGCCAAGCCCGACGGCTACACGATCTTCTACGCCGTCGGCACCAACGTCGTGACCAATCCGCACGTGCTCAAGGCCTCGATCGACACGCTGAAGGGTCTGGTGCCGATCATCCAGACCACCGACTACCAGTACGTGCTGGCGGTCAATCCCAGCGTGCCGGTCAACAACGTGCAGGAGCTGATCGCGCTCGCCAAGAAGGAGCCGGGCAAGCTCACCTTCTCCTCGTCGGGCGTGGGCGGCAACAACCACCTGGCCGGCGCGCTGTTCGCCGAAGCCGCCGGCATCGACATCACCCATGCGCCCTACAAGGGCACCGGCCCGGCGCTGATGGACGTGATCTCGGGCGTCATCACGATGAACTTCTCCTCGCTGCCGCCGGCCGTCAGCCAGATCAAGGGCGGGCGCCTGAAGGCGCTGGCCGTCACCGGCAACAAGCGGGTCAGCTCCCTGCCCGACGTGCCGACGCTCAAGGAACAGGGCGTCGATGTCGCCGTCACCGGCTGGCACGGCCTGTTCGCGCCGCCCAAGACGCCCGACGCCATCCTCGACCGCATCTACAAGGAAGCGGCCATCGCGATGAAGGAGGCGAAATACACCGAGGCGCTGGCCAAGGACGGGCTCGAACTGCCGCCGGCCCGCACCCGCGCCGAGTTCGCCAAGTATGTCGAGGACGAACACGCCTTCTGGGGCAAGAAGCTGAAGGCGCTGAACATCCAGGCGGAGTAGCTGCCGCCGCGCCTGCTGACGAAGTCATGCGCCTCAGAGGCGCATGACGATCCGGCCGTCGATCTTCTCCTGCTGCATGCGGTCGAAGATGTCGTTGATGGCGTCGAGCGGCTCCCACGAGAAGTGGGGCGTCACCTTGCCCTCGCCGGCAAACTCCAGGCATTCCGCCAGATCCTGCCGGGTGCCGACGATCGAACCGCGCACCGTGATGCGGTTGAGCACGGTGTCGAAGATCGGCAGCGGGAAATCGCCCGGCGGCAATCCGACCAGCACCATCGTGCCGCGCCGGCGCAGCATCGCCTGCGCCTGGGCGAAGGCCTTGGGCGATACCGCCGTCACCAGCACGCCATGCACGCCGCCCATCGCCTTGTGCAGCGCCGCGCCGGGATCTTCCTCGCGCGCGTTGATCACCATGTCGGCGCCGAGCTTGGTGGCGAGGTCGAGCTTTTCGGGATGCACGTCGATGGCCGCGCAATGCAGGCCCATCGCCTTGGCATACTGCACCGCCATGTGGCCGAGCCCGCCGATGCCGGAAATCGCCACCCACTCGCCGGGCCGCGCTTCCGTTTCCTTGAGTCCTTTGTAGACCGTGACGCCGGCGCACAGAACCGGCGCGGCCGGCCCGAAGTCGAGACTTGCCGGCAGCTTTCCAACGTAGTCGGGATCGGCGACCACATAGTCGGCGAAGCCGCCATTGACCGAATAGCCGGTGTTCTGCTGCTCGTGGCAGAGCGTCTCCCAGCCGGTGCGGCAGTGCGGGCAATGCCCGCAGGCGGTGTAGAGCCAGGGCACGCCGATCCGGTCGCCTTCCTTGACGCCCTTCACGTTGCGTCCGACGGCAGCGACGAAGCCCACGCCCTCGTGGCCCGGGATGAAAGGCGGCGACGGCTTGACCGGCCAGTCGCCGTGCGCGGCATGAAGGTCGGTGTGACAGACACCCGACGCTTCCACCTTCATGAGGATCTGGTTTGCACCGACTTCGGGAACCGGAACTTCGCGGATGACGAGCGGTGCCTTGAACGCCGTCACCACGGCAGCCTTCATCGACTTTGCCATGGGGGCCCTCCTCGGATCGACCATCTGGGTCGACGCCGGATAATACCCGCAACGCCGCGGCCTGGCGAAGGCTTGCGGCCCCGCCGAGTCACGGCGAGGCCGCCTTCCATTCCCGCGCGTCAGTCCTTCTTGCGCTGCGGCACCATGCAGAAGCCCTGGGCCTCGACGCCCAGCGTCGGGTTGAACTTCGAGCGGAAGTTCTCCATCGCAATCGCGGCCGTCAGCTCCACGACCTGCGCTTCGGTGAAGTGCTTGCGCAGTTCTGCGAAGAAGGCGTCGTCGACCTGCTGGTCGGTGTAGGTGATGCGCTCGGCATATTCCAGCGCCAGCCGTTCGCTGGGGCTGAACCGTGAACTGTCGCGCCAGTTCAGGACGTCCGCGACCTTCTCCAGGCCGCCTTCACTTTCCGTCACACGGACGGAATTGATGTCTATTCAAAAGGGACAGCCGTTGATCGAGGCCACGCGCAGGTAGATCAGCGGCGGCAGGTCCTTCGGCAACTGGCCGGACTGTTCGATGGAGGCGCCCAACATCTTGGCGGCGCGCAGGATCGGCGGACAGTGCGCCATCACCTTGGTCGGATTCAGAAGATCGCCGAAGATCTCGCGCTCCTTGTCGAACACGGTCTTCAACGTCGGATCGCCGCCGTCTTCCTCGATCTCACTCACGCGGGGCATGACACGCTCCTCAGGTTTCGCAGGACGGCGACCCTACGCTGGCCGCTGCCGATCATCCAGTTGGTTGATGCGCTGTGGTCATTCGGTGATGCGGGCGGCGCGCGATGGCGTTTGCCGAAGTGCACTTCTAGATAGACGCCAGCACGCGACACGAGCAGCGGCAACGTTCGAGGAGAGGAGCGCCCGATGGCAATCTAAGGCGACACGCCCGGTATCCTTCGTCACCGCGAAGCAGGCGGCAATCAGGACATCGCGCTCGAAGACGGCATCGGTGGAACGGCCTACGGCGATGCCGACCAGATGCTGAACAAGAGCCGCGGCGGCGGCGACACGCTGATCGGCGGCAGTCGCAACGACCTCCTCTACGGCGACGCCTACGGCCTGTACGATCGCGCGAGCGGCGGCGACGACACGCTGGTCATGGGCGGGCTGCAGGAACATCTGTTCGGCGATGCCTACGAGATGTTCGGCCATTCCTCCGGCGGCGACGACGTGATGACCGGCAGGCCCGACCAGATCGAGATCGGCATCGGACCGCCCGGCTTTCTCCTGGGCGACGCCTTCAACATGTATGGCCACGCCCAGGGCGGCGACGACACGCTGAGCGACACGGCCGTCGCCAGCGGCGACGCCGACAGCCTGTTCGACCGCGCCCGCGGCGGCGGCGATACGCTGACCGGCGGCAACGGCCGCGCCAACAACCTGATCGGCGACGCCAATCACATGGCCGACCGCACGGTCGGCGGCAACGACACGATCACAGGCGGCAAGGCGGCCGTCGAGACCCTCTCGGGCGACGCCGAGGACATGTCCGGCCGGGCGCGCGGCGGCGACGATCACCTGACCGGCAACGCCTCGTTCGGCACTCTCTACGGCGATGCCCGGACGATGACCGACCGGGCGGTCGGCGGCGACGACGTGCTGACGGCGAATGGATCCGGCAACCGCCTCTACGGCGACGCCCAGACGCTCGACGGCCGGAGCCGTGGCGGCGACGATACGCTGATCGGCGGGCAAGGAGCCGACCATATGTGGGGCGACGCGGCCGTGGTGGCCGCGGGCGCCCGCACCGGCGCCGATACGTTCGTCTTCGCGCCGGGCGGCGGCCACGACGACATCAACGACTTCCGCCAGAGCGACGGCGACCGCATCGACGTCAGCGCCTACGGCTTCGCAAGCCTCGCCGACATGACGTTCACCACCGACGGCAGCGACACCACCATCGCGTTCGATGCGACGTCGAGCGTCGTCCTGACGGGCTTCGCCGATCCCCAGGCCTTGCTCGCGTCGGACTTCGTCCTCTTCGCCTGACCGTCAGCCGAACGGCACCAGCGTCGTCAGCACCAGGCGCACGAGATCGACCTGCGAGACCGTGTCGGTCTTGGCGCGTGCGCGGGCCAGCTGCGTGCGGGCGGTCTCGAAGCTCACGCCGAGGCGTCTGGCAATCGCCGGCAGCGGCAGGCCCGTCGCGAGCAGGCTGACCAGACGCGCTTCGGCCGGCGTCAATCCGAACAGCGTCGACAGGGCCTGCGACTCGATCCGGGGCGCCGCCTCGGGATCGGTGATGAGCAGCAGGACGGCCGCCGTGTGCTCTCCCGTGAGCACGCTGCGCTCGAAGCCGCGGTCCAGGCCGAGAGGCGCGGCGACCACGGCATAGGGCTGCCGGCCGGACGGCCGCAGGATGCGCAGGTAGTCGCCCGCCCCGCAGCCCGCGTCGCCGGCCGTCGCCCGCGCCGCGCACCGGATCGCGCGCTGCAGCCTGGCATCGTCCCCGGCCTGGGCTGCATGCACGCCGGCCGTGGCGAGCAGCAGCCCGTCTCTCTCGCCCAGCATGGCAAGCGCAGCGCGATTGGCGGTGACCAGCCGGCCGGACGCGGAGAGCTGCACGACGCCGAACGGCAGACGATCCAGCGCCGCCGACGACGCCGCGATGTCCGCCCCATGCAGGGCGCCGAGACGGGCCCTCACCTGCAGGGCGCGGCCGATATGCGGCAGCAGGCGCTGCAACGTCTCGGCCGCCGTGCGGTCGAAGGGCGTGGCGCGACGCCCGCGATGGATGCCGAACGCATAGACGCCGCCGCCCGGCAGGGTGCCGCTGGCCATGACGCCGTGAAAGACGTCGGTATGCGGCCGGATCAGTTCGCAGTAGACGCGGCTGTTCTGCCAATCGAGGTCGCTGACCAGATCGGTGCCCAACACTGCGCGATCGAAGACACGACGCTCGATGGCGGCCATGCGCCAGGGATCGACTTCGTAGTAGTGGGCGCCGTACAGCTCGACGACCTTCGGGATCATTCCCTGCATGTCGACGATATCTACAGGACTGTCGGGCGTGCCCTGCATCGTCAGGGTGAAGGTCGCACCGTCGAAGAGCGATGTCAGGTAACGGCCAACATCGCTCCACGCCACGTGGCCCAGCGTGGCATCGTATAGCAAACCGATGGCTTCGGTTTCCCGATCGGTCCCCAAATTCGCCTTTCCCCGCCCACCTGCTTTCCCGGGTATCGAGAATAGCGACAGTCAGGGGAATTTCCACTCACGTAGCTGCGAGTGAGCCGCAGGTGCAGGGATGCGCGAAGGCGCGCCTCTTCCCTGTTTCCTAGAAGCCCAGCACCTTCGCCTGGACGACGCCTTCGACAGCGCTGATCTTGCCGATCAGTTCGTTCGAGATCGGCTGGTCGACCTGGACGAGCGCAATGGCCGATCCGCCCGGCTTGTCGCGGCCGAGATGGAAGGTCGCGATGTTGACCTTGTTCTCGCCCAGGATCGTGCCCAGGCGGCCGATGAAGCCCGGCTTGTCGTCGTTGGTGATGTAGAGCATGTGCGGGGCGAACTCGGCCTCGATCTCCATGCCCTTGATCTCGACGATGCGCGGATGCTTGCCGCCGAACAGCGTGCCAGTCACCGAGCGCGTGTACTTCTCGGTGGTGACCGAGAGGCGGATCAGCGAGTTGTAGTCGCTGTCGCGCTCGTGCTTGACCTCGGCCACTTCGATGCCGCGCTCGCGGGCGATCACCGGGGCGTTGACCATGTTCACCGTGTCGAGCTGCGGGCGCAGCACGCCCATCAGCGCCACCTGCGACAGCGGCTTGATGTTGAGCGCCGCCACCTGGCCTTCGTACTCAATGGAAACTGCCTTGATGTCGGTGTCGGTGAGCTGGCCCGCGAACGAGCCCAGCTTCTCGGCGAGGTCGAGGAACGGCGCCAGCTTGGGCGCATCCTCGGCCGAGACGTTCGGCATGTTGAGCGAGTTGGTGATGGCGCCGGTCAGCAGATAGTCGGCCATCTGCTCGGCGACCTGCAGCGCCACGTTCTCCTGAGCTTCCACCGTCGAAGCGCCGAGATGCGGCGTGCAGACGAGGTTGGGCGTGCCGAACAGCACGTTCTGCTTGGCCGGCTCCTCGACGAAGACGTCGAAGCCCGCGCCCGCGATGTGGCCGGAGACCAGCAGGTCGCGCACCGCCAGCTCGTCGACCAGACCACCGCGCGCGCAGTTCACGATGCGCACGCCCTTCTTGGTCTTCATCAGGTTGGCGCGGGAGAGGATGTTCTTGGTCTGCTCCGTGAGCGGCGTGTGCACGGTGATGAAGTCGGCCCGCGCCAGCACCTGGTCGAGCGTCGCCTTCTCCACGCCGAGCTCCGTCGCACGCTGGTCGCTCAGGAACGGGTCGTAGGCCACGACGCGCATCTTGAGGCCGATGGCGCGCTCCGCCACGATCGAGCCGATATTGCCGCAGCCGATCAGGCCCAGCGTCTTGAAGCTGAGCTCGGTGCCCATGAAGCGGTTCTTTTCCCACTTGCCGGCCTGGGTCGAGGCATTGGCCTCGGGCACCTGGCGGGCGACCGCGAACATCAGCGCGATGGCGTGTTCGGCCGTGGTGATGGCGTTGCCGAACGGCGTGTTCATCACCACGACGCCGTTGGCGGTGGCGGCCTTGATGTCGACGTTGTCCACGCCGATGCCGGCGCGGCCCACGACCTTCAGGTTCTTGGCTTCCGCCAGCACCTCGGCCGTGACCTTGGTGGCGGAGCGGATCGCCAGCCCCTGATAGTTGCCGACGATGGCGCGCAGTTCGGCTGGCTTCAGGCCCGGCTTGAAATCGACGTCGCAACCGCGCTGGGAGAAGATCTCGACAGCGCGCGGGGAAAGCTCGTCGGAAATGAGAACTTTAGGCTTGGCCATTTTGATGACTCCGTTCGTTCACGCTCTCCTCCCCTTCGCGGATTCCGCGAAGGGGAGGTGTCGCCGTCTGCGGCAACGGAGGGGTCATGACCCCTCCGTCCCGTAGGACGGGCCACCTCCCCCGTTGACGGGGGAGGAGAAAATCACGCTGCTTGCTTGCCGAACTCGCGCTCGATCTCGCCATAGGCCCAGTCGAGCCACGGCAGCAGGGCTTCGAGGTCGCTCTTCTCGACCGTCGCGCCGCACCAGATGCGCAGGCCCGGCGGCGCGTCGCGGTAGGAGCCGAGGTCGTAACCCGCCTTCTCGGTTTCGAGCAGGTCGGCCATCTTCTTGGCCGCCGCCGCCTGCCTGTCGGCCGGCAACGCCGCGAACCACGGCGCGGAGATCACCAGGCAGACCGAGGTGTTGGAGCGCACGGCCTTGTCGGCCGCGAGGAAGGCGGCCCACTTGCGGTCCGCAACGAACTTTTCGAGCACGCCGAGATTGGCCTCGGAGCGCGCCATCAGGCCCTTCAGCCCGCCGACGCTCTCGCCCCAGCGCAGGCCGTCGATCGCATCCTCGACGCAGAGCATCGACGGCGTGTTGATCGTCTCGCCCTTGAAGATGCCTTCGGAGAACTTGCCGCCCGAGGTCAGGCGGAAGATCTTGGGCATCGGCCAGGCCGGCACGTAGCTTTCCAGGCGCTGGACCGCGCGCGGGCTCAGCACCAGCATGCCGTGCGCGCCCTCGCCGCCCATCACCTTCTGCCAGGACCAGGTCACGACATCGAGCTTCTGCCACGGCAGGTCCATGGCGAAGGCGGCCGAGGTCGCGTCGCAGATCGCGAGGCCCTCGCGGGCGTCGGCGATCCAGTCGCCGTTCGGCACCTTCACGCCGGAGGTCGTGCCGTTCCAGGTGAAGACGACATCGTGCGTCCAGTCGACCGCCGCGAGATCGGCGATCTGGCCGTAGGGCGCCTTGAGCGTGCGCACGTCCTTGAGCTTGAGCTGCTTCACGACGTCCGTGACCCAGCCTTCGCCGAAGCTTTCCCAGGTCAGCATGTCGACGGGCCGGGCGCCGAGCAGCGACCACAGCGCCATCTCGACCGCGCCGGTATCCGACGCCGGCACGATGGCGATGCGATAGTCCGCGGGAATGCCCAGCAGGGCGCGCGTGCGATCGACCGCTTCGACAATCTTCTTCTTGCCGAGCTTAGATCGGTGGGACCGCCCCGTGGCGGCATCTTTGAGGGCTTCGGGCGTCCAGCCAGGACGCTTGGCGCAGGGTCCGGATGAAAAATCGGGACGCGCCGGACGGATGGTCGGCTTAGTCATCATAACCTCTCCCTTACAGAAGAGCTGCACTCCGGTGGGGGAGCGTGGCCCGGCGCCGATATACGGGGAGAGCCGTGCGCCGTCAATGTGGGGAGAATGTCGCAAGCCGGAGTTTCTAGACTGCCTCCGGCTTGGCCGATTACCCCCACTTGTTAGGCAGCTTGCTCGCGCAGGTGGATGAAGCGGCGCTGCAATTCGTCGAGCATGCCACTCAGTAGCTTCGCATACACCTCTTCGCCCGGACTACGGACGTCCAATGAAGCAAGCTCCGAGGACAGAATCTCCGCGAACTCGGGAATTGGCATGAACTGCAAATCAAGCGAGTTCGCAAAGTGCTTGGCTTCATCAAGGGAGCTTGCAAACTTTCGAAGGCGGCGCTCCAGCTTTTCACTCTCGAAGCTAACAATAGCGTCTCTAAGCTTTTCCACTGAATCAATGGACCTTCGTCTCCACAAGTCCTGAAAAGTATCCGGCCCCAGGAAGATGAGTCTGTTGGTTGCAGACAGGTCGCGGGCGTAGAGACCCATCAACGCGGCATATTTTATTACCTGCTGCACGTCGAGCTTCGCGCTGACCTTGAGTTCGATACACGCGCGAAGGTTGTTCCCAAAGAAGAATGCATCCGGCTGGCAAAGGTTGGAATAAAGAACTTTACTGTTTGCGGAGTCGCGCAACTCGCTGAAATGGATTGACCTGAAGCTCTCGCCAGCACTTGGCGAACCGACGATCCTTGCGATCAAGGACGAGGGCGCCAGGCTGAAAAAGACATTCAGAACATGATTGAGAGGCTCTTCGAGCTCCTTGACGCTGGCGATGATCTCGTCAACGCGCCGCTTCTTGATTTCACTTTTGTCCTTGCTTTCATTCCGCAGGTACTGCGGCTTCCAAAGGTAAGTTTCGAGAGCCGCGTAGTATGAATTGTTCCAGTTCATTTTTACTTTCACTCGCCCAAACACCGCAGTGCCGCCGGCCTTTACAGAACGGAGCGCCCACAGACTAGTTGGCGAATGTCACCCAACGCCACTCAATAAACGCAGCGACTACTGCGCCGCGACGGCGACTTGCGGCTCGTAGATTTCGCCGGGCTCGTTTTCGAGTTCGGCGATCTGGCGGTCGAGTTCGCCTTGCACGTATTGCGCGAACGAACCGAGGTGGAGGTAGAGCACCATCTGGATCAGGCAGGCTTCCAGCGCCGCCGGATTCTTCTTCGCCACCTCGGTCACGGTGCGCCAGAACGGGCGGCGGAGATGCGGCCGCAGGATGTTCATCTGCAGCATGATCTTCGCCAGCGCCACGGCCTCGCGCCAGCCGATCTTCTTTGCGGCGCCGTCGCCCAGGGTCGGGCGGCGCAGCGCCAGCGCCACGGTGCGTACGCGGTCGAAATAGGCGTCGGGCGCGTAGACCGAGGCCAGGATCGCGCGATAGTCGGAGAGGATCTCGCGGCGCGGCCGCTTCGGCACGAAGTTGATGCCGGCGGTGCATTGATCGCCGCTGAAGTCGCTCTGGAATGGCAGCAGACGCCGTTCCCTGTCGAGCCTGCGATGAAGTTGCGTGTTGGGCAGCGCCGTCAGCAGGCCGACCATGCAGGCGGGAATGCTGGTCGCCTCGATGCAGTCGATCATGCCGTCGGCGACGCCGGCCTTCTCCGTGTCGAAGCCCACGATGAAGCCCGCGATGACGAAGATGCCGGCGGCGTAGATCCGGTGCACGCTCTCGGCCAGGCTGCGCCGCGTGTTCTGCTTCTTGCGCGTGGAGACCAGCGTGTCGGTGTCGGGGCTCTCGATGCCGACGAAGACCACGAAGAAGTTGGCGCGCGCCAGCATCTGCAGAAGCTGGGCGTCGTCGGACAGGTTGATCGACGCCTCGGTCGAGAACATGAACGGAAAGCCGCGCTCGGCCTGCCACTGTTCCAGCAGCGGCAGGAAGAGCTTCAGGGCCTTCTTGTTGCCGATCAGGTTGTCGTCGACGAAATCGACATGGCCGCGATGGCCGGTGTCGTAGAGCGCCTGCAACTCGGCCAGCATCTGCTCGTTGGTCTTGGAGCGCGGCACGCGGCCGTAGAGTTCGATGATGTCGCAGAACTCGCAGTTGAACGGACAGCCGCGCGAGAACTGCACGCCGACATAGAGATAGTCGCGGGCGTCGATCAGGTCGAAGCGCGGCACCGGGCTCCGGGTGACGTCGGCGGTGAACTTCTCCGCCCGGAACCTGCCCGTGCGCTCGCCGCGATTCCACGCCGCGACGAATTCCGAGACGATGCCCTCGGCCTCGCCCAGCACCAGGAAGTCGGCGGCTTCGTAGATGTCCGGACACGAGGTCGAATCGGGGCCGCCCACCACCACGGGCTTGCCCGCTTCCCGGCACAGCCGGATCACGTCGAGCGCATCGACCCGCTGCGGCAGCATGCCCCCGGTCATCACGACGTCGGCCCAGGCGAGATCGGCCGGCTTCAGCGTGCGGACGTTGCGATCGACCAGCCGCATGGTCCAGTCCTGCGGCAGCAGCGCCGCCAGGGTGAGGAGGCCAAGCGGCGGCGTCGGACATTGCGCGCCGTAGATCTTGCAGGCCGCCCTCAGACTCCAGAACGAGTTCTCGTTGAAGCGAGGGAAAACCATGAGCACGTTCAGGCTCATTCGTCCGTCCTCCAGGTTGGTGGAGTAGGTCGCAGGCTTCGCGTGACGAGACTACAGCCCCTCTGAAGTCACCTCAACCCGCCGACAGCCGCCGCTTTCCCGGCGGCTTCGCGGCCGCTCCTTGCCCTCCCCGTGCCCTCCTCCCACGCCCTCCCCATGGCGGCGCCAATCGGCTATCAAGCGGCATCATGACTTCAAACGAAAACGACCATCGTGGCCTTCTGCCGGCCGGACTTGCCGATCTTCTGCCTCCGGATGCGATGCGCGAGGCCCGCGCCATCGACGTTGCCATCGAGCGTTTCGCGGCCTTCGGTTACGAGCGCGTGAAGCCGCCCATGGTCGAATTCGAGGAATCCCTGCTGGGCGGCCCCGGCGCGGCGCTCGCCTCGCAGACCTTCCGCCTGATGGATCCCGTTTCGCAGCGCATGATGGGCGTGCGGCCCGACATGACCGTGCAGGTAGCGCGCATCGCCGTCACGCGGCTGAAGCACGAGCCGCGGCCGCTGCGCCTCTCCTACGGCGGCAACGTCATCCGCGTGCGCGGCAGTGCGCTGAAGCCCGAACGCCAGTTCGCGCAGGTCGGCTCCGAGCTGATCGGCGTCGACAGCGCCGAGGCCGATGCCGAAGCGGTGCTGCTCACGGTCGATGCGCTGCGCGCCATCGGCGTCGCCGATCTCTCGGTGGACCTCAACCTGCCGACCCTGGTGGCCGCAGTCGCCGCCGGCCTGAAGCAATCCGCCGACGCGCTGCACAAGCTCCGCCGCGCGCTCGACCGCAAGGATGAAGGCGCCATCGCCAAGGCATCCGCGGACAAGAAGGTGACGGAGATGTTCGCGGGCCTGCTGCGCGCGGCGGGTCCGGCCGACCAGGGCCTCGCCCAGCTCGGCCGGCTCAAGCTGCCGGCCGCGGCGGCGGCGGAAGCCGCGCGGCTGGCCGAGGTGGTGAAGCTCGTCCAGGCGGCCGAGCCCGACCTGCCGCTCACCATCGACCCCGTGGAATATCGCGGCCTCGAATATCAGACCGGCGTTTCCTTCTCGGTGTTCGCGCTGAGGAGCCGCGAGGAGCTGGCGCGCGGCGGCCGCTATTCCGCAGGCTATCCCGAGGACGGCGTCAGCGAGCCGGCCACCGGCTTCACGCTCTACATGGGCGCCGTGCTGGCCGCTTCCGAGGCCCCGCCCGAACGGCCGCGGCTCTATGTCGGGATGGGCACGCCGTGGCGCGACGCCGCCCCGTGGCAGGCCAAGGGCTATGCCGTCGTGCGCGCCGTCGTGGCCGCGCCCGAGCCTCGCGCCGAAGCCAAGCGCCTGCGCTGCAGCCACGCACTGATCGACGGGGACGCGGTGCCGCTTTAGCCGGCGGCCTCCAGCATGACCGCTGCTCCTGCAAGCCGGCAGCGGGCCAGGCCCGCGACCTTCTCCACCCTCTGCCGATGGGTCGGGGCTTCCCTGCTCGCTGCCGCTGCGAGCCTGCCGCCCGCCCGGGCGGAAGTCGACACCGAGCATATGTTCGGCTTCGGCGAAGGAACCGACATCGGCACGCCCTTTCAGCCCGAAGTGGAGACCGAACTGGTCGGGCGCTTCGGACGGGCGGACGGCAGCTACAGCGCGACGGCCCTGAGCCTCTCGCTGAAATATCCGTTCAGCTCCTGGTTCCGCGTCGCCCCGACCGTCACCGTGAGCCGCTTCGACATCTCCGGCGCATCCGACATCGAGGATCGCGGCAGCATCGGGCTGGAGCTGCTGGGACTCGAATTTCGCCTGCGGCCGTTCGACCGGGAAGACCATCTGTTCGGTCTGACCTTCGTCGCCCTGCCGTTCGTGGGCTTCGTCGATCCGACGACCGGAGCACCGGGCGACAGCTGGGGAAGTTCCTTCCTGATCGCCGCCGATCGCGAGGTCGTACCCGGAAGGCTCTTTGCCGCGCTCAACCTCGCCTACGGTTTCGGGCGGGTGCGGGATTATTCGACCGGCCAGTCCGTCGATGGATCGGAGCTGGCCTTCTCGGCAGCAGCGACCGCCCGGCTTTGGGAAAACGTGTACCTGGGCGGCGAGGTTCGTTACCGGCGCGGCTTCGACGGTCTCGCCTTCGGAAATCTGACCGGCCAAGCCGTCTTCGTCGGACCGACGTTCTACGCTGCCCTGGGAAAGGGCGCTTCCCTGTCCGGGGCCTGGAACATTCAGGTCTGGGGACAGGCGACGGGCCTCGACCCGGGGCTGGACCTGACGCTGTTCCAGCGGCAGATGTTCAAGCTCCGCCTCGCCATCGACCTTTGAACGGCCGACGGATGCGGCGGGCGCCCCGAGCCACCATCCGAGTCGACCGGAACGACGACGAAGGGGCGCTACGGCACGGTTCAATCGTCAGCAAAGACGCGGATTTCCAGGCCTCGGCCGCGCGTTGCTTTGACGCGCGAGCGGGGCAGGAAGCCACCCCGAATCGCCTCGCCTGCCCCGGGCCATCATGCTATCCACCCTCACGCCTCTCCGGCACCGGCCCCGGGGAGGCGTTTTCATGTGTGAAGGGATAGTGGAATGGCCAACGTGGCAGTGATCGGCGCCCAGTGGGGCGACGAGGGCAAAGGCAAGATCGTGGATTGGCTCAGCGAGCGCGCCGAAGTGGTGGTGCGTTTCCAGGGTGGTCACAATGCCGGCCATACGCTCGTCATCGGCAACCAGACCTACAAGCTGGCGCTCCTGCCCTCGGGCGTGGTGCGCAAGGGCAAGCTCTCGATCATCGGCAACGGCGTCGTGGTCGACCCCTGGCACTTCCTCGAAGAGGTGAAGAAGGTCACCAGCCAGGGCGTCTCCGTGACGCCCGAGACGCTGAAGATCGCCAATCACGCCGTGCTGATCCTGCCGCTGCATCGCGACCTCGACGGCTGGCGCGAGGATGTGCCCGGCACCATCAAGATCGGCACCACGCGCCGCGGCATCGGCCCGGCCTATGAAGACAAGGTCGGCCGCCGTGCCATCCGGGTCGGCGACCTCGCCGAGCCCGACGTACTGGAGAAGAAGGTCAACACGCTGCTGGCGCACCACAATGCGCTGCGCCAGGGGCTGGGCCGCCCGACGGTCGACGCCAAACAGCTCCTCGCCGACCTGATCGAACTGGCGCCCAAGATCCTGCCCTTCGCCGAAGACGTGTGGGAGCGGCTCGACGCGCTGCGCGCCGACGGCAAGCGCATCCTGTTCGAGGGCGCGCAGGCCACGATGCTCGACATCGACCACGGCACCTATCCGTTCGTCACCTCGTCGAACACGGTGGCGGCGCAGGCGATGATCGGCTCGGGCATGGGCAACGGCGCGGTGGGCTATGTGCTCGGCATCGCCAAGGCCTATACGACGCGCGTCGGCGACGGCCCCTTCCCCACGGAACTCACTGACGAGATCGGCCAGGGCCTGGGCGATCGCGGCCACGAGTTCGGCACCAACACCGGCCGCCGCCGCCGCTGCGGCTGGTTCGACGCGGTGATGGTGCGCCAGGCGGTGAAGCTGAACGGCATCGACGGCATTGCGCTCACCAAGCTCGACGTGCTGGACGGCATGTCGGAGATCAAGGTCTGCGTCGGCTACGAGCTGGACGGCAAGCGCATCGAGCGCTTCCCCTTCACCATGGGCGCGCAGGCCAAGATCAAGCCGGTCTGGGAAACCTTCGAGGGCTGGAGCGATAGCACCCGCGGCGCGCGCTCCTTCGCCGAGCTGCCGGCCACCTGCATCAAGTACGTGCGCCGCGTCGAGGAGCTGGTCGGCTGCCCGGTCGCCCTGCTCAGCACCAGCCCCGAGCGCGAAGACACGATCCTCATGACCGACCCGTTCCGCGACTAAACCGACCGTCACGACCCGGATGGTGCTGGCCCGCTCGATCCAGCGCCATCCGCCCTAACTTTTTTGCATCATATCGAGTCTTCGATGCAGCGAATCCCAGAGAAGATTGCACTGCGTCCATAGGTTGTCCGCCATCCGACGTTACTCTGGCATCGAGGCATGCAAATGCCGTCGCCAGATATGCATACGACGGGCTTATTCGCCGAAGAAACGAACCCTTCATCGATCGTCGCTCACACCGTGTGATATTGCCGTGATATCGTCCTGCGCGATTCCGGATTACCTCGGAATGGTTGTGTGAGCAGACGGAGCGTTGGATGGCTACTTTCACTGTCGTGAACCTCAATGACAGCGGTGCAGGTTCACTACGAGCAGCCATCGAAGCCTCCAATGCCGAGCCGGCCGGCACCGCCAGCACCATCGAATTCGCGGTAACGGGAACGATCGTCCTGGCCAGCGGCCTGCCGTCGCTCACCAGGCCAGTGGATATCGTCGCCGGCAATCCGGCCACGGGGAATCCGCCGACAGTCGGGATCGACTTTAACGGCAATGCCGGCCTGGTCTTCGCGGCCGGTTCGCAAGGCTCGGAGCTGGTCGGCCTGTCGCTGGGCAACGCGGCCGGCAACGGCGTCACGCTTCATGCCGGCGGCATCACCCTCAACAACAACTATATCGGCCTGGCCCTCGACGGCTCGGCGGCCGGCAATACCGGCGACGGCGTGTTCGTGGCCGCCACCTCCTCCGGCAACAATCTCGGCTTCAACCCCGACGCGGCGACCCTGGCCGAGAACGGCCAGCCCGCGACCGGCGTGGTGTCGAACGTCATCTCGGCCAACGGCGGCAACGGCATGACGCTGAACGGCGCCGACAACAACGAGATCGTCTCCAACCGGATCGGCACCAGCACCGACGGCAATACCGCGATGGCCAACGGCGGCCACGGCATCTGGCTGACCAACGGCGCGACCGGCAACACGATCGGCGGTGCCGTCGCCGGCAACGACGCCAGCGGGAACCAGAACAACCCGACGGGCAACAAGGGCAACATCGCCGACGTCGTGGTGGTGACGCCGCCGCTCGGCAACCTGGTGTCCGGCAATGGCGGCAACGGCATCCAGATCGACACCGGCTCGAACACCAATACGCTGAGCGGCAACTTCGTCGGCACCACGGCCAACGGCCTCGCCGCACTCGGCAACAACGGCGACGGCGTCGCCATCCTCGAGTCCGATTCGGTGACCTTGAGCGGCTGCGTCTTCGTCGACAATCCGTTCATCTACTACAACGTCATCGGCGGCAACGGCGGCAACGGCATCCATGTCACCAACGCCGACAACGTCGTCATCCAGGCCAACTTCCTGGGCCTCGGCGCCGACAACAACACCATGGTCGGCAACCAGCTCGACGGCCTGCTGATCGACGGCAATTCGCGCAACACCCAGGTGGGCGGCGTCATTCCGCTCGGCAACGTCATCTCGGGCAACGTCCGGAACGGCATCGAGGTCGCCGATACGGCTAGCGGCTTCAGCACGCTCAACACCTTCGGCGGCACCACGGCGTTCTTCGGTGCGGCCCCGAACGGCGCCAACGGCATCCTGGTCACCTCGACCGGCGGCAACCAGACCATCCAGACCAACGTCATCTCGGGCAATACCGGCAACGGCATCGAGATTTCCGGCAATGCCTGGGGCGTCTCGATCGTGCCCAACATCGTGGGCCTCGACACGCGCGGCGACGGCGCCTTCCCCAACGGCGGCTCGGGCATCGTCTTCTCCGGCAATGCGCACGACAATTTCGTGGGCGGCACCGACCTCATCGGCAACCTGTCGGTGATCCGCCAGAACACCGTGTCCGGCAACGCGGGCTACGGCATCGAGATCACCGGCGCCGCCTATAACAATGTCATCGCCGACAGCGCCATCGGCACCAACATTCAGGAGCTGGCGGCCATCGCCAACGGCCTGGGCGGCGTACTGGTGTCGAGCACCGGCGTCGGCAACATCGTCGGCTCGCCGCTGGTCGGCTGGACGCCGCTGCCCTCGCCCGCCGTCTCCTACAACGTCATCAGCGGCAATACCGGCCCCGGCGTCACCCTGGAGCCCGGCACCAACTACAACGCCGTCATCAACAACTATATCGGGCTCAACATCCTGGCCCAGCCGGTGCTGCCGAACGGCGGCGGCGCGATCCAGAACGACGGCGGCGCCAACCTGATCTACGGCAACGGCGCACACGGGCCGCTGCCCTGGCAGTCGCCGACCGGACAGCTCGAAGCACTGTTCATCGGCTGGTTCGGCCGCGCCGCCGACCCCGTGGGCTTCAAGCAGGACATGGAAGAGGTCCTGAGCCTGATGCTGGGCGGCGATACGATTGCCGCGGCGATGCTGAAGGCGTCGGACGGCTTCGCCTCCTCGCCTGCCATCGGCATCTACGCGCCGCTGGCCACCCTGACCACACCGGTCACGTCGCCGACGCTGGAGCAGGTCGCCCTCGCCAACGGCTTCATCAACCAGACCTTCACCAATCTGTTCGGCCGCACCGCCACCCATTCGGAACAGACGATCTGGCGCGAGGCGTTCTTCGACGGCGCGATCCCCTTCTCCGATCTCGTCTACGACATCGCCTCGTCGGCGCAGAACAACGACGTCGTGGCGATGAACGCCAAGATCCTCGCGGCGTCCTATTTCACGACCGCCTTCGCCACCACGCCGCTGGACCCGCCGAGCCTCGCCGAAATGCAGGCGGCGGTCTCGGGCGTCACCAACGGCACAACGCTGTTCAATTCGCAGGCCGCCACCGACGCGCTGATGGGCGGCACGCACACCCAGGTCGAGTATCAGTCGATCCTCGAACCCGGCAACATCACCACCGGCGTGCGCGCCAGCCTCGACGGCACCGTCATCCTGACCGGCAGCCAAACCGTCGAGGGCTCCACCGGCACCGAGGCCTTTCTCTATCACGGGCCGCTGAACAATACGGCCGCCGGCCAGTTCCACATCCTCAATCCGACCTTCGCCGGCCAGACGGTGACGACGGCGACCTTCTACGGCCCCGACACGGCGATCTTCACGCCGGGAATCGGCCTCGGCAACGTGCGGGCCGTCGGCAGCTATCAATATGCCGAGAACCCGGCCGGCGTGTTCAATCACGGCATGATCTACGAGGGCCCGATCACCGGCATCGGCGGGACCTGGACGGAGGTCACCGTTCCCTCGAACGGCGTCAATGTCGTAGGCGGCGTCACGGTGCCCGGCACGGTCGCCAATACGATCCTGCACAGCACGCAGGGCAACCTCGTGGTCGGCAACTACGACATCTCGGGCCCCGGCGGCATCCTGCTCGGCGCCAACGGCTTCATCTACAACATCGCTACCGGCCAATACACGTTGATGAACGTCAACGGCAGCTACGACAACCTGACGTCGCTGTACGGCATCTGGCAGAACGGCGTCGGCAGCGACACCTACACCATCGCCGGCGGCTCGAAGGACGGCACCGGCATCAACGCCGCCTTCCTGCAGACCTACAACGCCGCGACCGGCGAGTTCTCCAACCTCACCTTCTATAACGGCTTCAACAAAGCGGGCGGCCTCCTCACTCACTTCGAGAACATCACGGCGGTTCCGGGCGGCTTCAATCTGGTCGCCACCACCGACAGCGGCCCCGCCTTCGTTGCGATCGCGCTCAATCCCGACGGCACGTTCGGCGACGCGGTCTGGACCGCCATCGACCTGCCGGGCAGCGAACTGCTGACCGGCAATATCGCTTTCCAGAACGTGGTCGGCGGCATCTACAACACCGGCGATTCGGATACGGTCGCGACCTATCTCGGCGTCGTGCAGCAGTCCCACGTCAACTCGGACGGCGGGCTGATCATGCCCGTCGGCTCGCACGACTTCTCCTACTCGCTGTCGGTCCATGGCAGCGTCGGCGCCACGATCACCGGCTCGACGACCGCCGGCAACGTGCTGGGCGGTTCGATCGGCAACGACAAGATCACCGGCACGCTGAGCCTGGTCCTGGCCGACACGATCTATACCGGCGGCGGCGCCGACACGATCGTCCTGGCGGCCGGCCACACTGCGAGCACCCGCGTCCAGCTCTTCGCCGGCAACAGCTTTACCGATGCCGACAACCTTCAGCCGGGCGCGTCGGTGTCGCCGATCGCCGGCAGCATCGTCGATGCCAACGACATCCCGCAGCTCGGCTGGTGGGGCCAGGCGACCGGCCAGCTCGGCGGACCCGTGACGAATGCCAGCACCAACGGCGGCATGGGCACCGGCACCAGCGCCGACATGACGACGGTTCACAACTTCGTCGTCGGCTCGGGCGGCTCGTGCGACACGATCGACATCTCGCTGGCCGCCTTCAGCAACCTCATTCGCGCCGCCGACGGCGACGCACCGCGGCCGGGCGAAGCCGTCTTCAGCAACATCGTCGGTCCCGGCGGCACGATCACCGTCGACGACGCCACGGTCATCCGCATCGAGAGCCCCGGCGGCTTCGTAGGCGCGGCCGACCTCGCCGCCACCCTGCAGGCCAACCCCATCGCCTTTGCCGCTCCGCAGGACGGGGCGATGAACCACTATCTCGTCGCCTACCAGGACACCGGCGGCAATGTCCGCATCGCCGACATGAGCATCCAGAGCGGCGGCGGTTCCTTCACCGACACGGCCGGCGGCGCAACGCTTGCCATCTCCGACATGGCGCAGCTCCGGGGCGTGACGCTCTCCTCGCTGCAGGCTTCGAACCTCAACCTGCTGGCCGGCACCGCGGTCGAGAATTCGAGCTATCTCGACTTCACGGGCTGGCGCATCAACGACGCGACCAGCGTGATGGATGCCTACGGGCTCGCGGCGAGCGACGTCTCCGAAGCGACGTTCGCGGGCCTCAACGTCGCGCTGGTCCTCGACCGCGCCACAGATCCGACGGCGCTGCTGGCCCAGGACTGGGGCACGCGCCAGCAGACGCTGGCCGAAATGAACGACAACGGCACGCTGTGGACCACCTACGGCGCCGACCAGACGCTCTACAACTCCGTCGTCGAGCAGCTCAAGACCACCTACGGCCTGACGATCCTCGACGGAACAAATTCGGCGAACAAGGGCGACTATGTCTCCTCCGCCGAGTCGCGCACCATCTGGGTCGAGCTCAACACGGCGGAGCAGTTCGCCAGCCTGTTCGGCACGACGCTCTACCAGAGCACCCAGGAGGACAACGAATTCGTCTTCTGGAACGGCGACCTGCTGCTGCCGGAGGAATGGGACATACAGGGCCTGTGGTTCGACACGGAGAACGTGCCGCCGCCGTCCAACATGACGCCCGGAGTCTCGACGACCCTGCAGCAGGGCTCGCAAAGCCCCGGCAACAATTCGAGCCTGGGCCTCACGCTGTCGCCGCAGCAGATTTCGGAGCTCTACAACTTCCCGCTGGCCGGCCTGAACGTGGAGACCGGCGCGATCGGCCTCATCGAGCCGGGCATCGGCTCGGCCCTGCATGCCAGCCAGACCAAGACCTTCCAGGAGCTGCTCACCGAGTATCTCGCCTCGGTGGGCCAGACCGGCAACGGCACCGTTTCGGTCCAGGGCGAGAACGGCCAGACCTACAACAGCGGCGCGGGCGAGCGTTCGCTCGACGTCGGTGTGGTGGCCAGCATCAATCCGAACAGCGATATCTATCTGTTCAACGGCTCGGGCTACAACGGCAACGCCGACGCCTCGATCTTCACGGCGATCCAGAGCGCGCTGTGGGATCCCGCGCTGACGGCGGCAGTGCTCTCCAGCTCGTTTGGCGACGACCAGAGCATGAGCCCGGATTCGCCCTTCTACGCGGCGTACCGGCAGCTCCAGCTCGACGCGGCGCTGAAGAACGTCTCGCTGTTCAATGCGCTGGGCGACGGCGGCTCGGGCAACGAGACCGGCAACGGCCTCACGAACCTCTCCTACAACGAGACCAGCTCCTACAACGTGATGGTCGGCGGCACGTCGTTCTCGACCTTCGATGCGGCCGAGAACGACGTCACGCTGAACCCGTCGCTGGTCGCGCCGGCGCTGGCCAACGACCAGGCGACCTTGTGGCGGCTGATGGCCGGCGGCCTGACTGCCCTGCCGCAGAATCTCGCGGCGCTGCAGACCTTCGCCGAAACGGTGTGGAACCAGTATTTCGTGGTCGGCAACCACATCACGATCAACAACTCGCCGTTCGAGGGCGGCTATCTCGTCAACACCACGACCTCCGGCGGCGTCGACCCGACGCAGCCGATTCCGGACTATCAGCTCGCCTACGGCCTGCGTCCCGTCACCTCCGACCCGACGGCGGAGACGGGCCGCGGTGCGCCGGACGTTTCCGCCAATGCCGGCGGCAACCTCTCCTACCTGACGCCCAACGCCGACATGGTGGGCACCGGCCCAGGCGACGGCACAAGTGCGGCCACGCCGCTTTGGGCCTCGCTGGGCGTGCAGCTCAACACGATCTTCGCGGATCAAGGGCTGCCCAACCTCGGCTACATGAACGACCTGCTCTACATCGCGTCCGCGATCGCCCCGGCGGCGTTCAACGACATCACGATGGGCAACAACACCTCGTCGTTCACCCTGGGCGGCAGCTACCACTCCAACGGCACGGACCTGACGCCGACCGGCTTCGGCTATTCGGCTATCCCGGGATACGACCTCGCGACCGGCCTCGGTTCGCCCAACGGCGTCCTGCTGGCACGGGCGCTGACCACCATCGCGCACGCGCAAACGACCTATGCCGACAGTCCCGACATGCTCGACGCCGCGGGCGACGGCTGGGCGAGCGGCGCCAGCCAGAGCCTGCTGTTCCAGACCATGTCCGCCGGCGGCGCTTCGGTCGGCCTCGACCTCGGCGGCACGTCGGTCGATTTCCTGAGCGGCGCCTCCTCGACCTACGCCTGGACGGCACGCCTTGCGCAGCAGTCCCTGCAGTCCGATTTCGACCCCGCCCTGGTACGGCTGTTCGACAAGGCGGGCCAGGGCGCGGTGATGCAGGCATCGGTCTCGGCCGGCGAAAGCGTCGGCGTGTCGATCAACGCCGCGGAAGCCGACGCGGTCCAGGGGTCGCTGAGCAGCCCTTTCGGCTTTGCCGACTTCGTGACCGGCACGAGTGCCGTCCGCGTGGCGCGCCCCGTGGTCGTGGCCGAGACCGTGAACGGCCTCGACGATCAAGTGGCCGTCGTGCGGGTCCGCCAGAACGGCGAGGACAAGCTGTCCCTCAGCCTCTACCGGGTCGACGATCTTTCCGGGACCATCGGCGGCCTGGCGCCGGGCGAGGCCGGCTACGCGGCCGCCGCCCAGGGCCGCGCCTACCAGTTCACCGGCGGCGGGAATACGCTGTCCGGACCGGGGTACGGCAACTACACCCAGGCCGGATTGAGCAACGTCGACTCGGGCGACCTGATCGCCATGCAGCTCACCAACCAGACGTCCGGCTCGACCTTCTGGGCATTCTCGCAGGCCAACGAGAGCGTCGGCGGCCAGAGCGTCAACCACGTCTGGAACTACGGCCTCAACACCTGGGGCTGGGAAGATGTGCGGGGCGGCGGCGACCACGACTACAACGACCTGCTGGTCCAGCTCGACTTCACCAGTTCCTACGGAAACGGCTGGCTGGTCTGACCGTCACGCCGGCCTGTACCGGAGGGCCGGTTCAGGCTATCTGATCGGTCGGTGGAGTATCTCAAGGAATTGATGAACCGGGCCGGCCTCGGTTCCTGGGAAACGTGGAGCACGCAGTATCGCGTGCTCGCCGTCGTCGTGGGCCTGCTGGTCGGCTACTGGGCCCTGCGGATCGTCCTCCCGACGGTGCTGCGCATCCTGCGGCCCGTCATCTTCCTGGCCTTCGTCTTTGTCGGGGTCTGGGCGCTGTTTCCCACCGAAACCTGCTCCTTCGAGGTTCTCTCGAAGGTGCCGGTCCTGTGCGCGAAGCAGTAGCGGCGGGGCACAGGCACACCCCGTAGTCAGCGGGCCACCAGCGCCTCGAAACGGTGCAGATAGTCGCGTGCGTGCGCCTTGTAGTCGGCGCCGGGCACATGCAGGTGCGCGTCCGACACCATCGCCCACATCGCCTCGCGCAGCGCGCTGGCGGCCTTCATGGCCTCGAAGGAGCGGCGGATCGCCGGCGTCGCCCCCTCCTCGAAATAGGCGTCGAGCAGGACCGTATCGTCGGCCTCGGTAAAGGCACCGTTGGACGAGAGGTTGGCCAGATCGAACAGCGGCGTGCCGAAGCCGCCATACTCCCAGTCGATCAGCCAGAGCCGCTTGCCGTCGTCCATGACGTTGCCGGGCAGCAGGTCGTGATGGCCGAAAACGACCGGCATCGGCGCCTGCCGGTGCTCCAGCCTCTCGGCCGCGTCGAGGTAGCGCGGCAGATCCGGTACGAATGGGCTCTCTGCCGCCGCGATGGACCGCGCATAGTCGCGGATCACGCGGAAGACGGAGAAGAAGTTGGGCGGCCCGGCGAGGTGCCGGCCGACTTCGCGATGGCAGCGTTTCAAAAGCAGCGCCAGACGGCCGATGTCGGCCCGAAGATCGGCCTCGGTGAAGGTCCGCGCATCGAGGTGGCGCATCACCATCAGGCCGGGCTCGACATGGACGATTTCGGGCGACAGGCCCGCCGCATGTGCCGCCTCGGAGGCGGCGCGCTCGCGGTCGCGAAAGACGTGGTGGACGGGGATATCCTCGCCGCAGCGCACGACGAATTTTTCGCGGCGATCCTCGACGACATAGGAGATGTTGGTGAGGCCGCCCATCAACGGCGACATCGCGACCGGCCCCCGCCAGCACGGCAGGCGGCCGATCCTTTGCTCCAGGTCCCCTTCCGGCTTTCGCATCGCGGCGTCGTCTTTCACCAGTCTGCACGGGATCATTCCACGGCTTCCGCTGCCGCGCTACGGTCGCCGCCGAATTGAAACAGGAGCAGGCCCCCATGCCCGACGCACGCGTCACCAACACCATCACCGGCCGCGACGCCTTCCTGCGCGTGTTGAAGGACGAAGGCGTTTCGCGCATGTTCGGCAATCCTGGCACGACCGAGCTTCCGATCATGCATGCCCTCTCCTCGGCGCCGGAGATGGGCTATGTGCTGGGCCTGCAGGAGGCCATCGTGATCGCCATGGCCGACGGCTATGCCCGCGCCTCGGGCAAGCTCGTCTCCTGCAACGTCCATGTCGCGCCGGGTCTCGGCAACGCCATCGGCTCGATCTACACCTCGTTCATGTCGGGCACGCCGATGATCGTGACCGCCGGCCAGCAGGAACAGGGCCACGGCCTCACCGAGCCCCTGCTCTACGCGCCGCTGGTGCCGATCGCGCAGCCCGTCGTGAAGTGGGCCACCGAGGTCAACCGCATCGAAGACCTGCCGCGCATCTTGCGCCGCGCTGCCAAAGTCGCCACCACTGAGCCGACCGGCCCGGTGTTCATCTCGCTGCCCGGCGACATCCTGAACAACGAAGCCGCCATCGACATGGGCGAAGCCACGCGCGTGGATACTGCGGTGCGCCCGAGCGACGCCGCGCTCGACCAGCTCGCCCGCCGCCTGCTCGCGGCGAAAAACCCGGTGATCCTGGCCGGCCACGAGATCGCCATCTCCGACGCCTTTGCCGAAGCCGCGGCGCTCGCCGAGACGCTGGGCGCGCCGGTGCTGCAGCAGACCGTGGCCTGGGGCGCGCACTTCCCGTCGGAGCATCCCGCCTATCTCGGCGCGCTGAACCGCGACCAGAAATACGTGCGCCGCGTGCTCTCCGACTACGACTTCATGCTCTGCGTCGGCGCCGATCTCCTGAAGATGTCGGTGTGGAGCGAGACCGACCCGCTGCCCGAGACCACCAAGGTGGCGATGATCGGCCAGCGCGACTGGGAGATGGGCAAGAACTTCCCGGCCGAGATCGCGCTGCGCGCTGACGTGAAGGAAACGCTGAAGGTCCTCGTGCCGCTCCTGAAGAAGCTGGGCGGCGCCGCACTCGCCGACCGCGCCAAGGCCTCGCTCGCCGAGATCGCGCCGCGCAACTGGAGCGCCCAGCGCGCGCAGCGCAAGGCCAGGCTCGCCGCGCCTGCCGCCACCGACAAGCCGTTGCCGGCCGAGTGGGTGATGATGCGCATGAGCGAGAAGCTGCCCAAGGACGCCATCGTGGTCGAGGAAGGCCTCACCAGCACGACGACTCTGCCGAGCTACTTCCCCTTCCGCGATCGCAACAGCTTCTTCGGCAACGTGAGCGGCGGCATCGGCTGGGGCATCGCGGCGGCGGTCGGCGTGCAGATCGCCGAACCCAAGCGCCGCGTGGTCGCCGTGATCGGCGACGGCAGCGCCATGTACTCCATCACCGCGCTGTGGAGTGCGGCCAACCAGAAGCTGCCGGTGATCTTCCTGATTACCAACAACGAGGGCTACCAGATCCTCAAGAACCGCCTGAAGCTGTTCCACGGCAACGACACGCCGATTGGCATGGACTTCAACGATCCGCCGATGAACATCACCGCCATCGCCCAGGGCTTCGGCGTCGCGGCGGAACGGGTGGACACGACCGCCGGCTTCGACGCCGCCCTCGACAAGGCGCTGGCCCGCACCGACGGCCCGACCCTGATCGAGGTGATGGTGAAGAAGGCGTAAGGCGCCGGGGCGCGCGGCCTTGAACCCCGGTTCCCGAAGGCCTAGATACTCCTTCTGACCAGACTGGTCAGAAGGAGTATGAATGCCGAAATCGTGGGCTCTGCAGGATGCCAAGGCGCGCTTCAGCGAAGTCGTGCGGCGCGCCCATGCCGACGGTCCGCAGGTCGTGACCTATCGCGGCGTCGAGACGGCCGTGGTCGTATCGGCTGAGGAGTTTCGCCGCCTGCAGCCCGATCGCCGGTCGTTCGTCGATGTTCTGCTGGAAGGCCCCAAGCTCGACGACAGTACCGTAGCGAAGATCAACCGACGTTCGCGCGATCGCGGACGCAAGGTGAGAATTTGAGCTTCCTACTCGATACGAACGTTGTCTCCGAGCCCCGGCGACGTCGACCGGAAGAAAATGTCGTTGCGTGGCTGCGCGGACAGGATCCCGATCTGCTGTTTGTCAGCGTCCTGACTCTGGGTGAGATCGCCCAAGGCGCCGAAACGCGGGGACGGCGTGATCCGGTCGCCGGTCGCAGCCTCACGGCCTGGCTCGACGCCATCCGCTCCGGTTACGCTGATCGAATTGTCAGCGTGACCGCCGAAGTGGCAGAAACCTGGAGCCGACTGGGCGCAAAGCGCCCTCTCCCCGTCATCGACGGCTTGCTAGCGGCAACAGCGCTCGTCCATCGCCTCACGCTCGTGACACGCAATGTCCGCGATTTCGACGGGCTCGGCGTTCGCTTGCTCAACCCTTGGGATTCCATGGCCTAATCGGCTGCCTTCTCCTGCTTCTTGATCGCGGGCATCAGTCCGGTCGGGTCGATCAGCTTGCCGTGGACCAGCATGTTGTGGGTGTGCGCCAGGTGATGGAGCGCGAACGACGTCTGCATGGCGCTCACCCTGCCTTGCGCATCCTGGGCGGCGTTCACGGCCTGCTTGACGAGCTTCAGCGCGAACAGCGGCTTCTGCGCGATGCGTTCGGCCATCGCAAGGCCGAAGAACTGCAGTTCCTGGCGCGGGACCACGTGGTTCACCATGCCGACGCGATGGGCTTCCTGAGCCGTGAGCCAGTCGGCCGTGAACAGGAACTCCTTGGCCTTGCGCACGCCCATCTCCCAAGGGTGCGCAAAGAACTCCGCACCGCCCACGCCCATCGCCACGGTGTGGTCGAGGAACTCCGCGTCTTCGGCCGCGACGATGAGGTCGCAAGGCCACATCAGCATCAGGCCGCCAGCAATCACCTTGCCATGCACCAGGGCCAGAGTCGGCTTGGGGAGGTTGCGCCAGCGTTCGCAGAAGCCGACATAGATTTCCTGCTCGCGCGCGTACTGGGCCTCGGCACCCGGCTTGCCGAAGCCGCCCCAGGTCCCGACCGTCTCGTGCTTGGCCATGTTGCCGTGGCCGTCGACCTCGCGCAGGTCGTGGCCCGAGGAGAAGTGCGGGCCGTTGGCCGAGAGCACGATCACCTTCACGCTGTCGTCGAGCGCGGCGCGGTCGAAAGCCTCGTTCAGCGCATAGAGGAAGGCGGTGTCCTGGGCATTGCGCGTGTCGGCGCGGTTGAGGACGATATGCGCCACGCCGGGCTTCGGCACGTCGTACAGAATGGCATCGGTCATCGTTTCCTCCCGCGAACCAGGGTTGTTTCGTTATGCCCCCAGTAAAGCACACCTTCGTCGAGACGCGCGGTTTCACCACTCATCTTGCGGAAGCCGGCAGCGGCGCGCCGCTCCTCCTGCTGCACGGCTGGCCGGAGTTCTGGGCGACCTGGGAGCCGATGTTCGCACGATTGAGCGACCGCTGGCGCCTGATCGCGCCCGACTTCCGCGGCTTCGGCGACAGCGAGAACCCGGCGTCGGGGCCTTCGGACCAGGCAGGGCCGGATGTACTGGCCGACGATATCGCCGCGCTGATGGACAGGCTCGGCATCGCCAAGGCGGGTTTCGTCGGCCACGATGTCGGCGCCTACGTGATGCAACGCCTGGCGCTGCGCCATCCCGACCGCGTCGCCGGCTTGTTCTTCTTCAACTGCGGTACCCATGGCGTCGGCGCGCGCTGGCGCGATCCCGCGCAGATCAACGAGATCTGGTACCAGACCTTCCACCAGATGCCGTTTGCGCCGGCGATCGTCGGCGCGTCACGCGAGAGCTGCCGCGCCTACTTCCGGCACTTCCTGACGCACTGGTGCCACCGCAAGGACGCGTTCGACGGCGTGCTCGACCGCTGGGTCGACAACTTCCTGCGGCCCGGCAACCTGCAGGGCGGCTTCAACTGGTACATCTCGCAGAATGCCGGACGGCTCGCCGTGATGGCGGGCACCGCGCCCAAGCCGCCCAAGATCACGCAGCCCGCGCGGGTGCTGTGGGGCCGGCACGACCCCGTGCTGAAGTCGGCCTGGATCGACGTCGTGCCGGAGTATTTCGAGAATGTGGAGGCGGGCATCGCCGAGGATGCCGGCCACTTCGTCCACTACGAGCGGCCCGATCTCGCCGCTGCGGAGATCGGGCGCTTCTTCGAGCGGATCGGCTACCGCTGAGGCGCTATTCCGCCGCCTGCGCGCGGGCGGGTTTGGCCAGTTTCCGGACAAGTTCTTCGGCGATCTGCACGGCGTTCCACGCCGCACCCTTCAGGAGCTGATCGCCGGCGGCGAACAGCACCAGGCCGTTGGGGTTCGAGAGGTCGCGCCGGATGCGTCCGACATGGATGTCGAGATCGCCGCTGGCTTCCAGCGGCATCGGGAAGTGGTTGGCGGCGGCATCGTCCACCACCTTCACGCCCGGCGCCTTCTCCAGCAGCGCGCGCGCCTCGGCCGGCGAGAGCGGCTTCTCCAGTTCCAGGGTGATCGCCTCCGAGTGGGCACGCAGCACCGGCACGCGGATGCAGGTCGGCACGATCGGGAGGTCTGGCATGTGGAACATCTTCCGCATCTCCTCGACCACCTTGTTCTCTTCCTCGTTGTAGCCGTTCTCGGCCACCTTGGTGTTGTGCGAGAAGACGTTGAAGGCGATCTGGTGCGGGAACACCGAGCGGGTCAGCTCCTTGCCCTCGCCGTACTGGCGCACCTGGTCTTCCAGTTCCTGCATGGCGGCGGCACCTGCGCCCGAGGCCGACTGATAGGTCGAGACCACGATGCGCTTGATGCCGGCGGCCTGATGGATCGGCCACACCGCCGTGGCGAGGATCGCCGCGGTGCAGTTCGGGTTGGCGATCACGCCCTTGTGGTGCGCGAGATCGCCCGCGTTCACTTCCGGCACGACCAGCGGCGTCTCGGGGTCCATGCGGAAGGCCGAGGAATTGTCGACGACAACCGCGCCCGCCGCCTTGGCGGCCGGCACGAACTCGCGGCTGCGCGTGGCGCCGGCGCTGAAGAAGGCGATGTCGATGCCCTTGAAGGCCGCGGCGGTCAGTTCCTCGACCGGATAGGGTTTGCCTTTGAACTCGAGCGTCTTGCCGACCGAGCGGGCCGAGGCGAGCAGCTTGAGGGAGGCAACGGGGAAGTTCCGTCGCTCGAGGACGCGGAGGATTTCGACCCCTACCGCACCCGTGGCGCCGACAATGGCGATGTTTTGAGCGTTCATGACGCAATAATACAGGACCGCCCCGACCGCCGGAACGAGGCAGCCCGCCGCGCCTTCCGTGTTCTTTCTCATCACAGGCATGAGCCCCGTTGGGCCGGACACCAGATATGCGGCCCGGCAGCCATGCCGCCCCAAAGAAAAGGGCCGGCATCGCGAGATGCCGGCCCCTCCTTTTTCAGGTCTTGCTGCGGACCGCCTACCGGGCGCCGGCGGCCTCGACGGCGGGCCGGGTCGACGGCCGCGCCGCGGCCTCGACCACCATGTTCTTCATGGCCTTCTGCAGCTTGTCGAAGGCGCGCACCTCGATCTGGCGCACGCGCTCGCGGCTGATGCCGTACTTGGAGCTCAGGTCTTCGAGCGTCTTGGGCTCGTCGACCAGACGGCGCTCCACGATGATGTGGCGCTCGCGGTCGGTGAGCTGCTTCAGAGCCGCCGCCAGCATGTGCTTGCGCTGGCCCAGCTCCTGGCTCTCGCCGAGACGGGCTTCCTGGTTGGGCGAATCGTCGACCAGCCAGTCCTGCCATTCCATGTCGCCCTCGGCCTTCACCGGGGCGTTGAGCGACGAGTCCGGGGCGGCGAGGCGGCGGTTCATGTTCACCACCTCCTCCTCGGGCACGCCGAGGCGGGTGGCGATCTTGGTCACCTGCTCGGGCGATAGGTCGCCCTCCTCGATGGCCTGCATCTGGCCCTTCAGCTTGCGCAGGTTGAAGAACAGCTTCTTCTGCGCCGCCGTGGTGCCCATCTTCACCAGCGACCAGCTATGCAGGATGTACTCCTGGATAGAGGCGCGGATCCACCACATGGCATAAGTGGCCAGACGGAAGCCGCGGTCCGGGTCGAACCGCTTGACCGCCTGCATCATGCCGACATTGCCTTCGGAGATCAGCTCGGCCACCGGCAGGCCGTAGCCGCGATAGCCCATGGCGATCTTGGCGACGAGACGCAGATGGCTGGTGACGAGCTTGTGGGCGGCTTTCGAATCGCCGTGCTCGCGCCAGCGCTTGGCCAGCATGAATTCTTCCTGAGGCTCCAGCAGCGGAAACTTCCGGATCTCAGACAGGTACCTGCTGAGATTGCCCTCGGGCGTCAGCGAAGACGGCAGGGCGGGAAGGTTAGCAGTGGCTGCACTCATGGCTACTCCCCCTTTCATACGCGGGTTGGCCGGTGAACGAGCATTTAGCACTCTCGCCCCCCGACTGCTAAATCCGACTATATTAGTCGGATAGTTCTTCGGTCAATCTAAATCCGACTATTCCACTAGGACTTTGGGGATTTTACTTAACGCTGTTCAGTGATTGGACCAACTTGCTGAAATCTTGAGGCAATTCTGTGGCGAACCGCATTTCCTTGCCGGTCGTAGGGTGCCGGAATTCCAGGACAGCCGCATGGAGTGCCTGCCTCGCGAAATCCACCAACGCCGCCGGTGCCTTCGCGTTGCGGCTCTTCCGGCCATAGACCGGATCGCCGACCACCGGGCAACCGAGATGGGCCAAGTGCACGCGAACTTGATGAGTCCGGCCCGTCCCGAGCCTGGCCCCGACCAGGCTGGCGAGCGGCTGGAGAGGCGGGCCGAACCGCTTCTCGATCCAGTAGTCGGTGATGGCATGGCGGCCGCCGCTGCGACGGACCGCCATCCGCTTGCGGTCCACGGGATGTCGGCCGATGGCCGCCTCGACCCGGCCCCGGTCGGCCTTGGGCGCTCCCCAGACCAGCGCCTGGTAGATGCGGGTGAGGTCATGGGCGGCAAAGAGTTTGGAGAGAGCCACATGGGTGCGGTCGTTCTTGGCCACCACCATGACGCCCGAGGTATCCTTGTCGAGCCTGTGCACGATCCCCGGCCGCCGCACGCCGCCAATGCCCGAGAGGCTGTCGCCGCAATGGGCCAGCAGGGCGTTGACCAGGGTGCTGTCCGGGTTGCCCGGCGCCGGATGGACCACCATCCCCGCCGGCTTGTTCAGGACCAGGAGGTCCCCGTCCTCATAGAGGATGTCGAGCGCCAGCGACTGGGGGATCGGCTCCGCCGGTTCGGGCTCCGGAATATCGACCTCGAAACGCTCGCCCGTTTTGACCTTGCGGGACGGCTCTTCTATCGTCTGCCCCCCCGCCAGCGCCACCCGGCGGCCCTCGATCAGCGCCTTTACGCGGCTTCGCGTGAGGGCCGGCAAGGCAGCCGCCAGCGCGCGGTCCAGCCGCTCGCCGGCAGCACTCTCGTCGATGGTCACGAAGTGGCGCCCCGCGTTGATCGTCACGTGTCGCTCATGGAGTTGTCTTGGCGTCCCCTGCTCGGGCCTCTGCACCGATTTGGCTGAAGGTGCTGGTTATATCGATGGGCCTGCTGATCGTGGCGGGCCTCGTCGTCATCGTGGCCGAGATCGGCCGGCGCATCTCTACGCCCAACGCCGCAGGTTCGCCAGCGTCGGCCCCCGGCACGAGGTTCACCGAACGCATCGCGCTGCCGTCCGGCGCGCGCGTCGTTTCGATGAACGCGGTGGGCGACCGCCTGATCGTCCATGTCGAGACACAGGGCGGTCCCTCCGCGGCCTATATCGTCGACCCGCGCAGCGGCGCCCTGCTGGGCACCGTCGAGTTCCCGCCCGCCGCCGGCCGCTAGCGATGTTCGACCGTCTGTCGATCACCACGACCGACCTCGACCGCGCGCAATCGTTCTACGACGCAGTGCCGGCACCGCTGGGGGCGCCGCGGGTGAACCGCCGCAAGCGGTCCGTGGGCTATGGCGAGACGTGCCAGCCCGAGAAATGAGGGGCCGAGAAATGAGTATGAATTTTCGCAGCGACAACGAGGTCGGCGCGCATCCCGACATTCTCGAAGCGGTCAGACGCGCCTTCACCTCCGGCACCGCGCCCTCCTACGGCGCCGACGATTGGACGCACAGCGTCGAGCGGCGGCTGCGCGAGATCTTCGAGAAGCCCGATCTGCTGGCCTTCCCGGTCGCGACGGGCACGGCGGCGAACGTGCTGGCGCTCTCCTGCTGCACGCCGTCCTGGGGCTCGATCTACTGCCACCCCGAAGCGCATATCGTGGTCGACGAAGCCAATGCGCCGGAGTTCTTCACCTCGGGCGCCAAGCTCGCCCCCATCCCCGGCCCGGCCGGCAAGATGGACCAGAAGAAGCTCGCCGCGGCGCTGGCCCAGCCGGTCTACGGCGTTGTCCACCATCCGCAGCCCGCGGCCGTGAGCATCACTCAGGCCACGGAATGCGGCACCGTCTACGATCCCGACGAGATCGTCTCGATCGCCACCACCGCACGCCGCCACGGGCTCCGGCTGCACATGGACGGGGCGCGCTTCGCCAACGCGCTCTCCTATGTCGGCTGCTCGGCGGCCGAGATGTCGTGGCGCGCCGGCGTCGACGTGCTGAGCTTCGGCGCCACGAAGAACGGCGCGCTGGCCGCCGAGGCGGTAATCTTCTTCGAGCCGGAACTGGCACGCGAGTTCGAGTTCCGCCGAAAGCGCGGCGGCCACCTCTTCTCCAAGATGCGCTTCCTCTCCGCGCAGCTCGACGCCTACCTCTCCGACGGGCTGTGGCTCAGCAACGCCCGCCATGCGAACACGATGGCGCGCCGCCTCGTTGCCGGCCTCACGACCATGAAGGGCACGCAGCTCCTCTATCCGGTCGATGCCAACGAAATCTTCGTCATCCTGCCCTCGCACATGCATGATGCGCTGCAGGCGGCAGGGGCGCAGTATCATCCCTGGCCGTCGGACCGGCCGGGCGAGCGCGCCTTCCGCCTCGTCACGGCCTTCGACACCGATGCCGACGACGTCGACAAGTTCCTGTCCATTGCCAAGGCTGCCTGAGAGTACAGTTACATGACCTACCAGCGCACGCTCACTGCCGCCCACTGGGGCGTCTACGAAGTCGAATACGACGACACCGGCAAGGCTACGAAGCTTCATCCCTTCTCCAAGGATCCCGACCCCTCGCCCATCGGCCTGCACATGCTGTCCGACGAGGTGTCCCGGCTGCGCGTGCTGCGTCCCTCGATCCGCAAGAGCTGGCTGGAGAAAGGCCCCGGCGCCAAGCCTGAGCTGCGCGGCCAGGAGCCGTTCGTCGAAGTGCCGTGGGACGAGGCGCTCGATCTTCTCGCCGGCGAACTGAAGCGCGTGAAGGAGACCTATTCCAACCGCGCGATCTTCGGCGGCTCCTACGGCTGGTCGAGTGCGGGCCGCTTCCACCATGCGCAGAGCCAGGTGAAGCGCTTCCTCAACTGCTACGGCGGCTTCGTGCGCCATCAGGATTCCTACAGCCTGGGTGCGGCGCGCGTGCTGATGCCGCACATCGTGGCCAGCATGGAAGAGCTGATGGCCATGCACACCCGCTGGGACGTGCTGGCGAAGGAGTGCAAGCTCTTCGTGACCTTCGGCGGCGTGCCGCACAAGAACGCGCAGATCAACGCCGGCGGCGCCACGCTCCATCATGTAAAGGGCGGGCTCTACGCCATGCGCGAGGCAGGCGTACGCTTCGTCAACGTGACGCCGACGGCCGAGGATCTCGACAATGGCGGCGACGTCGAGTGGCTGGCCATCCGGCCCAACACCGACGCCGCGCTGATGCTGGCGCTCTGCCACACCCTGCTGGCCGAGAACCTGCACGACCGCGCCTTCCTCGACCGCTACACCGTGGGCTTCGACAAGTTCGCCGCCACGCTCGCGGGCAAGGACGCGGCCTGGGCCGAGAAGATCACCGGCATCCCGGCGCACCGCATCGTTGCGCTGGCGCGCGAGATGGCGGCGACCCGCACCATGCTCTCCATCGGCTGGTCGCTGCAGCGCAGCCATCACGGCGAGCAGCCCTTCTGGGCGCTGGTGACCTTGGCCTGCATGCTGGGCCAGATCGGCCTGCCGGGCGGCGGCTTCGGCGTGGGCTACGGCCCCGTCAACCTGATGGGCAGCCCGCACCCGCGCTATTCCGGCCCGACCCTGCCGCAGGGCGCCAACCCGGTGGCGGACTTCATCCCCGTCGCGCGCTTCACCGACATGCTGCTGCATCCCGGCGAGCGCTTCGACTACAACGGCAAGAGCCACGTCTATCCCGACATCCGCCTGGTCTACTGGGCGGGCGGCAATCCCTACCATCACCACCAGGACCTCAACCGCCTGCGCCAGGCGTGGCGCAAGCCAGACACGATCGTCTTCCACGAGCAGTTCTGGACACCGGCCGCCAAGATGGCCGACTTCGTGCTGCCCGCGACCACCAGCCTGGAACGCGACGACATCGGCTACGGCACGCGCGAGCCCTATGTCATCGCCATGAAGAAGGCGCGCGAGCCGCTGGGCGAGGCCCGCGACGACTACCAGATCTTCAACGCGCTGGCCGAACGGCTGGGCGTCGCCGCCGCGCATTCCGAGGGCCGCGCGTCGGCGCAGGACTGGCTGGCACACCTCTACGAAGAGGCGCGGGTGAAGTCGGCCAAGGCGGGCGTCACCCTGCCGCCCTATCGGGAATTCTGGGACGCCGGCATCGCCGAAGCCAGGGGCGAGAGCCGCGACCCGGTGATGTTCGCGGCTTACCGTGCCGATCCGGAGAAGAACAAGCTCAAGACGCCGTCGGGCAAGTTCGAGATCTTCTCCGAGACCATCGCCTCGTTCGGCTACGACGACTGCCCCGGCCATGCGACGTGGATGGAACCCATCGAATGGCTGGGCGCCAAGGCGGCCGAGCGCTATCCGCTGCACATGCTGTCGGACCAGCCGGCCGACAAGCTGCACAGCCAGCTCGACCACAGCCCGCATGCGCGCGCCACCAAGATCAAGGGACGCCAGCCCATCACCCTGCATCCCGACGACGCCACGGCGCGCGGCATCGCCGCCGGCGATCTGGTGCGCGTGTTCAACGACCGCGGTGCCTGCCTCGCGGCGGCCCGCCTCAGCGACCGCATCCGCCGCGGCGTCGTGCGGCTCTCGACCGGCGCATGGTTCGATCCGGCCGATGCCGGCTCCAACCGGCCGCTGGAGAAGCACGGCAACCCCAACGCGCTCACGCTCGACATCGGTGCCTCGAAGCTCAGCCAGGGCTGCATCGCACAGACCTGCCTGGTCGAGATCGAGCGGTTCGACGGACCGGCCCCGGCCGTGACGGCGCACCAGCCGCCGGCCTTCGCGGGTCGCTGACGGCGTTACGCCGTAGGAAGCGGGCGCACGGCGTGCTGGCAGCGCGCCGGCGGCCGTGCAATCGATTGCACCACTTCAGCCGAACGCACAGGCTTCAGTCGACCGTTTGCCACTCCAATCGGCGAACGTCCCCTCCTTTGAGAAACCTGCGCGTGGGTGGAGGGAGATCGAGCAGGGAACTGCTGTAGGATTTCGCAACCGCGTCCGCTGGATATCCCATCGCAATCAACAAGGTGGGGAATATCTGGAAGTGCGAGTACTTCCCGTGGAACCTGCTGCCGCCCTCTTCGAGCAACCGCGAGAACTCTGAAGCCGGACGCGCGTACACGAACAGTGGCACAAGCCCCTCGCCGTCAACCGTACCCGGCCCGGCGGAACAGTGGGTCCACTTCGTATTGTTCTCCACCAAACTCTGCCCGTGATCGGACGTGTATACCATCAAGGTATCTTCAGGCAGCCCGTGCGCCATCAGTTCGGAGATAAATCCGTTCACGGACCAGTCCACCGCCTTGTTGTAACGCTCCAGCAAGTCTCGCTGATATTCGCGCAGGTCCTTGTCCTCCGGCACTTTCACGGGCAGCCCCGCGAAGGTCGACTTTTCGTCGGTCGGATACTTGTTCTGATAAGGGTGATGCACGCCCTGCTTGTCGACATAGATGAAAGCGTAACCTGGCTCGGACAACACGCTGAACAGCCTCTTGAGCGCCTCGAAGTCCCGCATGTATATCGGCCGGGTGTTGATGCTGTACCGTTCATCCATATAGCTCAACTCGTCGCTATTCATGCCGCTGTGGAAGAACGCATCCCCAACCGCGTCGATGTAGACAGTCTTGAATCCCGCCGCCTTGGCATACTGCCAGACTGTCGGCTCCTCGCTTGCAAGACCGTGCGATACGAACGCTTCCGGCAAATCGGCTGGTTTCAAACCGTGCTTCAAGATGAATCTCGAAAAATGCGAGCAGTTGCCCCCAGAAACCGCCACGCCGTAGTCGATCAGGCCCCACTTTCTCATCAGGCTTGAGTCGACAAACCCGGCACGCACACTCTCGTCCATGATCATGATGATCTTCTTGAAGCGCTTCTCTTCGGCGTGAAGTGAGACAGGTCGCGCGTGAAAGCTCTCTGCGGTCTCGTCTTGTTTTGCCACAAAGGCAATTGCACCGGCGAAGCGTATCGGGAGTCCGGCAGGCGTTGGAAACGCCGACGTGCCGCCCCGCGAATAGACGGCCATTGCGACAACCATCGCAATCGGCAGGCAGGCGACGATGTTCCATTTTCCTCGAACGGAAAGTTGTGCACTGGGCCGCCACACGAGTATCAGCGAGATGACCGCGAACGCTATCAGCGCCGGCACGATCTCGGAGTATGTCTGAACCGTATCGAAGAGCTTTCGCCGCTCGACCCAGAAAAGCGCAAGCGTGCCCGATTCGATCATGTTCTCTTTTGGAACGCCGGCCGAATCCTTCGCCTGCCCCAGTTCGAGAACGATTACATTAAACAGCCAGGAGAATAGAAATATTAGAGTAAGTGGAATGCGCAATGCACTTACGGAAAGGAATGGGCTCAGGAGAATTGAGACCACGCAACCAAACCATACGAATGGAAAAGCGAAGCGGCCGATCTCTCTGACGATCGACCATTTGGAGGGCATTTCCAGGTTCGTGGAGATGAAGGGGGATGGCTCGCCCGGCAGATAGTCGCGGTAGACAAAAAACAACAGGACCAGCGCGCAGATCTTGATCCAGGAAGCATACGGCTTGCTCATGGCAAGCTGCCTGCAGCGGGTGACTCAAAGCAGGACATCCCGGCGTTCTGCCATTCGACAGTACTATGCGATCTCTCCCCCGCTGGCTCCAATGCGCCACTCCCAAATTGTCGTCGCTCGGCAGCAAGGCCGAGTACGATCGCATCTTCTCCCGATCATTCCCATCCCACGACGGGAGCATTGCCGAGAGTTGCGTCTATTTTATGCGGGGCCACCTAGGCCGCACCTCCAAGTTGCCGAGTCTCCTGTGGAAAAGGCGATGTGAACTTGGAGAGGATTCACCTGAAGAGCGAAATCGCCTTACAGTCGCCGACGGCTACGCCGTCAGGAACTGCGCACGAGGCGGCCGGGCAATGCGCCTGTCGCCTCGCCGTTGCGATAGACGACCTCGCCCGAGACAATGGTCGCGTCGAAGCCGTCGGTGCGCTGGACCAGACGCTTGCCGCCGGCCGGCAGGTCGTAGGCGATCTCGGGGCGCTGCAGCCGCATGTTGTCGTAGTCCAGCACGTTGATGTCGGCCTTCAGGCCGGGCCTGAGCAGGCCGCGATCGCGAAGTCCCATCTCGACCGCGTTGTCGGCGGTCAGGCGCTTGATGCCCCACGCCACGGGAAACAGCGAGCCGCGCCGGCGGTCGCGCGTCCAATGCGTCAGCGTGTAACTGGTCGCGGTGGCATCGCACATGATGCCGACATGGGCGCCGCCGTCGCCCAGGCCGATCAGGCTGTTGGGCGCGGCCAGCATCTCCCCGACGACATCGAGATTGCCTGCCGCGTAGTTGGTGACCGGCAGGTAGAGGATGCCCCTGCCGTCCCGTTCCATCAGAAGGTCGTAGGCGACCTCGTCCGGCGAACGGCCTTCGCGGGCCGCGCGCGCGGCGACACTCTGGTCGGCCGAGGGTTCGTAGTCGGGCGGATCGCCGAACGGGAACATGCGCTTCCAGCGTTCGACGCGCCGCGAGGCGTATTCGGACTCGTCGATGGAGTCGGCTATCAGTCGCGCGCGAAACTCGGGCTGGCGCAGCAGCGCCACGCGTTCGGCAAAGGGAAGATGGGCGATCTTCCTGTAGGTCGGCCGGCCGCTGAATGGGTTCTGCGACAACTCGAAGCCCAGGAGCACGCTGGTCGGCCTGGAGCGGATCTGCGCGGTGATGCGCAGGCCCTCGGCGTTCGCCTGGTCGATCTCGTTCATCAGGTCGCGCCAGCCGTTCGGCCGCGCATCGGACTGCGTCAGCGTGATGGTGACGGGCCGGCCCGACTCGCGTGCGAGCCGGCGGAACAGGGCAATCTCGCCCTGCTGGTCCTCGAAGTCCGACACGATCTGCAACCAGCCCGAGCCCACCGAACGCATGGCCTGCGCGATGGCCGTCAGCTCCGCCTCTTCGGCGCGCAAGGTGGGAATGTGCCGTCCATCGGCGGCGCGATGGTTGAGCGTGCGCGAGGTCGAGAAGCCGAAGGCGCCGGCGCGCATCCCTTCCACTGTCAGCTCGGCCATGCGCCGGCGATCCTGGTCCGTCGCGGGTTCGCGATTGACGCCGCGCTCGCCCATCACATAGACGCGCAAGGCGGCGTGCGGGACCTGCGTGGCGACGTCGGCGTCGTAGGATCGCGCGGCCAGCGCGTCGAGGAAGTCCGGAAAGCTGTGCCAGTTCCAGGGCAGGCCCTCGGACAGCACGACCTCGGGGATGTCCTCCACCCCTTCCATCAGGTTGATCAGCATGTCGTGCTGATCGGCATGGCACGGCGCGAAGCCGACGCCGCAATTGCCGAGCAGAACGGTCGTCACGCCGTTCCAGGTCGAGGGCGAGAGCCGGTCGCTCCAGGTCGCCTGCGCATCGTAATGCGTATGGACGTCAACGAAGCCCGGCGTGACCAGCCTGCCGCGCGCGTCGATCTCGTCGGTGCCCTTGGGAAGGTTCTTGCCGATCGCGGCGATCCTGCCGTCGGAAATCGCGAGATCCGCCTCGTACGCATCGTTCCCCGAACCGTCGACGATGGTGCCGTTGCGAATCACCAAACTGGGAGGCGGCATGCTGTTACTCCGGGACGCGGCGGCGCAGGGTGGCAGCCGACCGTCCGGCGGACAAGCAGGCGGGCCATTGGGCATTGACAAAGCGGGCATTTGATCTGCAAATGAGAGTGAGTTGCATTTGTAAAGATGAGGCGACCATGGATCAGATCGTGCAATTGCATCCCGCCGCGGAGACGACCTCCCGCGGCAAGCCGGACCGCGACCTGCCGAGCGTGGAGAGCAGCCAGCTCATGAGCGGCCGCCGCGAGCTTCTCATTCGCCACGGCGCCAGCACCTACCGGCTGCGCGTCACGGCCTCCGAAAAATTGATCCTGACGAAGTAGGCGGGCATCCCCGGCGTGCAACCGATTGCACGCCGGGCTCCCTCTTTTCAGTCCAGCAAGCGGCTGCGCCGGCGCGTATCGCGCGGCGTGGCGCCGTAGCGGCGCTTGAACATCCGGGTGAAGGTCGGCAGCTCGCGGAAGCCGCAGAGCATGGCGACGTCCGAAATACGCAGCTCGTCACTTTCCGGCGACGTGAGCAGGCGCCAGGCCCGCTCGATGCGCGCCGTCCAGATGGCTTCGGCTACCCCCTCCCCGCGACGCGAGAAGACGCGATAGAGCGAGGCCCGCGAACAGCCGAGCCCGCTTGCCACCCGGTCGGGCGTGAGATCGGGATCGCCGCAATGCCTGTCGATCAGACGTCTCGCCGCGACATGGAAGCCGTCGACGAACTGCTCCACATCGCAGGCCGCCGTCCGCGTCGACTGCAGGATCGCCAGCGCCATCTCCGCCGCCGCATTCGTGGCCACGACCCGCTCGGCCTCGGACATGTGGGACGCCTCGTCCATCGAGATCTTGAGATGCTGGCGCAGGATGCCCGCCATGCCGCGGGTGGCGATGCGCCGGCCGGCCAGCGACGACAGATCCCCGCCCATGACCTCGGTGACCCGCCGCCGCGACAGCACGATGCCGCTCGAACAGTGGCGCGAGCGGATGATCTGCAGCGGCTTGGCGTAGTCCACGACGTAGAGGTCGTCGGCCTTCAGCCGATGCTCGCCGTCGTGATCGAGCAAGGCGGAGCGGCATTCCCGCATCAGTTCGACGGCGATGTCGTCCCCACCCTCGAAGCGCGACCGGCCGGGTGACCTCAAGGCCTGGACGGCGTCCGAGGCATGCTCCACCAGCTCGCAGCGTTCGAGGACGATACGCTTCAGCCGGGCCTCGAAGGGCTGGCCGTTGCGGACCGCCTGCGGCTGCGTCCGCTTGAGAACCATGTCGCGCCAGAAAGCGAGGCGGTCCGCCGCCGGTATGCCCTCGGTGCTCAATTCGACCAGGCGGCCGTAGCCGGCCGGCGCGGCCGGTTGAGACGCTGGATTAAGTTCCTCCGGGTTACTTTGAGACATCGGCCCTCACCTCCCGCACGAGGATTGGGGCAATAATGCCAGAGCGGCAAAAATCCTGGAGAGAATTTTTGCAATTGCAATGATTCGTCCTGGGGACTCTTGCATCTGCGCGACGCGGCCATTCGAGCGACGGTTGTGCATCGCCATCGCGGCCGAACGCCCCCTTCTCGCCCCGAACCGACCGACGATCGGGCCTGTTGCCGGGCCGGACCGCGGCCCGGTGGCCAACGATGCTTTTCCTGAGGAGGAAAACAATGACAAATTGCATCATGAAAATGGTGTGCAGGGGGGAGGGTCTCTAATGAATGGATTTGGAATTCTGTCGCGGCTTGCGATCGGACTGATGGCGGCCGGAGCCGTCGTGGGATCGGCTTCCGCCCAGACCGGCGGCCTGCCCGACTATCTGAAGAACATCTCGGGCACCACGGCGCCCACCCCGCCGGAGCTGGCCAACCGCGACGTGCTGCAGCTCAACACCACGATGTTCGCGCTCTACGACAGTGCCGCCCGCACCTTCCGCCGCAACATCATGGCCAACCACCCCGTCATTCTGGCCCTGTTCTCCGGCGCCGGCGGCCGCATGATCCTCTACAAGCCCGGCCGCCCGCCCGAGGAAGCGCCTTCGGTGCCGATGGTCTACCAGGTCATGAAGTCGGCCGGGCACAGCGTCATGGCGATCTCCCAGGTCGTCGTGCCCTATATCGGCAATGCCGCCGACAAAAGCTGGGTGACGCCGCTCGCCGCCTATCGCACCCAGATGAAGGCGGCCCTCGACGGCGTCGATGCGCTGGACATCCAGGCCGACTGGAAGCCCACCCTCAAGACCATCCTGGGCAACAACGTCGCCTACATGGACGACTGCCTCGCCAAGGGCGTCATCAACCTGGCCGACCTGCAGGCCTTCGCCAAGAAGCAGGCGCCCGACGTGAAGCTCATCATCAACTGGGCGGCCTCGACCCAGGTGAAGCACTGGATGGGCGTGCTCGACGGCTGGAAGGCCAATCTAGGCCCCGACTTCGACAAGGCCTACGCCGCCTCCAACACCATCTACGTCGCCCGCCAGAACAACATCCTGTTCAGCGTGCTGGCGCAGTATTTCGGCCCCGAGGCGATCAACGACCGGCTGATGCTGATCGAGACGATCAACTTCACGACCACGCCCGAGGACATGCTGACGGCGCTCACCCGCATCATCGCCGACCGCTCGGTGGGCGAGCTGTTCTTCGGCAACTACAAGCTGATGGACTTCGAGCTGATGGGAGGCGATGCGCGCAAGACCATCGCCGCCGAGATGAAGGCGCGCGGCCGCGAGGCCTTCCTGCCGCCGGCCGTCCCGTTCGGCTCGAAGCAGTGGCCGGCGCTCATCACGCCGGGGCCGGGAGCCACTTCCCTCGACGACCTCAAGTAGACATCGCCTTCGAACACGATCTGCGAGGCGGGCGCCAGGCGCTCCGCCTCGCGGCAAACGGCTCTGCGCGGGGCCCGAGTACGGGGAATGGCATGAATCTCAATACGATCGTCGACGTGAAGCGGCCCAAGTCGTTCGACGAAATCGAATGGGGCGAAGGCCATGCCTGGCTGGCCGGCGGCACCTGGCTGTTCTCCGAACCGCAGGTCACGACCACGACGCTGGTCGATCTCGAACGGCTGGGCTGGCCGGCGCTGACCGCGACGGCCGAGGGCCTCGACATTGCGGCAACCTGCAGGATCGTCGAACTGCACGACTTCGAGGGGCCGCCGGAATGGCGCGCGGTGCCGCTGTTCGGCCAATGTATCGACGCCTTCCTGATGTCGTTCAAGATCTGGAATGCCGCGACCGTCGGCGGCAACATCGTCATGTCCCTGCCGGCCGGCGCGATGGTCTCGCTCACGGCGGCGCTCGAAGGCGTGCTGACCCTGTGGCCGCGAAAAGGGGCGCCGCGTCAGGTGCCGGTCATGGAGTTCGTCACCGGCAATCACCAGAACACCCTGCAGCCCGGCGAACTCCTGCGGTCCATCCACCTGCCGGCTTCGGCGCTCCGCAAGCGCTTCGCCATGCGGCAGGTATCGCTCACCCGTCTCGGCCGCTCGGCGGCGCTGATCGTGGCTACCGTCGACGACAACGACGCCAACTTCCTGCTGACGATCAGCGCGGCGACACCGCGGCCGATCCATCTGCGCTTCGAGAAGACGCCTTCGGCCGCCGACCTGCGCCGGGCCATCGACGAAAGCCTGCCGGCCGATGCCTGGTTCCAGGATGTCCACGGCTCCGCCCCCTACAAGCGTCACGTCACCCACTACCTTGCCGAACAGGTTCGCGCGGAGCTGGCATGAGCACCTACGAGATCAACGGCCGCTCCTATACGGCAGAGCCGAAGCCCGGCCAGTGCCTGCGCACCTTCCTGCGCGACCTGGAGGTGTTCGGCGTCAAGAAGGGTTGCGACGCCGGCGACTGCGGCGCCTGCACCGTGTGGATCGACGGCAAGCCGTTCCATTCCTGCCTCGTGCCCGCCTTCCGTGGCGAGGGCCGCAAGATCACCACCATCGAGGGCCTCGCCCAAACCTGCGGCAACGGCGCCGACATGCACCCGGTGCAGCAGGCGTTTCGCGACGCCCAGGCCTTCCAGTGCGGCTACTGCGCCGCCGGCATGATGATGACGGTGGCGAGCCTCGGCCCCGAACAGCGCGAGGACCTGCCGCACGCGCTCAAGGGCAACCTCTGCCGCTGCACCGGCTATCGCTCCATCGAGGATGCTTTGCAGGGCCGCTCCAACATCGAGGAGGATGTCGCGGGCAAGGCCTGCGGCGCCAGCCTGCCCAATCCCTTCACCGACACGATCCTGACGGGCAAGGCGCCCTACACGATGGATGTCGCGATGCCCGGCCTGCTGCATCTCAAGGTGCTGCGCTCGCCGCATGCCCATGCCCGCCTCGTCCGCATCGACAAGAGAAAGGCGGAGGCCGTACCGGGTGTCGTCGCGGTCTATACCTGGGAGGACGTGCCGCGGCGCCTCTACAGCACGGCCCTGCACGAGGACCATCTCGTCGACCCCGACGACACCTACATGCTCGACAATGTCGCGCGCTTCGTCGGCCAGCGCCTCGTCGCCGTCGTTGCCGAGAGCGAAGCCGCGGCCGAGGCGGGCTGCCGGGCGGTCCATGTCGACTACGAGCTGCTGCCGGCGGTCTTCGATCCGGTCGACGCCATGGCGCCCGGTGCGCCGCTGCTGCACGACAAGGATGTCCTGACCGAGAACGGCAACATCTACTGCGGCCTGCACGGCGAGATCGGCGACGTCGCCAGGGGTTTCGCCGAAGCCGATATCGTCCACGAGGCCACCTACTCGACGTCGCGCGTCCAGCATGTGCATCTCGAAACGCACGGCTCGATCGCCTGGCAGGGCGACGACAAGCGCTGGCATGTGCGCACCAGTTCGCAGGGCCCGTTCGCCGCACAGAAGAAGCTCTGTTACCTGATGGGCCTGCGCGCCCGCGACCTGCACGTCTTCACCGAGCGTGTCGGCGGCGGCTTCGGCGGCAAGCAGGAGATGGTCTCCGAAGACCTCGTGCTGTTCGCCACCATGAAGCTCGGCCGCCCCGTGAAGTGGGAATGGACGCGCGAGGAGGAGTTCATCGGCGCCACGACGCGGCACCAGATGACGACCAGAGTCAGGATCGGCGCCCGCAAGGACGGCACGCTGACGGCGATGGATGTCCAGGTCGTGTCCAATACCGGCGCCTACGGCAACCACGGCAGCGAGACCCTGGCGGCCGCCATGGCCAGTCCGATCGCGGCCTATCGCTGCGACAACAAGAAGGGCGTAGGCTACGCCGTCTACACCAACATGGTGCCGGGCGGCGGCTTTCGCGGCTACGGCGCCTCGCAGACGACCTTCGCCATCGAATGCGCCATCGACGATCTGGCGCGCAAGCTCGGCATCGACCCGCTTACGATGCGGCGCAAGAACGTCGTGCGGCCCGGCGACAATATCGAATCGATCTGGAAGGAGCCGAGCGACGCCAGTTTCGGCAGCTACGGCATCGACGAATGCCTCGACATCGTCGAGCGCGAACTGGCCCGCGGCAACGGCGTCGAGAAGCCCGCCGGCGAGGAGTGGGCAGAGGGCACCGGCGTGGCGCTCGCCATGCTGGAATGCGGCCCGCCGACCGAGCATCGCTCCGCTGCAGAAATCCGCCTGAAGGCCGACGGCAGCTACCACCTCGCCTGCGGCTCTGCCGAAATGGGCAACGGCATCGCCACGGCGCACCAGCAGATCGCCGCGTCGATCCTGGGCGTCCGTGCACGCGACATCGACATCGTGAACGCCGACACCGACCGCACGCCCTACGACACCGGCACCTTCGCCAGCACCGGCACCGTGGTGGCCGGCAAGGCGGTCCACCTCACGGCCGAGGCGATGCGCGAGGACATCCTCGCCTTTGCCAGCCGCCACACCGGGACCGAGCGGGCCAACTGCCGCCTCGACAACGATGCCGTGATCTGCGGCAACAAGCGCGTGCCTCTCGTCGAGCTGCATGCGGCCGGCACCGGGATCGAGCATCGCTTTGCCGTAAGCCGCAAGGCCTATCTTTCGCCGCGCACCATCGCCTTCAACGTGCAGGGCGTGCGGCTGGCCGTGCATCGCGTGACCGGCGAGATCCGCATCCTGCACAGCGTCCACGCCGCCGACATCGGCCGGCCGATCAATCCCATGCAGTGCCGTGGCCAGCTCGATGGCGCCATCACCATGGGCTATGGCTGGGTGCTTACCGAAAACATGGTCCATGACGAAGGGCACATGGTGAACGCGCAACTGCGCAACTACCGCATTCCCGCCTGGGCCGACGCGCCACGTACCGATCTATTCCTGGCCGGCACCGTCGATACGATCGGGCCGCTCGGGGCCAAGTCCCAGGGCGAATGCGCCATCAATCCGGTCGCGCCGGCGGTGTCGAACGCGTTGGCCAATGCCACGGGCGTGCGCTTCGCCCACCTGCCCTTCACACCGGACCGCCTGTTCGCCAAGCTGGCGACCTCATGAGCCAGGCCGCTAGTACCGCCCAGCGCAGCGTCAGCATCGTCACGCAGACCTGCGTGCGGCCGGAGCGTGCCGACGACTTCGCGCGCTGGCAGAGCGAGACCAGCTCCGTCATCCGGAGTTTCCCCGGTTTCATCGAACAGCGCCTGCTGCCGCCGGCGCCGCCGCTGCAGGTCGACTGGGTGATCCTGCAGCGCTTCGCCAGCCTGGCCGACGCCCAACGCTGGCTGGGCTCCGTCGAACGCCAGAGGCGCATCGAAGACGCAGCGCCCATGCTGGTCGGCCGCGACGACGTTCATATCGTCCGGGACGAGGCCGGCGGCATCAAGCCGGCGCCGGTTTCGGCCGTGATCTCGACGCGCGTCCTGCCGGGCAAGGAAGCCGAGTATCGCGTCTGGGAGCGCAAGATTGCTGCCGCGCAGTCGAAGGCGCCCGGCCTGCAGGGCTACCGCTTCGAGCCGCCGGTGCCCGGCGTGCAGGAGGACTACGTCGCCATCCTGCGTTTCGACACCCAGGCCAATCTCCAGGCCTGGCTCGATTCGCCGGAACGCAAGAAGCTGGTCGACGAAGCGGTACCGCTCACCGAGGAATTCCACGCCCGCATCGCCAGCTCCGGCTTCGAGCAATGGTTCCGCGATGTCGCGCCCGGAAGCGCGAAGCTGCCGGTGTGGAAGATGGACATGCTCGTCCTGCTGATGCTCTACCCCATCGTCTTCCTGTGGAGCGTCTCGATCGGCCTGCCGTACCTGTCCAACCTCTCCTTCGCGGTTGCCCTGTTCATCGGCAACATCGTAAGCGTCGCCCTCACCGGCTTCCTCGTGCCCTGGGTCGCCAAGCGTTTCGGCTGGTGGTTACAGCCAGCGGGCCACAGGAACGCCCTCGCCGTCCATTTCCTCGGCGCCGGCGTCATCATGGCCTTCTACGCGGCCATGATCTTCGTCTTCTGGCGCTTCTTCTGAAGCAACGTCCGCCTTAGACTGGGGACCGGAGGAAAACCCGATGGCCAAACGTCTCAGCGCTGAAGCAGTCGCCCAGTATCGCCGCGACGGATTCTATTTTCCCCTGCCGCTCCTCTCGGCCGACGAGGCCCTGGGCTATCGTCGCAAGCTCGAATCCTACGAGCAGCAGACCGGCGGACCGATTGCCTCCAACATGCGTCACAAGACGCACCTTCTCTTCACCTGGGCCAACGAGCTGGCGCGCCATCCCGCCGTACTCGATGCCGTCGAGGACGTGATCGGTCCCGCCATCCTCTGCTGGAGCACGACCTTCTTCATCAAGGAACCGCAGACCCCTGCCTTCGTCTCCTGGCATCAGGACGCGACCTACTGGGGCCTGAGTACCGACGACGTCATCACCGCCTGGGTGGCCTTCGCGGACGCGCCGGTCGAGAGCGGCGCTATGAAGTTCTGGCCGGGCAGCCACCTCAAGAACCAGCTCGAACACCGCGACACGTTCGACAAGGACAACCTGCTGAGCCGCGGCCAGGAGATCGCAGTCGACGTGCCGGAGGGCGAAGGTGTCGACGTGGCACTGAAGGCCGGCGAGATGTCCTTGCACCATGTGCTGCTGGTCCATGGCTCCGGCCCCAACACCACGCACGACCGGCGCATCGGCTTCGCCATGCGCTACATCCCGCCCCATGTGAAGCAGCTCAAGGTGCGCGACTCCGCCATGCTGGTGCGCGGTCGCGACACGCACGGCAACTTCGATCTGGAGCCCTCGCCCAAGGCCGATCTCGATGAGGCGGCGCTGGCCGTGCATCGCGACTCGGTCGAACGGTCCGTAAAGGCCCTCTACGCCGGCACCGACCGCACGGAGTTCAGGGCGTAGCGCCCTGCGGGTGCGTCCCGCTCAGTTGCGCCAGCTCGTATCGGTCTTGTCGAGCTTGCGTAACAGGGCGGCGAATTCGAGATCGCCGATGCCCACGGCCGACTCCATCTCGGAGAAGCGATCCATGTCGGCACCCGACTTGGCGGCGAGATTGTCGCCCATGACGTTAAGCGTGCCGGCCGCGGCGGCATCGAGCTGAATCTGGCAGGCCCGCTCCAGCCTGTAGAGCCGCAGGAAGGCCTCCGGCACCGAGCGGCCGGTGGTCAGCAGACCGTGGTTGCGCAGCATCATCGCCTGGTTGTTGCCGAGGTTCTTGAGCAGCCGCTCGCGCTCCTCGAGATCGAGGCTGGGGCCTTCGTAGTCGTGATACGACAGCTTGCCGTGGAAGGCCGTGGCCGTCATGGAGATCGGCAGCAGGCCGTCCTTCAGCGCGCAGACCGCCATGCCGGCGCGCGTGTGCGTGTGCATCACGACCTTGTGGCGTTCGTCATGGGCCATGTGGACGGCCGAATGGATCACGAAGCCCGCGTAGTTCACGGGATGCGGGCTCGGCTCGACGATTCTGCCGTCGAGGTCGATCTTCACCAGGTTGGAAGCCGTCACCTCGTCGTAGTTGAGGCCGTAGGGATTGATCAGGAAGTGCGGCGCCTCGCCCGGCACCCGCGCGGTGAGATGGCCGTAGATCAGCTCAGTCCAGCCGAAATGGTCCACCAGGCGATAGGCGGCCGCGAGCTGGCGGCGCAATACCCACTCGCCATCGCCAGGCGGCAGCGCGTGGATGTCGACACCTGTGAGCGGCAGTTCGGACGCTATCGGCATATCCATGGCGCGCTTTCCTTCTGACGAGCTTTCCGCGAGCAGCGACGAAGCTTAGGCCCGCGCGCTAGGATCGGGCAACCAAGGAGGAACGATACCGATGTCGGACAAACAGCGCCTCGACACGACCCGTCTGCAGAAGATCGCCCAGGCCTATTGGGAGAGCGCGGCCCTGATGGCGGCCGTCGAGCTGGAAATATTCACCGCCATCGCCCATGGCCACGACACGATCCCGACCGTCGCGAAGGCAATCGGCATCACCGAACGCAACGCCGAACGCCTCCTTACCGTGCTGGCGGCCATGACCCTGCTGTCGCGCGATGGCGAGCGCTTCACCAACGCGCCCGACGTGCAGCGCTTCCTGGTCAAGGACGGCGAGCGCTATGCGGGACCGTGGATCCTGTTCACCAAGCCGCGCTGGACGGCGTTCGGCGAACTGTCCGACCGGCTGCGCCGCAAGGAGGAGACCAAGCTCGGCGCCTATGTCGATTTCTCGGTCGACGACGCGCGCCGCTACCACGCCGCCACCTACTCCATCGGCATGGGCGCGGCGCGCCTGTTCAGCCGCAGCGTCGACCTCACGGGCCGCAAGAAGCTGCTCGACCTCGGCGGCGGTTCGGGCGCCTACAGCATCGTGGCGACCAGGACCTATCCCGGCCTGAAGGCGATCGTGCTCGACCTGCCGCCGGTCACCGTCGTGACCGACGAATACATCGCCGCCAACGGCGCGGCGGACAGGGTCAGCACGCTTCCCGGCGACTTCACGAGCACGGAGTTTCCGGGCGGCGTCGACGTCGTCGTCATGGCAAGCAACCTGCCGCAATACGAGCCCGCCCTGATCCGCCTCGTCGTCGAGAAGGCCTTCGCCGCGCTCGAACCGGGCGGCGAAATGCATCTGATCGGCGAAACGCTGCACGACGACCGCAACGGCCCCCTCTCCGCCGCCCTGTGGGGCCTGAACGAAGCCGTGCAGGGCAGCACCGGCCTTGCGCATACCGAAGCCGAGGTGAAGGGATACCTGCAGGGCGCAGGTTTTGCCGGCGTCGCGGTCCACCCCTTCGTGCCGGGCGTGCTGTCGCGGGTCACGGGGCGAAAACCCGCCTGAACGGGAGGGGTTGCGCGCGGGCAGCCGTTCGACTATCTGTCCGCCCTCCGCCTCTGCTCCCTTCGTCTAGAGGCCTAGGACGCGGCCCTCTCAAGGCTGAAACACGGGTTCGAATCCCGTAGGGAGCGCCAATCCACGACAACCAGTGCCTGCAAGCTTGGTTCCAGTCGGGGCGTGAAACCAAGACACGACTAGTTTTCCGCCGTCGGCGCATTCGTGAAGCGCTCCGAGCTGCGACTGCAAGGAATGCTCTATGCACTATCCCTGCTGGAGCAGCCGATACGGGAAGACCTCGCGAAAGCCCATCTTCTCGTAAACCGGACGTCCCATGGGCGATGATTGCAGGACGCCCGTTCGCGCTCCTCCGGCAGCACCGAGTTCAAGGGCATGTCGCGTAATGGCCCGGCCAATGCCGCGCCTGCGAAAGTCGGGAAGGGTAGCAATGGCGTAGGCGCCCACAAGGTCACCCGACCTGACCAGGGCGCCGGTTGCCACCGCCTTGCCCTTGTACTCTGCCAAAAGGCGAGCTTGCCCACCAAGCCGCTCTGCCGGAATACGCGGCTCAAGCGCCGCAAGCGCCCGCACTGCCGGTTCCTCAAAGCCGGTTCCTTGCGCTGCCAGCTCGCCCCATAGCGCACGATCTGCCGTGCTCTCGACCTGTCTGATCGTCAGATCGGGTTGGGTGTCAGCCGGTGGGAGCGATCCGAGATCGACCGTCATGGCAGGAACGGTTCCGGCCTCGCGCAGGCCAACGGCAACGAGACGATCGGCTGCGCCTGCAGCAACAGCCTCCGGCGACAGCCACCACAGGCCGTTCCCCCCGGCCTTCGCCAACGCAACACCAACGACCTTCGCAAAGTTCTCAAGGCCGTCGTGCACAGAACTTACGATTGCGCCGTTGAAAAGCGGGTGCGGTACGGGTGTCAGGTATGCGACCCGGCCCGGTTCCTCGATGGCGCTGCCGGCCGCCGCACCATAACCGAGCCAGTAGTTCATCATGTTCGCATCGAGCGCACGGCTGTCTGATTGGTTCATGACTACATCCTCTTCATCCTCCGTGTCCCCGAGCATACACCCGCGAGCGACGATGTCGACGACACCGGCGCGCGCGAAAATCAGTGCGGCAATCGACGGCATCTCCAAGGTGTTACGGCGAACGTCGCACCACAGCGCAGAATGGGTAGGGATGGCGGAGCAAAGGGAGGATCAGAACCGACGCAAAGGAGAGCCATGGCTTGGACGTCGGTCTCCTCATCGCCCGGCGCGGCGCGTCCAGGCCGCCGGCATGCGCTACTGCAGATGCAGTCGCAGGGCTCCCGCCTCCCTGAACGTGGCCTGTACATGATCGGTGCCGCTACCATGGCACTCGACGGAGACCTCTACGGGCCCTTTCAGTTCCGGCTTGCCGTTCCGGGGCACGCCGGGATGCCCGCTTTCGACATCCGCGCCGGCAGGCTCGACGCCAGCGGTATTGGCGTGCCCGGGTGCTCGAATGAAGATGTCCGCGCGTTCGATGCCGTGCTTCTGGACCAGATGCTCCACCGCGATCTCCGCATCGCGCCGATTGGCAAAACTCGCGACGACCGTATGCTCCATGACTTGCTCCCTTGGACAACCCTGCAAGCCGGCGGTCGATGCCGGCCCGATACCGAAACGAGACTCCCCGCTCCTCGTTCCGTCTTCGTCAGCCAGTTGTCGCTCGGCGCAATGTCCCGCGCGGCACTTTGACGATCTCGTCCCGCAACGCGACGCGCCGGACCGATGTTGCGTCTGCGATCCGACGCATGAAAGGCATCTGGGGATTGCCCGAATAAGGAGGATTGCCCAAAGGACGTCAAATTGCCGACGAAGTATCGGCGTTGCTTTGCTGAAGAAGCCCCATAGCATCGAAGGCTTGGCCGATGCCGCGACCGGCATCGGGATCGCCAGGGATTGGGAGCGGGCCTTCGGGTCGGGTCTGCCGGCCCGTTGCCCCGCCCGGAACAGGAGGGTGACTTGGCGATCTTTTGCGTCAGCTACGACTGCCACAAGGTGCGCGACGACCTGGCATTCCGGACGGCCCTCGAAAAGTCCGGCGGCGTTCGTCTCCTCGAATCGCTATGGCTGATCTCCCTGGACTGGACCGCGGTCGAACTTCGCGACGCAGTCATGGTTCATTTGGACAACGACGATTCGCTGGTCGTCCTGGAGCTCGATTCTTCCAGGAGCTGGGCCACCGCACGCGCCATGGAAGAGGGAACGGAATGGCTGCGCCAATACATTCCCTGAGCGAGGCAACGTCTACCGCCCCAGGTTGATTGACCGCCGGCAGTCGAGAGAATGCCGGTCGTCGATCGAGCGGGAACTCGATCGCGCGACGAACCTAGCGGCACCGAACGGTAACGTTGAACTCCCGCCCGGTCGCCCCTCCCCGCCCCGCGGCAGTCAGGAGGCCGTTGGTTACCTTGCCGTACAGCTGTGCCACGAAGCGCTGGTTCACATGCGTCTGCTGGCCGATGCCGTCCAGGGTCAACGACACGTTGCCGGCCGCATCGATACGGCCTCTGATGACATTGCGCTTGCTGGCATCGCCCTGGGATCCCCAGCTGTCGCTGACCTCGCCGTTACGGATCGTCATGCTGGCGTACCAGCAGCTCGGAGGAAATCCCTGATAGGCCCCGCGGCACCATTGCGAGCGATAGGTGCCTTCGCACTGCCCCGCCGAAGCGGCCGGCCCTGCCGCTGCGGACGGCGATGCCGGCGGCGATGCCGGACCCGAAGCGGGCGGCGCGGCGGCAGGCACGGGTGCGGCGAGAGCGAGTTTCTTCTGCTCCTCGTCGTAGCGCGCGAGCGCGGTTGCTGCCTCGCGCTGCAGCGTCGTCTGCTGGTCGTGCGTAAGGTAGCCCGTCGCGGCCTGGCCGGTCTTCTTCTGCCACGCAGCGATCATCTCGCGCGAGCGGGCACCGAAGACGCCGTCGGTACCGCCGGTCGAGAAGCCCAGCGACGTGAGCGCGACCTGAAGGTGCTGGCGGTCGGAATGGCTGAGCCGCAACGCCGCCTCGGCGGCCTCGGCTCCCTTGAGATCGGCTTCTTCGGCGCGCAGCCGTGCCGCGGCTTCCTCCTGCGCCTTCGCAGCCGCCTCGGCATCGGCCTTTGTCTTCGCCGCGGCGTCCGCCGCAGCCTGCGCCTCGGCCTGTAGCTTCGCATCGGCGGCCGCCTTCTGGCGTGCCGCCTCCTCGGCCGCGGCCTTCTCGCGAAGCTCCTGCTCGATGCGCGCCCGCAGCACGGCTTCTTCGTCGGCCTTGCGGCGGGCCTCCGCCTCTGCCCGCAGACGTGCGGCCTCCTCCTCGGCCTTGCGCTGTTCGCGTCGGGCCCGCTCCAGTTCCTCTTGCGCACGGTCGGGGACCGACGACGGCACAGGCACTGCGGCGGCTACCGGAGACGGCGATGACGGTGACGACGATGTCGACTGCGGCGGCGCGCCAGTCCCCAGCGCGAACCAGCCACCCGCCCCGACAATCAGCAGAACAGCGGCTGCAGCAGCGATCTTAATGCCCGCACGCGAGCCAGTTGGCGGAGGAGCGGTGGTCACTTCCGTCGGCGGCGGCGACGCAGGCAGCGGCGGCGCAGGCGGTGACAATGGAGGCGACGGCGACTGAGGTGCCGTGGCCATCACCACCGTCGCCGGTGGTGCGGTACTGGTTCCTGCCAGCAGAGCCCGCCATGCCGTGACGGATTGCGGCCGGCTGGCGGCACGCACCGCGAGCGCAGCGTCGATGCCGGCCAGCAATGCCTTCGGAAAGGCACGGCCCGAGCCCGCCAGCGGCACGAGTTCGTCGTCCACCATACGATCGATGGCGTTCAGCGGAGGCTCGCCGGTAATGGCGTGATAGAGCGTGGCCGCCAGGCTGTAGATGTCTGTCCACGCGCCCTGCGGCGCCGAAGTGAACTGCTCGACCGGCGCATAACCCGGCGTGAATACCGCCGTCATGACCTGCGTACGGCCGGCGATGGCGGCTCGCGAGGCACCGAAATCGATCAGTGTCGGTTGCCCCTTGGCATCGAGCAGAATGTTCGCCGGCTTGATGTCGCGATGCAGGAAGCCCGCAGCGTGGACCTGCTCCAGACCATCGAGCAGCGGTGCGAGGATACGCTCGACCTCGGCGGCATCGAGCGCGCCGGCGCGCACGAGACGCTCGTGCAGCGTCTCGCCGTCGACCAGCTCCATCACCAGATAGGCCGTACCATTGGCCTGAAGATAGTCGTGAACCTTCACGATGCCGGGCGCGCGATGGAGCGCGGCCAGCGTGCGGCCCTCGGACACGAAGCGCTCAAGGCCCCAGGCCAGGTCCTCCGCGGCGCTGCGTGAGCGCGGCACGACGGTGACTCCGTCCTTGCGCACGGCCAGCGCGGTGGGCAGGTATTCCTTGACGGCGACCTCGCGCCCGAGTTCGGCATCGACGGCTCGATAGGTGATGCCGAAGCCACCCTGTCCCAGCACCGCAACGACGCGGTATCGGCCGATGGTCTGGCCGGGTTGGAGTGTCACCAGATCGACGTCCGGTTGCGAGCTTCCGTCGTCGTCAACGCCTTCAGCCATGAACGAACGTCTCCGAAGCGCGCGCTTGCGCCTACAGGTCGGACATGATGCCTAGTCGACATCATGATGAAACCGGCGCGGTTCGGAGTCGAGTGGAGATAGTCGACCTGAGGCCGGCTCGGTGCTGGACCGACATTCACACCGCTGTGATGGCGCCCCTTCGCTTCCTGGATCGACCTGCGGCCCGGCAGCCATGCCGGTGAGGACGCTGGGCAGCATCGGCGTCAGCAGGCGCGGCCCAGCATGCACCATCTCGGGTACCGGAAGGCGTCGCGCGAACCTTCGCCTGGCGGCCTCGACGGGGCCGCAATATCTGCAGTACGCCGCTCTCGAATATACATTTCGTGTGTCACCAGCGGCGCCATCACCCCGCGGGCCATCTTCGACACCGCCAGGGTTGTCGTACCCGGCCAGCCTCGCGGCAGGTCGATGGGTACATCCATCGCAACCTCCCTCTCACCTTTTTATTTTCGCAATGCCCTCCTCTCCCGGGAGCCAGATCGCGGCCCCTCTTGGACGCATTGGGCCAGGAAGGAAGGCAGCGTTTGAGTCGCGATATCACTCCGCGCGACGGGCGCGCACCCGGGGATTAGAAACCCGCGCCGAGCGTGGTCGGATATGTACCTGGTCGCGCAAGTACCCAAGGCCGCCGCGCAGGCTGTGCCGTGGGCTCCCGGGCCGCGACTTGGCTACACTGAAGCGCTTTCGATATAAACTCCGGGCCGGTGACTACGAACGGCAAGTCGGCCTGTCAGGACAAGGATCACGTCGCCCGGCGATGTCAGTACATTTTATTCACGATGACCTTCTGGGCCACGTCCCGAACCCCGGATTCAGCGGCCCCGGGTTTGGCGGGTCGTTTCATACGATCGATGCCAACGGCTTGCGATTCAACGGCGAGAGACCGGAGTCGAGCGAGGGATCGATCCTGACCGTAGGCGATTCCTTCACCTACGGGGACGAGGTGCGCGACGAGGAATCCTGGCCCGCCCAGTTGCAGAGGCTCACCGGCCGCCACGTTCTCAACGGCGGCGTGACCGGCTACGGCTTCGACCAGATCGTGCTGCGCACAGAGCAGCTTGCGGCCGCGCATAATCCGTCCGTCATCATCGTGAGCTTCATCGCCGACGACATACTGCGCACGGAGATGAGCCGGATGTGGTGGCGCAACAAGCCGTGGTTCGCGATTGAGAACGATCAATTGGTTCTCAAGGGTGTTCCCGTGTCCAATCGCACCAGGCTGCGGCCCGATATCCGACGCCGAATGGACCGGATCCTGGTCGACCTCTCGCCGATGCTGCAGCGTCTGGTCGGCTATCATAAGCGGGTACATCGCCCAGGCTTCGGGCTGGAAATCGCCCGGCAGCTCGTCAGGCGACTCGCGAAGATGCAGTCGGAGCACAACGTCAAGATCGTCGTGATGGCGCAGTACCCGCCCCACACCTGGGTCTACAAGACCTTCGCAAAGGAGCAGCGTCGCCTCGCGCAGGCGGTTCTCGACGGTGCGACGGCCTGCGGGCTCGCCACCGTCGACACCTTCCGCCGGCTCAGCACCGAGCCGAACCCACAGGACTTCTACGCCGCCACGCACATGAACATGCGCGGCAACCTGATGATCGCCAGCCTGCTCGCCGCCACGCTGCCGAGCCTGGTCAAATAGCGCCGATCCCGGCCGCGCGCCGCTACGTCTTCGGTGCCGTGAGCGACGCCAGCAACATGCCGACGGCGCCTCCGCCGAGAAGCCCGGCCATCATGATCAGGTAACGGTCGAACGTCGTGCCGTGGTAGGCGTACTCGAACACGGCGAAGGCCGCCGGTATCATGCCCAGGAACGCGCCCACCACTGCCCAGCGTTGGTTTCGAGGCCGATCACGCCACCTTGCTCCCACGCGGCTCTCCCCTGTCGACGGGCGGGCGCCGGGGCCTCTCCCTGACGCTCCGATCCCTCAGAACATTCCGCCGGCAACCATGTCGAAGCGCGACCGCAGCTCTTCAATCGTGGGGACACGGTCGGCTTCGAGCTCGGGATACTCCTTCTCGAGTTCGTGCCGGTCGAATTCGTCGAGATGCAGATCGGCGGCGCCATGATCGGTTTCGAGCGCGTTGAGTGCGTTGTGGAGGTGGAAAATCTGCCAGCGCGCCGGCTTCTCGTGGCGTGCCGCCTCCAGCTTGGCCAGCCGGTCGCCGAAGCGTTCGAAGACCTTCTTCCGATCGTCGGACATCATGCCCTCCCTTTATTTGTTGTTGCCGGACTCCCGTCGCAAGACTCTCACGTCCGAAGTTCCCTCGCAATGCAACCTACCGGCCGCGTATCTGCACCGGCCGGGCGCCGCCATTTTGTCCACAAGAGTGGGCGAGCCGACATGACGCGACATCCTATTCGTGCCAACGTCGGAGCAAGAGACGTCCAGATCTCGCCAGACCAGCGTGGAGGAAACGATGCGGCAAGAGTTTCTTTCCTGGTTACGCATTCTCGCGATGGCCGGCGCGGCTGTCGTGATGCTCGGGTTGCTCATCACCGCCGGTCGCCCGGTGCTGGAGCTCGTGGCGCTTCGATAGGCGGCCCGAGGGCTCACGCAATCGCAACGACGGAACGGCAGGCCTAGCCGAGGTAGAGCTCGAGAGGGCGATCGAAGCCTTTCAGTTCATAAGGCCTGGCGATCCTGTCCTGCAAGTCATCGCCCACGCGCTGACACACCGCTGCGGTCACCAGGATCTCGCCGGACGCGGCGACCGACTGGGCACGCGAGGCCGTATTCACGACCGTCCCGATGGCCGTCAGGTCGCGGTGCGTGCGGCCGAACTCCCCGAAACTGAGTTCGCCGCAATGAATGCCGACACCGACCTCGCCCCCGGCGTCTCCTGTCAGTTGGGCAAACTCCGCCTTCCTCGCCGCACATCGACGCTGGATTTCGCGCGCCGCCAGCAACGCCTGTCGTGCATGGTTCTCCTGCCGGATCGGAAAGTTGAACACGGCCATCACCGCGTCGCCGATGGTCTTGTTGAGCAGACCGTCGTACTCCCAGATGGCGCCGGCGCACTCGTCGTAGAAGATGTCGAGCAGATCGCCCATTGCCGTCGCCGACAAGGACTGCGACAGGCTCGTGTAGGCCCGGACGTCGGCAAACAGGATCGTGGCGTCGATCGTGATCTTGGTCGCCTTCATCACGCGCTTGAACATCAGCTCGCAGAATGTGCAGGTGTTCGGATTCATGCGGCTCGGACGCAGGCCGACAACGCGGAACGGCACCGACAGCGCGCCGCGGAGCGGGATTGGCACATGCATCTGTTGCCAGCATCCCTTGCAAATCAGCGATTGTTGCCGCGCCATGTACCACTCTCTTCGTTCGATCGGAGACGCTCGATAATCCTGCGCGCGGCCCCGGCCGGTTTCAAAGGGAGAATCGGCTGCCAGCCCGGCTACCCCGCCCGGCTGACCCGAAGGAAGATGCGGATGGTGCCGGAGAACACGCCGGCAAACCGCTGATTTCGCGCGGGTTCGCCCCCGCTTCGTGGCCCCGGGGCGAAGCCCGGAGGCCGGCAGCCCTCGTCTGTTGCCCGGAAGTCACTCCGTCCGGAAACCCGTCGGCGCCGTCGACTGATCACTAGCCGCAAAGCCGCTTCGAGCGTCATATAGACAACAGCGCAGTGGCCCGTGGGGAACCCTGCCTTTGAGGTGATGTTGTGAACGACATTGCTGCAGAGGTCCGGGACATCATCGTCCTGCACCTCGGAGTTGCCGAAGCGCAGATTACCGACGACGCGTCTTTCAAGGACACGCTTGGTGCCGACAGTCTCGATCTGGTCGAGATCGTCATGACCTGCGAGGAGCGGTTCGACATCGAAATCCCGACCAAGGTGGCCAGCACCTTCGTGACGGTGGGTGACGCCGTCGGCCACATCCGTACTCGCCTTGCCGAGCCCGCCGTTCGCTCCGAGAGGGCTCCGGCGCGCCGGCCGCACTTCTCCTTCGGGCAGTCGAATTTCCGCTGATCGAGTGGCCGGCGTTTGGCGCCGATCACTTCGACCGAGACGCGATAAGATGGCGGGATGATCGAGCAGGCACGGCAACAGGTTCTCAACGACCGCCCCGAGCGCCCGGGGGAATATGTCCTCTACTGGATGCAGCAATCCCAGCGCGAGCGCTTCAATCCTGCGCTCGAAACGGCGGTCGGCTGCGCCAACCGGCTGGGTCTTCCGGTCCTTGTCGGCTTCGGCCTGACGGACGGCTATCCGGACGCCAATGCGCGGCACTATGCGTTCATGCTCGAAGGCCTGGCCGACGTCGGCGCGGCCCTGGAGCGGCGCGGCATCGCCTTTGCCGTCCTGCGCGGCTCTCCCGAGGCCGTCGCCATCGAGCTGTCGCGCAAGGCGGCGCTCGTCGTCTGCGACCGTGGCTATCTTCGCCACCAGAGGGCATGGCGCGCGGCACTGGCCGAGGCTGCCGCCTGCCGTGTCGTCCAGATCGAAGGCGATGCCGTCGTGCCGGTCGACCTCGCTTCGGCCAAGCAGGAGATCGGCGCCCGTACCCTGCGCCCGAAGATCCTCAGGGTGCGGGACGAATTCGTCCGGCCGTTGCCGCGCACCCCGGTCAAGGTAAAGGCGGACACGCTTGCCCTGCCCAAGGCGCTCGATCTCTCCGACACCGGCCGCCTGCTTGCCAGGCTCGACATCGACCGCAGCGTGGCGCCGGTCGACCGTTTCAAGGGCGGTTCGACCGAGGCCGGCCGGCGGTTGCGGGCCTTCGTCCGCGGCGGTCTCGCAGGCTACGCCGACGGCCGCAGCGAGCCTGCGCGGGAGCAGGTCTCCTTCCTCAGCGCATACCTTCACTTCGGGCAGATCAGCCCGGTCGAGATCGCCCTCCAGGTAAGCGAGGCCGAAGTCGACCGGCCCGACGCTGCGGCTTATCTGGAAGAACTGATCGTGCGGCGCGAGCTGGCCATCAACTTCGTCGAACGCGAACCGCGCTATGACAACTATGCCTGCCTGCCCGAATGGGCGCGCCAGACGCTGCGCGCCCACGAAACCGACCGGCGTCCCTACGTCTATGGCGCCACCCAGCTCGCGGCGGCCGAGACCCACGATCCCTACTGGAATGCCGCGATGCGCGAGATGGTCTTCACCGGCTACATGCACAACTACATGCGCATGTACTGGGGAAAGAAGATCCTCGAATGGTCGTCGACGCCGGAGAAGGCGTTTGCGACGGCGCTGGCCCTGAACAACCGCTACTTCCTGTGCGGCCGCGACCCGAACTCCTATGCCGGCGTCGCGTGGTGCTTCGGCCTGCACGACCGGCCATGGCCGGAACGGCCGATCTTCGGCAAGGTCCGCTCGATGATGGCCTCGGGCCTCGAACGCAAGTTCGATATCGACGCCTATGTGAAGCGCGTGGCGCGCCTCACCTCCTGACGGCACGCCCGCAGCGCGGCGACGCCTTCGCCGCGCTGCGACCGCCGCCGGTGGCTACATCGTCGCCTGCTGAATGCGCCGTTCGTCGAGGCCGACGGAGCGCGCCGTCTCGACGATGGCGGCCCAGGTATCGTCCGGCAGCGGCACGCCGTCGGCCAGCCGCTGGGCGCGCGTGCGGACCTCGGGTTCGCCCGGGACCAGGATCTCGCCGCCGGCCTTCGCAGGCTTCGAGCTCTTCACGAAGGCCACGTACCTGGCGATATCGCCCGGAAAGAAGCCTTCGGCATCGAACACCTTGGGGTCGATGTAGAAGGACAGCATGCCGTTGGCGAAGCGGCCGCGCTTGGGGTCCGTCGCGCCGGTGCCCGAGAGCGAACCGCCCAGGATCTCGCACATGAAGGCCAGGCCCGAGCCCTTGTGATCGCCGAAGGCCCGGATCGCGCCGGTGCCCTTGCTGTGGTCGCGCGGGCCGGTCGGCGTGTAGTCGCCATAGAGCAGGTGCGGATCGGCGCTCGGATTGCCGTCCGGCCCGACCAGGGCGCCGTCCGGCACCTTCTTGCCGCCCTGGCTTGCCACCAGCACCTTGCCTTCGGCCACGATCGAGGTCGCGAAGTCGAGGACCAGCGGGTCCATGCCGGGACGCGGTACGCCCACGCAATAGGGCGCCGTCGAGAAGCGCCGCTCGACACCGCCGAACGGCGCCACGAGGACGCTGCCGGACGCGTTGACGAAGTGCACCGACACCAGACCGGCGGCAGCCGCCATCTCGGCCCAGTCGCCGACGCGGCCGAGATGGCCGGCGTTGCGCAGGGTCACCGCCGACAGGCCGCCCTTCAGGCATTTGTCGATGCCGATCTGGACGGCCTGCGGCGTCACGGTCTGGCCGAAGCCGTACTTGCCGTCGACGACGGCGATCACTGGCGTATCGACCAGCACGTCGACCTTCACGTCGGCCACCACGGTGCCGCTCTTCTTCTGCTGGGCGTAGCGCGGCACGCGGACCACGCCATGGCTGTCGTGGCCCGAGAGGTTGGCGCTCACGAGATAGCGGCCGATGCGGCTGCCCTCCTCCTTCGAGCATCCCGCCGAGGCAAAAATATCCGCGACGAAGGCTTCGAGAGCCTTCGCCTTGATCGTTACCGTACCCATGTCAGAACTCCGATCTCAGGACTTGCCGCGCTTCAGGCTCGCGACATAGCCGCGGTTCCAGGTCGGGTTGATCATCACCTCGTTGATGACGATGTGCGGCGGCAGGCAGGCGATGTAGCGGATCAGGTCGCCGACATCTTCGGACTGCGCCATGCGCGCCCGCTCGGCCTTGGTGATCGGCACCGGCCGCTTGTCGAGGATCGGCGTCGCCACCTCGCCCGGGCAGACCACGCAGGAGCGGATGTTGTTGACGCACTCCTCCATGTTGATCGTGTGGCTCATCGCCACCACGCCGTGCTTGGCCGCCGAATAGGCCGGGCCGCTCAGCAGGCTCGGCACCTTGCCGGCGACCGACGAAGTGTGGATCAACACGCCACCGCCGGACTTGCGCATCAACGGCAGCACCGCCGCGGTGCAGTAGAAGGCGCTGGAGAGGTTGCCGTGCACCACCTCGTCGATGCCCTTGGCCGAGAGCTTCGCCCAGCTTCGGTCGAGGATGTTCAGGCCGGCATTGTTCACCAGAATGTCGAGGCGGCGATACTTCTTGCCGATATCGGCGGCGACTTTGTTGACCGCACTGGCCTTCATGAGATCGGCCGGCTTCACCTCGGCCCTGCCGCCTGCCTTCTTGACCATCGCCGCCGTCGCTGCGAGCGGCGCCTTGCGGCGGCCCGTGAGGACGACCGTCGCCCCTTCCTTCGCCAGCGCTACGGCCGCCGCCTGGCCAATACCCGAACCAGCGCCGGTCACCCAGGCGACCTTGCCCGTCAACGAACCCATCGATGTCTCCTTAGTAGCGTTTTCCACCGTCCTGAGCGCAGCGAAGGATCCCATCGCAGCAGCAAGCGGCGATGAGGCCCATCGCTACACTCAGGACGACAGAGAGCTTTAAAGCACCTTGCCGGTACTGTCGTCGATCAGATGCATGTTGCTGAGATCGGCCCTGAGCTTCATCGGCTTGGCAGCTTCCGCGCCCGCATTGGGATTGACCCGGCCGCAGACCTCGATGCCGTTGATGGTGAAGTAGACCAGCGTCTCCATACCCATCGGTTCGACGACGTCGATCATCATATCGAGATCGTGCTGGTTGGGTTCGCTGTGCGGTCGCGTCT
>WBZX01000108.1_pt1 | contig 65516 bp, 54 predicted proteins | sample 5204211 | NCBI WGS metagenome assembly WBZX01 (sample SAMN12344362, study PRJNA552823) | activated sludge metagenome | biome: Activated sludge suspended growth; feature: Nitrification reactor; material: Wastewater; isolation source: activated sludge from nitrification reactor of wastewater...
ATTGTGCCTCGCGCTGGCTCGTAAGCTGCAGGGCAGCCTGCAACTGCTGCAGTCGTTTCTGATGCTCTATCATCTGTTGAAGTGCCTGCCGAGACGAAGGGGGAAGCAGGTTCTGATTGGCAAGATGCAGCAGTTGCTGTGGAGCAGCTTGCTGCAGATTGAGTTGATCGCTGATTGGCGAAACTTCTTCTACCACAAAGGTAGTTGTCTGCTGTGCAGGCAGCCCAACCTTGAATCGGAACGTGGATTCAGTTGTCTCGGCAAGATGCGTACGATCACGAAGAACAGCTTGAGAATCGAGTCGCGGATGCTCGATGTAGATCACTTCCTCTCGGGCAATTTTCGATTGCATTGAATACGTGGTTCGCTTCACTTGGCTGGTCTTCAGTACTGCGATACCACGGGTAATGGCGATAGCCGAAACGACACCTCGATCACTCAGAATGGTATCAGTAATCCGAACACTCAACTCTACAGCATATGGAACTAGTTTCAGATCATTCGGCATGGTCGTTTCCAGCATCGCTTCGCCGGCATAACTGCCTTCGCTAAACACAGTAACGGGCCCCCCTTCTAGAGTTAGCGAAGTGGTGTTCTTAAACTCTACCGCTCGCATGGGATTTTGTGCTCTCGCAGCTTTCTGATAATAGAGAACAGCTTTGCCTTCAAACGACTTCTGGACAATGGGAACGAGTGCAGACTGGTTGCGCTGGATGCTAACCGGGTGCGAGAGGTGGTATTCAAAGAGTTCGCCCAGTTGGCGTTCGCGTACCTGCACTGGCGTGCTTCGTGTCATCACCTCTGCATCTTGACGGGGAGCAGATCCAAATATCGAGAGTTTCTTTGCTTTCAACATGGGTGGCTCTGAAGCAAGAGGTGCTGACATAACTTCCATACAGGGTTCAGGGCTATCAAATCCAGACATTACTTGAGGTGGCAGAACACCTGTCGTTTCGGTGACTTCAAGCGTGGGCCGAGTGATAAACCGTGGTGTGTAAAGATCATGCTGGAACGACACCGGCAAACCTGCTACCAGGGAGAGTTGCACGTTCTCCCAATTCTCGTCCTGCACGTTATCCACCACGGCCCAGCCCTGAAGGAAAGGCTTGTCTTTCGGATCAAGCAGCATTCGATAGGTGGCCTTCCAGACGGGAGCATTCACCACGTAGTTGATGACGATACGCCGTTGCCCTTCACCATCAGCCTGAAAAACGAAGCTGCGTGCCTCCTTCTTCTTGCTAAGCAGGCTGGCATGAAGGGAATACTCCAGATCACGCTTCATGCGTTCGTCTTTTAGTACTACGGAGGAACGAAACAGATCAAACGAATGTACCTCTCCCGTTGCAGTCACCAGCGAGATCATCGGTGCAATGCGATTTCCAGCCTCCGTTGCTTCGGTATAGGTATCAACACCTAACAGACTGCCTTCAAGTGGTGCAAAGCCTGGAGTGACAACGCTGATTGCTGCACCTTTAAGCTGCGGCAGCAGCTTGCGCAAGCTCTCACTCTCCGGAATATTGATGGCCACTTCCGCCAGCATTTGCTCAATGGGCTTGGTCGAATCGTAAGCCACACTACGAATGGTACCACCATCGAGATCAAGAACAGTGAGGGACTTCAGCACATCACTGACATCATCCTGCTTGAACGTCAGTTCCAGGCTGCTGACACCGGTTATGGTCGCTTCCCGTTCAAAAGCGCCAACGCCGTGTTTGAACAAGGTGACACGAGTGATGGGCAGGGTCGTCATAAGCGGTTCCAGAGAGTTGGTGAAGCATTGTAACAGAACCAGCGAAGAAAGAACTAAAAAGCCATTCCTCATCGAAGCAGAAATTTGCTTGTACTTCGGCACATACGAGCTAATCTTGTGATGCTATGCTCCACCAATCTGGTTCGCGATATCATGGGATATCGTTTTGTTCTAGCTTATTGGGGTTTTGATGAAGTCATTCTTTCGTCCAGCTCTGGAATTACTGGAAGCTCGTGACCTTCCAGCTAATTACTTCGTTTCCACTGCAGGTCTTGACACCAATCCCGGTACGAATGCGTTGCCTTGGCTAACCTTGCAGAAAGCAGCCAACACGGTCACAGGTGGTGATGCCGTGACGGTACGTGCTGGGGATTACGCTGGCTTTGACATACGAGACAAAACGACGTCACTAAACAGCCAGATCATCTTCCAGGCTGATCCCAACGTTCGAATCATCAGTCGAAACCCGGTCACCATTGATGGCATCAACCTGGAAGGTGTCAGCTTCATCACAGTGACGGGCTTCACGGTAATCGGCAACGGTGTCGATAGTGCCACGACCAACCCCATGGCCAGAGCTGGCATCCGTACCGTCACTGCCACGAATGTCACGCTCACCAACAACACTGTCAGTGGAGCACGCTATTGGGGCATCCTCACAGGTTTTGTGGATAATCTCCTGATCGAAGGCAACTCGTGTTCCGGCTCTGCCCGCGAACATGGCATCTATGTGGGCAACAGCGCTGATAATCCGGTCGTTCGTAAGAACATCTGCTTCAATAACCGTGGCTCCGGCATTCAGCTCAATGCTGATCGCTTCGCGACACCTGGTGATGGCATTATCACCAACGCCCTTATTGATTCCAACATTGTTTATGGTTGCGGGGCAGGGGGCGGTGCTGCCCTCAATATGGATGGAGTGCAGAACTCCCGATTCGTCAACAACCTGCTCTACAACAATGTCTCAACGGGTATCGCCCTCTTTCGACAGGATGGCACTGAAGGCAGTAAGAACAATGTCGTAGTGAACAACACCATCGTTCAGGCAAGTACAGGGCGATGGGCAATCACTATCGCTGGCGATGGTGTGGAAGAATGTACCGGCAACCAGGTCTACAACAATGTGATCTTCAATCGACATTCCTTCCGCGGAGCCATCGACATCTCGACAGGCAGCCTGCCTGGGTTTGTCTCCAATTATAATGTGGTCATCAGTCGCTTCACCACAGATCGTGGCAATTCGGTGATGAACCTGACGCAGTGGCAAGCCAGCACGGGTCAGGATCTTAACTCCATTGTGTCGACAGAAGCTGCGGTCTTCTTCAACGCTGCAACTAATGACTATCGACTCAAAGTAGGTAGCCCGGCATTCAATGCAGGTACTACTCTGCAGGCGCCCTCGGTGGATAGCATCGGTGTATCGCGCCCTGCTAATGGATCGATGGATATTGGTGCCTTTGAATTGCCCAACCCTCGCCTCCTATCACTGTTCCAGATCAACGATGGCAACTTACAGAGGTCTATGGTTCGTGAACTCGTGCTGACGTTTGATTCCATTGTCACAGCACCTGCAACTGCATTCTCTTTAACCCGCACTGGCGGTGGCACTGCTCCGACAATCACAGCCAATAGCACCACGGTGAATGGCCGTACGATCACCACGCTAACATTCAGTGGATCATCCACTACGAATGGATCACTCATTGATGGCCGCTGGACGCTCACTACTCTGGGTGCTTCCATCACTGATGAATATGGCCGCCAACTCGATGGCGATGCGAACGGAACCGCAGGTGGCAACCGAACCGATAACTTCTTCCGACTATATGGCGATGGCAATGGCGATGCTGTTGTGAATGCCACTGACCTTACCCTGTTTCGGGCAGCACTGGGCAGTTCAACTGGCAGTTCATCCTACCGCTGGTTCTTCGATGTGAACAACGATGGAGTCATCAATGCTTTTGACTACACCCAGTTCCGAGCGAACCTGGGGAAGACGGTGTAGTTGATGAAGAGTTTTGTTTGTTGGTTGTTGGTTGACAGTAAGACACAAACAGCCTCTGTGAAGTAACTCACAGAGGCTGGCATATTCTGATCTAACAACCAACAACCATCAGCAAAGAACTCTAGAACTCCATCGTCTTGCGAATGGCACCTAGGATGCGGGGCACGCTCGGCAGGTAGCCTGATTCACGGGCAAAGAAGGGGTAGGGGATGTCGTACCCGGTCACTCGTGCAATCGGAGCTTCGAGGTAAAGCAGGGCGTGATCGTTGATTCGGGCGATCACTTCAGCACCGACACCGCAGCTTTGCGGAGCTTCGTGAACGATCACGCAACGACCAGTCTTCTTGACCGAGTTAATGATGGTATCTACATCGAGAGGTACGATGCTGAGCAAATCGATCACCTCGACGGAACATTTCAGTTCTGATTCGGCCTTGTCAGCAGCCTCCAGGCTTTCCTGCAGCATGGCACCATAGCTGATCAGGGTAATATCCTTGCCTTCGTGCATTACCTGGGCTTGACCGAAGGGGATAGCTTCTGCACCTTCGGGGACTTCTTCACGGATGGCTCGATAGACCCGTTTGGGTTCGAGGTACATCACCGGGTCAGGATCACGAATGGCACTCAGTAACAGGCCATGTGCTGTGCGTGGGCTGGAAGGGAAAACCACCTTCAGGCCAGGCGACTGCACGTAGAGCGCTTCTTCGGAATCGTTGTGGTGTTCGAGAGCACGGATACCACCACCGATGGGAGCACGCATCACCATCGGCACGTTGTAGTTGCCCCATGATCGGGTGCGGTAGCGAGCAGCATGGCAATTGAGTTGATGGAAACCATTGTGCATGAAGCCTGAGAACTGAATCTCAGCGATAGGCTTCAGCCCACCGAGAGCCATGCCGAGAGCACAGCCGAGGATACCTGCTTCAGAAACAGGGGTATCAATAACTCGCTTAGTACCAAAACGTTCGAGGAGGCCTTCGGTCACGCGAAACACGCCACCCACCTGGGCAACGTCTTCGCCGAGGATGACGACCTTGTCATCTCGCTCCATCTCTTCGTGGAGAGCTTGATTCAGGGCTTTAACCATGTTGATGACTGGCATACATCACTTCGTGGAGAGTTGTTGGTTGATGGTTATAAGTTGAGATTGCGGCCGAAGTCTAACGACTTCGGCTAGACCATTCTAGTTTCTAGTGATGTGCCGCTGCTACTTCCTCAGCGTACTCGAGGGCATTTTCCTTCTGTGCGACGAGATCGGGCGTCATCTCAGCATAGACATGATCGAACATCTCATAGGGATTGATCGTCGCGAACTCTGCTTCAGCTTCACGAACTGCTTCTTCGATCTCGATGGCGATTTCCTGTTCGAGGGATGTCTGCCATTCTTGCGACCAGAGTTTCTTCTTTTCCATGTAAGCCTTGAAACGGATCATCGGATCGCGAGGCTTCCAGGCTTCCACTTCTGCTTCATTGCGGTAACGCTTAGGGTCATCTGCAGTGGTGTGGGCACCCAACCGATATGTCACACTTTCGATAAGTGTTGGCCCCTCGCCACGGCGAGCACGCTCCAGTGCTTCGTTGCAGGCAACATAGGTTGCCATGAAGTCATTGCCATCAACTTGAACACCGGGGAAGCCGTAGCCTACAGCTTTCTGAGCCAGTGTTTCCGAGCCTGTCTGGGTACGACGTGGAACCGAGATGGCCCAACCGTTGTTGATGCAAACAAAAACGACCGGTAGCTTAAAGATACCGGCCATGTTGCACGCTTCATGGAAGTCCCCCTCAGAGGAACCGCCGTCTCCGAAAAATATCAGAACCACATCAGGCTTGCCTTGAATCTGGTTAGCCCAGGCAAGCCCTGTCCCGTGCAGCGTCTGGCTGCCAATCGCAATGGGAATCGGAAGGATTTTACATTCGGGTGGAAACAGATTGGCCTCTTCCATGCCCATGAAGTACTGCAGGATATTCTTGATCGGACAGCCACGATAAAAGAGGGCAGCTGTTTCGCGGAAGGCTGGAACGATGGAATCGTGCTTGGAAAGTGCGTAGCCGTAACCTAAGCAGCCTTCCTGGCCACGCACGCCGGGGAAAGTTCCCATACGGCCTTGAGCCTGGAGCTTGTACATACGGTCATCGACCATACGAGCTTTGAGCATGGTGCGAAATAGGACTTTGAGATCAGCGTCGGGGATTTTCGGGTCAAGTGCTGGATCAACGTTTCCATTCTGATCCATCACCTGAATGTGCTCGATGATGAAATTCTTCAGAGCAGTTCGTGGCATTGTGTATTGTTCCTTCGACCGGGAGAGGAGGTCGCATGATGGGAAACCTGATGCCTTCAGGTATCACCTGCTTCATCTTCCATTATAGATCAAGCAGTGCTAATTACCAACCAGTCGAAGTTGTATCCCACACTGAAAAAAGAACAACTCTTGACGACTAAGTTTCTTGACAACCACCTGATTGTGATTGTACTTCAGCCACTTAGCTTAGTCACTCATGCCTCAATCGTTGTTGTTACTATGCAGAAGTGTGCTTTCAATGAAATCTGGAGATGAAGCCTCGACAACTCTCATTCGTCAGCTATCCTTACGTTGCCCGCACTCCCCCGTGCTAATCTCCCAAAAGCACACTCTCCCGCCTGTAACTCTCTCCTTGTTCGTACTCTCCTTGAATTAACCTTTCTCTCTTGTGCTCTCCAGGCCTCGGGTTCGTTGATGTTTATTCATCAACATGCTGAAAGGAAGTCCTCAATGAAGTCTCGCAATCGATCATCAGTTGAAACTCTGATCGTTACGCTGATATTGATCGTTGTCGCACTGGGTGGTCTTGGATATTGTTTCTCGCTTTCCTCCGCCAAGCAGGCTGATGCCGGGTTTCTCCATACTGTGCGTGGCCTATACAACGTCGTCACCTGCCAGCATGAACTCGATCCACCCGAATTGAATGTGGAGGAACTTGCGGAAGAACTGGCAGAGAGCCAAGGGTCTGAACGAGTGAAGATCATTAAGCAACTCGGGACTGGAGCCAGTACTCACTGGGCCAATCATGCAGTTACTCCCTTGATCGAGGTGCTTAAGTCACGTTCAAATACAGACGAAGAGCGTACTCAAGCTGCACAATCACTGGTTCACCTGGGTACTCACGCACGTGATGCGCTCCCCCTGATGCTCCAATGTCTGGGCGATGAGATCGGCGAAATCAGGCTGTTAGCCGTTTGCTTTCTCACAGGCCAGGGACGACTGATGAAACAACCGTTGCTCCAGGAATTGCAATCCAGCAACGACCTACGTTTTGCATCTGCAGCGATGGCGCTGAGTCAATATCCGACAGTATCCCTCCAACCAGTTGCTGCTCGTCTTGAATCACTTTCACAACACCAGGATGCAGTTATTCGATCTCAGGTTGCCAGAGCACTAGGGCAGATTCAAACCAACATCGCCAAGCAACGTTTGCAAAAGCTGTTGGTTGATCAGGAACCCCAGGTACGTCTGGAAGCTGTGCTCTCGTTGGGAGTCACCAAACCTGCAGCTGGTCAGCAGATGATCGCAATGTTGAAGCCGGCACTAAAGGATCAAGATGCTGCTGTCAGACACTCCGTCGTACGGATATTGAGTCAATATCCCGAGCCACAGGTAGAGAAAGTGGTTGAAACCATGATGCATCGTGAATCTGATGTAACAATCAAGCAATCGATGGTACGAGCATTGGATCGCATGGTCATTCAGCGTTCCAGGAGCATGGGCACGAATTAATCTCGATAGCGGAACTCGCCAGGAGTTCCGTCTAAGCGTCAAAGATACCTGCCCCGAAACTTTCCGGGGCAACATTCTTTCCAAAGTCGACGGTGCTCTCAATGACGGGCACCTCGACCTGTAGCTTGAGCTGCTGAACCACTTCATCCGTGCTGGTTGGGTCAACCGATCGACATGCTGCTGTCAGTAAATCGCTGATCTCATCCATTTCCTTCTGCCAGTCTTCTGTGGTCATGCCCGTTGGCGTGATGAGTCGAAACTCACCACAAAGCAGGATGAGCCTGAGAAAGTGCCTGAAGAGAATGCCTTCCTGCTTGGCGAGGTCTTTGCTGGAGATGTACTTATTGAAGTTGCCGTTGTACTCGAGCAATTCGCCTGCCGCCCAGACACCCTGGATGTTGATATCCGTCACTTCTGGATACTTCACTTCGAAGAGCAGCTTTACTTTCTCAGCCAGGCTAAGAGGAAACTCTTCCTCTTCCTGAAAATCATCTTCGTCATCATCTGTGGATGGATCACGTGGCGCAGCCATCAGCCCCCGTTGCACCAGTTCGGGATCGATCTGATTCCCGAGCGGTCCGTTCGGCATCTTGTCTGGCCAGGGTACTCGCACATAGCGTAGCAGTGGTTTCGGAAGCTCAAGCAGGCTCTCCATCAATTGCAGTCGCTCGCCCCGAGAGGCTACTCCCAGGTAGTCCATCAGGAATACACCATAGAGCGGATGGATCGCACGGAAGGCCAACAACTGTTCCAGCTTCTCCGTCGGCTTGGCGATGAGTGGCTCGTAGTCTGCTTTCAAGGTGATGGTTGTTGATGCAGGATTCGCATCGGCGTTGGACTGATCGGCTGGCTTCTCCGGCTCCACATACTCAGGCATCAGCTCGACGAAACCACCTTTGCTCAGTGTCACCAGCATGCGATAGAGTTGTTTCTCACCTGCAAGAATGCGTGGCTCGTCGAGCAGGCGCTTACGGATAACTGTCTTCAGCAAACTGACATCCGAGGAGGCTTTGAGAAGATGTGCCAGCAATCGCCAGGGCAGGGGGCCTTTGCTGTAGAGCTTTCCCGGTGGTGCCAGCTGCAGTGATTTGAATTGAGCTTCACCCCAATAGGTCTGGTTTGCCCGTCGGTCAGGCTTCTTCCGTTTGAGATCCTTCTTGGCTTTGATCAAGCCCGGATCGCGAGTGTCTTCAGGAATCGAATCATACTTAGTTTTCCAGCGAAGCAGCTTCACATCGTCTTCGTGAGCCAATGAATAGACATGTCCTTCGGTGTCGTACTGAGGTCTTCCAGCTCGTCCAAAGATTTGCTGAGCAGTAGAGGAATCAACAAGCTTCTGCTTGCCAAAAGGACCTTTCACGAGTGAAGTGAGTACCACCGAACGGGCAGGAAGGTTGATGCCTGCTCCCAGTGTTTCGGTACAGACCACCACTGCCAGCCACTTCTTCTCGAAGAGTTCTTCGACCACTCGACGATACTTGGGAAGCAGGCCTGCATGGTGCACGCCGATACCGCGTCCAAGCATCTGTTTGAGCTTCGGTCCAATGCCGTCCTTCCATTCAAGTTTGTTGCAACGGTTGAGCAGGTCGGTTCGAATTGCACTCTCAACCAGAGGCAAACCTTTCAGTTGCTCCGCCACACTCCAGCATTCATCGCGGTTGAAGCAGAATACCAGTGCAGGCATCTTACGCCTGCTAGCATCACCTTCAGCCATGATCGTGAGTTGTTCGCCCAGTAGTTCATCAGGAACCCAGTGATAGGTGAGAGGTACCTTGCGTTCTGTCCCTTCGACGAGTTCGACCTTGCGGCCATGACAGCGTTCGAGCCAGTTGATGAACTCCCGCGAATTCCCCACGGTGGCGCTCAACAACAGCAGACGAACATGTTTGGGCAGAAGGTTCAGTGAGATTTCCCAAACGATGCCTCGCTCCTGATCAGCAAAGCTGTGGAATTCGTCCATCACCACTGCTGCTACATTGCTGAAGTCGAACTGATCTGGTGCAAGCAATCGGTTGAGCAGAATCTCAGCGACCACGATGAGGATACGAGCCTGCGGGTTGATCTGCCTATTGCCTGTGACCAGTCCTACATCCTCTGCTTGAAAACCCCACTTGAGAGCAGCGGTCTGCATCTCGGAGAACTTCTGCTCGGTCAATGCAATCAGTGGAGTGGTGTAGTATGCCTGCTTGCCCGAATGAAGTGCTTCAAAGAGTGCAGCCTGGGCGATGAGTGTTTTACCTGTGCCGGTAGGCGCACACACAAGCACTCCTTGCTCAGCAGTAAACCAGGCCAGAAGCGCTTCCTCCTGCACCGGGTAAGGTGGGTAAGGAAGCTGTTCGAGATATCGGTTTGCGAGATCGTCACGGGTCGGTAACATGCGCTGCTCGTCGGATGAACACCTTCATGATAGAGTGTGACAACAAATCACCCCAACGACGCATAGTGATTACTTTTCAAAGTACTTTTTCATCGCCCAAAAAACTGCTATTGACACATGATGAGAGCCACGTCATAAATGTGTTGCTGGATGGTTTTCTCGCAAGCCATGCAGTGCATGACCCAGGACGGTTCATGTTCTCGGGTGGGAAAGGAGTCTTTCGATGTTGCTATCGAAGCTAGTGAAAAGTGTAGCCTCTCTCGTCATCGCCACATCTACTGTTCTCGGTACTGTTCACGCTGATCCAGTGCCAGTTATCGTCTTTTCCGATTCATTCACCAGCTTTATCCCTAATGCCAATCCAGTGGCTAATCCCTGGTCCACGGTGAACTACTCCAGTTTCGCCAATTGGAATGTCACGCGGGGTGCTGTCGATGTGGTGAATCTGACAGGCTCTGCACAATCGATGTGGTTCCAGAACTATTCGGGAAGCATTCCCAGTTTCAACTTCGTTGATCTCGATGGCACTACTCGCGAATCAGGCCAACTGACTTCGAAGAACGCCTTTAACCTCACACCGGGCAACTACCGCCTGTCTTTCGATCTGGCAGGTAATCTCGGTCGTTTGCCTAACAGTGAAGGTGTAACTGTTAAGCTCGATGGATTGGGAATCAGCCAGCACTACGAACTGGGTTCCAATGAAGGCTTCTCGACAAAGACAATCGACTTCACCGTCACCACACCGACCTCGACGAACATCAGCTTCGCCAATGAAAGTGATGATCCCACAACGATCAATGATAACCAGGGCCCTGGGTTGGGTAATATCACTCTGACCAACCTCAGTGCTGGTATCGCTAACGTTCCTGAACCCAGCACGTTGATCATTGCTGGCGGTTTGGTTGCTGGTCTGTACCTTGCCCGTCGTTTCAGCAAAAAGCCTGTAGTTGCCACGGCTTAATGAAGCTCAAGCAGCAAGTTCACAAGACGCGGCCATGGGTCGCGTCTTTGCATTTACTCCATTAATTCCACGCAGACAGCAACCTCAAGAGCATCTACACTATTCGCATGATCGCACGCCTACCACGATTTCTGCGCCGCTGGGTTCGTCGTCTGCGTGATCTGCCTTTACGCTTCAGTGAATATCCAGAACAAAAGCAAACTCTCGGCTCTAAGGCTGCACAACATCTAGGCTGGTCTGCCTTCAGATATCCCATCGGTGATCATCGTGACGGGGCAGGGCCGGTATCTTCCGTGCTTCTTCCAGGCCTCATTCATCCCTTCTACTTTCGCCAAGGCACGAGTGATGTGCTAGCCATCAAACAACTCTTTGTGCGGCTTGAGTATCGTCGCCTGCAGGCTCTCCCGCACATTGAAACGATTGTCGATGCTGGCGCCAACATCGGTGCTGCAGCAGTTGTGTTGCTGACTATGTTTCCTCACGCCAAACTGATTGCCATCGAACCTGACCCAGGCAATGCAGCAATCCTTCGACGTAACCTGGAACCGTATGGCGAACGGGTGACTATTGGCGAAGCGGCAGTCTGGCCGACTCCGGAACCACTGCAACTGGTTCATGCGCAGTTTCGTGACAAGCTCGACTGGTCGATACAGGTGAAACCCGGCGAGAGCACCAACTCGGTGCAAGGCGTAACTATCCAGCAACTCCTCGACAACTCACGCTGGCATGGCATCGATCTTCTGAAGATCGATATTGAAGGAGCAGAAGTAGAACTCTTCCGAGGCGACACCTCATGGCTGAAACGAGTGAAGAACCTCTGCATCGAGATTCATAGTGAAGAAGCCAAGCGTCTGGTGGATCAGGCGTTGGCTTCTTTTCACTATCAGCAAATCGTCGAAGGTGAGACGACCTACTATCTGCAGATGGCCACCAAAGACGCTACGCCCCCGCTTCCACCGTCTCACCCAACTTCATCGCCTCCCATTGTTCCATCTTGAGAAGCACTTCACGAGCGTTAGAACCGTTATAAGGGCCGACGAAACCATCTTCAGCCATGAAGTCGATGAGTCGCGCACCGCGACCGTAGCCGATGCCCAGTGCCCGTTGCAGTAGTGACACCGAGCCTCGCTGTTCACGAATGATGATCTCCACAGCTTCCGGGTACATTTCATCCCGTTCCCGAAGTTGTTCCAGCAGGTCACCACTGTCACCGTCAGCGCCAATCGCCTTCTTACCTGCCGTCTTGAGTTGAATCAATTCACGTGCATAGGCTGGCTGATCGGTTTCGAGGTAACCCACCACTTGGGAGATATCACGGTCGCTCGCATACGTCCCCTGGCCCCGAACGATAGTACTGGTGCCTGGTTGCAGGAAAAGCATGTCGCCCTTGCCGAGCAACTTCTCAGCTCCCATCTCGTCGAGCACCACCCGACTATCGGTGCGACTTGCCACCTGGAAACAGATACGCGCAGGCAAATTCGATTTGATGAGACCAGTCACCACATCGACCGTAGGCTTCTGCGTTGCAATGATCAGGTGAATACCTGCTGCTCGCGACTTCTGAGCCAACCGTATGATGTGCCCTTCTACCTCCTTGCGGTTCTGCATCATGAGATCAGCGAACTCATCAATGAAGAGAACGATGTAAGGCATCCGCTCAGGGATACGAGCCTTCTCGTCGTCATCGACAGGTTTCACCCGCTTGTAGATTTCTTCGGGGCTCAGCTCGTTGTACGAAGCGATACTGCGCACCCTGGCACGCATCAAGATTTCATAGCGTTCATCCATCTTGTCAACGGCCCACGACAAAATCGCTTCTGCCTTCTTCATGTTGTTGACGACCGGATGCATCAGGTGAGGCACCTTGCCATACTCACTCATTTCCAGCATCTTCGGGTCGATCATGATCATGCGAACCTGATCAGGACGACGGGTCATGAGCATACTGAGCACAATCGTGTTCATACAAACGCTCTTACCCGTACCAGTACGACCTGCAATGAGTAAGTGTGGCATCTCGGCAAGATCATAGACCAGCGGCTGCCCTTCGGTATCACGCCCGAGAAAGAGCGGAATCTTGTACTTCTGCAACTTGGGGCCGGCACTCAGGATCACTTCGCGTAGCTTTACCACCGATCGAATGTCATTCGGAATTTCGATACCAACGGTATCCTTGTTAGGTAATGGTGCAACAACTCGCACCGACGACACCTTCAGTTTGAGCGCAAGGTCGTCAGCTAAACTCGTCACACGACTGAGGCGCAAGCCGGTTTCGAGCGCGATCTCGAACTGAGTGATGACCGGTCCAGTGTTAATGCCAACCACACGAATGTTGATGCCGAAGTCGGCAAATATCTGTTCCAGCTTAGCTGCGCGGTTACGTAGTCGCTCTTCGTGTTCAGGTTGATGGTACGGTGGTGGTTCCGGTTCTTCGAGCACCGTCAGCGGCGGCAACTGGTACTCACCATCCTGCTTCCAGACTTCATCAGCTGCATGTTCCGAGAGCGCTTTGTTGTTATCCTCTACGGGGATGGTGAACTTCTTGATCGAAGGCAAATCCTTCAGCGAAAGGGTCGCTGGGGCGGGAATGTCGCCTGTGTCACTATCATCTGTAGCTTCGGCCGCCTCTTCCGTTGGTTCTGGTGCGACAATCCGCAATTGAGGGCTGGTCTTCGCCTTGCCTCCCTTACGAGGTGCGTCTGGATGCCGGATGGGAATGGTATCAGGCAGCACTTCCTGACCGGCCAGTGCTTTCGGTTTCATAGGCTGCATACTGACTGTTTGGGGAATGATCTCGCGCTTTGTGGTCAGCCAGGAGTGGAATTGTCGGCACCAATGCGCCAGCAGAGGCCAGGTGCAATCGAGAGCGAAGAACAGACCCAATGCCCCACTCAGGCTAAAGGCGAACACCATCCACTCTTGAGATAGATAAGGTTCAAACAGGTGCTGCAGACTTGAGCCTAACAGGCCCCCTGAGCCACTGAACGGATGCCATTGTTCGCTCAGTCGCCACTGGCCCATATGGGCAAGTACCGCAATGCATGGGGTGAGAAGAAGGAAGCCAAGCAGGCGATAGACCCAGACACCCAGGCGATTGGTAAGAAGCAGCGTCAATGCCAATAACGGCCAGGCTGCGAGGAAAGGAATGATCGCCCAGCCCAGAAGGTGATACAGCTGAGCACTGAACCATGCTCCGGGATAGCCGAGCAAATTATGTGTGGATGCATTAACTGGTGCGGCAACAGAGAAGGGGCCATCGTTCGGATGAAACGTCAAGATGGCGAGAAGCGCAGCCAACCATCCGGCCAATAGCAGCACGCTGAGTGCATCCCAGATGCTTCGTCGAGACAAGGTGCGTCGTCGAGGTGATTTCATTCCAGTCCCCGTATCATGCGAGTGCGAAGCGCACGACAGTTCCCCATCGAGAATCTCTCACTCTTGTATTCGACCATGCTGTGGCCACAATGAGAGGAAACCCATGTCAGAATCTCTCAAGTTCCCGAGAAATGCATCCGACAACACCGATCCTGCATATCGCACTAGTCGAGCCGGATATTGCACCCAACGTTGGAACCATTGCCAGACTCTGCGCCGCTACGGGTGTCAGACTTCACCTGATCGGCAGACTCGGGTTCAGACTGAACGACAAAGCCATCCGCCGGGCCGGGCTCGACTACTGGCCCCACGTTGATCTCGAACAACATGTGGATTGGAATGCGTTCAAAACACTCTACCCGACTATGCGGTGCTTTGGCTTCAGTGCCAGGTCAGTAATCAGCTACACGGCACAAACATATCAAGCAGGGGATTGTCTTGTGTTAGGTAGCGAGACCCAGGGGTTACCTGAGTATCTCACCAATGGCCCTCTATCACTTCCCATGCTGACCATCCCAATGCCGGCAGGGAAGGTGCGCTGTTTGAACGTTGCTATGTCAGCTGGCATCGTGACATATGAAGCTCTGCGGCAGTTGTCCCTGTTGTAGAACGGCTTAAGCCGGCTGCGATTTACTCAATATCATTGCTTGCCGGCTGAAGCCGGTACTCCAACAAATACAGTTATGACGAACAGTCTAAGCATTATCCGTTTCATGGAACTTGAGTGAAGCTGAGAAGACTGGGGAATCAGCAGAGAATAGTCGATAGGTAATTGCACTGATCACACCACTCGATGCACCACCATGCCTCCGCTTGTCTATTCCACGAGTTCCATGAACGAGTTGGAACGGTTTATGATCGACAGCCTGTGCGACTACGAAAAGTTAGATCGCGAGCAAGTTCGTATTCAGCGCAGCGTCATGCGCAAGGGTTTAGCAATTGTTGGCATGGTGATTCGCATCGAAGGCCCTCGGCTGATGCGATTGCAGGCCCTATGGGTCGAGCCAGAAAATCGGGTGCTCTTCTACAATTCAGCAGGACAGCGCTTTGCGATTGTCAAACTGGCTGAGTCGCCCGAAATGGGCCTGTTAGCCGCATAACCGGACTACGTTGCATAACATATCATTTAATCGTGTTGTTAGTTCATGAAAAGCAGGCAAGCTAGATAAAGTTAGCTTGACGTGCACCTCCTTTGGGTTCAGAATCAAATTGAAGACGATATTCCGTCGTTTATGCACATCTTGGATTGATGTTGGTACTTAGCAGGAAGCTACCAAGTGCTGGCCCCGAAGTAGGTGCAGAATGCATCGTTTGACTTGGATCGCAGGCTCACTGGCTCTGGTACTGGTCGTACCGGAAGTTGCATCTGCCCAACCGATTCGGCAAATGCCGGGGTCGCGGCCATTCTTGCCTGGCATACCCTTAATGCCGCCCCCCAATCCGAACACACGTACCCGTACAGCAGCCAGTTCAACGGGGTTGGAATCCACTGATTTCTATAGCAAGAATGGCTATCCCAAAGTGCTAGGTGATGCAGTGGAATCGGGTAGTTCCTCTGGAACGACTGGAACTTCTGGAACCGCTGGTGGAGTATCTGGCGTTACTGGTGGCAACACCGGGGTTTCCGGTGGTGTAGGCGGCGGTATAGGTGGTGGTGTAGGCGGCGGTGTAGGCGGCGGTGTTGGCGGCGGGGTTGGTGGTGGTGGCGTTCTTGGCGGTAACAATTTCCCATCTTCCACTGGTATTACCGGCAACGGAGTTACTGGCGGAGGCTTTAGCGGATTAGTGCCCAAAGGCTTTGGTTTTGGTGGCACTCCAAATCTTTCTCATTCCTGGACTTCCCCTTTACATGGTTTCAGCCGATAATGGCCTAGAACCTGAGAGGTTATCACATGCGTATTCGACATCTCTTCATCGTAGCTCTTGCTTTGGCTTGCATCACAACAGATGTGTATGCACAGCCTATTCGTCAAATGCCGGGGTCACGGCCATTCCTGCCGGGCATTCCTTTAATGCCACCCGCCAATCCGAACACTCGTACTAGACCAGCTGCCAGTGCAACAGGGCTCGAATCTACCGATTTCTATCCCAAAAATGGCTATCCCAAAGTGTTGGGTGATGCAGTGGAATCAGGCAGTACTTCTGGAACCAGTGGCACTTCAGGCACAACAGGTGGTGCCAACGGTGGCGTCCAGGGTGTACAAGCTGCAGGTAGCGGTGGATTCCAAGGCAACACGGGAAATCAGATCGGTAGCCAGGGTGGTGGAACTGTCTTTGGTGGCCTGTTTGGTGGCAATAACGCACTAAACGGTGGAAATCAGCAAGGCCTCAATCCTCCTCCTGATCCCATTCGAGCTAACGCTGGATTCACCGGTGGTGGATTCTCCGGCATGGTACCCAAGGGTTTCGGCTTTGGTGGCACTCCAGATTTGACTAAATCGTGGACAACGCCCCTTTCAGGTGGTCTCAACAAATAGTGATACCACTACAAACAAAGAAACCCACTGGCTTTCCAGTGGGTTTTGTCTTGATGGAGGGTATCGTCAGGCTAGTTGTCTTGATTCTTGCGAACCACAAAGAGCACCGCCACAAGGCCGGCTAGCACGAGCACCAGGATGCCCATGTAGATCCAAAAGTTGTTCATAATCCAATCCATCTTCGGGTGCTCCTGACGAAAAACCTCATTATGAGGCATAGGGAAAGATGACTGACATGCGATCATGCCACGCCCTCTTTATTACAGCCAGCGCATGAGAAAAGCAAGTAAGAAACTGGGAGTCGTAGAGAATATTTAACGCCACTCTGGCTAACGCACATCGTTTGATTTCGTACTACGATGTCTGCTGCGACGCACGGAACAATCGGTCTCTGACCGCCATCCAAGCTGGAGTATCAGGGGGCAAAGTCACAAAGATTCGCGCTGTACTTAGTAAGTCCAGCGTGTGCAGGGTTGCGTAGAATCGCTGAGAATACAGAACAGGATCCATTGGCAATGGCATCACGATTACTTTGTTCGATGGGGCTGACGCTTCACCGTTCCCCAGCGGCACCCATCCAACCCGAAGACCATTTCGAATCATTTCTTCAATGAGGTGCCTGCCAATGTCGTTACTATTGGTAATTTCGAGTGGGGTGTAAGGGGAGTAGTGCCTTTCCATTAATCCCGGTGAGGGAACTGGTTGTTCCGGAATGAGACGTTCCTTGAATCCAAGCTCGACCGTTTTACCTAACACTTTTTCGATGGAATCCACACTGATCATACCAGGCCGAAGAATGCGTGGCACTGCAACGGATAGATCGATGACCGTTGATTCAATACCCCGTGTGGTCGGGCCGCCATCCAGCAGAAGGTTGATCCGCCCATCCAGATCACGAAGCACATGCTGGGCTTCAGTGGGAGACAGCCGAGTAGATCGATTCGCGCTCGGAGCGGCAATAGGCAGTTCCACAGCCCGAAGAAGTGCTTGTGCAACTGGATGTGCCGGTACGCGAACCGCAACAGTCTGACCACCACCAGTCACCGTTGCTGGCACATGTGGCTTCTTGGGAAGCACCAGAGTCATCGGGCCGGGCCAGAAGTGCTCTGCCAGGATGGCCGCATCACTGGGCCAGGTCTGAGCCACCTGATGAACCGCCTCAGCATTCGGCAGGTGAACGATCAGTGGATTCTTGGCAGGTCGTCCTTTAGCATTGAAGATACTTTGTGCCGCCTCAGGATCGAGAGCGTTGGCACCAATGCCATAAACCGTCTCGGTCGGAAAGGCCACCAGCCCCCCACGACGAAGAACCTCCGCAGCCTGACGGATGATTTCCGGCTGGGGATGTTCGGCATTAATCGTGAGGACCTGTGTTTGCATATGAATATTCTAGGAACTTGATCTCACACTGTGGCAACTTCGAACCTCATCTTTTGAATATGATGATCTCGAAGGAGAAACATGATGGCTGATTTCAGTCACTATCGGTTGGATTACTGTAAGACTGGACTCAGCGAAGCTGATCTTCACGCAGATCCATTGGAACAGTTTCGAATCTGGATTAAACAAGCTATCGATGAAAAGCTACCGGAACCGTATGCCATGACACTAGCCACCGTGTCAGCCGATGGCCAACCCTCGGCTCGCATTGTGCTGCTGCGTGGTGTCTACGATCATGGCTTCCAGTTCTTCACCAATTACGAAAGCCGAAAAGGGGAAGAACTGAACCAGAATGATCGTGCTGCTCTCGTCTTTTACTGGGCTGACATGGAGCGACAGGTGCGAGTGGAAGGGATAGTCAGCAAGACCGATCCTCACACTTCTGACGATTACTTTCAGAAACGTCCTCGAGGCAGTCAGATTGCTGCAGTCATCTCATCACAAAGCAAGATCATTGCGAATCGTGAGATACTTGAAGCCCGGGTCGCGAAATACATGGAGGAACTTGGGGAGAATCCTGTTCCCCGGCCAGCTTCGTGGGGTGGTTATCAACTGCTTCCACACAGCGTTGAATTCTGGCAAGGGCGCCCCAGTCGCTTGCATGATCGCTTGCGTTATCGAAAAGTGAATGGGAAGTGGATCATTGAAAGACTCTGTCCATGAAGATCACCTGCCCGGAGTGTTCCGAGAAGTTCGACATTGCCAGCAACATGGTTGGCAAGAAAGCCAAGTGTGGTGAGTGTGGCTTCGTGTTTGTGGTGCCCGACAAGGAGTCTGACACCCAACATCCACCCATCACTGAAACTCTCTCAGTTAAAGAACGAGAAGCAAGGGCCTGGCTCAGTCTCTACATCGCTGGGCTGGGAGTGCTGCTGTTACTCTTCCGGGGCAACTATGGTGGCATGATCGCCAACATGGTGCTGGCTATTGTGATTGAATCGGCAGCGATCTTTCTGATCTGGCGTGCCTTGCTCCTCGTCTGGCCTCTTCGGCAACTCCATCCGCGTCAGGAAGCGGTGCATATGGCAGTGTTGATCAACGGCATCCTCCTTGGCATCTTCGCTCTCTCACTCTTGCTGACACTCTACGCACTTGTCAGTGGTGGCAGCGGAGGCGGCGGAGCAGGGATAGGAGGCCTTGATCAGATCCTGAAGTCCCTCAAAGACGTGAACAAGATGATCCCCAATTAGTCTTGTATTGGCGTACCAGCTTAGCCGGCAAGCCATTCGTTTTCACCTGAGTAACCCATGTCGAACGCAGCCCCCGAGTTCATCCGCCCCGCTATCCGTGCCATGCAAGGCTACCAGCCCGGTGAGCAACCTCAGGGACAGAGTAGTGTCATCAAGCTGAACACGAACGAAAGCCCGTACCCTCCGTCGCCCAATGTCTTCGAAGCCATCAACTATGTGCTGACCGGTGATCGACTGAGGAAGTACCCCGATCCGGTTGGCTGGGAGTTCCGCCGTGCTGCGAGCAAAGTGCTGAACGTGCCAGCAGAGTGCATCGTCATCGGCAATGGTTCTGATGAGATACTCTCGATGGCTGTCCGAACGCTGGTCCCCGAAGGTGGCGTGATCGTTGCTCCCACCCCCAGCTACATCCTCTATCAATCGCTGGCACAGATACAGGGAGCACGTTTTCACGAACTCCCATTTGAAAAAGAATGGTCACTCGATGCCCGCAAACTGCAAGGCATCGGCCACCTGACCTTCATCCCGAACCCCAATTCGCCGACAGGCACATTCATCGATCCAGAGAATCTGGCAAACTGGCCCACGCCCCTCGTATTGGATGAAGCTTACGTCGAGTTTGGAGAGAAGAATGGCCTGAGCCTGGTACAAGATCACCCTCACATCATCGTGAGCCGAACCTTCAGCAAAGCCTACGCTCTCGCAGGTATCCGCTTTGGCTTCGCTGTTGCCCATCCATCGGTAGCCGAGCAATTTTACAAGGTAAAAGATTCTTACAACTGCGATGTACTCTCATTGGCTGCAGCTACTGCTGCCATCACTGATCAAGCCTATCTGCAGGAGATGAAGAACAAGATACTGGCCACTCGAGCGGTGCTTTCGTCGGCACTCGTCGAGCTTGGTTTCAATGTCACACCCAGCCACACCAATTTCGTCTGGTGTCAGCACCCCGATCAATTCGAGAAGAAGATTTACGAAGAGCTGAAGGCTCGCAACATCCTGGTGCGTTACTTCCACTACGCCAACTGGGGCAACGGGCTGCGGATTAGCGTGGGCACCGAAGCACAGATTGCACAACTCCTCTATCAACTGCGAATGATCTTGAAGCGTTAGTTGTCATCACGCCAATTCGCTACAACAACTGCAGATCAAGAGGATGTGTCAATGCGTCGAATAGTCTCGTTAGCATGCTGTCTCTTCATGTTCAGCACGCTGGTTGCCCAGGAACCCAAGTGCGAGTTCACTCTGACTTTCAACAAAGAAGTCAGCAATAAGCCCTTCACCGGTCGCGTACTGGTGATGCTCGGCAACGGTACAGGTGAACCTCGCTTTGGTCCCAACTGGTTTCGACCTGCTCCCTTCTACGCCAAGGATGTCAAGAACTGGACCCCAGGCGAACCGCTAAGCTTCGGCATCGATGCCATCAGCTATCCTCAGCCGATGAACAAACTACCTGCCGGTGAATACTCCATCCAGGCTGTACTCGATCTCGATCAATCGACCAGTCACAACATCGGCACCGGGCCAGGCAACGGATACAGCAAGGCTGTGAAGGCCAAACTTGATCCATCCAAGGGTTACTCAGTCGGTTTGAACATCGATCAAATCGTTAAAGAGAACCCTTTTAACGAAACGGATCGCATCAAGCTGGTCGAAGTCGAGAGCAAGCTCCTTACTCAGTTTCATGGCAAGCCCACGAAGATGAGGGCAGGGGTAAAGCTTCCCGAAAGCTTCACGGAGAACAAGGACAAGAAGTATCCCGTCATCTATGAAATCCCTGGCTTCGGTGGCAATCACCGTAGCGTGGGACGAGACCCTTGGACTCCTCACTCACCAGTCGAGATGATTTATGTGGTACTTGATCCCGATTGCCGTACCGGGCACCATGTCTTTGCTGATTCAGTCAACAATGGGCCCTATGGCCAAGCTCTGATCGAAGAGTTGATCCCGGAAATCGAGAAGCGATATCGTGGTGTAGGCAAACCTACTGCCCGTTTCCTCACAGGTCACTCGTCCGGTGGTTGGAGCAGCCTCTGGCTTCAGGTCACTTACCCTGACTTCTTCGGTGGTACCTGGTCGACAGCACCAGACCCTGTCGACTTTCGTGATTTCCAGCGGATCAATATTTACGATGACAAGACGAATATGTTTACAGATGCTTCTGGTGCAGCACGACCACTGGCTCGCCGAGGAGATACACCTCTGATCTTCTACAAAGCCTTTTCCGATATGGAACATGTGATGGGACGCGGTGGTCAGCTTTACTCCTTCGAAGCAGTTTTCAGCCCAAAGGATGGCAACGGCCAGCCTCGACAACTCTGGGATCGTTCCACCGGCAAGCTCGATCAGGAAACCGCCCGCTACTGGGAACGCTACGACATCCGCCTGCAATTGGAAAAGAACTGGGCCACCCTGGGACCGAAGCTCAAAGGCAAGATCCATGTCTTCATGGGCGACATGGATACCTTCTACCTCGAAGGGGCTACCAGGCTCCTCAAAGAGAGCCAGGCAAAGCTTGGGTCCGACGCGGTTATCGAACTGGTGCCTGGCAAGGACCATGGCAGCCTGATGACCCAAGCCCTCATCAAACGTATCGCCACCGAGATGGCTGCAGAATATCAGAAACACCATCCCACTCCGTAAGGAGCTACTATGTCTGCTGAATCTGCTGAACCAGTTGTGCCCGTGTATGATCGTCACCCGCTGGGCCTGCCAGCTGGTAGTATTCGCGCCATTCTCTCGATTGGTATCGCTGGGGCCTTCTTACTCTACCTCGGCCATCCGAAAGCAACCCACGTTCCACTCTATCTCTACTTCCTCACTTTTGGCTTGTTCCTCTTCTTTGCCAGCCATGGCAGAACCATCGGAACCAGTGGCCATTCACCACTCTACATGCCCAAGGGTACACTGCGATTCCTCATCGTGGCAGGCATTGCTGGCGTGGTGGGCTGGCTGCTCTGGCAAGACCCACAGGAAGTCATCAAACGAATGAGGCCCAGAGAAATCGAACTCGATTCCTGGGCGATACTGTTTGCTTCCAGCATCGGTGGATTCTTCGTCGGTTGGCTGCTCGCTCACGGGCCCTGGCGGAAAGCAGCTGCCTTTCAGGATGTCCTCGCCTGGATTGCTCTCATCGCACTCCTCATGATGGTGGGCGAAGCACTCTGGAAAGGCTTCGTCGATCCGCAAGGCATCAAACTCGATAACCGCTACGTCTGGGAGTCGATTCTCATTGGCACCGTCTCCCTCTACTTCGGCTCTCGATCGTAGACGTCTTCTCAATTATCTGTAGCCGAAGTCGTGAGACTTCGGACGATGGCTGGCGTCTGAAGTCTTACAACTTCAGCTACAAGGATGTTCTTCGTGGTGTACCGTGCCTGAATCAGAAGTGCTTCAACAAACAAAACTCTGGATTGCCAACGTCGTCATCGGGCTTAACCTCTGCCCCTTCGCACAGCGTGTGTTCCAAGGCAATCAGATTCGTTATGTCGTCACCGAAACAACCGATCAGGAAGAACTGCTGCAACTGCTGACAACCGAAGTCAAATGCCTGTCAGACCGTACCGATCCGCAAATCGAAACGACGATCATCATCCATCCCAATGTATTGAACAACTTCCTCAACTACATCGACTTCCTCACCCAGGCAGATAATCATCTCCGCCGATTCGGCCATCAAGGCACCATTCAACTCGCCAGCTTCCATCCTCAGTATCAGTTTGAAGATGCTGAACCTGATGCCGTGGAGAACTACACCAACCGATCACCCTACCCGATGCTGCATCTCTTACGTGAAGACAGCATCACGAAAGTTGCTACTGATCCGAAGCAAATGGCAGAAATCCCACGGAGGAACAAGCGAACGATGCGAGAGATGGGGATAGAGGCAATGCGTGCATTGCAAGTTGGAGTACCGCCTTCAGGCGGCGAGCGATAGCGAAACCAGACCGCCTAAAGGCGGGACTCCAACACCTACGCAGCCCGCCGCATCATGTGATCACGAATGCGGTCAATCTGCTGTCGACGCTGAGCTTCTGGTGCATACGCATCGAAGTCGCCTGCATGTGGTTCAATCTGACAAATCACATGATACGCCATCCGGCGAAGTTCCAGATCACGACGTTCCAGGGCTTCGATCAGTTGTGGCAGGGCAGGGCGGCCTGTGTTGAGGAGTTCCCGCTCTGCCATCTCTCGCTCAGGTGTCTTGAGCTGTTCGATCAGTTCAAAGATGCGTTCATGACTTAGCACTGCATCGATAGTCTGCTTCGGTGTCATGGTCTGCAAGGGAATCACTGTCGGTGCAGCAACGGGAGCATAACTTCTGCCTTGCTGTTCCTCTGCAAAGTTCTGACCGAGGTAGCGGGCAATAACCGTCTGGTTCTTCAGAATCTCGTCTTCCTTCCCCTGGGCAACCACCTGGCCATCGGTGATGACATAGGCACGGTCAGTAATGCGAAGGGTTTCACGGACATTATGATCAGTGATCAGGATCGAGATACCTCGCTTGCAAAGGTTTCGCACGATGACCTGGATTTCACTGATCGTAATGGGATCGATACCAGTAAAAGGTTCGTCCAGCAGGATGAGCAGCGGTTCGGTAGCGAGGCAGCGAGCGATTTCGAGGCGTCGTTTTTCACCACCTGAGAGCGTCTGAGCAATGCTGTCTTTCAGTCGCAGCAACCCGAACTCTTCGAGTTTGGCATGGGCAATCTCTCGACGTTGTTCCGCATTGGGCCGCTTACCTTGCAGCGAACGCAGGCCAGGCATGGCTTCGAGGATGGCCAGAATGTTCTGTTCCACCGTAAGCTTGCGGAAGATACTTGATTCTTGGGAGAGGTAGCCCAAGCCGAGACGTGCCCGCTGGTACATCGGCCACTGGGTAACATCTTTTTCGACGAAAGTGACTTTGCCACGATCGGGCTTAACCATGCCAGTAGTCATGCGGAAGCTGGTGGTTTTGCCTGCACCATTGGGGCCGAGTAGCCCAACGACTTCGCCCTGTTCGACATGGAAACCAACGCCATTGACAACCTTGCGTCGTCCGTAGGTCTTTTCCAATCCGTTAACCTGAAGCAGCGACATTGTCTCTCCTCGGTGGCAATCTCAAGATGCTAGCAGCGCTAGCGAGGCCCGTTCACAACGGTACCTGACTGCAGGAACGTGGATGATGCTTGTTCTTTTTCTTTACCTTCGTTCTTCTTGGCGAGTTCCTGACGACGAAGCATTTCCTTTACATCATCCGAGAACTCGACAGGAGGAGGCACGTCCACTCGATACGATCCAGCGTTGACGATCTTCATGCGTTCAGGAATAGAAACCGGGCTTGTGGGTGCTGTCTGAGGTGCTCCCAGTCGCCGAGCATAGTCCATAAACTGAGGCGTATTCTGTGGGGGCACCTGTGCACGAGGCGGCTCTGTTCCGGCAGGCGGCCCAGGCAGTGGAGTACTGTTCCCTTGTGCCTTCCCCGAAACACCGGGAATAGGAGGCAGCTTGCTGCCAGTACCAAGCGGTGGTGTGACTGGCGCTGACGGAGGTACAGTAACAACGCCTCCCATCTGCTGAATCGCCGAACCAGAGACACCAGGGATGACAGGCAATCCTGATCCAGTTGCAGGCGAGGTTACAGTTGAAGTACCACCTGCAGAAACAACCTCTCCGGAAGCAAACTCCTGTGATGACTTGTTCGCAGGCTTCTCGCTACCAACTCCCACCTTGGCGATCTCGGTTGATTTGCCTGAGACCATCATGGCCCACTGTCGCCAGGCTTGTTGCTGTTCGATAGTGACAGGCCAGTTTTTCAGGTTGCCATGTGGCTGAGCAGCCCGCTTCAGTAGTTCACTCGATTCCGGATTCTCTCGATCAATGAGAGCCAACGTGCGTTCCAGATTGTTACGGCTGTGTGGTGGCGAAAGGGGTACACCTGCGATACCACGCTTGAGTACAAACCCTCGTTTACCTTCAGCATTGCCATGACAGGCGCCTGTACCACAACCAGCTAGCAACATCGGCTGGATGCGAGTGGTATAGTCCTGAAAGTGAGCAGGGGTCTGCATGACAGGCCATTCGTCCAGGGTTGCAGCAGCGATAGGCAGGACAGCAGCCCCGGGCAGGGCAGGGACCTCAGCCGGTTTCGTAGCAGGTTGACTTAACTTACTTTGTAATTGACGGATGATGGCTTGTGCTTCCGTCGATCGGCGATCAGCAGCGATTGCCGCTTTCAACTCCAGTTCCGCTTCCTTGATGAGATCATGCTGAACACAAAATCGAGCGAGACGGCAATGTTCACTGACATCGCCTTCAACCGTCGATTTTTTCAGCAATGTGTAGGTTTCGGTAGCAGAGTGGCAGAGCTTGGCCACCATCGTCGCAGCGTACCGCGATTCACCGGAACTCGTCAAGCTGCGAACCACATAGCTGGAACCGTCCAGCACAACCCGTCCCGTGAGGACGGCACCGTTTTTGAGAACGAGGAAGTCAACCGGTGCCGGTGGATCAGCCCACGAAAGCGCTGCCAGCCCCAGACAGATTCCCCACGCCATCCCTAGCTTGTGAAGGTATCTCATGACGTGGAACTATAACCGAGGGCAGAAACAGGTCAAGAGAAGAGTTGCTGTTCATGGCTACATTTTTCAGCTTAGACAGTATTTATTCTCCCACTTGCATCCCAGTTTACCGGCTTATCCAACCAGTCGATGCCAAAGTCTTCCCCCTTCAGACATGCAAGCATGCACCCCACCAGGTTAGTCCTGGTCACTTGTCTTAACCCCAAATAACTGGTGGTGAGCCGGGGGTTGATTTCCAGCACCACATCACCTGTCTCACATAGTAAGGCATCCACGCCTACATAACCCAGAAGGCCGCGAATGCCTCGAATCGCCGAAGTAGCCAGCCGGATGATGCGTTCACGATGATCAGGTTTCTGTACTAATGATCCACCCAGATATTGAAAATGGCCATCATCACTGATGTTCTGATATGCTGGCCAGAGTGGAGTGGCCTTTCCATTCAGATCAACAAGAAATGCCAAACTCACCGGGATGCCTGAATGATATTCCTGGATAATCGACTGTTCATCACATTGCATTCCAGGTTGCCAGGCCTGAACCCCTAAGGAACCTGCCCCCCAGCGATGCTTGACAAGGAATCTCCCCGCCCGGGCTGGAGGTTCACTAGCTAACCAAGTGTGCGGAGTAGGCACCTGATGCTGCTTCCAGTGCTGATACAGCAGCCACTTGTCTGCAGTGAGATGAATGGCCTCAGGCGAAGGTCCTAGCAACTTCCGCCCAGCATCACGTACTTGACGAACCAACTTCTCAAGGATGCCATCGAACTCCGGGGCAATGATGAGGGCTGCATCTTCGGATCTTAAGTCCTGAGTGCTGAGTGCTGAGTCCTGAGTATTAACCTCGATTATATGTGATAGACGGCGAGCATCCTCCAGCACCGCATCAAACATGGCCCGTCCCTCCCGACGAACCGATTCGGGAATCTCCACATCATCCGGTTGGGCGCAGGCATATTCGTAGAGGAAGAGTTTCATCATATCTCTTCAGATCACCCCGGCTCAGCCATCTTCGTTCCCGCCAGCCAGCCGGTACTGAACGCCGCCTGGAAGTTGTATCCACCGATGGGGCCATCGATATCGAGGACTTCACCTGCCAGCCAGAGGTTGGGAAGCAACTTGCTTCGCAGTGTTCGCGAATCGACTTCATTCAGACTCACGCCTCCTGCTGTCACTTCCGCCTTGGGGAAACCTAGTGTGCCATGTATTGGCAATTCGGTCCGCTTGATCCACTGGATCAGCAATTGTCGTTCGCTCTTGGAAAACTCCGAGAGTTTACGATCGGGTGCAATCTTCGTCTGTGACATGATCGCGTCAATCAGTCGATGGGGCAGACGCTGTGCGAGGATGGTGGTGACCTGCCGCTTGCCACCTTCGCTCGCCTGCTGCAGGAACCACTCGTTCAACTCCTGTTCACTGATATGAGGCAACCAGTCGCATCGTAGTCTCAACTTCTCAGGATTAGGATGGCCGGTGAAAGCCCGGCTCACGTTCAGCACCGCAGGCCCGGAACCACCGAGGTGAGTGAACAGAAATGATGATTCCGATTGATGCAGTATCTGTGCCTTCGTGGATGCGATGCTCGTATCTACCACCGCTATCCGTGTTTCAGGCAGCGTGATGCCCGCCAAGCCATTGGCCCAAGGCACCTGCCAGGTGAGTGGCACCAGCGACGGCCGAGGCGTTTCGATGGTGTGCCCCAACTCTGCCATCCAGCGGTAGCCATCACCCGTGGTTCCACAGCCTGGGTAGGACTGCCCGCCAGTGGTGACCATCAGTCGCGTGGTCGTCAGTTGGCGGGTTGCGGTGTGAACCTTCCAGTGGTCAGTGGAAGCATCGCGTTCCAGCTTCTGCACCGCATCGCCCAGGTCGAGCCTTGCTCCGCTCCGTTGCAATCGAGCTACAAAGGCTTCCTGAATATCCACCGCACTATCGCTGGCAGGAAAGATCTTGCCCGTCTCTTCGGTCTTAAGGGGGATGCCTTCCGATTCGACATAGTTGGTCAGATCAATCGGGGCAAAGGCAGCCAGTGCCGACTGCAGGAAGTTGGCCTGATGCTTGACGAACGCACTGAGGATCCCCTTCTTATCGGTGGCATGGGTGAGGTTGCAGCGGGTGCCTCCTGACATCAGAATCTTGACGCCCGGCTTACGGGCCTTCTCAAGAAGCAGCACCCGCAGCCCACCCTCTGCCGCCCGGGTGGCCGCCATCAGGCCCGCTGCCCCCGCGCCAATCACAATGAGATCCCAGTCAGCCATGTAGTTTCCACAGATGCCAGTCAACCTACTCATCGTAGCATAAGCAAAGCCACTTGGCTGATGATGTGTTGACACTCAATGGAATGCATGGTGGAGAAGCCTCCTACAGTTTGGTATCGCCGCCACGCCATCGGGCTGGTGCTGCTCAGTTTGATAGCTGTATCACTACTACTGTTTTTCAGTCCCGCCCAGAGTGCTGGCTGGATCAGACAGAAAGAGGTGTTGCTGAATCGTGACAACATGCAGTTGAGTGATGTTACTTTCAACACAGACACCTCAACATTTATTACACAGCAGAAGCCTGGCTACATCACTTGGAATGGCGATACGTTGCAGGGTGCCTCTGTTATTCAAATCTCCGTATCACCTGATGCAGCTAGCACCGAATCGGCGTTCATCCTGCAATACACCACCGAGGATATGCCTTACTTTGATGATGATCTCATCCATACTCGCAGCATCAGGCCAGAGATTGATTTGGGGTATCTGAGGTTTGTGCCTCGCCATCCCGTGAAGGATGTTCGCCTGCAACTTGCCCCGCAGTTGACTGTTCAACTACTCGACATGCAAGCCCACGGCAACGATCTATCTCAGCACGCCTGGCGAATATGGCGTACTACCATCCTCTTCTGCCTCTACGCCCTCACCATCACCATTGCCATTGTCTGGCTCACCAGCTTTCTCCCCATCGTGCAACCCTGGCTCCTTTCACCCATGATCCTCAGCATCCTCTGGCTCCTCTGCCAGGGGTTGGTGATGGTCTTCTGTCTGCCACCGTTTCAAGGGCCTGACGAGAACAGGCACTGGAAGACCGCTGTCGAATTCTTCCGGAGTGATGGACAGGCAAACTCCATTCTGCAACTTCTTCCCGCCTATCTCAACGCCGAAGCACCGAGACTTCGATCCGAAGTACGCTTCCAGTTTGAACGCTTCAAAGCTACCGAGCCAGTGCCTGCACAGGAAGCGATCAAGGTGACCTACACCCGCCACTGGGGCTACCCGACGGTGGGCTTGGTATCGCTACTATTCCCGCGTGTAACCACATTGAACGAAGCCCTCTGTTTCTACTATGCTTGCAGGATACTCAACCTCTTGTGCCTGCTGCTGCTCGTCGGCTGGGCCTGGAAACTCGGCCTCGGCTCCTGCACCCTGATGGTATTCCTCTCCTTTCCCCTGGTGATGCAGCAGTGTGTCATCGTCTCCACCGACACCGCCCATAACCTCGGCACCTTCCTGGCACTGCTCCTCTGGGTGAAACATTATCGGGATCGTCGAGCCTGGTCACTGGTAGCACTCATCATCGTCAGCTTGCTCGTTGTAGCAGCCAAGCCACCCATCTACCTGGGAGTGCTACTCCTGCCTGCCTGGTTCCTCCCCTGGTCGAAGCTGCTGAAACCGCTGCCCATTCTCCTCATGCTAGCCTGCATCGCCGTGTCATTGGGGGTAGGCATGTCGTACCTCTGGCGAATCGTGGATGACAGCCGTATGCACATGGGTGATGAAGCTCGAACCCAACTGAAGTACATCTTGACCACGGAAGGCATTCAGCAGTTCATCGGTGCTGCGATGGAATACCCCTATCGTTTCCTCAACCCCGCCTACTGGTTCGAACCGCTAGGCTGGCTCGACACCTTGCTCTCTCCGCAACACCTCTTGCTGATCTGGATCAGCCTGGGCATTGCCGTGAGTATCGATGTGTTCCATTTCATCCGACGCACCAGATCACAAGGCTGCTGGTCACTCATGGACTTACTCGAACCATTGGTAGCCTCCATCGCCAGTGCCTTCTTCATCTGGTGGAGCCTGGCACTGGTGATGTACCTGACCATCACGCCGTACCAGTCAACAGGCATCGTCGGCATGCAGGTACGCTACATGGTGCCAGCAGTGCTCTGCTTCCTCCTTTGGCCTCTTGGTCGCTGGCAGATACCTTCAAATCTTCCCAAAATCAACTACTACGGCATAGCCTGTCTGCTGCTCCTGCTGATTGGCTTGTTCCGTACATCGTTGCTTATGTTTGATCTCTACTCCCGATATTGGCAATAACCCATGAAACTAATCATTGCACTCATCGCTACCGCTCTCATCACCTCGGGATTGCATGATGTCACACAGCAATCGCTCGACAGTTCCGCCAGCCTGCGGGGCCTCTCGGTCGTCAGCGATGAAGTAGTCTGGCTCGGTGGAGCACAAGGCACAGTGGGCCGAACCACCGATGGTGGCAAGACGTGGCAGGTGATTGCGGTACCCGGTGCAGAGAAACTTGACTTCCGGGATGTGGAAGCCTTCGACGACAAGCGTGCCTATGTCCTCAGCATCGGCCCCGGCGAACTGTCTCGCATCTACCATACCGCTGATGGCGGAGCGACCTGGAAACAGCAGTGGAAGAACAACGACAAGAACGCTTTCTATGATGCCATCGCCTTCTGGGACGCCCAGCATGGCATCGCCCTCAGCGACCCGGTGAATGGCAAATACCGCCTGCTCACTACGAGCGATGGTGAAAACTGGAAGGTCCTCGAACCCGACACCATGCCTGAAATATTGAAAGGGGAGGGGGCCTTCGCAGCCAGTGGCACCTGCCTGATTACGGTAGGCAAGAACGATGTCTATTTCGTCACCGGAGGAGCCAAGGTCGCTCGCGTGTTCCATTCCAGTGATCGAGGCAAGAACTGGACCGCCACCGAAACTCCGATCCAGGCAGGCAAAGAGTCAGCAGGCATCTTCTCCATTGCCTTCCGTGATGATAAGCAAGGCATCATCGTCGGTGGCGACTACCAGCAGCCCAAGCAAACCCAAGCCACGATGGCGATCACGAATGATGCAGGCAAGACGTGGAAGCTCATCGACCAGCCGTTGCCCTTTCTGTCGGCGGTCACCTGGGCAAACAGTCGCTGGATTGCAGCAGGAACAGCAGGCATCTACACGTCAACTGCTGGCGCCACGTGGAAACAGTTGGGTGAGCAGGACTGCAATGCCGTGCGATTGAGCAAGCAGGGCACCGGCTGGGCCGTTGGGCCTCAAGGGAAGGTCTTCCGTATCAGCGAGAAATAATCGAAGATTCTCGTGAACAAAATCGCTCCTCGCGCATCTTAGTAGTGGATACCTATTCTCCAATACAACCAAACATCATGAATACCTTGCGACAACAGCGACGACAACTTCAGCAACGATGGCTACGCCTCGTTCGCCATTACACGTAACCGTCTTCGCAGGATGAGCAAGCTAACAGCCCAGCCTCTTGAAGAAGACGCTGGGCTTTTTCGTGTCTCGGGGATTGGTTAACGGTAGACCACCTGGCTTTGAACCAGACAGTGAAGGTTCGAGTCCTTCTCCCCGAAATAGTTATCAGCTGTCAGCTATCAGCTTTTAGCAAGACAAACTCACGAGTCTACTCCTGGGAGAGCACGTGGCCTCCAAAACCACTCCATGGGGTTCGAATCCTCAGACTCGTGCTTCTTGCAATGAATTGCTGAGAGCTGACAGCTGATCGCTGAAAGCTCTTCCCGGCTCGGTAGGCAACTGGCAGACCACCTTGACTCAGAATCAGGGATGCTGTGGGTTCGAATCCCACTCGAGCTACTCATTCGGGGATTGGTTAACGGTAGACCACCTGGCTCTGAACCAGACAGTGAAGGTTCGAATCCTTCTCCCCGAACTTGTCCCGATGGTGTAATGGAAAGCACGTCAGCCTCCGAAGCTGACAGACTCGGTTCGAATCCGGGTCGGGATACTGCATCCCTGAGGTGTACCGGACGCATTTCACTCTACGAAAGTGAAGGACCAGGTTCGATTCCTGGCAGGGATACTGAAAATACATGAACCTTACGAAGAGATGACGAGTCTTGATCGATGCCTCAACTGCCTGTCGGGACTACATCTTGAAAATGTCGCTGTCTTGACACTTCTTCGTTGAGGCAACTACAGGAACATCCAAATGCTTGTCGTTTGGCTTCGATACCACGATCGACTGCCCGTTGGAGTACATGAACTTTTAGGTTGTGGGTTCGAATCCCATCAGCAGAGCAATCTGCTGTAGCTCAATGGGCTAGAGCGGAAAGATCTCTGACAAATCCTCGTCGATCATGGCCTTACAAGGAAACACTGACCAACTGCCCGTTTGGAGTACAGGTTTTTAGCACCCGAGGTCGTGGGTTCGAATCCCACCAGCCTCCCTGTTCATGGAGGCTGTAGCTCAGTGGCAGAGCGCGTAACACTCTGGACAACCCTTCGTTGGTCTGTGCTTACATCACGAACAACACTCAACTGCTTGCTGGGAGTACATAACAGGTGTTCGAAAGAACTTGCAGGTGCGAATCCTGCCAGGGGTAATTCCCTGTGGTGGAATAGTAGACACGCCCGATCTCTTGGCTCCACTTCGTTGAGTGTTTCCAATCCATTCACACCGGCTACACCGGTTCTACAGCTATTACCATTTTCCGATTGCCGCGATAGATGCGGCCCGCTGGAGGTACGTCTCATGGCTAATGCAACCTTGTTCCAAAGCATCAAGTCCGTCTTCAACAAGGCCACAGTCAAGAACCAGGAAGGTGCTCCCGCTTACGCACTGGCACCCAAGTTGGCACTGGCCCAGTACGCTGCTACCGGCTGCTTCAACGGTACCTTCTACTCTAACGCTGATGAGCAACTGGAAACCTTGATCAAGCTGATCAAGCAGGTGGATGACAACACTTTCCTGGCCAAGCTGGCGCTCTACAGTCGTGAGAAGGCCTACCTCAAGGATATGCCTGCTGCTCTGCTGGCTGCATTGGCTTCGCGGGATGTCAAGCTCTTCCACCAGGTCTTCAGCCGTATCGTCGATAACGGTCGAGTGCTGCGAACTCTGTTCCAGATGATCCGTAGCGGCAAGTTCGGCAAGAAGAGCCTGTCAAGTTCCGTGCAGCGTGCCTTCCGGCAGTGGTTGAACCAGGCTTCCACCGAGAAGCTGTTGTCAGCCTCGATCGGAACCGCTCCTAGCCTGCGCGATATCCTCCGTATGGCTCGGCCTAAGCCTACTGACAACGCTCGTCGCGCTCTCTTCGGCTGGTTGACCGACAAGGAAGTCAGTAAGTGGGCACCAGCCTGCGAAGCTGATCTGCCTGAACAGGTGCAACTGCTGAAGCAGTTTCGTGCTGCTACTTCAGTGCAGGAGCAGATGCCTTTGTTCAGCAAGCTGAACGTCCGCTGGGATTTGCTGGCTGACAAGGCTCAGTACTCCGTGGTCTGGTCAGCGATGGCCAAGACGATGGGGCCACAGGCGATGCGGATGAACCTGAACACCCTGCAGCGGCATGGTGTGTTTGGTGACCCTGAGATGGTGAACTACGTGGCTGATCGATTGATGGACGAACAGGAAATCCGTCGGTCCAAGCAGTTCCCATACCAGTACTTCGCTGCCTACATGAACGCCTCGAGCGAACTACCTGCCAAGATCAAGAAGGCACTGCACCAGGCTGCCGAAACAGCTTGTGGCAACGTCCCAGAACTGATCGGGCCTGTGGTCATCGGTCTGGACGTGTCAGGTTCGATGAGTTCAGCCATCACTGGCAACCGTGGATCGGGAGCAACCTCGAAGATGCGGTGCGTGGATATCGCTGCCCTCTTCGCTGCAGCTCTGCTACGGCGAAACCCGGACAGCGTGGTCATCCCATTCGATACGGCTGCCTACGATGCCAAGCTGGATCCGAATGACTCCATCCTGAGTCTGGCCGAACGGCTGGCCAAGTATGGTGGTGGAGGAACCGACTGCTCGCTGCCCATCAGTAAGGCACTGGAGACTTACCGCAAGCGTCAGTTTGCTGGCGTGGTGCTGGTGAGCGATAACGAGAGCTGGGTCTACCAGGGTCGAGCCCGCGTCTATGGTGCAGGCCAGCACACCGGCGTGATGACCGAGTGGAAGAAGTTCGTGCAGAACCAGGTGGCGCTCCAGGGTGGCAACATCACGGGCCCCAAGCTGATCTGCATCGACATTCAGCCCAGCGTCACCACGCAGGCACCAGAGCGAAGCGACATCCTGAACATCGGCGGCTTCAGTGATGCCGTGTTCAAGGTGATCTCGGCGTTCATGGAGTCCGATAACAATCGCTTCGTGACGGAGGTGGAAGCGATTGGGTTGAGTTAAACAATGAACCCCAAGCCAGCGAGTATTGGCTTGGGGTATTCTCGTTCGCGTAGCGGAAGTCGCCAGACTTCCGATGGGGCGTGTAGCACTAAGACGGAACTCCTGGCGAGTTCCGCTACATTACTTCAGCACTTCCACCTTCAGCACGCTCACCTTGTAACCAGTTCCGTCGCGAACTACCCGGAAACTGGTGCCTAGTTGTTTCGTCCGAATCTCATCTTCGGTCATCCGATGATGTGCCAATTCTGCCTGAAGCACAGCCTTCTCCATCTCGGGCGGAATAATCAGTATCAGCTTCAATGCACGTTCGCTGAGACTCACTCCGATTTCGAAATTCTCGCAGACCGTGCGGTTCATGTTGACGAACCATAGGCGTTTGCCCGTGTTCATGTACTTGCTGAATTCCTCATCGTTCATTTCTTTGCATTTGATGGATGGAGCGAACTGATCATACACGAGGAAGCGGCCATTGTTGAGCCGGGCAGCAACGGTCACTCCCAGGGACTTGAACTGCCCAATCAACGTTTCGGGCTCATCATAGTCAAACCGGATGTTCCACCGCTTATTGCGTGCCATCAGCGAACCACCTTTTGATCCGGGGCCGATGTTGTTTCCCTCTTTGCCAAGATCACCGGTACCGATGGGACCTGGTAGCCCAGGGCGTTTGCTATTGTTCTGAAAATCACGGCTTGTTTTGTTCTCAGGGGGTGCATTCAGGTCTGTCAGTGGATCTTGGACAGTTGGCCCATCTACCTTGTCGAGTGCCAGCGGATCAAACTTCGGTGCAAACGGATCAGGAGAGTTGTCTCCCAGGTTTCCCGTGTGCCCACCCGGATTGTCGTTTTCCTTCTCGCCTTCGATGCGTGGCTCATGCACCACTACTAACTCATTGTCAGGAACTTTCGGATTGCCCCAGTTGATCTGGATGGTCATGTATGCCACCACGATCAGGAAGGCAATGACATGTAACCCGAGAGCGATCACCAGCGACATGGGGAATTCATAATGTGGCGAGTACCGCTTCCAGACACTTTCCTCTCCGCTGACTGACACGTGATCATGAAGCAGAGGCGAAGCCTGTTCCGATTCGGGAGTTTGATGAATGGGCTGGACGTCCGAAGAGGGGACATCGGCGATTTCTGAAGAAGGCATGTTTGCTCTCCAGCGATTGAGGTGATATTTCAACCATACCCACCTCTTCGACATTTCACAAGTGAGTTCTTTCATGAACAGTACACAAGAGCACCAGACTAAAGCAAGGAAGCAGTACCCTCGCGTTCACTGTGCCATCATTACCATCAGCGATACCCGCACCGAAGCTGATGATACCAGTGGCCAAGCCATCCGCGATCTGCTTGTGCGTGACAATCACCTGGTTGATTATTACAGCATCATGAAGGATGAAACCCAGCAGATCGTCTCGCTGTTGCAAGTCCTCAGCGAGAAGCCCGAAGTGGAAGCCGTTCTCCTGAACGGTGGCACCGGCATTGGCCGACGCGACAGCACCGTGGAAGCTGTCGCAGCGCTTCTCGAAAAGACGATGTCTGGCTTCGGCGAACTCTTCCGCATGCTCAGCTACCCCGAGATTGGTGCGGCAGCCATGCTCTCGAGAGCAGTTGCAGGCACCTACAAGAGTAAGATCATCTTCAGCATGCCCGGCTCTACCCATGCAGTGAGACTGGCCATGGAGAAACTCATCCTCCCTGAACTGGCCCACCTGGTATGGGAGATGAAGAAGTAGAGGGTAGCGGTCAGCTATCAGCAATACAAAGACTACTGGATTCTCACTTACTGCAACCTACTTTAATCAACAGTAATCATCAGTCTTACCTCTCCTCTGGCTGATAGCTGACAGCTGAAAGCTGACAGCTCAAGCTGATCGCTAGGAACCGCTATGTCCATCAGTTCGTTCGCCCAAGGGCTCACCGTTGAAACGGCTTTCGATGTACTCGCTATCGCCCAGAAGCTGAAAGCGACGGGCAAGGATGTCATCTTCCTGCAGATTGGCGACAGTCCGTTCCCTGCTACTGCTCATGCCAAGAAGGCTGCGGTCGATGCAGTGCATGCGGATCAGAGCCACTACTGTCCATCGCGAGGCCTACTCTCGTTCCGGGAATCGATTGCCAAGTTCTACAACCGTGAGTTTGGCACCAACGTCACTGCTGATCATGTCGTCGTGTCGCCCGGTGCGAAGGTACTGGAACAGTTCTTCTGCGAAGCCTTCCTGAACGAAGGCGATTCGGTGCTGGTCTTCTCGCCTCACTTCCCCACTTATCCACCGAACATCGAACGCCGGGGGGCCAAGGCTGTCTATGTCCCACTGAAGGAAGAGAACCAGTTCCGTCCCCAGATTGCTGATGTCGAGAAGTTCCTGAAGACTGCTTCCAAACCTCGTGCCATCTTCCTGAACTCACCCCACAACCCGACCGGTGGCGTTGCTACACTCGAAGACCTAAAAGCCATCGCTGACCTCATTCGTGGCAAAGACGTGATGGTGATGAGTGATGAACCCTACGCCCACATGGTCTGGCAAGGCCGACATCACAGCATCCTCGAATGCCCCGGCATGCTCGACCAGGCCGTCGCAGTTTTCACCTTCAGCAAGTCCTACTCCATGTCAGGCTATCGCGTTGGCTTCGGCATCACCAAGCCTGAATATGCCGACCTGATCGGCAAGCTGATCAACACGTCACTATCCTGCGTGCCACCAATCACCCAACTCGCAGCCCAGGCCGCTCTCGATCACGACATGGTGGAACGTGACGAAACGATGCTGAAGTTCAAAAAGAAGGTAGAGATCCTCGTTGCAGCCCTCAAGAAGGTGCCTGACGTTACTGTCGAGATGCCTGTCGGCACCTTCTACGTCTTCCCGAATGTCTCGAAGATTTGCAAACGACTAGGCATCACCTCCCACGGCCTGGCCATGTTCCTCCTGGAAGCAGCCGACGACAAGCTGGGTGTTGCCTGCCTCGGCGGCGAATGCTTCGGCCCCGCAGGGCAGGGGTACCTCCGCTTCAGCTGCGCCGAACCGGACGACAAGCTGGTGAAAGCCGTCGAGTTCCTGGAACTGGCAGTGCAACGACCTGAACGCGTGCAGAAGTACCTGGAGACGCATGCGAAGTATAAGTTGTAATCCCAACCCTCGTTCCCAGCCTGCAGGCTGGGAACGAGAAAGACATTTATGAAACATCGCAAAAACTGGTTGCGAATATTACTCATCGTCGTGGTGTTGAGTATCCCCGTCGCTCTCCTCATCGTATTTGCCAAGAGCACGTCGGAGATCATTGGTTCATTGGTGCTCAACCCACTGGTTCTTTTTGTGATTGGGCTACTTGATGAGAAAAAGATACCTCGAATGCCATCGGATGAGAGCGTCGAGAATCAGAGCAAATAAGTCCTACATAAAGCGATAGATTTCGTTTGAATTCGCAGCTGCCAGCCTGGCGGCTGGTTGTCAGTGCGTTCCCATCCCAGAGGCTGGGAACGAGGTTCTACGCCACCCGCAAAGCTTCCCCAGCTTAACAGCAACTCCTCCGGCTTTGCCATATTGAACGGTTGTATTACCCCCCAAACATGTCGATAGAACGTTGGAGTACCGCCTTCAGGCGGCGAGCGATTGCGAGATCTAGCCGCCTGAAGGCGGTACTCCAACGGGTTCGTCATTACAGGGAGAGTCACCATGGGGATGGTACGTCTTAGTCACAAACTCATCATCGCTTCGGCGTTCGCAGGTATTGTCGGCGTAGCCAGCATTCAGGCTGATCCACCGGAAGCCGTTGCCCAGATCCTACGCTGGCAACCAACCCAAAAGGGTGTCTCCGTTGCACTGCCCACCGCCAAGGAAGCCGAGAAGTACACCGTCTCCGGCGAAGGGGCCAAGCCAGGACAGGGCGTGTGGCTATTGAAAGACGAGAAGGGCACCGTCGTCCGTCGCTTCGTCGATACCAATGGCGACAAGTATCCCGATGTCTTCAGCTACTACAAAGATGGCCAGGAAGTCTACCGCGAAGTGGACAGCAAGTTCACCGGCAAAGCTGACAAGTTCTACTGGCTCAATGCCGGCGGTTCCAAGATCGGCCTCTCCCGTGCAGGCAATGGCCAGATTGACACCTGGCAGTCAATCTCCATGGAAGAGATGACTCAGGAAGTCATGAAGGCAGTGGCAAGCAAAGACCTCAATCGCTATGCCGCTCTGCTCATCAACGATGCAGACCTGCAGACGATTGGTGTTGCCGCAGCCGAAGCAGAACGCATCAAGACTGGCCTCAAGAACGTAGGCAGCCAGTTCCAACAGGCTGTCAGCAAGTTCACCATGAACGACACCACCAAGTGGGTACACGTGGAAACCAGTGCCCCTAGTCGCCTACTTGCCGAGACCACTGGGTGGAAGCAGGATGTCATCATCCACGGCCGAGCCATGGTCCTCTGCGAAACTAACGGCAAGACCGAGTACATCCAACTGGGCGACATCATCCAGGTCGGCGAGACGTGGAAGTTGAAGGATGCTCCCACCACCATCGAAACCGCCCAGACAGGCAGCCTGCTGACTGCTGAAACAGGCACCACCACCGCACCCAGTGCACCAGCTGATGGCCCACTCCAGAAGGCCCTCAAGGAACTGGCTGACCTCGATGCCAAGATGCCTCAGGTGGCTGGTACAACAGGCGAAAACGCTGGCATGGTGCTCTACCACAAGAAGCGGGCAGAGTTGATCAACAACATCGCCGCCGTCTGCCCTGAGAAGGAACGTGAAAGCTGGTACAAGCAGATCGTGGACAGCCTCTCTGCCACGGTTTCTGCCAGCCCCGCAAACGACACCTCAGCATTCGTCAGCTTCCAGAACTACGCCAACCAGGTAGCCAAGCAGGCACCAGGCAGCGAGATCGCCAGCTACGCTCAATACCGCGTGCTGACGCTGGAGAACAACATCCAGATCGCCAAGTTCACCAAGGCCGAAGATCACCTGAAGGCCCAGAACGCCTTCGCAGAGAAGCTGGCTGGCTTCGTCACCGCTTACCCGCAAGGCAGCGATACACCCGAAGCCATGCACCACCTGGGCGAAATCTACGAACTCCTGAACAAGGAAGTGGATGCCCGTAAGTGGTACGAATCAGTCGTCACCAAGTACGCTTCATCGAAGTATGCCACCAAGGCTGCTGGTGCTGTTCGCCGCTTGACCTCAATCGGCCAGCGTTGGGAAGTGGGTGTGAATGTGCAAGGGTTGAACGGCACGTTCGACCCCAAACTACTCGAAGGCCGCACGGTCATCGTTTACTACTGGGCAACCTGGTGCAACACTGCTGCATCCGACTTCACCAAGATGAAGCAGTTGCTGACGACCTATGCCTCCAAGGGCGTGGTGCTGGTCGCTGTCAACATTGATGACAAGCTTCCCGAAGTGCAGACGTTCTTCCAGAAGAACGCTGCCAACCTGCCTGCCGCCTTGCATCTCCACAGTGCAGGCAGCTTTGAAAGCCCTGCCGCGATGCACTATGGCCTCAACGTCTTCCCCGCCATGTTCCTCCAGGATGCCAGCGGCAAAATCTCCAGCCGCACCCTCGACGTAGGCACCCTCGACGAAGAACTCAAGAAGATCGTGAAGTAGATAGTAGTCATCACGCTCCGTCGTGATGACAGTACAAAACAGGTAACGACAATGAGAGTCCACCCCATGCTCCCCTCTCCCTCTCGGGGAGAGGGGCCGGGGGTGAGGGGCTTAATCTCGTGTTAAACCATTATTGATACCAGCCCGACGCGCTAGCGAGGGAACGTGTCGCGACATAGGTACGTCAATACCATTCGCCATGCAAAACTTCCTGTCATCGCGAATCCACCCTTGCTAGCGCGGCGGGCTGGTATCGCTGACAGTACACTCTCACCTTCCCCTTCGTATCTTGACTCTGTCACAGACATCAAGGTACGTCACCATGCCCGCTGCGCCGATTCTGGTTAACGATTCGTGGATCCCTTCTTCATCGAAGACAACTTTCCCCAGCATCAACCCCAAGACGACATCGCCACTCCCCGGTGAATATCCAGCTAGTGGATGGACCGATATTGAGCCAGCACTCGTCGCAGCAGAACAAGCCTTCGTCAAACTCCAGCAACTGCCCGATGCAGTACGGGCAGACTTCCTGGAGAAGTACGCCAGCCGACTGGAAGCCAACAAGGCAGCGCTCATCGAAGCAGCTGGCAGCGAAACGGGCCTGCCCGCTGAACCTCGCCTGGGTACCAACGAACTACCTCGCACTTGCGATCAACTACGACAGGCGGCACAATCAGTTCGCCAGAAGACCTGGCAACAGCCCACCATTGATGCTCCACGCAACATCCGTTCGTGCTTCATCCCACTCGGCCCAGCGCTGGTCATTGGCCCGAACAACTTCCCGTTTGCTTACAACAGCATCGCTGGTGGCGACTTTGCCTCCGCCATCGCTGCCGGCTGTCCGGTCATCGCCAAGGGACATCCTGCTCATCCCCGAACCACCCAGTTGCTGGCGGAACAAGCCTTGCTCGCCTCAAAGGAAGCAGGCCTGCCTCCAGGCACCGTGCAACTCATCTACCATGTCACCAACGAAGATGGCCTGAAGATCGTCGCTGATCCTCGCATCGCAGCCGTCGGCTTCACTGGTTCCAAGACCGCAGGCCTCTCCCTCAAGAAGGTGGCTGATGAACATGGCAAACCCATCTTCCTCGAGATGGGTTCGCTCAACCCGGTCGTAGTACTGCCCGGAGCACTGACAGAACGAGCAGCAGCATTACTGGAAGAGATCACCGGCTCATGTCTGCTGGGCATGGGGCAGTTCTGCACCAACCCCGGCTTACTCTTCTTCCTCGCCGGAGCGCCCACCGAAAGCTTCCTGACAGGCATGGTGGAGAAGTACCGCTCCACTCCAGTCGGCACGCTGCTGACTCAAGGTGTTCGCGATAACTTATCCGCCAGCGTGAAAGCTATCGAAACTGCAGGGGCCAAGATACTGGTCGGTGGCGAACCAGGGGGTGGCACCGGGTTCAGTTATCAGCACACGCTGCTTCGCACCACCGGCAAACTTTTCATCGACAACCCCGCTGGCCTGCAGCGCGAAGCCTTCGGCAACGCTACCCTGGCCATCGTCTGCGATTCGATCGCTGAACTCCATATCGCACTCAAGTGTCTGGAAGGGCAATTGGTAGGCAGCATCTACAGCGATGCCACCGGCAAAGACGATGCCGACTACGCTGGTGTGGAACGCATCCTGCGAAACAAAGTGGGACGACTGCTGAACGACAAGATGCCTACCGGCGTGATGGTCAGCCCGGCCATGAACCACGGCGGCCCATTCCCTGCCACCGGCCATCCCCACTTCACCGCAGTAGGCTTCCCCGGCTCCATCCGCCGCTTCTGCATGCTGGCCAGCTACGATGGCGTGCGAGCAAACAGGTTACCCGAGGTGTTGAGGTAGGGCACGCTGTGCGTGCCTCACCACGAGAAGTGATCGTCACTTATCGCAAGCTTGAGAAGTGCAGGAATCTCACCCAGTTGAGGCACGCACAGCGTGCCCTACTTGAGTGAAGCCAAGTACTCCAGCAGATCCCGCAACTCCCTCGGCGAGAGATGCTTGATCGTTTCCTCAGGCATTGCCGACTTTCCCGTCTTGCGGTCTTCGATGTCGGCTTTCTTCAGCGTCACCGTCTTGGCTTCGGGGGTGATAATGGTGACGGTAGTCGCATCTTCCTTCTTGACCACGCCTTGATGCACCACGCCATCCGTAGTCAGGATGATGCTGAGTTCAAAGCCCTTGGCAATGGTCTTGCTCGTATCCACGATCGATTCGAGCAGATACTCGCGGTTTTTCTCTTTGCCGATGAGCGTCAGTTCCGGTCCGACTTCACCACCTTCCTTGCCAACCTTGTGACAACGCAGGCAAGCCGCTGCGATCTTCTCGAAGAAGACCTTGCGTCCCTCGCTGGCATCACCACCTGCCAGGGCAGGGCGGTGTTCAGCGTAAGGGCCTTGTTTGCCGAGTAAGGCAACACCCTTGTCCCAGAGGAGTTTCCATTCTGCCTTGTTCCGTTGTTGTACTGCTTCCTGCAACTCCAGTTGCACCGCCGGCGCGAGTTTGCCTTCAGCAAACTCGCTCAGCAAACGCTGCAGCACAGCATCAGCATTCTCGGTGCCGAGTTTAGCCAACTGGGCGATAGCAGCCTGCTGTTCACGGAGTCCACCCTGGCTGTACATTCGGTCGAGGATGCTGACCGCCTTCTCGGGATGGAGTTTGACCAGGGTCGTTTGGGCAGCCTGCCTGAGTTTGGCTTCCTTGCTAGACGTCCAGGTTTCAGCCAGCTTCTCGACACCACCAGCAGAAAGTGTGATGGCACTTTGCAGTGCAGCGAGTCTTGCCTCCACAGAAAGTTGATCATTCTGAGCAACAGCCACCACCTCATCAGCCAGGCTGTTGATCTTGAGCTTCTCAACGGTGCGAAGCACTTCGATGAGCACCGACGACTTCGCCGTCTTCCAACTGTTGAACGCCTTGGCTACGACAGCTTGTGCCGGTTCAGCAGAGCGAGGAGCAATCGGTCGCCAGAGACCAATCGCCCAATCGCGTCCGCTCGGCTTCGCCCAGGCTCCCAGCATCTTGATCGCCTCGATGCGAAGCGTCTCGTTTCGTGATGAATCACTAATAAACTCACTTACACGCTGGGCTGCAGCAGCATCACCTGCGATGAGTTGAGCATTGAGCAATCGCAACTGTACGGGCACCGTGAGGTGCTTCGAGATGGGTAGTGCAGCCAATGCCCGTTTGGCTTCAGTCAGCCCCGGTTCATCATGAACAGCCCGGATAGCTTCCTGCTGCACTGCTACATCAGTATCGTTCAGGAATGCGATCAACGCCTTCTCTGCAAGCAACTTGCGGGCAGCAACCACGCCAGCCAGCCGAGTGGAAGGCTTGGCTGTCGATGATTGAATGGTTTTCCACGTAGCGGGATCCTTCTGCAATAAGCTGACGAGTGCCATCGTGCAGGCATGCCGCATCCAGGCATCGTTCTTGTTGGTATCCAGCAACTCTAGAAGCGTTGGCAAGCACCCAGCTTGGGGCTGAGCAGCCAGGCATAGTGCGGTCTGAGCTTTCACCTGTGGATTCTCGTGACTAAGCAGTTTGGTCAATTCATCACTTGTCAGCATGATGGCAGGATTGTTCTCGCTCAGAACCTTGAGTACAGCCATCGTCAAGCGAGGCGAAGTCCCCAGAAGCAACTCTTTCAAAACCTTCGTGGCCTCTTCGGATGGCTGTTGCTTCAACAGTTGTCCCAAGGTCCAGATGTGAAACACCTTGGCCGTCTCAGTGTCACCGAGTTGAAGCGAAACCCGACAATTATCAATAGCCAGCTTCTTCTCGGGATGACGTACCAGTGTCGCCTGGGCCTCCATGCGTACCCGACGGTCCACATGGTGTAATAGCGAAGCCAGTTCCGGTACCGTCTTCTTGCTCCAATCACTGGCCAGCAGTTGTTTGATCGATTTCGACTGCTCACTCGCCAGGTAATTGGGATCAGCAATGCGATGGATGCGGCCCTTACCGGTTTTGCCCCAGCCTTCCACCCAATCGAGCACATAGAGCCCACCATCAGGGCCAAAGTCCACATCGGTGGCCAGCACGCTCCAGGCGAACTGCTGGCTATCGACCACTTCAAAGCCTGCCCCCTTGGGCTTCACAGCGAAGCTGCGAATACCACTATTCGTCGGCGTGCCTCGGAAGTCGCACATGAAGAAGTGGCCTTGGTACTTCTCAGGCAAACCGGTGCCTGGGTAGTAGACCAACCCGGAAGGGCCGTCAGCAATATTGATCAAGGGCGGAACGATGAACGCAGGCTGATCATTTCGGGATGGATGCCACATGAACTCGGAGTTCCACGGGCCACGGGAGTATGGCTTTTCCAGGTACTGCCAGCCGATGTGCCAACCACAATCCGCTCCGTAAGGCAGGTAGACGAAGCGGGCTTTGTCACCTGAATCAGAGTTGTTGTCGCCAGTGAACAGGTTGCCATCGTCGTCGAAGGCTAGTTCCTGTGGGTTGCGCAGCCCCTTGGCAAAGAGTTCGAGTTCGCTGCCATCCGCATTGCAACGGAAGACTGCCCCACAGTGTGGCACCTCGATCTTCTTGCCTTCCTTGGTAACAATGTTCGCCCCCCGGTCGCCAATGCTGAAGTAAATCTTGCCATCCACCGGGCTCACCGCCAGACCATGCAGATCATGACCGATGAACGACGTGTGTACCCCGTAGCCCGTCGATAGACTCTGCTGCACATCGGCATGATGAGCATTCTTCGTATCGCGAAGCATCCACAGATCAGGAATGCAGGTGTAGTAGACATTCCCCTGATGTGCCAGCACACCTGAACCCAAACCATCCACCGCTCGGCGATAGTTATCGGAAAACACGTACGACGTATCCGGCTTGCCTTGCCCCTTGGAATCAACCAGCATCCGAACCTGGTCCCGTTCCTTCTCGTAGGTCTTGTAATTGCCCTTCAGGTGCTTCTTGTACTTGGCATCACGCTCTTCGACCGTGGTCAGGGCCAGTTCATCATCGAGCCAATACATATGGCTGCGGTTATCGGTCACTCCAGCATGAATACGGTACGTTTCCGCAACGTAGATGTTGCCCTTGGGGTCAAAGCAGAAAGCCACCGGATTCGCCAGCAGTGGCTCCGCTGCAAAAAGATCAGCCTTGAGACCAGCCGGTAGTTGAATACGCGATGTCGCCAACTTCGCATCACGACTCGCTTCGCCAGCGGAAATCACCTGCTTACGGGCATCAGGGGGCTCAACTGCCTGCACTTGAATCAGGACAACAACCAGCAGTGCCAATAGCGGCATCAGGCAGCGTTTCATGCGAACACCAAGGGTGGGAGATTGGAGCAATACACAAGAATAGCATCAACTTTTAACGGCGGAGATATACAAACTGTCTGCCGCCCAGGTTAAGGGCGAAATCACTCGTGAAGCCTTGCGAAGTGTCTCGGAGACACCTACCACAGCCCGGTATCGCCAGGGGAGGAGCTTGGTCTCGCTAGGCTGAGGGTTCAGATTGAAGTAACCATCCACGATCAGTTCCGTCTTGCCGATGGCATCGCCGAAGGCCTTCTTCAATTGTCCCGGCGTCCAGTAGCGTACGCTGAACCGTTCGGGCGAATCCTTGAAACCCCGTTTGGCCTGGTGATACAGGCAACGAACGCCATAGGTGTTCGCCATCTGAATCAGGCAGCGTCCACCCGGCTTCAATACCCGTTTGATCTCAGCCAGCGTCTTATGCACATCCTCACGGGCAAAGTGTTGTAACACACTGTACGAGAAGACCACATCCATCGTTTCATTAGCGAAAGGCAGACGCACCGCATCGCCACAGACGTAGTTACAGGTTTCACCCACCTGTGCCGCAACCGTTCGGGCTGCATGGATCGCTTCCAGCACGGGATCAAGCCCATACACTTCATAACCCATGCGACGGGCAGCAATGCACCACCGTCCCCAGTTGCAGCCAAGATCGAGGAAGCGCTTTCCTTCACCTGCAGGCAGACGCAAGGTAGGGATGGGGTAATCAACCAGGTTCCCTACCATGTGCTCATACATGTAGCCACAGGTAGCCGAAACCATCTTGCTGACGAACGAATGTGGCTCCTTCCCAGCGGGAGCTTGCCAACCCCAGATGTACGGATCGATCTTGCCATCGCCCGCTACAGCCTTGTCTCCCTCTGCACGGGAGCGATCCACCACATCGAACGTGTGATGCAGGTTGGGAACGATCATCACCGGGATGCTGTCATCCACGACAGGATAATCGTGCCCCTGTGGGCAAAGCAGTTTATTGCCATCAAGCCTGAGTGGGGATTTATCAACCGGACAAACGAGCTTGTCTAGGATCAACGGATCAATGGGCATGATGTTCAACAAGAATCAAACTGGTGACAGTATCCCCGACGTGATTCGAACACGTAACCTTTGCCTTCGGAGGGCAACGCTCTATCCAGTTGAGCTACGGGGACGCACTGTGGAGAGTATACGGTAGCAAGCAGCAAGTAGCTAGTAAAAGGCGAAAGAGACGCAGTTGAACCCATCACAGAGCAACCTTTTGCCCAACGAATGGAGTCATCTTGCCGATCAACTACGCTGTAAGGCAATTAAAGCCCATATTTCAGCACCATTTAATCTTGGCATGCACCTTGCACTGAACGCTTCATGGTTCTATCAACCCTGGAGTTCACATCATGCGCTTGGCGTTCAAGTTGCTGTCTCTGACAGTCCCGTTCATCCTCTCGGCCACTGCGGCCTATGCTCAACAACCCCCGCCGTCCAACCAGCCTCCGCCGCTTCCAAATCAGGCTCAGCCACCGGCGAAGGCACCTTCTAGTGATAACGCAAATCAACAGGAAGGCGTCGAGGTACAGGCACGAGGCCAGGTTCACGAAGCCTTCGCTTCACCTTCTCTCGAACGGCAGGAAGCCACTCCTGTCATCATGAAGAAGCCGCCCGAACCAGTGAACGAACTCCCTCCCGACCAGAAACCAGAGGGTGATAACATCTCCTGGATTCCCGGATACTGGATGTACGATGACGAACGAGCAGATTTCCTCTGGGTGAGCGGCACTTGGCGTAATATTCCACCGGATCGCCGCTGGATGCCCGGCTACTGGGTTGAAGCTGAGAAGGGCTATCGCTGGGTCTCCGGATACTGGATGGACCAGGACGATACCCAAGTCAATCTTCTACCGGAACCACCAGCCCGGATTGAAGAATCTGTTCCCACCTATGACGAAGCCACTGAAACCTATGTTCCTGGCATGTGGGTTTATCGTGACAATCGTTATGCCTGGCGACCCGGGTACCGCATTCCCCTGCAGGCAGGATGGGTTTGGTCACCAGCCAACTATCGCTGGACCCCCGGTGGCTACGTCTTCGTTGATGGCTACTGGGACTACGATCTATCCCGTCGAGGCTTCGCCTTTGCTCCTGTGATTATCAACAGCGGCTACTTCGGCAGACCCAACTGGTACTATCGCCCGAACTATGTCATCGGTGTCGACTTCCTCCAGGGTTCACTCTTCGTCAACGCTGGCTGGAATCACTACTACTTCGGCGACTACTACGATAACCGCTATTCCCAGCGAGGCTATTTGCCTTGGATCAGCTACCGCAATACCGCTCGTATGTACGATCCACTGTTCTCGTACTATCGTTGGCAGAACCGCAACGATGGCCGCTGGTATACAAATCTGCAAAACAATTTCAACGGACGACGAGATGGTTCAATCGCCCGTCCAGGTCGAACCTTTGCTGATCTGAACCGTGCCAGTGCACAGGGTCAGACCGGTGCAGGTATTGTCGCTCTCAATCAAGTGAAAAGCGATGCCTTCAAGCTGAGCACTAACAAGCAGAATGACAAATACCTTGATCAATATCGTGACCTGCGAACTCAGCGTGGCCGCAGCGAGGCAGCTCGACGTGCCAGCATGGCCAACGATCCAACTCCCGGAAAGTCAGCCGTAGAACCGGGGAAGAATGTCCCTCCTCCTGTTCGACCTGGCAACCCGCCAACGAAGACCGATGATCCTCCTGCAAAGACCCATAATCCTCCCGCTAAGACTGATACACCACCAAGCAAGACTGACACGCCACCTCAGTCTAATCAAGGTAACCGGTATGAAGTTCCCAAATCCGGACAGACCTATCAGCGAGGCAACGTCGCACCACCGCAACGACCTCAACCACCGCCAGTACAGAACAATCCTGGCCGAGGAGGCAACGCCCCCGCCAAATCTGGAGGCAATCCCGGTAAGAAAGGATAATTGATTCTCATCTCGTTCCCAGCCTCCGGGCTGGGAACGCTCTGTTAGCCAGCCTCTGGCTGGCAGCAGCGAAGAGAGTTCATTACCTAACAACGAAGAGAAGTTCTCATTCCAACCAGTCACTCCTGACTTCCCCACTTTCATTAGCTTGCCAATATTTGCCCGAGTTCACATCTAAACAGGTCAGCCATCCCTTGCCACAAGCCTAGGTATCAATGCAGACCGCATGGCCTATATCAAGTGGCTTGCCACTCTTTTGTGAGGTGTGTCCACAAACCATCACTTTCCCTGATTCGTGCGGCGCAGGGTTGTCAAAACGCTCCCAGAATAGCATGAAGTCAGGCTGCTCCTCTAATAGCATATCTGTATAGAGATTGGCGTGAACAAAGATATGGGAGTCTGTTTCGTACCAGCGTTGCGTGCGTTCCTCCAAGAACGCCCAGTGTGAATCAGGCACATTTTTCAAGCTTGTATTCTTATGTAAAGCGTACGATGCCAGTGTGGCATCTCCACCACATCGAATCCACTCATTGAAAGCATCAGGTGAACCACGAGCCTTCAGCATCATGATCTCATGATTGCCCCGTAATGTGATTACCTTGCGTTGCTGGCTCCTGGCTATCAACCAATCAAGCACAGCGAATGAAGCAGGTCCTCGATTCACATAGTCACCCAGGAAGATCAGTTGATCATCAGGTTGAAAGGGGACAGCCTTCTCAAGAGTACACAGTGATTGGAAGCAGCCATGTATGTCGCCTATTGCCAAGGTCCTCATGTACATACTCTCAGGAAAAGCACTTACTTCACATTCGCCATCGGCACATAATCCGCCACGAGGTTCAGTTCAATTCCATGCTCCAGCCATGCTTTCAACCCCGCCAGCACAAAAGTAAAGCCACCCTTGTTATCCAGAGCCTGGGCAATCAATTCCTGCTCTGAACCCACATGCCCCCAGTTCTTAATGGTGACATAGGTCGTATCGTCTTCGTAAGGTTCAAACAGCCATTCAACCGAAACCGCTGGATCATCCCATTCAATAAGAATGCGTCGCCCCGGTTCCAGTGCTTTCACCACCAGCTTGGTCGAGACACCATACATATCCCAGAACCACTCGATGGTCTTTTCCACTTCGAGTTGACCGGAACTGCGAGTGAACCAGAACTTCGTCGTCACCGCCGGATCAACAAATGCCCGGTAGACCTCTACTGCTGGCCGACGAATTAACATTTGTGCTTGAACGATGATGGGTTCCATGAAGGCATTATCGAGATGTCGTGCCGGTGATGCAAGTCTTCCACAATTTGCATTTAGCCTCCGGCATTCAGGCCGGGAATGAGTGTGCGAATTCAGATACGAACTGGCATCTGGAATTGCATTGACAACGACACGTCACGACATGAAAATCATCCAGCAACTTATCATGCAAATGTCTGCCGCATTATGCATCACAGAGGAACTAAAATGGATCCCGAGCACCTTGAAAGAATACGCAATCGAAAAGCCTCAAATGAGCCAGCCAAAAACGAGCCGCCTGTAAAATCTCGAAGAGCACTCAAAATTGGTCTTTCCATTGGGCTTATACTTGGCTTAATCCGAGGTCTCCCAGTGTTAGCAAAGAGTGGAGTGTCAGACCCCGAACAATTCGGGGAAGTCGTAGGGTTCACATTAGGTCTCGCTTTAATTGGAATGGCTATCGGCTGGGTAATTGATCGGCGAAACAACAACAAAATGGATTCTGTAGTCTAACCGTTGCCATCGTACTTCGACAATGAAGAGGTCTAAGCGAAGACCAATACGTTCGCATGCCGTACTGGTTCCTCGCGAAAGTAGGTCACCATTCCGCACGAACCAACCCCCGGCGTGAATCGCCAGGGCGATTGCCTTTCTCAGCACTCAGGACTATTTCGCCCCCTGTACACTTGCCGCCTTTAGTGAACACTTTGTTGAATGATAACAACATTCTGTACACCTCGGGAGCGATGTCATGAACAAGCCCAACCCCATCGCCAGCAACCACCGTTCGCGCTGGTTTATCGAACACCATCTGCCTGAAAACGAACTGGTTCTTCTCGATGGCCAATCGGTTGTCGGTAAGTCGCTCTACCTCGCGTGCCTGACCAGCCTACTCACCAAAGGTCAGCATCTTCTGAATGAGGCGGTGAAGGTGCTCTACCTCACCACGCCTGACCAGGAGGAACTCTTTCAGCAGCACCAGGAGCCGCAGCAGTCTGATGAATCTCAAGTGCTGGAACTCTCCTTCTTCGACATCGCTCCGAATGCCAGGCTGCTGGTGGACTACCTCGGGGCCATCCTGCGAATGCTCAAAGAGGAGAAGCCTCGGGTGCTGATCCTCGATTCCATCGAAGAGGAAATGGCCCACATCAAGAACGCCGAAGACAAGCCACCAACGATCCAGGAGTGGTCGGAGTTCTGGTATGAACTGCAAGGCATGGCCAAGTTTCACCGCTGCACCATCATCGTCCCTCGTCAGCACGGCCTGCATCAATCCCGTAGCTACGGCGGTTTCACCAAGACAGGCTCCAGGATTGCCCGCTGCATCTTGACCATTCACTATCACCCGGTGAACCCGCGTAAACGAGTGATCACCGCAGCCAAGAACCAACGTGGACTCGCCGGTGGCCAACTTCACATGTTAATAGAAGAGGATGGTGTAGCAACCCTGCAACACCTGCACGCGCATGAGCATGTCAAACCCTCGACCCGTGCTGCCACCTGGCAGTTAGATACCGAGATCAGCAGCGAAGATACCGAAGTGATCGAGTTCGTGCAGGAACAGATGTGTGGCAAACCGATCGCCAAGAATGAACTGAGCAAACGAGTCTGCGAGAAGTTCACCGTCAGAACCTACCGCCGGGTGATGAGCAAGATGAAACTGCCGACCAGCAGAGATGCTACTACGCAGGACTGGTATTGGATACCCACGAAGATGATGGAAGAACAACCACCCCGCGCGCACCGCAGCGCGCAAGTACCACAGGGGATAGAGATGATGAAGCAAGCGGGATAAAAGATCTCGTCCCCGGTCTCCGACCGGGGATGCACTGCAACACCGGCTCCGCCGGTATGCAATGGTGAGAGTTTCTCGCTTCTGGATGCAGAGGTGATTGACGCTCATCGTCGCTGCCCGGCGGAGCCGGGCTGACAGTGCGTCCCCGGACAGAGTCCGGGGACGAGAGGGGGCGAGAAAACGAAACAACCCAGGTTCATCACCTGGGTTGCTGATAGCTGAAAGCTGTGAATTACTGACCAGGGTTCACTGGTGCAGGATTCATCGGAGCAGGTACCACCGGTGCAGCAGGAGCTGGGTTCAGCTGCTGAGGTGCAGCGGCGGCTGGGGCTGGCTGAACGTTACGGGTTGGGTACCGGTTCGCTTCTGGATTGGATTCAGCCAGTGCCTTCTGCATCGAAGCTAATTCCTTCGAGTGCTTGTAGAGAGGAGCAGGCTGGATGTAGTCAGGCTTGTCCTTCAGGTAATCTGGGGAAGGCAGAGTCATGCCGCCTACCCAGGTCTGGCAGCCAACGCTGGTCGCGAGAACGCAACCTGCCAAACTGAGGGTAACCACCATTCGTCGCATGCTCGTCATCCCAGTTCCCCCACTAAGTGCTGCCCGTACCTCAACCCACCAGGCTGGCAGGACAGCATCTACTCCCCAACTGTATCGGCTGAGACACTGGGAAGCCTTCAACGAATTTGGCGAATCTCCTCATAACACGGGATGTATTCACTGTAAGACCTGCTATGATGTGGCAACCTGGTAAGCTGGGAAGACTTGAACGAAGGTAGGTACCTGGATGGAACGCATCAGGAAGTTGCTTCCGCAAACGCAGGCGACTCGTCGTCTGTCTCAACAACATAAGCTCACCTTCCACTGGAACGCTCCTGAAGGGCAGAAGCGACCTCTCCCCGTCCGCAGACTCTCGCCCACCCGGCCGGTTCCGCCACCAACCATGATGGGCTTGGTTCCTGTACCTTTCGACTTCACCCATAATATGCAGGTGCTCTGCCAGGATATCATCAGCCGAACGCCAGAATTGCAACATATCGACATGCAGAAGGTGCTGGTCTGCGTCACCCGGGCCAGGTCACGTCGGCTCCACGGCCTACAGGCCAAGGTGACCCCGCTACGGTTCAAGCATGGGGAAAGGACTCAGAACCGACGAGGCTGGAACTACCAGGTTCAGCAGTACTTCGTCAACAACATCGAGATGCTCTATCTCCTCTCGTTCTGCCTGCCTCGCTTCCAAGACCTTCATTTCAACGAGAAGATGGTGACCATCGTTCACGAACTTTTCCACATCGCTCCCGAATTCAATGGCGACCTTCGTCGGCATGAAGGCAGGTACTACCAGCATTCCCGCAGCAAGAAGAAGTATGATGTTGAGATGCAGAAGTATGTCGATGCCTACTGGATGACCAAGCCCGACCCTGCCACATCTCACTTCCTGCAATTCACTTTTGAGCAACTTCACGAACGGCATGGCAGCGTGCTGGGGGTGATGGTGCCTGTGCCCAAGCTGGTTCCGCTCCTAGGTTAACTGCATGTTAACACTGATCGACGGCTACAATGTGCTATTCAGCCTGGGGATGGTTCCCAGCCCCGTGAGGGAAGGGGACTTGCAGAAGGCCCGGCAATCGTTGCTTCAGATGCTTCACGAAGCGCTGGGGATCAAGGGAAAATCATGCACCATCGTCTTCGATGCAACTCGTGCCCCATCCCGCGCTCCAGGCGATACATTCTTTCATGGCATCGATGTCCGTTTCACCAAGCGACGCGAAGAAGCTGATGATCTGATTGCTTACCTGATCACGCAATGTACTACGCCCAAGCAGTTGACTGTCATCTCTTCCGATCATCGACTGGTAGAAGCAACCTCTCGCAAGCGGGCCACCGTGGTACGGGCTGATGAGTTCCTCGATTGGCTGGATCGCCAGAAGCCCGGCCAACCAGCGCCATCGACCAAAAATCAAGTCAGCAAGGAAGAGCGGGATGAGTGGATGAAGACCTTCGCTGACATCGATCACGAACTAGCCGACGCGAAAGCTTTCCCGGAAGAGAAATGGATTCATGGGGTACAGATCGAGGAGAACGATCTAGGTGATCCACGGACGAAGCATCGGATGAAACCGAAATAACTACTTGGCTTTGATGTCGTAACACCAGATCCGTTGCTGATCACGCAGGTAGAGCTTGCCGTTGCTGATGACGGGGTAGACCCATGATTCCTTATCACTGGTATCTTTCAGCTTGAACCTGCTGACCTCCTGATAACCCGTAGGCACTGCTTTCACGAGGCCCATCATGCCCTTTTCACTGAGAACATACAGCATGCCGTCTGCATAGGTGACTGATCCCTTTCCCACGCTGCGGTCTTTCCATTTGATCTTGCCGGTGGCCCATTCCATACAGACGAGAGTGCCACTGTCGTAGCCATAAACGTGTTGATCTAAGAGTAGATATCCGCCGTGGTGGTTGCGGAAGTTCTTGTGGAAGTAGACTTCCGTCGCAGTGCCATCGGGCTTCAGTTCCAGCAGGGCACAGCCGGTGCCGTAGTCGGAACTGAAGAGAATCTTGTTGTTCGCATACACAGGCGTTGCACAGTTGGCGGTGCCGTTAGCCATCTGATCGTAGCGCCACAGGAACTTGCCGTCCGTCGCTTGTACGCCGATGGCCCCCTTGCTCGTGAAGGTGACAATCTGCTGCATGTTGCCCACAGTGATGGCCAGCGGTGAGGCATACCCTGCTGGCTCGGCCCCATTGTTATTGGGATCACGTGCTCGCCAGACTGGTCTACCACTTGTCTTATCAAGAGCTACCATCGTTCCACCGGTACCACCGGGAGTGACGATGAGTTTATCACCAACCACTAAAGGCGATTCGCTGATGCCCCAGTTGATGTTTTCGCCACCATAGGTTTCAAGGATGTTCACCTTCCAGCGCTCGCCGCCATCGGAAACATTCAAGCATTGCAGATCACCCTGCGAACCGAGAGCGTAGAGCACTTCGCCATCAATCGTAGGAGTGCATCGTGGGCCATCACCAAAGCTGTTCTTGAACTCAGCACCATTCTTCTGCTTCCAGAGCAGCTTGTTGTCCTTCAGGTTATAACAGAGCACGTACTGGCCATCTTCAAACTGGCCCATGGTGAAAAGCCGATCTTGTGCGATGGCCATTCCAGACAGACCTGCACCAGCATCGGTGATGGTCCATAGCAGTGTCGGGCCAGCTTCAGGCCAAATGGTCAGCAAGCCTTTCTCCGTCGAGATAGCATCCCGCTGACTGCCACGAAAACCGGGCCAGTCTTCCGATGAAGCACTGGTGACGATGAACAGGCTGACCAACAGGCAACTGATTCGGAGCATGATTACGCAGCCCTGGTGAGTGGACTTGGCAAAGCCAGGTAGTGATGGCTCTGCGATTGCTGAATACCCACTTCGATCTGGCGAATGGTCTGCTGAATCTGATCGACATAGCCGGTCAGCAGCGGGGCATCACAGCCTTGCAGCAGTGATTGTTCCAGCTTTTGAGCCAGCATCGTCAGGGCAGGGTACCCATAAAGCTTGCCTGCATCGGAGAGGGCATGGGTAATCTTGATTAGCCGAGCTACATCAGCCACCTGCAGAGCAGCCCGCATCTCGGCCAGTTGTCCCGGGAGCTTGCTGACATAGCTGCGAATGAGCGGATAGAAGTCACGATCTCCCTGGAAATCGGAGAGCATGCCATCCTTCACAATACCCGGCAGTTGGGTGCTATGAGGCAGATAGCTGGCGATGGTATGCCGCCAGGTGGCCAGCACGATGGGGCGATGCAGGATGGCATCACCACCGACAGCCAGGAAGTCGTCCCGTTGTTCGCTCGAATAAGTAGGGCCGATGGCCAGGATCGCACCCTGATAAAACTGCGACCGCAGCTTCTGACTGGCTTCCACGATGCCAATGTCTCGCTTAGCTGCATCCCAGAGGATGATGTCAAAGCGATCTTCACTGGCACGTTCAATGGCGTGGCTGCCATCTTCAATCACTTCGCAGCGTAACCCCAATCGTTCGAGTTGATAGGTGGCAACCCGCTGGTTCTCCTGTCCATCACAAACGATAAGGGCCTTACCCGTGAGTGGCTGCGACCAGGTGGCATCAGGCAGCGCTTCCTGATCGAGTTTCAACCGATCACTGGGCAGCAAATGCAACATCTCTGCTGATGTAACTGGCAGCAGAATGCTGTTGCGTGAAGGCTGTTCTTCAAGCTCGGCATTGATCGACTTCGCCTGTTTACGAGCAAGAAGGCTATCAAACTCAGCTGCAAACGATTGAGCAGCATTGCGAAGAGCACCATCGATATCGATACGCAGCCGACTGGAAGCAATGCTCAGCTTGACGGTGATGTTTCCATGCTGGGTATGACGAATCGACTGACTGAGAAGCTGGTAGAGCAGGGTACCTAGCCGCTTGCTGTCGCTGGTGATGCTGGCTGGAATACTACCTGTAGGCTGCAGCAGTAGTTCCAACCCCTTTTCCTCAGCAGCAGGGCGAAGCTGATTCACCACTTGCTGTACCAGTTGCCAGGGGGCGACCGGGGATGGGATGGGAGATGCCTGCCCAGCTTCGAGTTGAGCATAGTCCACAGCCTGCGTTAACAACCGCCGAACCTGTCGGCCCTGTTGCAGAATGCCCAACAGTGATTGCCGACGGATGGTTTGATCTGAGCCTGCATCAAGGAGCGTATCAGCATGGCCGATCAATTGTGTCAGCGGTGGTTCCAGCGTCTGGGCTAATCCACCAAAGAACCGTGGCCCAGCCAGTACGGTTTCATCAACGGGAATTGGCTTCTCTACGATGACTGGTTTGCTAACGACCTTCTTCTCAGTCGCAGAGATGCAGTAACCTGCCAGCTTTTGTTGATCAAGTAGCGGCGTGATGCTGACCGTGTACGGGGTCTTATCGTGTGACCATTCAACAGTCCAAGGCTTCTTCTGTTGCGTCTTATCCTTGGTAATCAGTTGATACAGTGGATGTTCGCCAGGCAGGTTGCGAGTGTTGCCTCGCACCTGCTCTGCGGATGTGTTCTCGCAGAGGAGCATACCAGCATTGTCAAATAGGGCGATAGGATCACTGATGGAACGGAAAGCAGCAGTAAAACGTTCGACGAGTGCTGTCTCGCGCTCCCATTCTGCATGGAGTTCTCGTGCTTCCGTTTCGATCTGTTCCTTGACTGCCTGCAAGCTCGCGAGTTCAGTTTCTGCTGATTGACAGTGTTTCTGTGCTTCGTTCCTTTGTGCCTCGCTGGTCTTGAGTTGCAGTTCGATCTTCAGCATCTGCTGACGAGCCGCTTCGGCTGCTGCCTCTGCTACCTTGAGCTTGATCTCCAGGTCCTTCACCTGGGTGCCGTTGCCTGCAGTTGCTTGCAGCTTCTTGAGTTCGGCCTCAGCCTCATCGAGTAGTTGCGACAGGGTATCGTGTTCTGTTTGTGCATCATCGACCAACTTCTGGAAGCGTTCTGCTTCGGTCTTCCAATACTGCACATCGCTGGTGCTCTTGGACGTGGACGACAGCATGGACTGCAGTTCCTGTTGTGCAGCTTCAAACTGATGACGGAAATGTTCCTGTACTTGCTTGCTGGCATGCTGCAAGCTGACGAACTCGTTTTGCAGCGTCTGATGTTGGTCTCGCAACTGTTGTGATTGCTGCAGCAGGTGATCGCTTTCGACCTCTGCCCCCTGCCAGCGAAGGAAGAGGGCCAGCAGTGAACCTGCCGTGCGAAGATATCGCTCGGTCAGCAGGGGATCATTGGCCTGACAGCCTTGAACGAGAAGCACTCCTCGCCCTTGCAGCCCCAGATCGAGCGGTACGCCAAAGTGATTCCGATGCGTCAGTATCGTGCCCGCCTGCAAGGTCTCATGCAGCAACTGTTCATCGCTGGACATGGTTGCAGAGGAACTGATAGCCAGGCGAGGCTGCTGATCCCGTTCCTTGATCCAGATCGCTGCATAGTCAGCATGAATCGGGGCAAGCAAATGTTCCAGCCAGCGCGGGCCTGCTTCCTGCAGGGTCACATCTTGAGCCAACTGCTGAGTAAGATGCTGCAGGATAGGCAGGTATTCCACACGACTGTCAGCATTCACTCGAATGTCCGCCAGTTCCTTTTCAGCCAGATTCTTGGCAATCAGTGCTCTATCACGTTCAATGAGAGCGTCTCGAAGGGTATCGGACAGGTTAACATCAATGAAACTCTTGCTCGATTTAGGTTTGAACTGCTTCACCGATTGAGGATTCGCTTGCGCTCGACTTTGAATCAACAGCGATAGACCAACCGTTGCCGCCCAAGGAAGAACATAACCAACCCAGGTGCCGGTAGGACAGCGCAGAGCGCAAGCGCACCAGGTGGCCAGCGTCAGAGTTACGAACAACAACACCGATTCGGAAGTCGAGGCAAGTAAGGAGTAACCAACAACCAGAAGTAGAATATACGTGGTGTAGCTGAGGTCTTGCGTCACTGCCATCGTGAGCAGCAGTTGTGCAGTGGGGACGATGAAGGCTAAGAGGAGCAGGGACGTGTGGGTCTGCTCAACCAGCTTGAGGGAGGTAAAACCCCATGACCGCTGCCCGAGAACGATGGCTCCCAATAATAATGCGACGGCACCGGCACTGGCTGTCCAGGAAAGCAATCCAGCACCTGGGCCATCGGCTATCACATGATATAGGGCAGTGATCGCCATGAACCCGCACGATAGCAACCAGAAGAAGAGGGGCAGGGTGGCATTCAACGGATGCCGACGGGGGCCAAGAGGCAGAAATCCCGATGGATCGGAATCGCTGAACTCGGCATCGACGGGCAGGGCAAACGGAATGAGGGGGTTGTCCGTTGACATCGTGGCATCCATGCCTGGGTAGTCGGGAATTGTCTAGAGTGCGTAGTTTACTCAGAAGCAATATTCCTTGTCGAGTGGAGTTCTGCGACCCATCTGCCGATACTAATCAGTTGTGATTGACTGAATGCCAGCAAGTGTCTATACGCCTTCCATCTACTTATCCAAGGATGGGTGTAGCCATGATGCGTTCTGCGGTAGCTGCCTACTTGTTGTTGAGCTTGGTTTGCAGTGCTGGGTGCTCATCCCTTGACTGCTGTCGATGGTGGCACCGGAACTCCGATGGCTCCAATAACTATGATCGCCCCAAGCCCATTCCCGTTCAGCCAGGCCCGATTGGTTCGACTTATCAGAACCCAACGACAGGTACTGTTATTCAGCCTTCAGGCATGAATACACCTATAAGTAAGAACACGCCTGCAACTCCTCCAGTAGTAGTAACTGCACCTGCACAAGCGGCTCCTCCAGTCTCCAATGTTCCGTCTTCTCCACCGCCGATGTCGGTTGCTCCTCCAGGGGTGTTCCCGCAGCAACCACCGAGTGCTCCGCCATCCTTGTTGGGACCTACGTCGAATAGTTCTCCACTAGGCAGTAAATCCACTCATGAGGAAACTGGAATCGTACAGAATATGCCCAGCATTACTTCACCCATCATGCCAGATATGACTGTCAAAGGGCCAACTATTGATCTAACGGTTGCTGGCGCTTCCGGACCTGCACCCATGTTGATTACTCCAACGGTTGGTAATCAAGCCGTTGAGAAGTCGCTGGCACAGCTCAGCGGGCCTACCATTCCCATGCCGCAGACCTCTATGCCACAATTGACTACACCTCCAACTATTCCAATGCCTCAAGGAGTACCTCAAGTAGCTGGCTTGGCTTCACCTCGTGCTGTTTCGCTCAATCCAGGCACGGTTCCACCGCCTTTGGCACCAGCACCGCAGGTTCCCCAGTTCGAAAATCGCTAATTTCCACAGGACGCAACTGCAACATTTACAAGCAGTTGCGTCTTTTCGTTGGTATTTGTCAATATATTTTGGTTTGTTGGCGAACCTAATGTTATAGTCAGGCGTCTGTGTTAGTAAGTAATCTGTACTGATTTCGTACCTATTTTCGTAGTACGATCAGTTCATCGCTCGATTGATTTCCGAGCGGCAAGATTCTGGAGAGCAATCTCCCAGACGGAGGATGGACTCATGAAGACTTCCTTGAAAACCGTTGCAATTCGCTGTGCCTTCGCAGGCCGTATTGCAGTGCGTACAGGGAAGTTGGCCATGGGTCGCACCTTCGCGCAACAGTCCCTTTTGTCCGTGCTGCATCGACCATTGTTCGACAGCATCCCAGGACATTTATCAGGACAAGCCATGTATACGCTCTCACGCGATACACGACTCGCCTCGATAGATGCCCAACCGGCGATGCAAGATCGAAGCGATTGGCGATTTGGCAGTGATTCGAGAACCCCTGGCAAGCCCGTCACCGCGGTGATGAATCGCCAGGAAACCCTGAAAGCCTTCGAAAGGTCGTAAGGTTAAGCCAGTTTGGCTTATGGACTTCTCAAAAGCACTGCGAAATCAGGCGTGATGGCCTCATCACAGCTTGCAGCAACAACATCATCTTTACTGGATTGATGCCCGTGGCAGCCGATGCCATGCGACGCGCGACAGTGTAGCTATGTAGCTGCACGTCCCACCTCTGATGGAATATCAGAGACATCGCATGCCTTCAGGCTGACCACTTATGGACAAAGGGTCTGCCGTGAACACTGATTTGATAGTTCGAAATGTCATTCTGGCTCAGCAGGGGGATCGGGCTGCCTTCAGCGACTTGGTGCGCGAGTGCCAGCCGCTCGTCTACGCAACCGCTCTTGAGAAGTTGCGTGATGGTGGAGCTGCTCAGGAACTGGCCCACGAAACCTTCGTTCGGGCCTGGACCAAGCTCGATCAGCTGCGTGAGCCTGCTGCCTTCATCGGTTGGATTCGGCAGATCTGCGTCCGTCTGGCCCTTAACCAGCTGACTCGGCGCAAGGCCAACCAACTGGATGATGGCGTTCTCGAGAGCCAGGCCATCGAGAACAACTCTCCTCTGGAGACGTTGATGAAGGACGAGGCTCGGGGCACCATTCGGGCTGGTTTGGCTCGACTGAGTCGGCTCGATCGGGAAACCCTGACCGCTTTCTACCTGCGTGGCCAGTCCATTCGGGAGATGAGCGAGGCCCAGGATGCCCCTGAGGGTACCATCAAGCGTCGTCTGCACGTCGCTCGTAACCGGCTGAAGGCTCGGCTGGAACTGGCTGAGACGTTGATCTAACTACTTGGAGCAGGGGAGGGGAGACCTTCCCCTGCTTTCTTACGTAATAGTTAATCTTGGCATTATTAGTACCATTGCGTAAACTGTTGCATACTAAGCACTTTCACATGAAATAGACCATGGCGACTGAGCAGACAATCGGTGGATACCGCCTCATGAATCACATGACGACGGGGCAAACAAGCCAGGTATGGGAAGTCAACGAGCCTGGTTCGGGCCGTCACTTCGCCATGAAACTGCTGCTCCCGGAATTCACCAAGGATCCAGCTCACCGGAAGATGTTAGAGCACGAGGCTAAGGTTGGCTTGCCGATGAGCCATCCGAACGTCATCAAAATGCTGAAGCTCGCGAAGGATAAAGAAATCCAGTATCTCATCATGGAGTTCTTTCCAGGTGGGAATTTGAAGCTTCGTATGATGCGGAAGCACCCGATCGTCAGGGAAAAGGCCCATTCCATCATGACCCAGGCTGCTGCAGGTCTGGCCCACATGCATGATCGTGGTTGGATTCATCGTGATATCAAGCCTGACAACATCCTGTTAAACAGTTCTGGTGAGATCAAGTTGATCGATTTTGCCTTGGCTAAGCGTATTGAGCGTAGCGCTGGTATGTTCGGTTGGCTCCGCGGAGGCCGCAAAAAAGGCACAACCGCTGGAACCCGTAGCTACATGTCGCCCGAACAGATTCTGAACAAACCACTGGATGAACGTGCTGACATCTACAGCTTCGGTGCAACCATCTATGAAGTAGCCGCCGGGCGTCCTCCTTTTCGAGGTGCTACTCCCAGTGATTTGCTGGCCAAGCATCTCAAAGAAAAGCCATTGATGCTGCATTTCCTAATGCCTGAGATCACTGAGGAATTTGCCCAGCTTTGCAACCGTTGCCTGGCCAAGGACAAGAAAGAACGTTTCCGCAATATGCATGAGTTGCTATCGCAACTTCGCCAGACCAAGGTCTACAAGGGAGATAAGCTTGAGCGGCCTGCTTAAGTGAACACTATGCCGAGTTACTTGCCTTTCGAGAAGGATATCGCTGAGCTGGAAATCTCTCTGCAGAAGCTGGAAGAGCAGGGGGGAGGCGACCGTACCGAAGAGATACGTCGCATCCAGAAAGAGATAGTGAACCTCAAAAAGAAGAAGTTTGCCAATCTGACACCCTGGCAGACGGTGCTCGTCTCCCGCCATCCCGAACGACCTCAGTTCCTGGATTATGTCAGCCTGATGTTCGATGAATACACCGAACTGCATGGCGATAAAGCCATTGGCGATGACCGGTCACTTCGAACAGGTCTGGCACGTATCGACGACATGAAAGTCATGCTCATCGGCCACCATAAAGGCCGTAACCTTCATGAACGGACAGAATGCTTCTATGGCTGTGCCCATCCAGAAGGATATCGCAAGGCACTGGTTCGGATGAAGTTCGCAGCTAAGTTCGGCCTGCCGATCATCTGCCTGATTGATACGCCTGGTGCCTACCCGGGGATTGGTGCGGAGGAACGAGGCCAGGCCCAACTGATTGCTGCCAACCTTCTGGAGATGTCCCGCATCCCAACCCCCATCGTCTGCGTCGTCATTGGCGAAGGCGGCTCAGGCGGCGCTTTGGGTATTGGCATTGGGGACCGCGTCAACCTCCTGGAGCACGCTTATTATTCAGTCATCAGTCCGGAAGGCTGTGCTGGCATCCTCTGGAAGACTGCAACTGAAGAAACCAAGTCGCGGGCAGCGGAAGCACTCAAGCTGACATCGAAGCATCTGCTATCGCTCAAGGTCATCGACGAGGTCATCCCTGAACCGCTGGGCGGCGCTCATCGCGATCCACGTGAGATGGCCAACTCGCTCAAGCAACATGTGTTGAAGCAACTCCGTGAGCTGCGCACCAAGCCGGCCAAGAAGTTGCTTAACGAGCGCTACGACAAGTTCCGCAAGATGGGTGTGTTTGAACGGGTAATTGCCAGTGAAACATAAGAAGCATTATCAGACGTTGCGGGTATTGGATAACGCCATACGCCAACGTCCGATAATCATCATTATGTTGCATTCTATCTATTGTTTCCCGCTGGATTTCGCATGCTCTTGAGTACAGCAGTCTGTCTGAACCTGGGGCCGAAGCAAATCCGCAAGCGTCGCTTGCTGGGCCTTCTCAGCTTCCAGCTGGGTGTCATTCTTTCTGTCATTTTTATCTGGCTCAACGTTCCAGATATCGTTCGAGCAACCGTCTTCATTCCCTACTTCTTTGCCTACCTGGGTATCCTTCAATCGCTCCAGAAGACCTGCGTCTTTCTGGCTTTCCAAGGCAAGCAAAACCTCGACGCAGGGAACGAAAGTGTCACAGAAGACCTCCTAAGAAGAAAGTTGAAAAGCAGATCGGTCTGGATCATCATCCTGGCCACTCTGCTCGCCCTGCTCTGCACCTATCTCACTTTGGTCATTCATCCTGAAATCATGGGTATGCCTATCGTGAATCCAGGTTGAACCACGTCCCCTTGTTGAGCGTAAAGATGGTATTCAGGCGGAGTCGTTCGTTGGCATTCCACAGAATGATGTCCTTGCTCGTGCTGCTGCTCGCCAGTAGCACTCTCTTTGCCGACGATCTTCGCGGTATGCTCGTGGAAACCGGCACCGATGGAAGCAGCATCCTCGTTCGGGTGGATGGTTCCAATGAATTGCGATCCATACTCGTCCCTGCGAATGTAACCTGTAGGACTGGTTTGGATAGCTCGCTGGAACAGGACATCACCCAGCACCCGGCAGGTACCCACCTTCAAATCACTTTGAGTCCTGACGGAAAAACAGCTCAATCGCTTCGAGTACTGTTCCCCTGGTATGCTGTTCCTGCCCAATGGCTTGACGAAAAGCTCTCTGACCTCAAAACGTGGTTCTCCCCAGGTAGTCTCTTCAGAAACAAGCAGATGCTGCTGGGGTTTATCAGTGTTTTACTGGTGAGTGTCATCTGTGGTGCTATCAGTTCGCTGGTTCTCAGCAATAGAATGGCCTTTTTCAGTGATGCTCTGGCTCATTTTGCCTTTGCTGGTGTAGCCCTCGGCATTCTCATGAGTATTGCTGGTTGGATCTCCAGTGATGAAATGATCGTTCCGGTGATGGTCATTTTTGGCATCATCAGCGGGTGCGGGATTGCCTATGTAAAGCAGAAGACGGTTTTGGCTAATGATACCATCATTGGCGTCTTCTTTGCCGGTGCTATGGGGTTGGGTGCCATTCTCCTGACTGCAGTTGCAAAGATTGGTAGCGGTGGCAGGGGGACGCAGAACCCGGAGACCTTCCTGTTTGGCGATCCGATGGCCACCACCAGCCAACAGATTGTCTATTTGTTGCTCCTCCTGGTCGTTACCCTACTCTTTCTGACCTTCCAATATAACCAGCTCGTGCTTTCGAGCTTCAACACCAGCTTGGCCCGCTCCCGAAGGATCTCAGTTCAACTGGGCAATTACCTGTTCATCATCTTCCTGGCGATGACGGTGAACGCCTGCCTGAAGGTAGTGGGGGCCTTGCTCATCAATGCACTGCTCATACTTCCGGCTGCCACAGCTGGAAATGCCTCGCGAACGCTCAGGCAGTTCTTCTGGCTCTCACTGCTAGCATCATTGGTTGCAGGAGTCGGTGGCTTCCTCGTCAGTGCGACATGGCAACCGTTTGTGGGTGGGAAAAACCTGCCCCTTTCAAGTGGTGGTGTGATAGTGCTACTGGGAACTCTTTGCTTCTTCGGCTCGATTCTGCTGGGGCCCCTGCTCCGCGGGGGACGGGCTTTACCTGCCTCCAACAATTGACCTTGCTATGATAATGCAAGGATAACGATCACTGGATTCTTTTCATGCTCACTCTGTCACCGATGTTTGCCGTCAGCGTTATAGACCAGTTTGTGGTCTCGCTGATGTCGATCGTCTATGAGGCACTGCCCTTCGTCATTATCGGGGCGATCATCTCAGGCATTCTCGAAGAACTGTTGCCACAGCAACTCTTTGCCAAGATGATACCCAAGAACCGTTCCCTGGCGATAGCCGGTAGCGCCTTGCTAGGCCTCATCTTTCCCATGTGCGAATGCGGCATCGTCCCGGTCATGAGACGACTGCTAGGCAAAGGCTTACCGCTTGGCTGTGCCGTGGCCTACATGCTGGCAGCACCAGTGATCAATCCAGTGGTTATCGCATCTACCTGGGCTGCGTTTACTGGTGACAGATCAAACGTAGATGGATTGACCAGCGCTCAGATGGTAGCCCTTCGTTGCGGGCTGGCTTTTATCACATCCTTCATTGTTGGAAGTGTTATCAATCGACTGGCAGCTAAAGTCGGTGTCAACAATCTTGTCAAAGTACCTATTAACACAGGTATCTCTTTGAACATGGTCGCTGACGATGAACCAAAGAAGCCCGTGATGCAGCGCCTGTCAAACATCGCCAGTGTGGCCTTGCATGATTTCATTGATATCACCTGCTTCCTGATCCTGGGTGCAATGCTGGCTGCCAGCCTGCAGACCTTTGAGATCGTGAACAAAGTCAGCTTCCTGTTTACCAATCCCTGGTCAGCTGCATTTATCATGATGGTCATCGCTGTCCTTCTCTGTCTCTGCAGTGAAGCGGATGCCTTTGTGGCAGCAAACATGCTGAAAGTGCCTTTAGCAGGGAAGATCAGCTTCCTGGTGCTGGGACCGATGTTTGATCTGAAACTGCTGTTCATGTACACTCGGGTCTTCAAACCGCGACTGATCATTACTATCATCCTGCTGCTTTGGGTTATTGTCTATGTGCTCAGCATGGCTGTACACTTCCTGGACAAGTATGCCCGTGCTGCTTCAGTTCTGTAACGGAGAGAGCCAATGCACCGCAATAGTCAATTCATGGAAAGGCTCTTCACTCTCCTGATGACAGGAGCCTACGGATTGGTGATGGTCTGGATGTTCGTTTCCTATTATCTGAATTGGAACCCGGGTGAACGCAGCCTTTTGACGCTGGTGACCCCGTGGATTCAGTACACCATCCTGTTTGGAGGTGTCTGCCTGCTGATATTGTTTGTGATACAACTCATCACCATTCGCTCTGCTGGCGATGGGCATCATCATGCTCACGAACATGATCATGACCACGATCACGATCACCATAAGCATGATCACCACCATGAGCATGGAGCCGAATGTAAGCATGATAGCTGTGATCACGATCATCACCAACATGATCACAAAGATCATGACCACAGCGGGCATGAATGCTGCGAC